>Ga0222428_100211_pt1 | contig 47756 bp, 36 predicted proteins | sample 2B5Ametagenome_FD_182471 | JGI IMG/M metagenome (GOLD analysis project Ga0222428, IMG submission 182471) | Enriched microbial communities from leaf-cutter ant dump, University of Wisconsin, Madison, United States - 2B5A (version 2) | ecosystem: Environmental > Terrestrial > Nest > Insects nest >...
GAAGACTTCCTTGCGCGTCTTCTTGGGCAGCGGGTCGAGGCCGAGGTTGATCTGGTCCATGGCCCCGATCCTCGCTCATCCGATGCTTGCCTGCCACCGGGCCGGGAGGTTTTGCAGAACCTCCCTAAACCCTGCGGCGCGGCGCCTCCAGCCCCAGCAGGGCCGCGAGCAGCAGCGCGCCCCACGGGCCCAGCGTGGGCACGGCGGTGGCGGGCGCGGGCGGGCGCGGGCGGGCTGGGGGGCGGCATGGCGCTGGCATCGCACGCTCCGGTGAAGGGCTGCGGCGCGCTCCAGCGGCTGGCGGCCATCTCGATGCCTCCGGCGAGGGTGCCGGAGCCGTCGTCAAAGCTGCCGCCGCCCCCGCCCATCATGAGTCCGAAGACCAGCGGCCCGCCATCGGCGTTCCAGCCGATCGAATCGCCAGGGGCCACAGGCAGGCCACTCACGCCGTAGTCCGCCACGGCCAGCGGGCCGTTGGTGTTGACGTCGGAAAACACCCCCGTCAGCGCCCCCGCCGCATGGGTCGTCGTGGTGCCCGCCCCCCGGGCCACGCCGCCGCCCATATCCAGCGCCACGGCCACGCTGTTCCAGCGCCAGAAACCGCAGGTCAACTGGCCGATGGTCCAGGACTGGCTGGCGGCGGTCGTGCCGCCGTTGTCGAACACCAGAGTCAGGGTGAAGACCGCGCCATCGGGCACCTCCGCAGGGATGCCTGAATTGGCGACGGTGCCCGTATAGGTGGTGGCATAGGGCGCCGCCATGGCGCCCGCGCCCCCCAGCAGCGCCGCCGTGGCGGCCAGGGCGTGCAGGAGTCGGCGAATGTGCATGAGGCCCCTTTGTGGTGGATCACAATTTTGATAGCTGCCTGCGCTTGGCTGGCAAGCGCTGGAGGCCAAAAACACTCTAAATTCTTCTACGCTGCAGCGCCGCCAGCCCTAGCAGGGCCGAGAGGGCCGACAGCAGCAGTACGCCCCATTGCGTGAGCGTGGGGATGGCCGCCGCGCCGGCAGCCGCCGCCACCACCACCGGCCCACCCGCATCCACGATCTGGCTGTTCGCGGCGTCCAGGTCGTCGTCGCCCGCGCCGCCGTTGGTGATGGAGAACGTGACGGTGCTGCCGTTCACCGTGGCAGGGTGCGGGTACCAGCCCGGAGGCTGGCCGCTGCGCGGGCCGTGCTTGTAGTACTGCGCGCCGGCGGGCAGGCTGGGGTACGTGATGCTGATGGTGGCCGTGGCGCCCGCCGCGCAGCCGTCGAGCACGAAGTCGAACAAATCGCCCGCCAGCGCCACGCCCGTGGGCAGCGGGTCGGCGATCCCGTTGGCCGTGAACTGCGCGGTGCTGAAGTAGCAGGTATTGCCGCCGTCGTCGCTCACCGCCACCTGTGCCGAGCCGCCGCCCGTCAGGGGCAGGCCGGACGTATCGAGCGGCACAACGAAAACCACGCCGGCCACGTTGGCCTGCGCATTGCCCGCCACGTCGCGCGCGATGAAGTGCAGGAGGTAGGCGGTGCCGGGCACCAGTCCCGTGAGGGAGAGGGTGGCCGCCGCCGTGCCGGTCAGGGAGACGGGCGTTCCATTCGCCAGCAAGTCTGCCGCCAGGGGCGCCGGGTCGGCGGCGGGCAGCACCTGCCAGTAGCCGGTGGCGGGCTCGTTCACCGCCACGCTGGCCGTGGCGGTGGTGCCGCCCGCCGCGGGCGGCGTGACCGTGGGGCTGGCGGTGAAGGCCGGGGGCGCGGTGTCGGCGGGGCCGAAGACCACGCGCAGCATCGCCGCGCGGGCGAACACGGGGTTCAGCGCCTCCACCAGGCTCCAGTCCGGCGCGCCGGGCGTGAACCGCGACCAGTTGCGCCCGGCCTGGTACAGCGTGACCGACAGCCCCAGGTCCAGGGTTCTATCCAGCCCCGGGGCGGACGCGGGCTCCACCAGGCCGAAGTAATAGTCCCCGGCGGGCAGCAGCAGCGGCGCGGCCAGCGGCAGATCCACGAAGCCCGCCACCGGCGGCGTGGGCACGGTGAAGGGCAGCGTCTCCGCCAGCAGCGCGCCGGGCTGGCCCGCGCTCATGGCGCGGATCTCGCCGGTGATCGCCGCGCCCGCCAGTTCGGCGTTGGTGGCGCGGGCGTAGTAGCGCACGGCATGCACCCAGGCGGGCTGCGACAGGGCGTAGTGCGTGCCGACCTGGCCGCCATCGCCGCCGATGCCCAGGGTCAGCACGGCAGCGCCGTCATCGCGCCCCAACTCCCAATCCGTCACCTCCAGGCTGGCGGAGGTCATGGCGTTGTTGCTGGCGTCGTCGTCGGCTTCGGCCGTGGCCACGGTGTATTGCACGGTGACGGTGCCGGGCGTGGCCACGGTGTAGGCGGGCATGGTCACGTCCGCCGTGGCGCCGGGGGCCAGGCTGGGGATGGCAGCGACCTGCACGCTGTGCACCGGGCTGCCGTCCAGCAGCACCTGCGCCGTGACCACCGCGTTGGTGAGCGCGCTGGCGCCGCCGTTGCGCACGGTGGCGCCCAGTTGCAGCGCCGGGGCCTGGCCCACGGGCACGCGCAGCAGCTCGGCATGGGGGCGCAGCGCGGCGGTGATGGCGGCGTCGTGCACCAGCACGCTGACCACCTGCACGTCGTCCAGCATCAGCAGGAACTTGTCCACGGATGTGTTGCGGAACGCGAGGTGCACCGTCTGCCCAGCCAGGGCGGACAGATCGATCTCGCGCGTGGTCCACGTGGCGTTCTCCGCCGCCACCGTGAGCAGCGCGGGGTTGGCGGACAGGGCCGGGACGCTGTTGGCGGTGCCCCAGCGCACCTCGTAGCCATCGGCGTTGGCGGCATCGGACACCTGCGCCCGAAAGCGCAGCCGGGGGTTCACGGCGGGGATGGCGATGGCGGGCGTCACCAGCCAGTCGTCCGCCGCGCCCGCGGGGCTGTAGTACGAGGTGGAGTAGGCGACGCAGTTGCCCTCGGCCGCCGCCCACACGCTGCTGACCACCCAGGCCTCGTTGACCCAGGCGGTCTGCCCGGCGGGCGTGCGGGCGTCCACGTCGTGGCGCGTCCAGCCAGCGGGAAAGTCGGGGTTGCAGGACTGGGCGTCGGGCGTGCCCCAGTCCTGCGTGCCGAAGTCCTCGGAGAACACCACGGTGTCGGCCCGCGCCGGGGCCGCCAGCGCTGCCAGCAATGCGAAGGAGGCCAGGGCGCGCAGGGGAGAAAGAGGTGGGCAGGGCATGGCGGGCGTTCTTCGTTTTACTCAGTTTTTGATAGCTTCTTGCGCAGACTGGAAAAGCGCTGGAGGCCAAAAACACCCATAACCAGCGCCAACAGCAGCAGGCCCCATTGCGACAGCGTGGGGATGGCCGCCGCGCCCGCCGGCACCGCCACCAGCAGCGCGGGGCCGCCCGCATCCACGATGCGGCCATTGGTGGCGTCCAGGTCGTCGTCGCCCAGGGCACCGTCCGTCAGCGTGAGGGTGACGGTGCTGCCCGTGATGCTGGCGTACGGGTAGGCGTACCAGCCCGCCGCCTGGCCGGGGCGGGGACCGTGCTTCCAGAACTGGTTGGCTGCCAGCGCCTGCGGGTAGGTGATGGCGATTTGCACCGTGCCGCCGGGCGTGCAGCCTTCCAGGATGAACTCGAACAAATCCGCCGCCAGCGTGACGTGCGCGGGCGGCGCGGCCATGGCGGATGGGGCCACGAACTGCGCGTGGGTGAAGCCGCAGCCCGCGCCGCCGCCCGTCACCGTGGCCTGCGCCGTCTCGCCCGGCTGGCTTGGGAGGGGCTGCGCGGGCGTGGCGGCGGGGCCTGCGGACTGGAAGGCCTGCGCCGCCGTGCCGCCGCGCACCAGGCGCATAGCCAGGGCAGCGGCCTTGGTGGCGGGGTGCGATGCGCCGTCGGCGAAGTCCACCGTCCACGCCTGGGTGGGCGCGGGGTGGTAGCTGGTGGAGGACCAGAACGTGCCCACGCCCGGCGCTGCCAGGTCCACGGTGGATTCCAGCTCGGTGCGGTTGGGCACGCGCCAGTCGGCATGGCCCTGGTGCATCGCGGCATTGGCGGTTTGCGCGGCTTGCAGGGCCTGCTGCCAGGTCAGCGGCACGAGCGTTCCGGTGCAGGCGCTGCCCGATGCGGACTGGCCCCAGGGGCAGGCGTCCCAGTGCAGAGCGGCCTGGGCGTGGGTGATGCATGCCAGCAGCGCCAGTGCGAGGGTGGAGAGGTGTTTCATGGTCATGGCCTACTCGAAGATTTCGATCGTCACCATCGCGGGCGCGCTCTCGTTGCCGTCCACATCGACGGCGGTATAAGTGAAGGAGTCGGTGCCGGTGAAAGTGCTGCTGATGGGTACCCAGCACATGGTGCTGACGAAGAAGCCGCCCCAGGGGCTGGTGTCGCCTGCGACGGGCGGGGCGCGGCCCGTCACGCCCCAGGCCTCGCTCGCCGGTATGTCATTGCCCAGCGGCACGCTGATGCTCTTGGCGGCCAGCGAGCTGACAGCGACGTAGTTCGCCAAATACCCTTCCTGCGGGTACTCCTTGATCTTGAAGTAAGGCCAGTACTGCTTAGGGTAGGTGGCCTCCACCTGGGGGTCGGTGTCGATGTCTTGCGCGTATATGCCGATGGGGACGCAGGCGGCGTGCCAAGGGTGCTTGTAGTTGAGATCAGCGGCCACGGGCACGGGCGAGACGAAGATCTCGAAGCTTTTCACCGTGGTGTCCACCCCGCCGCCCGCCGTGCCGCCGTCGTCTTGCAGCGTGACTTCGACCCGCGCGCGCCCGGCGGAGGAGGTCCAGTAAAAAACGTCTTGGCCCGACAACTGACCTTTGGGGTCAATGCGGTGCAGCACCGTAAAGCGCAAATCGCCCGTGGCCAGGTCGATGCTGGGCGGCTCGTCGAACTCCAGCGTCTTGATGCCGGGCACGGGCAGCAGGCGCACGCTGGCCGTCAGGCGCTGCCCGGCCTCGCGCGCGGGGCCGGGGGTGATGCCGGTGGCCCAGCCGGGGTAGGTTTGGGCGCGCGGGCGTTCGAGGTTGGAGAGCACGATGTCCGCCGCACCCAGGGTGAGGGTGGGCGCTTCGTTCACGGGGCGTGCCACCAGGCGGGCGGCGTGGGTTTGTGCCTGGGGTAGCAGGCGGGTGTCGCCATCGCTGAAATCCAGCGCCCAGGCGTTGGCGCCCGTGCTGTCGCTGCTCCAGTACGGCGCGCTTTGCGTGGCGGGGAAGGCAGCGGCTGCGATGGCGGGGCTGGCCGCGCCGTGGTGGACGATGGACAGCAGCTCGCGCCGCGTGGGCAGGCGCCAACCGGTGGCGATGCCGCAGCGGGGGGCGGCGGGCACTGCGCCCCAAGGCATGGCCAGCGTGGCGGTGGACCAGACGAGACCCGTGACCTGGTCGGCCACACAGGCATGGCCGCCGAACGTGGTGGCGTTGCCGCTGGCGTCGAGAGCGGCGTAGTTGAAGGCGGGCGCACCGGCCTGCGCGTCGCGACCATAGCGCCCGTCCTGGCCTGGGTGGTCCGTCAGCGCGGCGCAGACGATGGCCGCGCCCGTAGTGTCGGTGCAGACGGTCTGGCCGGTGTCGCCCTGCTGGGCGTGGACCAGGGCGGGCAGCAGCATCAACGCTGCCAGGAGTTTGAAGCGCTTTTGGCCTCCAGCCCTTTTCTGGTAATCGCTGGCAGCTCTTTTTTTCATAGTGGCGCCTTCATTTCTCGTAGATTTCGATGACGATGGACGCGGTGTTGCTCACGTTGCCGTCCGGGTCGGTGACGTCGTAGGTGAAGGTGTCAACGCCGACGAAGGTGGAGCTGAACGGCACGTAGCACCAGGTCATGACCCAGTTGTAGGTCGAGCGGCGGCTGCCGGGGTAGTCCCAGCCCGCCCTGGGGGGGCTGGGGTTCATCACCGCCGCCAGGTCAGGCTGGTCGTTCTTGACGACGATGGGGGATGCGGCCTGGGTGCCGACCTTGACCATGCCGGACTGGGGCAGCAGGTAGTCGAAGCTCAAGTCCTTGCTGGCAAAGCGGATCGCCGGCTGCTCGTCGCCGTCAGGAGTGCGGCGCGACACATAGACGGTGATGAAGCCTTGGGTGGGGTAGGTGAGGATGCGGAACGTCGGGTAGGGCCAGGGGTCGCCGTGTTGCCAGGTGTCGGCGATCACCGAATCGGTGTCGATGTCCATCGCCAGGAAGGAGACGGGGATGCAGGCGGCTTTCCAGGGGTGCTTGTAGCTCTCGTTAAGGGCCACGGGCTTGGGGTCCAGGAAGATGGTGAACTCGGCGCTGGCCGTGTCCTGCCCGCCGTTCGACGTGCCGCCGTCATCGCGCAGCGTGACGCGCACGCGCGCCAGCCCGGCGGAGGACACCCAACTGTCCCTGTACCGGTTGTCGGGTTGGAGGAGGTCGATGTCGATGCGGTGCTGGATGGTGAAGGTCAAGTTGCCCGTGGCCAGGTCGATGGCGGGCGGCACCTCGAACACCAGCGCCTTGGGGTCGCCGGGCTGCAAGGGCAGCAGCTCGACGGTGGCGGTGAGGTGCTGGCCCGCCTCGCGTGCCGGGCCGGGGCTGATGCCGGTGGCCCAGGCGGGGTAGGTGCGCGGGCCGGGGAGGTCTTCGCGCGGCACCACGATGTTGGCGCCCAGCGTGATCGTGGGTGCCTCGTTGGCGGGCCGCACGACCGGGCGGGCGAAGTGGGTTTCGGCCTGGGGCAGCAGGCGCGTGCCGCCGTCGCTGAACTGAACGGCCCAGGCGTTGGCGGCGCTGGTGTCGCTGCTCCAGTACGGGGCGCTCTGCGTGGTGGGGAAGGCCGCAGCAATGGCGGGATTGGCCGCGCCGTGGTGGACGATGGACAGCAGCTCGCGCCGCGTGGGCAGCCGCCAGCCGGTGGTGAAGCCGCAGTCCGCGGTGCTGGCTGCCGCGCTGGCGGCGTCCATCCAGCTTTGCGCGGGCAGGGTGGCGGCGCTCCAGACGAGGCCGGTCACGCGGTCGGCCACACAGTTGCCGCCCAGGGGAACAAAGTCGAACGCCGCCGCGCCCGCCTGGGCGTCGCGGCCAAAGCGCCCGTCCTGGCCGGGGTGGCTGCCGAGGGCGGCGCAGGCGGTTGCAGCGCCCGCGCTGTCGATGCAGAGCGTCTGGCCGGTGTCGTTGAGTTGCGCGTGGGCCAGCGCGGGCAGCAGCACCAGTGCCGCCAAAAGTTTGAAACCTTTTTGGCCTCTAGCGCTTATCCAGTAAGCGCTGATAGCTCTTTTTTTCATAGCTCAACTCACCTCGAAGATTTCGATGTCCACCGAGGCGGGCTCGCTCTCGTTGCCGTCCACGTCGATGACGGTGTAGGTGAAGCTGTCGGAGCCCAGGTAGGTGCTGCTGAACGGCACGTAGCACACCGTGGCGGCGAAGAAGCCCCAGGGGCTGACGGTGTCGGCAACGCCGCCCCGGTGGCCCGTGGTGCCCGCGTGCGGCACGGAATCGACTGTGTCGCCCAGGGGCTGGCTGATGCTGGCCTTCATGAGCCGGGGCGGCCTGGCGCGGTAGCTCACGGTGTCGGTCAGGAAGCCCCTGGTCGGGTGGGTCTTGATCTGGAACAGCGGGAAGTAGCGCAGGGGGTAGACCACGCGGGCCTCTGGGTCGGTGTCGATGTCCTGCGCGTGCATGGTGACGGGGATGCAGGCGGGCTTCCACGGGTGCTTGATGCTCACGTCGAAGGCCAGGGGCTTGGGCGAGACTTCAATCTCGAAGCTCTTCACCGTGGTATCCGCCCCGCCGCCTTCGGTGCCGCCGTCGTCTTGCAGCGTGACCTCGACGCGCACGCGCCCGGCGGACGAGGTCCACCAGTAGCGGGTGATGTCGCCCTGGGGGTTGGGGTACAGGCGGTGCAGCACGGTGAAGCTCAGGTTGCCCGTGGCCGGGTCGATGGCGGGGGGCACGCTGAACTCCAGCGTCTTGATGCCCGGCACGGGCAGCAGGCGCACGGTGGCGATGAGCTGCTGCCCCGCCTCGCGCGCCGGGCCGGGGCTGATGCCGGTGGCCCAGCCGGGGTAGCTGCGTGGGTCGGGGCGTTCGTTGTTGGACAGCACGATTTCCGCCGCGCCCAAGGTGATGGTGGGCGGCTGGTTCACGGGCCGCGCCACCGGGCGGGCGGCGTGGCTGGCGGTCTTGGCGGCGCGCAGGGTGGCACCGTCGGCAAAGTCAACGGCCCAGGCGGTGGCGGCGTCGGCGTCGCTGCTCCAGTGCGGGGCGCTGGGCGTGCCGGGGAAGGCGCTGGCGCTGATGGCCGGGCCGCTCGCGCCGTGGTGCACGATGGTGAGCAGCTCGCGCCGCGTGGGCAGCCGCCAGCCGGTGTCGATGCCGCAGCGGCTGGCCGCAGCGGCGCTGCCTGTGGCGTCGGCCCAGCTTTGCGCGGGCAGGGTGTCGGCAAACCAGGTGAGGCCGGTCACGCGGTCTTGCACGCAGCCGCCGCTGATCGGCAGGTAGTCGAACGCGGGTGCGGCTGCCTGTGCATCGCGGCCAAAGCGGCCATCCTGGCCGGGGTGGCTGGTGAGGGCGGCGCAGGCTGTTGCACCGCCCGCGCTGTCGGTGCATTGCGTCTGGCCGGTGTCGCCCAGCACGCCCGCCACGCCCAGGGTGACGCGCTGGCCCACCAGCACGCGCACGGCGGCGGGGGCGGAGCTGCCGTTTTCCGATGTGACGGTGAAGCTGAAGCTGTCTTCGCCCCAATGCCCGTCATCCGCAGGCGTGTAGGTGGCGGTGCTGCCCGCGATGGTGACGCTACCGTGCGCGGGCTGCGCATGCACGGCGTAGGTCAGCGCGAAGGGGCCGCCGGGGTTGGGGTCGGTGCCCGCCAGCGTGAAGAGCGTGGCCGTGCCGTGGGGCACGTAGCCGCTGCCCGGGTGGGCCACGGGCGGCGCGGCGGCCGCCACGGTGAGGGAGGCGGTGGCGACGTTGGAGTAGCCATGCACCGGGTGGCTCACGCGGAAGGTGAAGCTGTCCGGCCCCGAATAGCCCCTGTGCGGCGTGTAGATGACGCCGTTGAGGGTGCCGAACACCACGTTGCCATGCATGGGCGGTGTGACGGGCTCGAAGTACACGCGCGGGTCGGAGCCATCGCTGTTGGGGTTGACGCCGGCCAGGAACAGGTCTGCCGGGGCGTTGAAGGGTACGTCGTAATGGCGGTCAACCGCCACCGGGGGAACCGCCTGGGCCATGCCGCTGCACAGCAGGCAGGCGGCCAGGGCCAGGATGCGGAGAAGACGCTGGATGGACATGGGCTCTTTCACTCTATTTTTTATAGCTGCCAGCGCTTGATGGGTAAGCGCTGGAGGCCAAAAAGGCTTAAACCCAGCGCCAGCAGCAGCACGCCCCATGGCGACAGCGTGGGCACGGGTGTTGGCACGGGCGCAACGCGGGCGAACTGCGCGGCCACGGCCTGGGGCGACTGCACGTTGGCCAGAGTGCAGGCGGGGCCGGTGCAAGCGCCGCTCCAGCCGGTGAACTGGTAGCTGTCATCCGCCACGGCGGTGCAGGTGGCGGACGCGCCGTGCGGCACGGGGTTGGGCGTGCAGGTGGCGCTGCCGCCCGCGCCGGGGGTGACGGTGATTGCGTAGTGGTTCAGCGCGAACTGCGCGGTGACGGTGCAGGCGCCGGTGATGTTGCCGGTGGTGTAGCTGTTTGCCCCTGCCCCCGTGGCCGTGCCGCCGCAGCCGCTGATCGATTGCGTGGTGTAGCCCGCGCTGGGCGCGGCGGTGCAGGTGGCGGGCGCGCCCAGGGGCGCGGGGTTGGGCGTGCAGGCGAGGGTGCCGCCCGTTCCCGCGCTGGTGGTGATGGCGGCGGTGGGGGGGGCCAGCGGCGTGATGGTGATGGTGCCCGCCACGCGCGCGATGTCGTAGCCATGCTGGGCCGAATAAATGCCGGTGACGCGCGCCGTATGCGTGCCGGGGGCGGTGTCATCGGCCACCACGCTGGCGGTGCCCAGCAGGCGGGCATCCGGCGCGACGGGGGTGTAGGTCACGGCCAGGCTGGTGGCGGCGGTGCCGTCAAAGGGCTTGCTGCCGCTGGCGGCGGTGGCGGTGAGCGGCGCGGTGAAGAAGTGGCGCAGCAGCGGCGCGGTATGGCCTTCGTAGATGCGCCAGCTGGTGCCGGTGCCACCCGCGTCGTCGATGGCCCAGCCTGCGGCGGTGAAGGTGGCGAGCTGCTGCATCTGCGCCGTGGTGCGGCCCACCGCGCCCGCGCCTCCCGCGCTGGTGCCCTGGCCGGTGGTTTGCGTGTCCCAGAAGCTGCTGACCACGCTGGCGCCCGTGTTCACATCGCCCACCAGGCCGCGCAGAAAGCTGGGGCCGGAGACGGCGCCGGTGGCGTAGCTGCGGGCGACGACGGCGTTGTTCATCAGACTGCCCGCCAGGCCGCCGGTATGGAAAAAGCCCACCACGCTGCCGCTGGCGTAGCTGTCGGCGATGAGGGCGTTGGCGGCGCTGCCGACCAGGCCGCCGGTGGCATTGCCCCCGGTGCTGTTGCTCACGGCGGCGTGGGCGTAGCTCTCGACCACGCTGCCGCCCAGCAGCACGCCGGCCAGCCCGCCCACGCCGCTGCCGCCCACCACGGTGCCGCCGTGCACATAGGCGTGGGTGATGGTGGCGCTGCCCAGGCCCAGCAGCGCGCCCACACTGGTGCCGCCTTCCACGGTGCTGCCCAGCAGGCCCACGTTGCTCAGCGCTGCGCCGCTGGTCTGGCTGAACAGGCCCACGTTCAGCGCGCCGGGGCGGGCGATGGCGAGCTGGCTGATCGTGCGGCCCAGCCCGTCAAAGCTGCCGCTGAAGGCCGTGCCCTTGCCCACGGGCATGAAGCTGCTGCCCTGCCACACGTCGTTGACGGCCCCGGCGGTGGGGGCGGCGTCCACGTCGCGCGCCAGGGTGTAGGCTGCGTCAGGCTTCAGGGCCATCAACTGGAGCTGGTGCGCGCTGCCCACGCTGGCGGCCCATTCGCTGGACCGCAGGGGCAGCACGGTGCCGCTGGCGTTGTTCAGGCCGCCGTCGCTGCCCAGCAGCACCCAGCCTGAATCCGTGCCCGCGCCCGGCGTGGTGGCGAAGGCAAAGAGCGGCGGGTAGTTGGCGGCGTTGCGCATCTGGGCCAGCGTCAGCGGCGTGGCGGCGACCACGCTGGTGCTGTTGCCGGTGTTTTCGCCGATGCCGGCGGCGCCCGCGCTGTCGCTGTTCCACGCCACGTTGCCCACGTTGCCCAATTGGGTGCGCCCGGCGATGGCGCCCAGGCCCAGGGGTGTGGCCTTGTTGGAGGCCAGCGTGCCCGCGAAGTAGCTGTCGTGGATCTCGGGCCGCTGGCCCGTGTGGCCCAGCAGGCCGCCCACGAAGTCGCTGCCGCTGACCGCGCCCAGCGCGTAGCTGCGCACGATGGTGGGGCCGCGCGAGACGCTGCCGCCCACCAGCCCGCCCGCAATGCCGCCCAGGGACGGCGCGCCCGTGCCCGCGCCCATCTGCGTGGCGGCGACGGAGGCTTTGCTCCACACGCCGTCCAGCATCAGATCGACGAAGCTGTCTCCCGCCACGCCGCCCACGGCGTTCGCGCCCGTCACGCTGCCGGTGGTATGGACGTTGCGCACCGTCATGGTGTTGGTGCCGCCCGCGAGGATGCCCACGCTCACGCCCCCCGCCACGCTGGCGCGGGTGAGGCCCACGTTCACCAGCGCGCCATCGCGTGTGTTGCCGAACAGGCCCACGTAGTTGTTGCTGGGCCGGTCGATGGTGAGCCGGTCGATCACATGGCCCAGCCCGTCGAAGCGGCCCGTGAAGCCGTCGATGCGGGTGGTGCTGGGCGCAATCGGCCCAAAGCCGCCTGCCCAGCCCGCCGTGGCGCTGGCATCGATGTCCGCGCCCAATGCGTAGTTGCGCGCCCAGTCGCCGTTCATGCCCTGCAAGTCCGCGCCCGTGGTGCTGCCCTCGGCGCCCAGCGTGGTCAGGATGGTGTAGCTGCGCACCGCGCCGTCGCTGCCCAGCCGCGTCTGGTAACTGCCGGTGGCGGCCAGGTTGACGGGCGCGCTGACCAGGTAGTCCGCCGTGTTGCCCGCCGCCACCGCGCCCTGCCCGTAGTGCAACGCCAGCCCGGCGGCGCCCGTGGCGTCGAGCTGCGCCTGCACGGCCAGGCTGCCGCCCGCCGCCAGCGTGAGCACGTTGGCGGCCCAGGCGATGGGCGCGCGCACGGCCAGCGCGTCGCCTCCGGTGGACTGCACCGTGACCGCGCCGCCGGCCAGGCGCGTTTGTACCTCGCCCGCGTTCACGGTGGCGCCCGGCGTCGTGGGGGTGAAGGTGCTGCCGGCCCATGCACCGCCGCTGGTGGGGGCGGTGGTCACCGTCACATCGAAGGCATGGGTGTGGGCGCAGGCCAAGAGTGCGGTCAGCGCGGCCAGGGTGGCAAGGCGGGGGATGTGCATGCGCGGGTCACTCTTATTTTGATAGCTGCTTGCGCTTGTCCGCAAAGCGCAAGCAGCCAAAAAGGCACTTGCTTACTTTTGCAGCACGGCCAGCTTGTTGACGAGGTCGAGGCTGGTGGTGGTGACGATGTCCAGGGGCGCGCGCTCGGGGGCGTAGTTGAACGCCTGCTTCAGGCTCTCGCCGGTGGTGGTGGTGTTCAGGGGCAGCAGCAGCAAGTTCGTCCAGGGGTCCGACATGGTGATGTCTTGGCTACGCGTGACGTCCCTCTTGAATCCGTGGTCATCAGTCAGCCGCATCCAGCGCTCCTTGAGGGGCAGCCGGAAGGCGTTGTAGGTGGCGTCGGATCGGGCTGTGCGGTCGTACTCGCTTTTCTTGAAGTCGCGCACCGCCGCCGAATGCGCGGCGGCATGAACGGTCTGTCCATCGCTTTCCTTGTAATCGGCGGGCGGCTCCAGAAGGAGCGCTTTGTATTTCTGCAAGCGCGGGGGGTCGTTGCTGGCATTGGGGAAGTACAGCGAATACTGCCAGCGCATGAACGGCAGAAAGTCGTTGCTGTTGTGCGTCATGACCGTGCGCATGTCGCTGTGGCCCAGCGGCTGGTAGTCCTGCCACTTGGGCACCAGGCTCGGGGTGACGGGCGTGTCCCCGTCATTGGGCCGCGTCACCCACCGGGGGCCGTAGATGGCCTGGTAGGCCCCGAAGTGCTGCACGAACACCAGCGACGGTGCCTGGCTCAGGTTGAAGACATAGACCGGGTACCAGGGGGTTTGCGGGGTCTTCATGCCGTCGCGGTAGAGCTTGAGCGGGTCGGCGTTGGGGTTGCTGAAGTCGATGGCCACCACGCCTTCCTTGCCCCGGTGCCCGCCGCGCTCTTGCGACAGCGCGGTCCAGGTGACCAGTTCCACGCCGCCGCTGCCGTCGTTCTTCCAGCGCATGGGGATGTAGCCGCCGGGCGCGACGGTCCATGCCTTGCCCTTGGCGGGGTCGAGCAGCGTGCCCACCACGTAGTTGTAGTAGTCGATGTCTTGCAGGTTCTGGTACAGCTCGCTTTGCGTCTTGGTGGATTCGGTGCCGAGCATGGCTTTCTTGTAGCCTGCCAGCACGGCGGGCGTGAGGTCGGTGCCCTGGCTCAAGGCCAGGCCCACCAGGTCGTACGCGCGGCTGGACGCCTTCTGGAAGAACTGGTGGTAGCGCTCGCTCATCTGGGGCGTGACGTTGCTGACCGAGAGGGTGGCGAGGAAGGCCAGGTAGGCGTCGAGCCGCCCGAGCTTTTCGCTCACCAGCATGATTTCCATGAGGTTGGGGAAGCTGCCGATGGCTTTGTCCAGGCCGGGTATGTCCAGGTTGGGGCGCAGCTGGGGGATGACGGCGTCGTAGGGCAGCGTCTCGAAGCCGCTGACGTACATCTTGTCGAAGCGCACCAGGTTGCCGTCATTGGCCTGCGGCGGTGCCTGGGGGGCCTTGGCGCGTTCCTTGAGCGCGTCCAGCTCGGCGATGAGCTGCTGGTAGGCATCGGCCTCGCCGGCCTTGAGCAGCAACCTGTTTTCGTTGACGACCAGGGGTTCCTGCTCGACCCGCTGTTGCGCGCGCGCCAGTTCCGCCGCGTCCTTGGCGGCTTTCTTGTCCTCCTGGAACTTCTTCCACTGGTCGTAGGAGGTGAAGGCCACGTCCGGCGGGTCTGTCTCGTCCTTGTGGGGGCCGACCGGGTCGGGCAGCTTCACGCCGGGGTCCTTGGGCAGGCTGCCCATGGGCGGCACCAGGGAGCTGCCCTGGTCCTTGAGCATGGTGTGGATGCTGCTGACCCAGGCCGTGGTGTCGGCCACGCCGGCGGGCTTGGCCTCGGCGGAGACTTGCACGTTTTGCAGGGCCTTGGCCCAGCCGTTCTGCTTGTAGAACTGCAAGGTGGTTGACCCGCCCGCGCCGCCGGCCGGCGTCTGGTATTTGCCCGAGAGGGATGCGCCGTTTTGTGCCTCGGCGTTGCCGTCGGAGGTGTTGAACGTGAGCTGGCCATTGCCGACGGCCTGGTTCATCGAGGCGGTTCGGGAGACGAACGAGTCGCCGTTGAAGGCGTAGAAGTCGGCGATGGCGCTTTGGATCTTGCCGCGCAGCTCGGTCATCTGGCGCACCAGCACGGTCTGGATGGAGGCGTCGGCGCACAGGTCATATTGCGCCCGCAGGTCGGCAAAGACGCTTTCCATGCGCGAGAGGATCTGGATGTTGGCGTAGGGCTCGGCGTCGGACAGCTTGTAGCGGCTGACGGTGACGCTGGCGGTGTAGGGCTTGCCGCCGCAGGCGTCGGCGGGGGCGCTTTCGGTGGTGCTGACGTAGCCACGCAGCAGCTCGTCGGTCAGCTTGGTGCCGATGAAGTAGCCGGTGAAGTTCTCGCTGCCGCTGAAGCCGCTGCTGAGGATGGAGACGAGGTTGTTGGTGTTGGCCGACACCAGCTGCACGTTGACGGTGCCGTCGGACTGGGTGTTGCGCCGGGCTTCGGCATGGTGGTAGGCGGCGGCGGCCTTCCAGTGGCCGAGGGAGCCGGAGAGCGACGTGTCCAAGGTGAACTGGCTGCTTTCCGTGCTGGCCTTCTTGTTGCTGGTGATGTGCAGCGCGGTGACCTGCTGCGAGCGGGTGGTGTCCACGTTCAGCCAGTTGTCTTCCCTGAGCCGCCCCAGGTCGAAGATGGGGCGCAGGTTGTAGGTGGAGGCGGCCGAGTTGATGCTGGAGCCGACGGAGAGCGACTTGATGGTTTCGGGCGTGATGTCGGTGCCGCGGCCTGCGGTGAGCAGGAAGCGGTCGAAGTCTTCCTCGTCCATGTCGGCGTGCTCGGCCAGCGCGGGGTAGCGCGAGGCGTGGGTGGGCGGCGCGTCGTCCGAGCCGCCGCCGCAGCTGGCGAGCAGCAGCAGGCAGGCCAGCGCGACGGGCAGCAGGGCGGGGGGTGTTTGGCTTCTGAGCATGCGGATACTCCGTTTTTCATAGCTGCCAGCGCTCACCCAGTAAGCGCTGGAGGCTGTTTTGGCTTGCAAAACCTCAGGGCAGGTATTCCACCGGCACGGGGTAGCTCAGGTGGTTCTTGATGGCGGCCTCGTCGTTCTCGCGGCTCTGGTTGGGGTTGGCACCCACGCACCACATGTCGGATTTGGGGTGCTTGGCCCCCGCCGGGGTCGTGACGCTGCATGCGCCCGCATCGACGATGGCGGCCCGGTTGGGCGGGCAGTCGGCGAGCTTGCCGGTGCAGGCGGCGAACTTCTCCTTGACGAGCAAGGTATAGACGTTGTCCTGCGCGTCGGTGAAGCGCACCTTCATGGGGTACGAGGGCAGGGTGCCGACGCGAAAGCCCACGATGCGGTTGGCGTCGGGCATGAGCACGTCTTGCTTGACGTTGTTGCAGTCCGGGTCGCTGGCGTTCTGGCCCAGCGAGCAGGCGCCGTACTTCTTGAGCAGCGGCTTGTTTTCGGGCACCCGGTCGGCGGGGTTGCCCAGCAGCACGTCGAAGCCGTCGTGGTAGTTGAAGGCGCTGCCGTTCTCCAGCCCCTGCACGCCGCCCACGGTGAACACCAGGCCGTTGCCCAGCTCGCTCATGAAGCCCACGGCGTCATCCACCGAGAAGCCGTAGGCGCTCATGCCCAGGTCTTCGTGGATCAGCTTGACGTAGGGGTTGAAGGCGAGCTTGGGGTTGGCCTGGACGGCGGCCTGGCCGTAGTTGTATTGCAGGTCCTGGATGTACATGGCCTGCACGTAGGCGTGGTCGCGGCCGTGGGCCGTGGTGGCGCTCAGTTTGTTGGCGCCCGCGCCGCAGCCTTCGTTGTAGGGCACCCAGCCGTAGATGTGCTTGATGGCCTCCCAGAACTTGAACTCGGCGACGTGCGGCGGAATCTTGCCCGAGCCCTTGGGCTCGCCGGTGCATTGCTTGGCGTCGTACATCGCCAAATACTTCTTGTGGTTCTCGGCGAAGAAGTCCTTGACCAGGGCCAGCTTGCCCTGCATCTCCTGCGGAGCGGGGCAGTCCTGCGGGTACTTCTTGCTGGTGTATTGGGAAATGTCCTCGCTGCCCCAATCGACGCAGGCACCCCACAAATCCTGGATGTTCTGCACCGACTGGCCCCATTGCAGGCTGCGCTGCTCCTCGGGCGTGCATTGCTTGTCGATGCACTTCTGCACGGTGAGCACCGGCGGGTTCTGGCCGTCCGGCGGCTGCACGGGCACGTCGGGGTCCTGGATCAGGTAGCCGCCGCGCTGGGCGAAGATGTTGTAGCCGCCGGGCAGGCGCACTTCGCTCATGTTGTAGACCGGCCAGCCTTCGCCCAGGCCGCCCAGGAAGCTGTGCAGCGCCTTGCGGAAATCGGCGGGCTTTTGCACCGAGCCGCTGTAGCCGATGTAGGGGTTGTCCTTGGGGCCGATCGCCACGGGCATATAGACGTGATCGACGTAGGAAATGTTGTAGCCCACGTTGGCGGGCTTGAGCAGCCGCGCGGCCTGCCCCGCGGGGATGTCGGAGTCGCCGAAGGTGTACTCGGACAGTTGCGCGAAGGCATCCTCGGGGAACTGCACCTTGCTGGCGTACGTGGTCAGCGCGCACGCCGTGCCCTGCGCCTGGCAGGTCACCTCGGCGGGGGTGGCGATGGACTTGTCTTCGCCGTTGCGCAGGCGCTTGTTGCGGTCGGCCAGCAGCACGCGGCCGCCGTTCCACCAGGTGATGTACTGCCGGGGGCCGAGTTCGCTGTAGAGCGGCAGGGTGATGGTGACTTCGGAGCCGGGCGGAATGCCCTGGCCGTCGTTGACGTAGAGCTTGTAAACCACGTCGGTGGGCAGCGCCTCGGTGGTGCGCAGGCACCCCTGCACCCACAGGTTCTCCGCATTGGTGCTGGTGGAGAGCACGGGGTAGATCTGCTCGTCGGCGTTGTTGCGGATGGTGATGGTCTTGGGTGCGATCGTCACGTCCTGCATGTCGTAGTCCTTGCAGACGACGGAGCCCTGGGGTGCGCCCGCGCCCGGCGGGGGCGCGGTTTCGCCGCCGGGGCTGGAGCCGCTGCCGCCGCCGCAGCCCGCCAGGGCAAGCGCCGCCAGCAGGGCGATGTGGGAAGGTGATGGGGTGTTGTGCATTTCAGAGACTCCTCGTAGGTGTTATGGGTCAATCGGGCACGTGCTCGAAAAGCCCGTGCGTCAGGTCTTCGGCGTAGAACTCGACCTGCATCCGCCCTGGGTCGCCTAGGCTGAACTGCACGGCTGAGACAGAGCCCGGCGGGGCGTTTTCGCCCCCCAGGTCGAAGGCGAACAGGTCGCCGTCGTGGTGGCGCAGGCGGTAGCGCGCCTGGGCGGGGCCGAGGACGAGGTCCAGCGCCGTGCCATCCGCGCCGAGAACCACCTGGGCATCGCCGTAATAGGCGTTGGCATAGCGCCCGGCGTAGCGGGCCAGGGGCTGGGCTGGCGCGGGCGCTGCGGGTGCGGGCTGACCGGCCAGGCGGCCCAGCGGCCGGTACATCTCGTGCATCCTGGCTTGCATGGTGGCCAGCCAATCGGTGCCGGGCGCGCCCTCGGCCACGTCGCCCCAGGCCCGCTCGCCGAAGGCCAGCGCAATGGCCTCGGCCAGGCCGCGCGGCTGCGCGTTGGTGAGCACGGTGATGCCCAGCCCCGCCTCGGGCCACAGGATGAAGGCGGTGTGCGCGCCGAGCAAAAACGCGCCGGAGTGCGAGACGCTGGCGTGGCCGTGCGGGTCCGGCCCCACGTTGAAGCCGTAGCCGTAGGCACCGCCGGGGCGGGCCGTCATGGCCGCTTGCAGCGCGGCGGGGTCAACGAGCTGCTGGCCCTGCCAACGGCCCTGCTCCAACACCAGCGCCATCCAGCGCGCCATGTCCGCCGCGCTGGCGCTGGCACCGCCTGCGGGCGACTGCGCATCGGGCTGGCGCGGGGGCTGCTGCACGGTGTAGCGGGCGAGCTGCGCGCCGTAGCTGTCGTAGCCCAGGCCCGCTTGCACGTGGCCCCAGGCGCGGTTGGGCCGGGCGGCAAAGTCGGCGTAGCGCGAGCTGGCGTGGGCCATGCCCAGTGGCTGGTACAGGGCCTGCGCGGAGAGCGTGGCCCAGTCGGTGCCGCGCGCCTGGGCCAGCGCCTCGGCGGCGGCCGTCAGGCCGAAGTTGGTGTAGGCGTAGCTGCCGTAGGGGTTCAGGGCGGCGTGGCGCAGGCGCTGCAGGATGTCGCCGCGCGTGTAGCCCAGGTCTTCGAGATGGTCGCCCGCGTGGTCGGGCAGGCCGCTGCGGTGGGCGAACAGGTCGCCCAGGCTCAGGCGGGCGTTGTCCTGCGCCTCGGGGTAGGCCAGCGCGAAGCCGGGCAGCAGGCGCTGGATAGGGATGTCCCAATCCACGCCGGGGGGCATCTGCGCCGCCATCACCGTGGCGGCGAGGGACTTGGAGACCGAGGCGAGCTGGAACACCGTGTCGGCGTCCACGGCCTCGCTGCCGTCCGCCCGGCGCAGGCCGAAGCCCTGGGCATACACCGTCCGGCCGCCATGCACCACCGCAACGGCCACGCCGGGCACGCCGGTACGCGCCATCCACTGAGGCACCAGGGTGTCGAGCCGGGCGGCGGCCTGGCGCACCGTGGTGGCGTTGGGCGCGTCGGCGCCATTGCCGCCGCCGCAGGCCGAAAGGACGGCGGCCAGCAGCGCGGCGGCGAGGGAAGAACGGAGAAGGTGGAGCGTCCGCATGGTCAGCCGCCGAACACTTCGTCCAGCCAGTCCATCGACACGGCGGCGGAATAGGCCAGGTTGCCGGTCTGGCAGTGGCCTTCGGCCCCTTCCTCGGCGGTGAAGACGTGGCCCCAGACCGGGCCGCCGACGGCGCGCTGGAAGCGCTCGCACTGGGCCAGAGGCTCACCCCCCTCGCCTGCGCCCACCAGGGCCAGCGAGGGGCAGCGGATGTTGCGCAGGCTGGCATCCGGAACCCGGAAGTCGTGCAGGCGCAGGTAGGCCTGGCGAAAACTGGCCTGGCCCAGCCGCACGATCAGGTTGCGCATCATCTCGCGGGTCTGCGGGGGGATGGCGCTGTCGGGGATGTGGTCGATGTCTTCCAGCCGCACGTCCTCGTCATCGGGCAGCAGGGCCGGGTCGAACCCCACGAACGCGGCCATGTAGGCGTGCAGATCGACGATGGGCGAGTTGGCGATGAGGGCGCGCACGCGCGGCTCGTGCGCCGCGATGCGGGTGGCGAAGTAGCCGCCGAAGCTGATGCCCATGAGCGCCACGCGGCGCGGGTCGGTCTCGCGCCGCGCCAGCACGTAGTCGAGCGCCAGGCGGCCCACGTGTTCGTATTCCGGGATGAAGGCCATGCCGGGATGGAAGCGCAGCGTATCCATCTGCCCCGGGCCGGTGAACAGCAGCAGGTGGTAGCCGCGCTCCAGCGCCGCCAGGCCGTAGGACAGCCAGGTTTCCTCCAGCGTGCCGTCGTAGCCGCTGATGAGCAGCAGCGTCTTGCCGGGGCGCCCGGGACGCTGGCCGTGCGGGCGGGGCGCGCGCACGTAGTACGCGGGCAACTGCGCGCCGCCGAAGGGCAGAAAAACCTCTTCCACGTCCTGCCCGCGCACGGCGGCCAGGAAGCATTCACGGCTTTTGCGTCCCAGGCGCGTGTGCTCCGGATCCAGCACGCCGCAGTAGTACTCGGCGGCGCGGTAGCTGTTGCAGGCCACCAGGTACTGTTCGCGCGCGCTGACGGCATGGCCCCGCAGGGCGCGGGCCTGTGCGCCGGCCTCCTGGCGCTGCGCGGCTGCACTGAACTCCATCACCCAACTGGCCGGTACGCCGTCCTGTATGCGCTGCGCCAGCGCCAGGCATTCGCCCACCGCCGCGCCGCCGTAGCGCGCCGTGCCGAGCTGGCGCATCAACTGGTAGTCCATCTCGGCGTTGGCAAAGCCTGCCACGCGGGTGCTGCCGCGCTCCGTCCCGGCGGCAGGCCGGGGCTGTGCCAGCACGGGCAGGGCCAGGCTGGCGGCGGCAGCGGCCATGAAGTGGCGGCGTTGTGAGTGCTTCATTTTTAATAGCTTCATGCGCTTGCTCAGTCAGCGTTCATGGAAGAAATACGAGGTTCTTTCCGGGGCTGGATGCACTTCGAGAAAAGTCTAGTTACACGGACTGCGGCGCTGCGGGCCGAGTGAAGGGCAGGCGTCCCAGGTCGGGGGAATGCGTCCCGCGGCGTGCGCGCCACTGCCGGGCCGGGGGCTTGCCGCTTCCTAGAATCGCGCCATGCCGTCCGCGCCCGCTCTGCCGCCGCCCTGTGTGCTGGAGCACCGCCATTCGGGCGACGTGGAGCCCGCGCTGCGCCGCGATGCGTGGCGCGAGGTGGCGCACTGGCAGGTGGAGTTCCTGCCCTCGCCCGACGTGCCGCTGGACGCCGACATGCACATGCTGCGCAGCAGCGCCGCGATCTTCGGCAGCACGCGCTCGTCGGCCTACGACATGCGCACGGGCTTTCACCGCGCCGAGCCGCTGGAGGAGCTGGTGGTGATCTCGCTGATCCAGGCGGGTGCGCTGCATCTGAACGCCGCGCCCGGCGAGCCCCGGCACATGGGGGCGGGGGAGCTGGGGCTGTTCATGCCGCGCCTGGCAGGCCACTACCGCTGGAGCCACCACGCGCGCCAGGCGTTCATCGACCTGCCGCGCCGCGAGGTGCTGGCTGCGCTGGGGCGCGAGCCGGGCAATCTGGACCTCTCGCGCTGCGCGCTGGCCCCGGCGCTGGCCGGCCAGCTCGGCCACCTGGCTCTGCTGGCGCGCCGGCCCGGCCAGCTCGACGCCGTGGAATACGCGGGCCTGCTGGAGGGCGTGCGCTCGCTCGCGCTGCTGGCGCTGCGCAACCTGGGCCGCGAGGGCGAGCGCGCCGATGCGCCCGACCCCCGGGGCGCCGCCCTGCAAGACCACCTGCACCGGGGCCGGCATGCGGCGGCCGTGCATTTCATGCGGCAGCAGGCCCACCACCACGGCCTGGATGCCGCGGCCATCGCGCAAGGCGCGGGCTGCTCGCGCTCGCGGCTGTACGAGGCGTTTGCTGCGCAGGGGCAGACGGTGATGGGCACGCTGCGCGAGATCCGCCTGCAGCACGCCCGGGGCCTGATCGAGCAGGGCCCGCGGCTGCACGTGGGGGCGCTGTCGTGGCGCTGCGGCTTCGCGAGCCAGTCGGACTTCAGCAAGCTGTTCCGCGCGCGCTTCGGACTGTCGCCCACCGAGTGGCACCAGCGGGCGTGGGCGGACGCGGCCCATGGCGGTTGATACGCTTTGTTTTCGATAGCTGCTTGCGCTTGCTGGATAAGCGCTGGAGGCCAAAACTGTGTTGAGCCTCACGGCCGCTGATCGCAGCGGTGCGGCATGTATCCCGCGTATCCAGTCGTAACTACAATCCCGCGCATGACGTCCACACCACCGCCCTGCGTGCTGGAGCACTGGTCTTCCGGCGAGGTCGATCCTTCGATCCGGCTCGACTACTGGCGCGACGTGGCGCACAACTGGGTGGACGTGCAGCCCCTCTCGCCGGGCGACGCGCTGGAGGCGTCGTGGTCGCTGCTGCGCGGCGAGAACTGCTTCTTCGGCACCAAGCGCTCCACCGCCTACGAGATGCGCACCAGCCCCAGGCACGTGCCGCCGGGCGAGGACATGGTGGTGCTCTCGCTGCTGGAAGCCGGGGAGATGCGGCTGAACGCCGCGCCCGGCGAGCACCAGCACGCCACGGCGGGCATGCTGGGCCTGTACGCTCCCCGGCAGGAGGCCTGCTACCACTGGGGCGAGGGCGCGCGCCAGACCTACGTGGCGCTGCCGCGCAGCGTGGTGCTGGCCGCGCTGGGGCGCGAGCCGGGCAACCTGCTGCTGACGCCGCAGCGCTGCGCCCTGGCCCCGGCGCTGGCCGCACAGCTCGCCCACCTGGGGCTGCTGGCGCGCCAGCCCGGCCGGGTCAGCGCGGTGGAATACGCGGGGCTGCTGGATGCCACGCGCGCGCTGGCCCTGCTCACGCTGCGCAACCTGGGCCGCCAGGGCGAGGCGGCCGATCTGCCCGACCTCGAAGAAAATCTGCACGCCGGCCGGCACGCGGCGGCACTGCGCTTCATGGAGCAGCATGCGCACCGCCAGGGGCTGGACGCCGCGGCCATCGCGCGCGGCGCGGGCTGTTCGCGCACGCGGCTCTACGAGGCGTTCGCGGCGCAGGGCCAGACGGTGATGGGCGCCCTGCGCGAGCTGCGCCTGCAGCGCGCCCGCGCGTTCGTCGAGCACAGCCCGCGCCTGCACGTGGGCGCGCTGTCGTGGCGCTGCGGCTTCGCCGATCCGTCGGACTTCAGCAAGCTGTTCCGCGCGCGCTTCGGGCTGTCGCCCACCGAGTGGCACCGGCGGGTGTGGATGGAGCCGGCGCTGCGCCGCGGTGCCTGATCGTCGATCCCCACGGCCCATGCGCCGTCCCTCCGTGCCACCCGGCCCGGTGCCGGCCGGACGGGCGAATGCTGTGATTGAATAAAGCAAATGGCGCCCGGCCTGTGCCGGGCAATGGCTATCGGGAGCGTAGTGGCGAAGCCGCGCCGCTCCTATCCACTAATCAGTAGGGGTGAGCGCGTGCTGGAGCAAAGCGAACTGGAGGACATCCACCGGTTGTGGGACGAGATCACCGACTTCGACGCGGGCCAGACCGACGCGGCTGCCCGGCGCCTGCAGGAGCGGCTGTGCCGCATGGTCGGGGCATGGAACTCGACCTGGGGCGGGGCGATCCGCTTCGATCCGGGCAGTGCGGTCGGGGACCCGCTGCAGGGCTGGCGCGTGGCCGTCACGCGGCTGCTTCACCCCTTCGAGGCGCCTGTGGAGGACGGACCGTTCAAGGAGCTGCAGGAGCGCTGGAACCGCCGCGACATGGACCCGTCCTTCCTGCTGCCCATGCGCGGCGTGGGCACGTTCAGGACCTACGGGCACCGGCGCGACATGCCCGCGGACTGGTTCGACGGCCCGGTCTACCAGGCCTTCTGCGGCCGCTACGGCACCGTCGATTCGGTCTGGGTGGGCTTCCCGATCAACGGCGACGCCGAATCGCACTTCGGGTTCTACGCGCGGCACGTCTTCACCGAACGCGAGATCGCGCTGCTGGCTTATGCGCTGCGCGGCATCAAGTGGTTCCACCGGCAGGTGATGCTCACCAGCGGCCCGCTGGTGGCCAGGGCACCCTTGACGCCCACCGAGCGCAAGGTGCTCGGGCTGCTGCTGACCAAGGCGCCGGAAAAGCGCATCGCCGAGCAGCTGGGCCTGGCCGTTTCCACCACCCACCAGCACGTCGTGGCGCTGTTCCGCAAGTTCGGCGTGCGCAGCCGTGCCGAATTGATGAGCCTGTGGCTGAGCGGGCCATGCTGACACCGGTTCCTATGGTTTTGATAGCTGCTTGCGCAGGATGGACAAGCGCTGCAGGCCCAAAAGACTAAAAACGCAATCCCGCCCCATGCCATCCTCCTTGCCGCCGCCCTGCGTGCTGGAGCGCCTGCACACCCACGACGTGGAGCCGGCACTGCGCTTCGATGCCTGGCGCGAGCGTGCGCACCAGTGGGTGGAGATGCTGCCCCCGCCGCCGGGCGCCGCGCTGGAGGCCGAGCTGCTGATGCTGCGCGGCGGCGGCAGCGTGTTCGGCACCATGGCGTCGACGGCCTACGACATGCGCGCGGCGGCACGCCGCATGGCGCACGCGCCGGGCATGGTGGTGGTCACCCTGATCCAGGCGGGCGAGATGCTGCGCGATGCCGCGCCGGGCGAGCACCAGCGCATCGGCGCGGGCACGCTGGGCCTGTACGACCCCTGGCGCATGGGCAGCTACCGCTGGAGCGACGGCGCGCGCGAGGCTTTCGTGGCCCTGCCGCGCGAGGCGGTGCAGGCGGCGCTGGGGCGCGAGCCGGGCAACGTCGCCATCGCGCCGCAGCGCTGCGCCCTGGCGCCGATGCTGGCTGCGCAGCTCGGCCACCTGGCGCTGCTGGCGCGCCAGCCCCGGCACGTCGATGCGGTGGAATACGCGGGCCTGCTGGAATCCACGCGCGCGCTGGCGCTGCTCACGCTGCGCAACCTGGGCCGCCAGGGCAACAGCACCGACCTGGCCGATACCCACGAGAGCCTGCACGCCGGCCGCCGTGCGGCGGCGCTGCGCTTCATGCAGCTGCATGCCCATCGTGCCGACCTGGATGCCGCGGCCATCGCGCGCGGCGTGGGCTGCTCGCGCACCCGACTCTACGAAGCCTTCGCGGCCGAAGGCCAGACGGTGATGGGCGCGCTGCGCGAGTTGCGCCTGCAGCGCGCCCAGGCGCTCATCGTGCGAAGCCCGCGGCTGCACGTGGGCGCGCTGTCGTGGCGCTGCGGCTTCGCCAGCCCGTCGGACTTCGCCAAGCTGTTCCGGGCGCGCTTCGGACTGTCGCCCACCGAGTGGCACCAGCGCGCACGGCCCGCAGGCGCGTGAGCGCGCTCAGCGCCGGAACGCGTCGCGGATGGCGGCGGGATCGTCCGCGATGAGCCCGTCCACGCCGCCGCTGCCCAGGATGGCCCGCGCCTCGGCCAGCGCGTCGCCCCGGTCCGCAGGGTTCGTGCCCTTGCGGTAGGCGGGGGGCAGAAACTGGTTTTCCGGCCGCAGCGTCCAGACGTGCACGGCCAGGCCGGCCGCCTTGGCCTCGCGCGTGGCGGCCGAGGGGGCGATCCAGCGGCCCTTGTCCATCGCCATCGCCAGCTGGCGCGGCAGGGCCACGCCCTGGGCATAGGCGGCGATGGCCGCCATGCCTTGCGCGGAGGCCATCTGCGCATAGGTCGCGCCCTGCGCGGCGCGGTCCGGCGGGCCGCCCTTGCCGCCCAGCAGCTGCAGGATGCGCACGGGGCTGCGCGCGCGCAGCTCCTTGAGCACCTGCACCTCGAACGACTGCACGATCACGGGCGCCTGGGCGCTGCTCCATTGGTTGCGCTCCAGGAACTCCAGCAGCGCACGGCACAGGTCGAGCCCCTGGGCCTGCAGGTAGGCCGCGTGCTTGAGCTCGATCAGCAGGCCCGCCGTGCGGCCCGTCCGGGCGGTGTGCGCCTTGGCCAGGTCGGCCACCTCCTGCAGCGTCAGCAGCGGGTGCTGGCCGTCGTGCGCCGCGCTGCCGGGGCGCAGCTGGGCGAAGCGCTCCACGGTGCGCAGGGTCTTGAGCTCCTGCAGCGTGAAGTCCTCCGCGAACCAGCCGGTCTGGCGGACGCCGTCCACCGTCTTGGTGGTCTTGCGCTGCGCGAATTCGGGCCGCGTGGCGACGTCGGTCGTCGCGAACGGCGTGCCTTCGCCCACTTCGGGCGCCGCCAGGGCGGCATCGTGCCGCACCACGGGCACGCCGTCCCTGCTCAGGACCACGTCCAGCTCCAGCAGGTCGGCGCCGTCCTGCAGGGCCTGCGCGAACGCGGGCTGGGTCATCTCCGGGTAGAGCGCCGAGGCGCCCCGGTGGGCGCTGAGCGCGGGCACCGGCGGCCAGGGCGTCTGCGCCTGGGCGGTGGTTGCGGCGGGCAGGACGACAGCCCAGGCCAGGGCGTGGCGCAGCAGGAGGGACATAGGAAGGCTCCTTGGGAAGCACGGCCGCCACTGTACCGCCGCCTGTCCCTGCGCGGCAGGCGCGGCTACTCCACGCGGATGTTGCGCTCGCGTACCAGCTGGCCCCAGCGGGTGGTTTCCTGTGCCAGGAAGCGGCGGAATTCCTCGGGAGTGCCGCCGCCGGCGGTGGCGCCGATGCCCTCCAGCTTGGGCTCCATGTCGGGAGCCCGGATCGCGGCGGTGATGTCGGCCGCCAGCTGCTGCACCACGTCGGCCGGCGTGCCGCCGGTGGCGAAGATGCCGTACCAGGCCGACGCCTCATAGCCCGGCAGACCCTGCTCCGCGATGGTGGGCACGTTGGGCAGCCAGGGCAGGCGCTTGGCCGAGGTCACGCCCAGAGGAATCACCCGGCCCGACTTGATGTGCTGCAGCACTCCGTTGTCGAACATGACCTTCACGCGGCCGCTCAGCAGATCCTGGTGCGCCGGCGCGCTGCCTTTGTAGGGCACGTGCGTGAGCTGGACGCCTGCCATGCTGGAGAACAGCTCGCCCGACAGATGGGTGGACGTGGCCAGCCCGGTCGAGGCGAACGAGATGGAGCCCGGCTCCGCCTTGCCGCGCGCTATCAGGTCCTGCACGCTGCGGATACCCGTTTCGGGAGCGGTCACCAGCACGTTGGAAATGGTGGTGAGCACGGTGACGGGCGCCAGGTCGCGGGCCGAGTCGTAGGGCAGCTTGTCCATCAGGATGGGGTTGAGCGCGAACGGCATGGCGGTGAGCAGCAGCGTGTGCCCGTCGGGGGCGGCCTTGGCCACCGCATCGGTGGCGATCACGGTGTTGCCGCCGGGCTTGTTCTCCACGATGACGGGCTGCTTCCATTTCTCGGACAGGCGCTGGCCGACCAGACGGGCCTGCATGTCGGTGGCGCCGCCCGGTGGATAGGCCACGATGATGCGCACCGGCTTGGTGGGCCAGGCCGGGGCCTGGGCGCCAGCACCCGAGGGCGCCAGCAGCGTGGACAGGGGCAGGAGGGCGAGCAGGGTTCTGCGGAGGAGCTTCATGGTTTGTCTCGTCTTTTTGTGAAGTGGGGCTTGCGGGGAAAGGGGAGGGTCAGCTTTGGTGGATCCAGGCGCGTATCGGCTCCACCCACGGGCCGGGGTCGAGCAACAGCGCTTGGTGGCCGTAGCGGGTGCTCACCACGGCCTCATGGGTAGCCAGAGGAAAGGGTGGCGGGAACAGGGCATCGGAAGAGGCGTAGAGCAGGGTGGTGCCGTCCGGGCTGCGCTCTAGCGCGAAGCCGAGCGCCGCTGCGCGCAGGCGCCACAGCGCGGCCGCATTGAATTGCAGTGCCCATCGGTCGACGGCTTGCCATTCCCGCGCGAGCGCGGCGTCTCCATGGTCTTGTGCCCATTCGCGCACGCCGGCGCGCAGCAGGACGGACCGGCGGAAGTCCGCGCGTGCGGCGGCATCGGTGAGCCCGCGCAGGAACGCGAGCTCGTCCGGGTTGCCGCGCCCGCGGGGCGCGGTGCACAGCCCCAGCACCTGGCGCACCCGCCCGGGGTGGCTGGCTTTGAGCTGTTGCGCGACGTAGCCGCCGAAGGAGTAGCCGATGGCGCCCGCCAATTGCGCTATGCCCAGGTGGTCGAGCAGCCGGGCGATGGCCTGCGCCATGCCCTCCACGCTCGCATGGGTGTGCGGTGCGCCCTCCCAGCAGGAGCCGTAGGCGGAGCCTGGCAGGTTCACGGTCAGCACCTGCACGCTGTCCGTGTCCAGGGCCCGGCCCGGACCGGCCCAGGCCGCGGCCCAGCCGCCATCAATCGCGTCAGGATGCGGGGCCAGGGCATGGTGGCTGCCCGCATAGCCGTGCAGGATCAGGTAGGCGGGAGCATCCTCGGGGCCGCAGCGCGTGTAGGCCAGCCGCAGGTCCACGGCCGTGCCATCGGCAAGGCGGAAGCCGCCGATGTGCAGGTGCTGCGTTGCCACGGAGTGCATGCGGCTGGCGCTCAGATGGGGCGCTCGCCGCGCACCGTGGTGCGGTACAGGCTGCGGTACTGGCCGGGCGGCAGGTCGCGCGTGGTGGCGCTGTGCATGGTGGAGCGGTTGTCCCACATCACCACGTCGCCGGGGCTCCAGCGGAAGTCGTAGCGAAACTGCGGCTGGACCGTATGCTCGAACAGGAAGTTCAGGATGCGGTCGCTTTCCTCACGGGGCAGGCCCACGATCTCGGCCGTCATGCCCTTGTGCGCGAAGATGGATTGGCGGCCCGTGTCGGGGTTGGTGCGAATCAGCGGGTGCACCACGTCGGGGGTCTGGTTCTTCTGCGCGTCGTTCAGCTCGACCTGGGTGCTTTGCCCGTCGGTGGTTTGCTTGCGGCGGTAGCGGTGGACGGCTTGCAGCCCCTGCAGCCGTTGCTTCCATTCGTCGGAGAGGGCTTCATAGGCAGCCTCCATGTTCACGAACAGCGTGTCGCCTCCCTCGGGCGGGATTTCCAGCGCGTTCAGGATGGTGGCCTTGGCCGGCTGTTCCTGGAACGCCAGGTCGGAGTGCCAGTAGGAGCCGCCATCGGAGATGCCCATGGGCTTGCCATCCACGACGCGGTTGGACAGGCGGAAGATTTCGGGATGCTCCGGGTGGTTGTACTGCGACAGGATGTGGACTTCCAGGGGGCCGAAGCGGCGGCTGAAAGCGATCTGCGCCTCGGCCGACAGCGACTGGTTCTTGAAGCACACCAGCTTGTGGTCCACGAACAGCCGGTGCAGGCGGTCGAACGCCTCTGGGTCCAGCGCGCTGCCCAGGTCGATGCCGTCGATGGCAACGCCGAATCGCTCGGAAAGCGGGGAAATCTGCATGGGGTTTGTCTCCGATCAATAAATGGCGAACAAATGTTCGCTAAGAACTCTATCGGCATTGGGTTAGGCTGTCAAACGCGCTGCGCGCCGTGCGCGCGGCGGTGAACATGGAGAACGTATGGAACGCAAGGGGGTGGCCGCGGCTGCCGGGAACGAAGGGAAGCGCGAATTTCTCGATGCACTGGCCAACGGCCTGCAGTTGCTGGAAATGTTCGATGAGCAGACGCACAGCGTCACCATCCAGTCCGCCGCGGAGCTGCTGGGCATCACGCGGCCGGCCTCGCGGCGCATCCTGCTGACGCTGGCCGAATTGGGCTACCTGCAGGTGCGCGACCGCTTCTTCTCGCTTGCGCCCAAGTCGATCGAGCTGGGCTACCGCTATTTCCGCTCCCTGGGCCTGGCGGCCTCGGCGCGGCCCCACCTGTTCGCGCTGTCCCGCGAGATGGGGGTGGGCGTGGCGCTGGGCGTGCTGTCTGGCCCGGATGTGCTGTTCATCGAGCGGATCGAGGCGGACCGGCCCATCAAGCTGGATCTGCGTGCCGGCGACCGGCTGCCTGCTTTCGCGCATTCATTGGGCAGGGTGCTGCTGGCGCAATTGCCGCCCGCGCAGCTCGCGGACCATCTGCCTGCGGGCGCGCTCAACCGGCTCGCGCCGCATACCGTCACGACGCGCGCGAGCCTCCATCAGGAGCTGTCGCGCATCCGCGAACGCGGGTGGAGCTTCGTCAATTCCGAACTGGTGCACGGATTGTTCGGTGCTGCCATCGCCTTGCCCAGTGCCACGGGGTGGAGCACGGTCGGACTCAACGTGACCTCCATCGGCGAGCCCTGGACGACGGAAGAAGTGGAGCGGCGCATCGTGCCCGCCCTGCACGCCTGCGCGGAGAACATGAAGCCGATCACCGACGCATTGGCGTAGCCGCAAGGCTGCGTCTATAGCGACGTGCCCCGCAGCACGCGCCGGTACTGCACAGCCTCGGCCACGTGGGCCGTGCCCACCATGTCGCTGCCCGCCAGATCGGCGATGGTGCGGGCCACCTTCAGCGCCCGGTGCGTGCTGCGCGCCGACCAGCCCAGGCGCGTGGCAGCGGTCTGCAGGAACTGCGCGGCGGCGTCCTGCAGCGCCAGGTGCGTGTCGATCTCCTGCCCCTGCAGCGCGTGGTTGGGCTTGCCCTGGCGCGCCAGGGCCCGTTCGCGCGCGGCGGCCACGCGTGCGCGCACGGCGTGGCTGGCCTCGCCCGGCGGGGCGTGCAGCAGCTCCTGCGGGGGCAGGGCGGGCACTTCCACGTGCAGGTCGATGCGGTCGAGCAGCGGGCCGCTCAGCTTGCCCTGGTAGCGCGCGACCTGGTCGGGCGTGCAGCGGCAGGCGCGCTGGGTGGAGCCCGCGAAGCCGCATGGGCAGGGGTTCATGGCGGCGATGAGCTGGAAGCGCGCGGGGAACTCGGCGCGCTGCGCCGCGCGGGCGATGGTGATGCGGCCGGTCTCCAGCGGCTCGCGCAGCGCCTCCAGCGCGCTGCGGGCGAACTCGGGGAATTCGTCCAGATACAGAACGCCTTCGTGGGCCAGGGAGATCTCGCCGGGCCTCGGCGGCGAGCCGCCGCCCACCAGGGCCACGGCGCTGCTCGTGTGGTGCGGGCTGGCGGTGGCGCGCTGCATCCATTGCGCGGGCGTGAAGCGCCCGGCCAGGCTGGCGATGGCTGCGCTTTCCAGCGCCTGCTCCACGTCCATGGGCGGCAGCAGGCTGGCGAAGCGCTGGGCCAGCATGGACTTGCCCGAGCCCGGCGGGCCCACCAGCAGCAGGCCGTGGCCGCCGGCGGCGGCGATCTCCAGCGCGCGCTTGGGAGCGGCCTGCCCTTTCACGTCGGCGAGGTCGGGGCCGCTGGCGGGCATGGGCGGCGGCGTGGACTGCAGGCGCTGCCAGCCATCGGCTTGGGTATCGGGGCCGGGGTCCACGGGCAGGAACTGGCGCACCACGTCCAGCAGGTGGCGTGCGCCGTAGATCTCGGTGCCGGGCACCAGCGCGGCCTCCTCGGCGCTTCCGAGCGGCAGCACCATGCGCGCAGGCTGTTCCTGGGCGCGCAGCGCCAGCGCCGTGGCCAGCGCGCCGCGCACCGGCCGCAGCTGGCCGGACAGCGACAGCTCGCCCGCGAACTCCCAGCCCGCCAGCTGCGCGGCATCGATCTGGCCGCTGGCCGCGAGCAGCCCCAGGGCGATGGGCAGGTCGAACCGGCCCGAGTCCTTGGGCAGGTCGGCGGGGGCGAGGTTGACGGTGATCTTCTTGTTCGAGGGGAACTCCAGCCCCGCGTTCTGCAGCGCGGAGCGCACGCGCTCGCGCGCCTCCTTCACCTCGACCTCGGCCAGACCCACCAGCGTGAAGCTGGGCAGGCCATTGGCCAGATGCACCTCGACGGTGACGGCGGGCGCCTGCAGGCCCATCAGGGCGCGGCTTTGCACCAAAGCAAGACTCATTGCGCGGACTCTCCCCAATCTGGTGCGCGGTGGACCGGCTCCCGTGCACGCATGTCGCCCAATGTAACGGCAACGGTGGCTGGCACGCTCCATGCATTGCAGGGATGCATCCGCTTTCAACACATCCCGGAGGAACCATGTCCCCTGCATCCCTGAAGTCCCTGAGCCTGGCGCTGGCCGCTGCGGTCGTGCCCACCCTGGCGAGCGCCGAACTGACGGCCAACGTGTCGCTGACCAGCAACTACAAGTTCCGCGGCCAGGACCAGGACGTGAACCGCATCAAGGGCGTGAACCCGGCCATCCAGGGCGGCTTCGACTACACCTTCGGCGAGAGCGGCTTCTACGTGGGCAACTGGAACTCCAGCGTCGACTGGCTGGACGGCAACTCGGTCGAGGTCGATTTCTACGGCGGCTACAAGTTCAAGGCCGGCGACGTGGACCTGGACGTGGGCGCGCTCACCTACGTCTACCCCGGCAACACCAACGGCAACACCACCGAGCTGTATGGCGCGGCCACCTTCGGGCCGCTCATGGCCAAGTATTCGCACACCGTCTCCAAGGACTACTTCGGCTGGGCCGGCGCCAAGACCTCCAGCCTGAAGGGGCGCAACACGGGCTACCTGAACCTGGCCTTCGCGCAGGAGGTGGCGCCCTCGGTCACGCTCAAGGCCGCCGTGGGCTTCACGCGCTTCGCTAGCGACATCAAGGACCTGGGCGTGCCCAACTACGTCGACTACAGCGTGGGCGGCGCCTACGACTTCGGCGACGGCCTGTCGCTGTCGGCCATGGTGGCGGGCGCCAACAAGAAGGGCTTCTTCGGCGACGCGAACAAGGCGCGCCTGATCCTCACGCTCACCAAGACCCTCTAACCGATTTCCAAGGAGCCGATCATGAAAATGGTCACCGCCATCATCAAACCCTTCAAGCTCGACGAGGTGCGCGAGGCGCTCTCCGACATCGGCGTGCAGGGCATCACCGTGACCGAGGTGAAGGGCTTCGGGCGCCAGAAGGGCCACACCGAGCTGTACCGCGGCGCCGAATACGTCGTGGACTTCTTGCCCAAGGTGAAGATCGAGGCCGCCGTGTCCGATGACCTCGTCGAGCGTGCCATCGAAGCCATCGAGGGCTCGGCCCGCACCGGCAAGATCGGCGACGGGAAGATCTTCGTGGCCGACCTCGAACAGGTCGTGCGCATCCGCACCGGCGAAACGGGCAAGGAAGCCCTCTGACCTACCGCAACGGAGAAATGCCATGAAAAAACTGCTTGCTTCCCTGTTGCTCGGCATGAGCCTGCTGGCCGGCGGCACCGCCGCGCTGGCGCAGGCGCCCGCGGCGCCCGAAGCCGCCGCCGCCGCTGCATCCGCTGCCGCGCCCGCCGCCGAAACGGCCGCACCGGCTGCGGCACCCGCCGCCGAAGCGCCCGCGGCTGAGGCGCCCCCGCCCAAGATCGACTCGGGCGATACCGCCTGGATGCTCACCTCCACACTGCTCGTGATCCTCATGACCATCCCGGGCCTGGCGCTGTTCTACGGCGGCCTGGGCCGCAGCAAGAACATGCTGTCGGTGCTCATGCAGGTGTTCGTGATCTTCTCGCTGATCTCCGTCCTGTGGTCGCTCTACGGCTACAGCCTGGCATTCTCGGGCGAAGGCAAGTTCTACGGCGACTTCGCCAAGGTCTTCCTCAAGGGTGTGAGCATGGAGACCTTCGGCGCGCTGGCGACCATTCCCGAGTACGTGTTCGTCTCGTTCCAGGGCACCTTCGCGGCCATCACCGTGGCGCTGATCGTGGGCTCGTTCGCCGAGCGCATCAAGTTCTCCGCCGTGCTGATCTTCGCGCTGCTGTGGTTCACCTTCAGCTACGTGCCCATGGCCCACATCGTCTGGGGCGGCGGCCTGCTGGGCGCCGACGGCGCGCTGGACTTCGCGGGCGGCACCGTGGTGCACATCAACGCCGGTATCGCGGGCTTGGTGGGTGCGTACCTGGTGGGCAAGCGCATCGGCTTCGGCCGCGAGGCGTTCACGCCCCACTCGCTGACGCTGACCATGGTGGGCGCATCGCTGCTGTGGGTGGGCTGGTTCGGCTTCAACGCCGGCTCCGCCGGTGCCGCCAACGCCGCTGCCGGCCTGGCCTTCGTGAACACGGTGCTCGCCACCGCCGCCGCCACGCTGTCGTGGATCGCCGGCGAGGCGCTGCACAAGGGCAAGGCCTCGATGCTGGGCGCTGCCTCCGGCGCCGTGGCGGGCCTGGTGGCCGTCACGCCCGCCGCGGGCTTCGTCGGCCCCATGGGCTCCATCGTGATCGGCCTCATCGCCGGCCTGGTGTGCCTGTGGGGTGTGGGCGGCCTCAAGCGCATGCTGGGCGCCGATGACGCGTTCGACGTGTTCGGCGTGCACGGCGTGGGCGGCATCGTGGGCGCCATCCTGACCGGCGTGTTCGCCGCGCCCAGCCTGGGCGGCGTGCAGGGCGCGGACTTCGCCATGGGCCACCAGGTGTGGATCCAGGTCAAGAGCGTGCTGTTCACCATCGTGTGGTCGGGCGTCGTGTCCTTCATCGCCTACAAGATCGCCGACCTGCTCGTGGGCCTGCGCGTCTCCGAAGACGCCGAGCGCGAGGGCCTGGACATCAGCTCCCACGGCGAAACGGCCTACCATCGCTGAACCGGCAACCCGTTACTTCCAAGGAACTTCGGCCCGCCTCGCGCGGGCCTTTTTTATGGGGCGGGCCGTGCGGGACAATCACGCGCATGCACACACCTTGGAAGTCGCTTGCCGCAGGGCCCGCGCAGCTGGGCGAATCGCCGTTCTGGCACCCCGCCGAAGAGCGCCTGTACTGGGTGGACATCGCGGGCCGCGCGCTCTGGCGCAGCGATGCCGGAGGCGGCGGCGCGCAGTGCTGGCCCATGCCGGCCGAGCCCGGCTGCATCGCGCCCGCGCGCCAAGGCGGTGCCGATGCGGGCCTCGTGGTCGCGCTGCGCGACCGCATCTGCCACGCGCCCGCGTGGGGCGGGCCGCTGGCCGAGATCGCCCGCCTGCCGATCGACCCGGCCACCGAGCGCGCGAACGACGGCAAGTGCGACGCGCAGGGGCGCTTCTGGGTGGGCACGATGCACGAACCCGCGAGCGGCCTGCGCCAGCCTGTTGCCGCGCTGCACTGCTTCGACGCGCGCAAGGGCTCTGTGCGCCGCGTGCTGGACGGCGCGCGCACGGCCAACGGCCTCGCGTGGTCGCCCGATGGCCGCACGATGTACTGGACTGACACCCCAGCCCACGCAATCCGCGTGTGGGACTGCGACGAGCACGGTGACCCGGTAGGCGCGCCGCGCGTGCTGCGCACTTTCGATCCGCGCCAAGAGGGCGTGCCCTACGGCGGCCGCCCCGACGGCGCCTGTGTGGACGCCGAGGGCGCCTACTGGTGCGCGCTCTACGAAGGCGCGCGCGTGCTGCGCCTGTCGCCGCGCGGCGAGGTGCTGGCCGAATTGCCGGTGCCCGCGGAACGCCCCACCATGCCCTGCCTGGGCGGGCCCGACGGGCGCACGCTGTTCGTCACCTGCGCCCAGGGACCGGTGCTGTGCACGTGGGTCGATGTGCCCGGCCTGCCCGTCGCGTGGTGCGAGCTCGGAGGCGTGCGATGAAAGTGCCGCCGCTCAATCCGCTCAAGGTCTTCGAGGTCGTCGCGCGCACCAGCAACCTCACGCTGGCGGCCAGCGAGCTGAACGTGAGCCAGTCGGCCGTGAGCCGCCAGATCGCCGTGCTGGAGGAATACCTGGGCGTGCAGCTCTTCACGCGCGAGCGCGTGGGCGTGCGCCTGACCGAGGTGGGCGAGGGCTACGCGCATCGCATCGGCCCGGCGTTCGAGGAGATCGCCGCCGCCACCGAGGCCATCACGCGCAAGTATTCGAACAACGTCATCCGCCTGCGCACCTACACCACGCTCACCGCGCGCTGGCTCATCCCGCGCCTGCCGCGCTTCAAGGCGCAGCATCCCGAGGTGGAGGTGGCCATCACCAACAGCAGCGCACCGCTGGACTTCGGCGCCGAGCAGTGCGACCTGGCCATCGTGCTCGGCGACGGCCACTGGCCCGGCGCTGAGGCGGTGCTGCTGCTCGAGGACATCGTGGAGCCGGTCTGCGCGCCCAGCTCCCTGGCGGCCGGCGCCGCGCCCGCCGAGGCGCTGCGCGGCAAGCGCCTGCTGGTCTCCAAGTACCGCAAGGACGACTGGCCGCGCTGGCTCGCGCACGCGGGCCTGCCAGAGCTGTTCGACACGGCCGAGAAGATGATCTTCAGCAGTTCCATCCTCACCTGGCAGGCGGCGGTGGACGGGCTGGGCATCGCCATCGGCCAGCCGCACATGCTGGAGGCGGACTTCCAGGCCCGCCGCCTCGTGCGCCCGTTCGACAGCCCGCTGCGCACGGGCAAGGGCCACTACCTCGTCACGCCCGCACTGCAGCGCTACTCGGGGAAGATCGCGGCTTTCAAGGACTGGCTGATGGCGGAGGCTATGGAAAAGTGAGCTGCTTGCGCTTGTCTATCAAGGAATTCAATAGGAAACCATCTGAATTCCTTGAATGACAAGCGCCATCAGCTATTCTTTTCGAAGCAACCGGTAGATCACCGGATAGTAGTTCATCGCATAGCCGCGCGCGCAGGCCGCATCGAGCAGCGTGGCCGTGGACTGCGCCACCGTGGCGGTGACGCCCGAGGCCAGCGCCAGGCCCAGCGCCAGTTTCAGGTCCTTGAGCGCGTAGGCGGTGGGGAACAGCTTCTCGGGGAACACGTCGGTCGCCAGCCGCTCGCCCGTGAGCTTGAGCGCGAACGAGTCGGCCGAGCCCAGGCGCAGCACACTGGCGAGCAGCGCCTTGTCCACGCCCGCCGCCTCGGCGATCGCCATCGCCTCGGCAAGCGCATTGACGGTGGAGAGCAGCACCATGTTGTTCATGATCTTCACCACCTGCCCCGCGCCCACGCCGCCGCAGTGCACCACGTCGGAGCCCATGCAGCGCAGCCATGGCGCCACGGACTCGAACAGGTCGGCTGGGCCGCCCACGGTGATCAGCAGCGTGCCGTTGTTGGCGGCCTCGCGGCTGCGGGCCACGGGCGCGTCGAGAAAGCGCACGCCCAGCGCGGCCAGCCGCTCGGCCAGCGCGCGGGTGCGCGGCACGTCGCTGGTGCTCATGTCGACCACGGTCTTCACGCTGCCGCCGGGCGCGATGAGCGGGTCGGCGCCCAGGCACACCTCTTCCACCTGGTCGATGGAGGGCAGCGAGAGGAACACCGTGTGTGCCGTCTCGCGCAGCGCGCGCACGCTGGAGGCCACGGCTCCTTGAGCGGCCAGGCGCGCCACGTTCTCGGCCTGCACGTCGGCCACGTGCACCGGCAGGCCGCATTTCTGCAGCAGGTTGCGGCACATGCCCTCGCCCATCACGCCGACGCCGACGAAGCCCAGGACCGTGCTCATGCCCGCACCCCCTGGCGCACGCATTTGACGCGAAGGAACTCCATCAGGCCCTCGACGCCGCCTTCCGAGCCCAGGCCGCTGTCCTTGTGCCCGCCGAAGGGCGTCTCGGGCAGCGAGGCCTGCCACTCGTTGATGCAGACCACGCCGCTGTCGATCTCGCCCGCGAGGCGGTGGGCGCGCTGCACGTCGTTGGTGAACGCATACGAGGCCAGGCCGAAGGGCAGGCGGTTGGCTTCGGCGATGGCTTCATCCAGATCGCCGAACGGGCTGATGAGCGCCACGGGGCCGAAGGGCTCGATGTTGGATGCGTCGCAGTCGAGCGAGGGCCGCACGATCACCGTGGGCCGGTAGAAGAAGCCCTCGGTGCCGATGCGCTCGCCGCCCGTGGCGATGGCGAGGCCGCGTGCGCGCGCGTCCTGCACGAGGCGGTCGATGGATTGCAGGCGGCGCTGGTTCTTCAGCGGCCCCATCTGCGTGGCCGCGTCGAACGGGTCGCCCACCTTGAGCGCCTGCGCGGCCTGCACGAAGCGGTCGAGGAACGCATCGAACACGCCCGCCTGCACCAGGAAGCGCGTGGGCGATGTGCAGACCTGCCCCGCGTTGCGGTACTTGGTCGCCACGGCCGCGCGTGCCACGCGGTCGGCATCGGCGTCGTCGCAGACGATCACGGGCGCATGCCCGCCCAGCTCCAGCGTGGCGCGTTTCATGGTCAGCGCGGCCTTGGCGCCTATCTGCTTGCCGACGGCCGTGGCGCCGGTGAAGGTCACCATGTGCACCTGCGGCGAGGCGCAGAGCTGGTCGGCGATGGCGCCGGGCTCGCCGAACACCAGGTTGACCACGCCGTCGGGCACGCCTGCGTCCTGCACCGCGCGGGCGATGTGCAGCGCCACGCCGGCCGTTTCCTCGGAGGGTTTGATGACGATGGTGCAGCCCGCCGCCAGCGCGCCGCTGATCTTGCGCGAGGGCGTGATCGCCGGCGCGTTCCAGCCCGCGAACGCGGCCACCACGCCGATGGGCTCCAGCGCCACGGTCTGCGTGATGCCGCCGGCGCGCGCGGGAATCGTGCGGCCGTAGATGCGGCGCGCCTCCTCAGCGGCCCACTCGAACATTTCGGCGGCGGTCACCACTTCCTTCTGTGCCTCGCCGAAGGGCTTGCCCAGTTCGCGCGCGATCTGCGTGGCAATGGCGTCGCCGCGCTCGCGCATCAGCGTGGCCACGCGGCGCAGCAGCACCGAGCGCTCCAGCGCCGAGGTGGTGCGCCATGCGCGCAGTGCGCTCTCGGCCGCGTCGATGGCAGCCTGTACGTCGGCCGGCGCGGCGTGGGCGTAATCGCCCAGCGGCTGGCCGGTGCTCGGCTCGATGACGGTGAAGCGTTCGGCAGAGGTGCCCTGGCGGAACTCGCCTGCGATGAATTGGGAGTACTGCATCAGTCGGTTTGGATGTTGGAGGTCTTGATGACCGAGGCCCAGCGCTCGGTCTGCGTCTTGATGTGGTCGGTGAACTGCTGCGGCGTGCCGGTGAAGGCGTATTGCTCCATGGGGCCGAGGCGCGCCAGCACGTCCGGGCGGGCCATGATCTCGTTCACCGCGGCGTTGAGCTTGGCGACGATGGGTTCGGGCACGCCCTTCGGGCCCATGAGGCCGTTCCACGGCTCGGCCGCGAAGCCCTTGTAGGTGTCGCCCAGCGTGGGCACGCCCTCGCCGCCGCGCCCGGGCACCGCGCTGGCCGAGGCCAGCACGCGCATCTTGCCCGCCTTGACCTGCGGCAGCGCCACCGAGCCCGCGAGGAAGGCGAAATCGAGGCGCCCCGCGACGAGATCCGTCACCGCCGCCGAGTCGCCCTTGTAGGGCACGTGCACCGCATTGATCTTGGCCTCGTGCTTGAACCACTCGCCCGCGAGGTGGTTCACCGCGCCGTTGCCGGCCGAGCCGTAGCTCAACTGTGAGCCGCTCGCGCGGCCCTGCTTGAGCAGTTCGTCGAGCGAGGTGATGCTGGACGACGCGGGCGCGACGAGGAAGTACGGGTAGCTGGCCACGAGCGCGATGGCCGTGAAGTCGCGCAGCGGGTCGTAGGCGGTCTTTTGCAGCGTGGGGATGATGGACAGCGTGCTGCTGCTGCCGAACATCAGCGTGTAGCCGTCGGGCGCGGCCTGCTTGACGAGGTTGGCCGCCACACCACCCGATGCGCCCGCCTTGTTGTCCACCACGAAGCTCTGCTTGAACTTCGTGGAAAGCTGCTCGGCCACGATGCGCGCCACCACGTCGGTCGGCCCGCCCGCGGAAAAGCCCACCACGATGGTCACGGGCTTGGCTGCGGGCCAGTCGCTTGCGGGCTGTGCGAAAGCGGTGCCGGCGGCGAGGGCGATGCTGCCCAACAGGAAGGCGCGTTTGTTGAATGCGGTCATCAGAGGTGTCTCCAAAAATCAGGCAATGCAGTAGGCATGCACGCCGTCAACGCCCGCGCTCTCGAAGCGCGTGCAGACGGCAGGGTCGTGGCCCGGCACGATGCGGTCTTCGCCATCGGCCAGCGCGCGGATGCGCGCGTAGCCGGCCAGCATGTCGGGCAGGCTGTAGATGGCGGGAAAGGGGTTCTGCAGCGCGAGGTTCTCGTAGTAGTGCGCCGCGTCGGACGCCAGCACCACCCAGCCGCGCGCGGTGCGCACGCGCACCACCTGCAGGCCGTCGGTGTGGCCGCCCACGCGGTGCAGCTCGATGCCGTCGCGCAGCGTGTGGAAGCCGTCGATGAGCCGCACGTCGCCCCGGTACAGGCGCTTGATGAGCACGGCCACGTCGTCGGTCGAGAAGAAATGGTTCTGCTTCGGGTCGCACATGCAGTCGCCCGTGGCGTAGCGCACCTCGCGCTCCTGCACCCAGACGGTGGCGGCGGGGAACTCGCCCACGTTGCCCGCGTGGTCGTAGTGCAGGTGCGTGACCACCACGTCGCGGATGCCCTCGGGCGCATGGCCCAGACGGTGCAGCGATTCGAGCGGCGAGACCAGGTAGCGCCGCTGCCGCGCGGTGGCCGATGCGGGGCTGAAGCCCGTGTCCACCAGCACCGCGCCGCCGGGGCCGTCGATCAGCCAGACGAAGAAGTCCAGCGCCATCGGCGCCTCGGGGTCGCCCGGCGCGGGGTGCAGGAAGTTGCTGCCCCGCGCACGGTCCACCGTGGCGTACTTCACGGCGAAGATGCGGTATTCATTCACGGCTTGAGCAGCGGGCACTTGCTCTCGGCGGCGGAGTGGAAGGCCTGCTCGCCGGGCACCGTCTCCAGCACCGTGTAGTAGTCCCACGCGGCCTGCGATTCCTTGGGCGTCTTCACGCGCACCAGGTACATGTCGTGGATCATCTTGCCGTCGGCGCGCACCTTGCCGTTTTTGGCGAATGCATCCTGGATGGGCATGCTCTTGATGGCCTTCATCACGTCGGCCACGTCGTCGGATTTGGCTTTCTCGATGGCCTTGAGGTAGTTCAGCGTGGCCGAATACTGGCCCGCCTGCAGCGCGGTGGGCATGCGCTTGGTGCGCTCGAAGAACTTGCGCGAGAAGGCGCGCGAGGCATCGTCCAGATCCCAGTAGAACGACTCGGCGAACAGCATGCCGCCGGCATCCTTCAGGCCCACGCCGTGCACGTCCATGATGCTCATGAGCATGGCCACGGTCTTTTGCCCGCCGCTGGCCAGGCCGAACTCCTTGCCCTGCTTGATGGCGTTCTGCAGATCAAGCCCCGCCGTGGCGATGGCCACCGCGTTGGCCTTGCTGCCCTGGGCCTTGATGATGTAGGACGCGAAGTCGTTGCCCGGGAACGGATAGCGAGAGGAGCCCAGAACCTGGCCGCCCGCGGCCTCGATGAAGCGCTTGCCGTCGTTCTCCAGCGAATGGCCGAAGGCGTAGTCGGCCGTGAGGTAGTACCAGGTCTTGGCGCCGTTCTTCACCACCGACTGCGTGCCCACCTTGGCGAGCGAATAGGTGTCGTAGACCCAGTGCAGGTTGTTGGGCGTGCAGTCCTCGCTGGAGATGCGCACTGCGCCCGCGCCGGTCACGATGGACATGCGCCCCTTGTCCTGTGCGAGTTTCATCGCGGCCAGGGCCACGGCGCTGTTGCCCAGTTCCGTCACCGCGTCCACCTGGTCGCGGTCGAACCATTCGCGTGTGCGGGTGGCGCCCACGTCGGCCTTGTTCTGGTGGTCGGCCGTGACCATCTGGATGGGGTAGCCCAGCACCTTGCCCTTGTATTCCTCGATGGCGATCTCGGTCGCCACGATGGAGCCCTTGCCCACGTTGTCCATGAACGGGCCGTTGATGTCGGTCAGCACGCCGATCTTGACCACGCCGTCCGAGATGCGCGCGCTCTTGTCCTGCGCGGGTGCGGCGAGTGTGGCGGCGAGCAGCGCGGCGCCGAGCGCCGTCTTGGTGAAGGTGATGGCCATGGTTTGTCTCCTTGAAATAGTTGTCTAAAGGCGGATCGGGGGCTGTCCGTTGGATTCGGCCCAGAAATCGGTCATGCACGAGGTGTCCTGCCCGTCCTTGCCGGCGTGGCGTGCGAGCTGGAACAGGCTGCGCGCCAGGTTGCCCATGGGCAGCGAGATGCCCGCCGACTGCGCGGCCTGGCAGGCCAGGGTCAGATCCTTGAAACCCAGCGCGATGTCGAAGCCCGGCTTGAGGTCGCCCTTGAGCACTTTCACCGGCCACTTCTCCTTGAGCTGCCCGTTCGAGGCCGTGGTGCCCGTGAGCACGTCGAAGGTCTTGCGCGCGTCCAGCCCCAGCGCGCCGGCGAGCACCAGCGCCTCGGAATTGAGCTGGCAGTAGCACAGCACCATGAGGTTGTTGATGAGCTTCATGCGCGTGCCGCTGCCCGGCGCGCCGCAGTGCAGCACGGTGGTGCCCATCTTCAGCAGCAGCGGCTCCAGCGTGGCGCGGTCGGCATCGTGGGCGCCGAGCATGAACAGCGACTCGCCCCGGTCGGCATGCGCGGCCAGGCGCCCCACGGGCGCGTCGGCGAAGCGAACGCCCTGCTTCTCTGCCGCGGCGGCCAGCGCGTCCACCGTGTCGGTGTCGATGGTGCTGAGCTCGACCAGGTAGCTGCCCTGGCGCAGCCCGGCCAGTACGCCGCCTTCGCCCAGGATCACCTCGCGCGCCTGCTTGGGGCCGGGCAGCATGGTGAACACCACGTCCACGCTGGCGGCGAGCGCCTGCACGCTGGCCGCACGCGATGCGCCCAGTGCCACGAGCTTGTCCACGGGCGCGCTCTGGATGTCGTGCACCGTCAATGCCACGCCGTTGCGCAGCAGGTGGGAGGCCAGGGCGAAGCCCATGCGGCCCAGGCCGATGAATCCGGCTTTCATGTGTTTCCTTCGTTGGTGTGAATGCGTTGCAGCACGGGCAGCAGGTGCGCGAGGAAGACTTGCGGCGCCTCGCTCATAGGGAAGTGGCCCAGGCCCGGCATGATCTGGAGCTGCGCGCCGGGGATCAGGCGCGCGAGGTCTTGGCTGTCTTCCGGCGTGCACGAATAGTCGTACTCGCCCGTCAGCAGGTAGAGCGGGCAGCGCGTGGTGTCGATGCGCTGCACGCGCCCGCGCAGGTTGCCCTCGCCGGTGTAGAAGTGCAGGTCGCCCTTGAACACGCCGGGGCCTCCTTGCATGTAGTGCCACAGCGTTTCCCAGCGGTCGCGCTCGGGCGCGCCGGGGCCGACGAGGCCGGAGACGATGCCCGCGCAGACCTCGCCGCCGTGCACGTCGGGGCGGTGCAGCCAGTCCAGGTCGTAGTAGGGGTTGACGTGCGCGCCCGATTGCAGGCCGATCAGCGCCTTGAAGCGCTCGGGGCATTGCAGCGCCAGGTGCAGCACCACGCGCCCGCCGATGGAGCAGCCCATGGCGATGGGGCGCTCGACCTGCATCGCGTCCATGAAGGCCAGGATGCTTTCCACGTAGAGCGCGCTGGTCAGGCGGTATTCCTCGGTGTGCCAGCCTTCGGGCGGGGAGGACTTGCCGTGCCAGGGCATGTCGAAGCAGATCACCTGGTGGTTCGCGGTCAGCTCGGGCGAATTGAGCAGGCCCCGGTACTGGCGCGTATCGCTGCCCGCCGTGTGCAGGCACAGCAGCGGCTGGCCGCTGCCGGCGGTTTCGTAATAGACGCGGCACCTGCGGCCCGCGATCTCGAAGTTCACGTAGCCGCCGGTGATGTTCTCTTTCTCAACCAGCATGGATCTGCCCTCCGAGCTGCTTCACCAGCGCCTTGAAATACAGCAGGTTGCGCATGAAGACGGTCATGTCGCCCTCGATGCGCAGCGTCTTGAAGCGCACCATCGCCATCAGGTCGTGGAAGCGCGGCTGCGGCTCCGCCGCCCAGAAGCGATCCCAGGCGTCATCGCCCGCGACGAGCGCGAACGTCCAGCACGGCATCACGTGCGGGCCGGGCGCGATGCGCTCCACGCGGCCCTCGCGCAGGGTGATGAGGTAGTCGGCTTCGCCCTTCCTGAGCAGGAAGGTCACGTTGACCCAGCGGCCCTTGCGGGCCAGGTCGTCGTTGGTGTGGTGCATGGCGGGTGTGTCTCCGGCGTTGACTGTTCCATAGCGCCTACCCTGGGACAACCGACTATTTGTCGGGCAGGAATGCGCTTTTGTCATGGCTTGCGTGCTTTCGAAAACCATAGCTGCTTGCGCTTGTCATTACTGGGTTTGAATATGAAAACCATATGAAAACGAGTAATGACAAGCGCTGGCAGCTATTAAATTGATAGATCCCCCATCCGCGCGCATTCCTCCAGCGCCCAGAGCCGCGCCAGCAGCGCGCCCGCGCACGCCTCGCCCGCGACGGGCGCGGCCAGCTCCATGAACTTGTCCGACAGCTCCGCGTCGGTGAGGGGCTGCTCGGGGTCGCCCTTGCGCGTGGGCTGCAGGTAGTCGCCCTCGCGGCCGTCGGCCGTCGTGATGCGTACGCGCGCGGCGCGCTGGCCGGGGAAGCGGCCGTCCAGTTCGGGATCGACGGCCAGGCGGATGCGCGCCATCAGCGCGCGGATGTCGGCATCGGCCAGCCGCTCGGGCGTGAAGGCCGACAGGCGCACGCTGCCGTGGATCAGCGCCGTTGCCACGACGAAGGGGATGGAAAAGCGCGCCTCGGCGGCGGTGCGCGGATCGGGGTTGCCGGCCACGGCGAGCGCGGGGCCGTAGGTGGTGATCTCCACGCTTTGCACGTCCTGCCAGCGCGGGCTGCCCATGCGGCGTTGCAACTCCAGCGCCCCGTCGATGGGCGCGAAGGTGTGGCCGCAGCAGGCGTGGTTCTTGAACGTCATGCGGGTGATGTGGAAGTCGCTGCCCAGCGTGGCCGTGGCGGCGTGCCAATCCGGCCCGTCACCCATCGCGCGGCCCAGGCCCGCCTCGCCGTCGAGCACGTCGAGCGATCCGGTCACGCCCTGCTCGGCGGCCAGCGCGGCCAGCACGCCCGCTTCTGCGGCGTGGCCCGCGTGCAGCGGCTTGGACATGGAATCCATGCGGAACGCCTGCTGCAGGCCCGCCGCGAAGGTTGCGCCCGTGCACAGCGCATGCGCGTGGCGGCCCGCATCCAGCCCCAGCAGCGTGGCGGCGGCCGACACGGCGCCGAAGGTGCCCACGGTGCCCGTGTTGTGCCAGTGGCGATAGTGCGCGCGCCCCAGCGCCGCGCCGATGCGCGTGGAGACCTCGTAGCCCGCGACCACGGCGCGGATCATCTCCATGCCCGTGGCCTGCCGCGCCTGCGCCAGGGCCAGCGCGGCGGCGATGGTCGGCGCGCCGGGGTGGTAGATGGCCTCGCGGTAGATGTCGTCCACCTCCACCGTGTGCGCGGCCGTGCCGTTGATGAGCGCGGCGGTGCGTACGGTGGCCGCGCGGCCCAGGGCCAGGCGCGCGCCGCCGCGGTCGAGGTCGTCGGCCAGCGCGCGCTCCAGCAGCGTGGGCGGCGGCTCCACGGCGCCGGGCAGCAGCGCGGCGTACCAGTCGACGATGGCGCGCTTGGCGTGGTGGATGACTTCGGGCGCGAGCGGCGCGCCGTGCAGGGAGGCGGCGAACGCGGCGAAGCGCTGCGCGGCGGTGGTGTCTTGGGTGGGCATGGCATCGATGGTCGCGCCGCCGCGCGCCGCTGTGAACTTCGCAGAAGTGGTGCTGGCATGAGTATTTGTTGGGGCAGGCGACGCAACGCGAAGTTCTCAAGCGGCGGGGTGCTGGGCACGATCCATCCTGACCGAACCAACCCCCGACCCGATCATGGATTTCACACTCAGCGAAGAACACCAGGCATTCGCCGATTCGGTGGCGCGCTTTGCCCAGGACAAGCTCAAGGACGGCGCGCTGGCCCGCGCCCATTCGCCCCACTACCCTTGGGAGACGGCCGCGCTGCTGGCCAGGCAGGGCCTGCTGGGCATTGCCTTCCCCGAGGAGGACGGCGGCCAGGGCGGCACGCTGATGCACGCGGTGCTGGCCATCGAGCAGGTGGCGCTGGTCTGCCCCAAGAGCGCCGACATCGTGCAGGCGGGCAACTTCGGGCCCATCCGCACCTTCGTCGAATACGCCACGCCCGAGCAGAAGCGCCGCTTCCTGCCCGACCTGCTCGCGGGCAGGAAGCTCGTCTCGCTGGGTATGACCGAGCCCGACGCGGGTTCGGCCGTGACCGAGCTCAAGACCTCGGCCACGCCTGATGGCGACGGCTTCGTCATCAACGGCAGCAAGGTGTTCTCCACGCACAGCCCGGAGGCGGAGCTGTTCCTGGTCTATGTGCGCTTCGGCCCTGGCGTGGGCGGCATCGGCTCGGTGCTGATCGAAAAGGGCACGCCGGGCTTCCAGGTGGGCCAGCCATCGTCGTTCATGAACGGCGAGCAGTGGTCGCAGCTCTACTTCGGGAACTGCCGCATCCCCAAGGAGAACGTGCTGCTGGGCGCGGGCGGGTTCAAGAAGCAGATCTCGGGCTTCAACGTGGAGCGCCTGGGCAACTCCGCGCGCGCGCTGGCCGTGGGGCGCCATGCGTTCAACACGGCGCGCGAGCATGCGCTGACGCGCCGGCAGTTCGGCCGCGAGCTGTGCGAGTTCCAGGGCATCCAGTGGAAGTTCGCCGAGATGGCGATGAAGCTGGAGCAGGCCCAGCTCATGCTCTACCGCGCCGCGATGGAGGGCGAGCATGGCCTGCCCAGCGCGCAGAGCACGGCCATGGCCAAGCTGGCTTGCAACCTCGCGGGCTGGGAGGTTTCGAACGAAGCCCTGCAGGTCATGGGCGGCATAGGCTTCAGCCAGGAGTCGCTGGTGGAGTACTGCGTGCGCCGCACGCGCGGCTGGATGATCGCCGGCGGCTCCATCGAGATATTGAAGAACCGCATCGCCGAGGGCGTGTTCGGCAAGACCTTTCCCCAGCGCCCGCCCAAGAACTGACAACAACCACCCAAGGAGACAGGACGTGAACCGTCGCAAAATCGCACAGGCCGCCTGCGCGGCACTGGCATGGGGGCTCGCCGGCCCCGCTCTGGCCGATGCGGCCTATCCATCGAAGCCCGTTCGCATCATCGTCGGCTACTCGGCGGGCGGCCCCACCGACGCGGTGGCGCGCATGGTCGCCGCGCACCTGCAGACCAAGCTGGGCCAGCCCTTCGTGGTGGACAACCGCGCGGGCGCGGGCTCCAACATCGCGTCCGAGGCCGTGGCAGCCGCCGCGCCCGACGGCTACACGCTGCTCGTGGCGGCGGCGCCGCTCACGATGAACAGCCACGTCTACAAGAACCTGAAGTTCGATGCGCTCAAGAGCTTCGAGCCGATCTCCAAGCTCTCGTCCGCGCCCGGCGTGCTCGGCGTGCGGCCCGACTGGGGCGTGGGCAGCGTCAAGGAACTCGTCGTCGCCGCGAAGAAGGAGCCGGGCAAGTTCACCTACGGCACCACCGGCATCGGTGGCTCGCAGCACATGGCGACCGAGATGTTCCAGCAACTGGCGGGCGTCAAGCTCACGCACGTGCCCTACAAGGGCGCGAGCAACGTGATGACCGACCTGATCGCGGGCCACGTGGACATGGCCTTCATGACCGCCACCGGCGCCATGTCGCACCTGCAGGCGGGCAAGGTCAAGCCCCTGGCCGTCGCCGGGCCGCAGCGCCTCTCGGGCCTGCCGGACGTGCCCACGTTCGCCGAAGTGGGCTACCCCGCGATGATTTCCGATTCGTGGAACGGCCTGCTGGCCCCGGCGGGCACGCCCGAGGCCATCGTGAAGAAGCTCCACGCCGCCGCGGCCGAAGCGGTGCGGCTGCCCGAGATCCGCGCCAAGCTCGAATCGCAGGGCGCCATCGTCATCGGCAACAGCCCCGAGGAATTCCGCGCCGACATCCAGCGCGAGGTCGCACACTGGGCAGAACAGTTCAAGGCCATCAAGATCGAAACGCAATGACATCCCACACCGACAGCCCACTCGCCCAGGCACTGCTCCACCCCGCCAGCGTCGCGCTCTACGGCGCCTCCGACGACGTGAGCAAGATGGGCGGGCGGCCCGTGCAGTTCTTGAAGCGCACGGGCTTCGCGGGCCGCATCTATCCCATCAACCCCAAGCGCGGCGAAGTGCAGGGCCTCAAGGCCTGGCCCAGCCTGCAAAGCCTGCCCGAGGTGCCCGACCAGGTCTTCGTGCTCACGCCCACCGATACCGTGATCCCGGCCGTGCGCGAATGCGCGGCGCTGGGCGTGAAGGTGGTCACCATCCTGGCGAGCGGCTTCTCCGAATCGGGCCACGAGGGTGCGCAGCGCGAGGATGAGCTGCGCCAGATCGCCAGGGAGACGGGCATCCGCATCCTCGGCCCCAGCAGCCTCGGCGTGGTCAACCCGCGCACGGGGCTGGCGCTCACGGCCAACGCGGCCTTCGCCGAACCCGATCTGCCGCCCGGCAAGGTGTTCGTCGCCTCGCACAGCGGCAGCATGATCGGTGCGCTGGTCTCGCGCGGCAAGGCGCGCGGCGCGGGCTTCGCGGGGCTGGTCTCGGTGGGCAGCGAGGTCGATCTGAACGTGGGCGAGATCTGCGCCGCTACGCTCGACGACCCGGCCATCGAAGGCTACCTGCTGTTCCTG
>Ga0222428_100212_pt1 | contig 47747 bp, 44 predicted proteins | sample 2B5Ametagenome_FD_182471 | JGI IMG/M metagenome (GOLD analysis project Ga0222428, IMG submission 182471) | Enriched microbial communities from leaf-cutter ant dump, University of Wisconsin, Madison, United States - 2B5A (version 2) | ecosystem: Environmental > Terrestrial > Nest > Insects nest >...
AGCCCTCCATGGGCCTGTCGCCCATCATGGTGGACAAGATCTTCGAGGTGGTGCGCGACGTGTACGCGCTGGGCGTGACCATCGTGCTGGTGGAGCAGAACGCCAGCCGGGCCCTGGCCATTGCCGACCGCGGCTACGTGATGGAGTCGGGCGTCATCACCATGACCGGGCCGGGCCAGGAGCTGCTGAGCGATCCGCGCGTGCGTGCGGCGTACCTGGGCGAATAAGGCGTCTGCTTCTGAAACGATAGCTGCCAGCGCTTGATGGTATTGGGCTGGGTGCCGTTCTGGCACCTAGAATGCTGGTTGCCATGACCTTTCTGCAATCCCTGCCCATCTCCGTCCAGACGGTCTTTTTGTTGCTCTTGAGCAACATTTTCATGACCTTCGCCTGGTACGGCCACCTGCGCAACCTCGCCACCGCGCCCTGGTACGTGGCGGCGCTGGTGAGCTGGGGCATCGCCCTGTTCGAGTACCTGCTGCAGGTGCCGGCCAACCGCATCGGGTTCACGCAGTTCAACGTGGGGCAACTGAAGATCCTGCAGGAGGTCATTACCCTCGCGGTTTTCGTGCCTTTCTCGGTGTTCTACCTGGGGCAGCCGCTGAAGTGGGACTACCTCTGGGCCGGGCTGTGCATGGTGGGGGCGGTGTATTTCATTTTCCGCAGTGCCTGACGGCCGCCCGCATGGGGGCGCGGCCGCCCGGTTAAACTCGCAGGCTTGGCGCATTTGTCATACGAATGACACAAATTGCGCAGGTCTTCCCTACCCCCTTCCGACCACCCCCAATCAGGAACCCTCATGCTGTTTGGCAAGCTGTTGCCGCGCGAAGGCAATTTTTTCGAGATGTTCAACCAGCATGCCGACCGCATCGTCGAAGCGGCGCAGGCGTTCTCCCTGCTGGTGGCCAACTACGGCGACCTGCATCTGCGTGAAAAGTACAACCAGGCCGTGGACAGCGCCGAAGGCGCCGCCGACCGCGTGACGCACGAGGTCAACCGCCTGCTGCACAAGACCTTCATCACGCCCATCGACCGCGAGCAGATCCACTCGCTCATCAACACCATGGACGACGTGGCCGACCTGTTCCAGGACTCGGCCGAGGCCATGGCGCTGTACGACATCCGCGCCATGACCGAGGAGATCACGCGCCTGACCGACCTGTGCGTGCGCGCCAGCGAGCGTCTGCGCGATGCCGTCAAGCTGCTCGACAAGATCGCCGACCCGGCCGTGGCCGAGGCAGCGCTCAAGACCTGCGAGGAGATCGACCGCCTCGAAGGCGACGCCGACCGTGTGCTGCGCAGCGCCATGAGCAAGCTGTTCCGCGAGGAAACCGACGTGCGCGAACTCATCAAGCTCAAGGCCATCTACGAGCTGCTGGAGACCATCACCGACAAGTGCGAGGACGTGGCCAACCTCATCGAGGGCGTGATCCTCGAAAACTCCTGACGCCCCGCGCGCAAAGGTTCCTCTCACCATGGAAACGGTACAAACCGCGCTGTGGGTCGTGGTCGTGCTGGTGGCGCTGGCCATCGTGTTCGACTTCATGAACGGCTTCCACGACGCCGCCAACTCCATCGCCACCGTGGTCTCCACGGGCGTGCTGCGGCCCACGCAGGCCGTGCTGTTCGCGGCCTTCTTCAACTTCGTCGCCATCTTCATCTTCCACCTGAGCGTGGCCGCCACCATCGGCAAGGGCATCGTCCAGCCCGGGGTGGTCGATACGCACGTGGTGTTCGGCGCGCTGGTCGGCGCCATCACCTGGAACGTCATCACCTGGTACTACGGCATCCCGAGCAGCTCCTCGCACGCGCTCATCGGCGGCATCGTCGGCGCCGTCATCGCCAAGTCGGGCGCCAGCGCCCTGGTGGCGGGTGGCATCCTCAAGACTGTGGCCTTCATCTTCGTGTCGCCGCTGCTCGGCTTCGTGCTGGGCTCGGCCATGATGGTGATCGTGGCCTGGATCTTCCGCCGTACCCGCCCGAACAAGGTGGACAAGTGGTTCCGCCGCCTGCAACTGCTCTCGGCGGGCGCCTACAGCCTGGGCCACGGCGGCAACGACGCGCAGAAGACCATCGGCATCATCTGGCTGCTGCTCATCGCCACCGGCTACGCCTCGGCCAGCGACGCCTCGCCGCCCACCTGGACCATCATCGCCTGCTATGCGGCCATCGGCCTGGGCACCATGTTCGGCGGCTGGCGCATCGTCAAGACCATGGGCCAGAAGATCACCAAGCTCAAGCCCGTGGGCGGGTTCTGCGCCGAAACCGGCGGCGCCATGACGCTGTTCCTGGCCACCATGCTGGGCATTCCCGTGTCCACCACCCACACCATCACCGGCGCCATCGTCGGCGTGGGCTCCACGCAACGCGCCAGCGCCGTGCGCTGGGGCGTGGCGGGCAACATCGTCTGGGCCTGGATCCTGACCATTCCGGCCAGCGCCTTCGTCGCGGCGATTGCCTACTGGGTCAGCCTGCAGCTGTACTGATTGCTGCGGTTTTCATAGCTTCCAGCGCTTGCCTGGCAAGCGCTGGAGCCTGATTTCATTGTGAAATCTTGCGCGCTTCCTCGATCTGGTACTCGAAGTAGTGCTGGAAGCTGAACGCCAGGCTCGCCATCAGCATGCCCGCGCCGACCATCAGCGACAGCGCGATGCCGATCACGGTGAGCCAGCGCGTGGCACCAGCGGCCTCGGCCGCCGGGTGCCGCGGGTTGAAACGCGCGTTCCAGCGCGCGGGCGGCGTCAGCCCGTAGAGGATGGCGCGCAGCGCGCAGCCCGCCACCGTGAAGCCCAGCAGCGGCACCAGCAGCCAGCTCAGCCGGTCGTCCTGCCCCAGCGCCTGCACGCGCGCGATGCCGTACAGCCCCAGCCCCGTGGCCAGGGGCAGCAGCCAGCCGAGCAGGTCGCGCGGGCCGTGCAGGTAGAAGCGGTGCAGGCCCAGCGGCCCGCCGAGGAAGGCCAGCCAGGTGGCCAGGGTCTTGTTCTTCATGGCGCCTCGGGCGCGCTGGCGTCGCCTTCGCCCAGGGGTTTTTCCATCAGCACCACGTCCAGCCAGGTGCCGAACTTCCAGCCCACCGAGCGCAGTGTGCCCGCGTGGTTGAAGCCGCTGGCGCGGTGCAGGCCGATGGAGCCGGCGTTGGCCGAATCGCCCACCACCGCCAGCATCTTGCGCACGCCGGCGGCCTGCGCTGCCTCGCACAGCGCGGCGAGCAGCAGGCGGCCCAGCCCCTGGCCGCGCGCCGCATCGAGGATGTACACCGAGTCCTCGGCCGAGTAGCGGTAGGCCGGGCGCGGCTTGAACCAGTTGCAGTAGGCGAAGCCGAGTACCTGCCCGTCGTGCTCGGCCACGAGGTAGGGCAGGCCCTTGCCCAGCACGTCGGCGCGGCGCGCGGCCATGTCGGCGGCGCTGGGCGGCTCGGTCTCGAAGGTGCCCGTGCCGTGCAGCACGTGGTGGGCGTAGATGGTGGTGATGGTGGCGACGTCGGCGTCGCGGCTGGCGCGGATGTGTGGCATCGAAAAAACGAACTGGCTATAATCAGCGGCTTTGCTGCGTGTCGCTGGCCGGGTGGCCAAGTCGCGTGTCTCAAACGCCGCAAGATATGGAACGGCAGCAGGTGCTGCGTGTTCTCCACCCGAAGGATAAATCATGGTCGTGATTCGACTCTCCCGCGGCGGCGCCAAGGCCCGTCCGTTCTACAACATCGTCGTCGCCGACAAGCGCGTGCGCCGTGACGGCCGCTTCATCGAGCGCCTGGGTTTCTACAACCCCCTGGCCAAGGATGGCGAGGAAGGCCTGCGCATCGCCCAGGACCGCCTGGCCTACTGGCTCGGCGTGGGCGCCCAAGCGTCCGACACCGTCGAGCGCTTGGCCAAGCAAGCTGCCAAGAAGGCCGCCTGATTCGCTTTTCAGGCCCTCCCGGGGCGGGTGCCGTCGGTGGATACTGGCGGCCCCGCCTTTTTGTTTTTGCGTAGCGCCATGTCCTCCTTTCCTCCACTCGAACCGGCCGAACTTCCCGCTGACGCGGTGGAGGTGGGCCGCATTGCCGACGCCTGGGGCGTCAAGGGCTGGTTCAAGGTGCTGGCGCACAGCGCCAGTCCCGAGGCCCTGTTCGCCGCGCCCCAGTGGTATCTGCAGCCGTCCGAGAAAGGCGCACGGACCTTCAGCGGTACCGTGCTCCTGGTGCCGCGCCAGACGCGCACGCACTCCGACGCCATCGTCGCCAGCGCCCAGGGGGTGGAGGACCGCAACGCCGCCGAAGCGCTGCGCGGCGCGCGCATCTTCGTCTCGCGCGCTTATTTTCCGCAGACCGCCGAGGATGAGTACTACTGGGTCGATCTGATCGGCCTGGACGTGCGCAACCGCGAGGGCGTGGCCCTGGGCCGTGTGCGCGAGCTGCTGTCCACGGGGTCGCAGACCGTGCTGGTGCTGGCCTACGAAGAGGATGGCAAGGCGCGCGAGCGCATGATTCCCTTCGTGTCGGCCTTCGTCGACAAGGTCGATCTGGCCGAGCGGTGCATCACGGTCGACTGGCAGCCCGACTATTGACGCGGCGCGCGCCGATGCGCTTCGACCTCATCACCCTGTTTCCCGAGCTGTTCGCGCCGTTCCTGGCCAGCGGCGTGACGCGCCGAGCCTATGCCAGTGGCCAGGTGGCGGTGCGCCTGTGGAACCCGCGCGACTTCGCCGAGGGCAACTACCGCCGTGTCGATGACCGGCCTTTCGGCGGTGGCCCCGGCATGGTGATGCTGGCCGAGCCGCTGGCGCGCTGCCTGGCCGCCATCCGCGCCGACCGGGCCGAGGCGCCGGACGCGCAGGCGCCGCTGGTGCTGTTCTCGCCGATCGGCGAGCGCCTGGACCATGCGGGCGTGGTGCAGTGGGCGCAGGGCCCGGGCGCCATCCTGCTGTGCGGGCGCTACGAAGGGGTGGACCAGCGCTTCATCGACGCCGAGGTGCAGCGGCAGATCAGCCTGGGCGACTTCGTGCTCTCCGGGGGCGAGATCCCGGCGATGGCGCTACTCGACGCCGTGACGCGCCTGCAGCCCGGCGTGCTGCACGACGCGGGCAGCCACCAGTTCGACAGCTTCAATCCGCAGCTCGACGGGCTGCTCGACTGCCCGCACTACACCCGCCCCGAGGTCTGGCGCGGCCAGGCCGTGCCGCCGGCGCTGCTGTCGGGCCACCACGCCGAGATCGAGCGCTGGCGCCGCGCGCAGAGCCTGCAGGCCACGGCCAGCCACCGGCCAGACCTGATCGCTGCGGCGCGCACGCAGGGGCGGCTGACGCGCCAGGACGAGGCCGTTTTGGCCAGCATGCCCGGCAAGCTATAATCAAAGGCTTTTCGATCCTCTGGCCGGCCGCTGCAAGGCGCACCTGAAGGTGCGCGCGCAGCCACACACCGTCAATCCCGACGCATGCCAATCCTGGCGCGGACAAGATCGTTGGATGCAACCATGAACCTGATCCAGACCCTCGAGCAGGAAGAAATCGCCCGCTTGAACAAGGAAATCCCTGAATTCGCGCCCGGCGACACCGTCATCGTGAGCGTGAACGTGGTGGAAGGCAACCGCAAGCGCGTGCAGGCCTACGAAGGCGTGGTGATCGCCAAGCGCAACCGTGGCCTGAACAGCGGCTTCACCGTGCGCAAGATCTCCAGCGGCGAAGGCGTGGAGCGCACGTTCCAGACCTACAGCCCGCTGATCGCCAAGATCGAAGTCAAGCGCCGTGGCGACGTGCGCCGCGCCAAGCTGTACTACCTGCGCGAGCGCAGCGGCAAGTCGGCACGCATCAAGGAAAAGCTGCCGGCCCGCAAGGCCGCACCCGTGGCTGCCGCATAAGCGCCGCGCCTGCAGTCTTCCTGCCCAGCCGCTACAGTGCCCCTGTAGCGGCTTTTTTATTGTCTGAGCGTGACCCAGCCTGCCCCCGCCTTCACCCCCTTGCCCGCGTTCGACCCGCGCAGCGTGCCCGTGGCGCGCGTCGATGCCGACCTGCCCGCCGTACCGCCGCAGGCCCAGACGCCCGCGGCGCTGCGCCAGCGCTTCGCCGCGCCGCCCGCCTGGCAGCCCGAGGTGGTGCTGGAAAAGAAATTCATGCAGCGCGAACCCGCGCAGGCCTCGGTGCTGGTGCCCATCGTGCTGCGTGCCCAGCCCATGGTGCTGCTGACCGAGCGCACGGCGCACCTGTCCACGCACTCTGGGCAGATCGCCTTCCCGGGCGGGCGCGCCGATCCCGAAGACCCCAGCCCCGCCGCCACGGCGCTGCGCGAGGCGCAGGAGGAGGTCGGGCTCGACCCGGGCTGCGTCGAGGTGCTGGGGCCGTTGTCCACCTACGTCACGGGCTCGTCCTTCATCATCACCCCCATCGTCGGCCTGGTGCGGCCCGACGCCGTGCTGCGGGCCAACCCGCACGAGGTGGCCGACGTGTTCGAGGTGCCGCTGGCCTTCCTGCTCGACCCGGCGCACCACCGCCACCATGTGGTGGAGTGGGGCGGCGTGCGGCGCGAATGGTTCTCCATGCCCTACCAGGACGGCGACAAGAACCGCTTCATTTGGGGCGCCACGGCGGGCATGCTGCGTAATTTCTACCGTTTCATGCGTGCCTGAACGGGCGCCTGGCGGGCCGCGCGGGCGGCGCCAGTATGATGGGCGCCCATGAGTTTCTTCGCCATCCTGTTCGCTCTGCTGATCGAGCAGGCGCGCCCCCTGTCCCGCACCAATCCCATTCACGCCGGCGTGCGTGCGTGGGCTTTTTCGGTGCGCCGCAATTTCGACGCGGGCCACCAGCACCACGGCTGGGTGGCCTGGGGCCTGACGGTGGTGCTGCCCGCGCTGGTGGCGCTGGGCATCCACTGGCTGCTGCTGTGGGGCGTGGGCTGGCCCCTGGCGGTGCTGTGGAACGTGGCGGTGCTCTACATGACGCTGGGCTTTCGCCAGTTCAGCCACCACTTCACGCGCATCCGCGACGCCCTGGAGTCGGCCGACGAAGACGCCGCGCGCGCCGCGCTGGCGCACTGGCAGCAGGTCGAGGTGGGGCAACTGCCGCGCAGCGAGATCGTGCGCCACGTGATCGAGTACTCGGTCATCGCCGCGCACCGCCATGTGTTCGGCGTGCTGGGCTGGTTTTCCATCCTGGCGGCACTGGGCCTGGGGCCCACGGGGGCGGTGCTCTACCGTCTGGCCGAGTTTGCCGCGCGCTACTACGACGAGGACAAGGGCGACAAAGGCAGCACCGCCCTGCAGCAGTCGGCGGCCCGGGCCTGGACGGCCATCGACTGGCTGCCCGCGCGGCTGACGGCGCTGAGCTTTGCCGTGGTCGGCAATTTCGAGGAAGCCATCGAGGGCTGGCGCTTCCATGCCCAGAACTTCCCCAACGACAACGACGGTGTGCTGCTTGCCGCCACCTCGGGCGCCATCAACGTGCGCCTGGGCGGCGAGGCCCTGCGCCCGCGCGCCGAGGCCGATGGCGCTGCAGCCAGCGAGGGCGACAGCGGCATCACCCCCGGGCGCGAGCCCGAAGTCGGCCACCTGCGCAGCGTGGTCGGCCTGGTCTGGCGCTCGGTGGTGGTGTGGATGCTGCTGCTGGCGCTGCTGACGCTGGCGCGCCTGCTCGGCTGAACCTTTCATCTTTTTGAGCCAAGTCGGGCTCCAGCCCTTGCAGGGCAAGCGCTGGAAGCTATGAAATCAGGAGTTCCACACATGTCCGTTTCTTCGCTGTGCAGCCCCGTGGTGGCCGGGCTGCAGCCCTATGTGCCGGGCGAGCAGCCGCGCATTCCCGGCCTGGTCAAGCTCAACACCAACGAGAACCCCTATCCGCCGTCGCCGCGCGCGCTGGCGGCCATCGCGCAGGCCGCGCGCGAGGGGCTGCAGCTCTACCCCGACCCGCAATCGCTGGCCCTGCGCGAGGCCATTGCGGCGCGGCATGGTCTCGACGCGGGGCAGGTGTTCGTGGGCAATGGCTCGGACGAAGTCCTGGCGCATGCCTTCTTCGCGTTCTTCCAGCACGCCGGCGCGCCGCTCCTGATGCCCGACATCACCTACAGCTTCTACCGCGTCTATTGCGGCCTGTGGGGCATCGCCGCCGAGCTGCAGCCGCTCGATGCCGGCCTGGGCATCGATGTGGACCGGCTGGCCGCGCGGTCCGGGCAGGGGGCGTGCGCCGGCATCGTGCTGGCCAATCCGAACGCGCCGACCGGCATCGGCCTGCCCCTGGCACGCATCGAGCAACTGCTGCAGGCCTGCCCGCAGCGCGTGGTGCTGGTCGATGAGGCCTATGTGGACTTCGGCGGCGAGAGCGCCGTGGGCCTGGTGGCGCGCTACCCCAACCTGCTGGTGGTGCACACGCTGTCCAAGTCGCGCTCGCTCGCCGGGCTGCGCGTGGGTGTGGCCTTCGGCCAGCGGCCGCTGGTCGATGCGCTGGAGCGCGTCAAGGACAGTTTCAATTCCTACCCGCTGGACCGCCTGGCCCAGGCCGGCGCGCGCGCCGCCTATGAGGACGAGGCGTACTTCGAGCAGACCTGCTGCGCCGTGGTGCAGAGCCGCGAGGGGCTGCTGCTGGCGCTGGAGGACCTGGGCTTCGCGGTGCTGCCCTCGCAGGCCAACTTCCTCTTTGTGCGCCACCCGGGCCATGACGCGGCCACGCTGGCGGCACAGTTGCGCGAGCGCGCCGTGCTGGTGCGCCACTTCGCCCGGCCCGAGCGCATCGCGCAGTACCTGCGCATCAGCGTCGGCACGCCCGCGCAGTGCGATGCGCTGGTGCAGGCGCTGCGGGCGATTCTGGACGGAAGGGGCGGCGCATGACCACGGCTCGCCTGATTGACGAAACCCGTGCGCGCCACTTCATCGAGCACTACCAGAGCCTGCTGGAGCAGGTGGCCCTGGATACCGGGCTGGTGCATGCGCCTGTGGCCAAACAGGGCCTGATACATCTGCTGCAGGCCGCACGCGATGCGCTGGCGGACAAGCCCGCGCTGATCCCGCCCGCCCTTGCCGCGCTACAGGCGCAGGGCAGGTCCGTGCCGCAGGACATCGTCGATGCCGTGGTCACGCTGCGTGTGGGGCGCTGGGTGTACCTGCGCGACACCACGGGCTACAGCGTGCTGTTCGATGGCGAATATGAAGACGTGGCCTATGCCGTCAAGTGCCTGACCACGCCGCTCAAGGAAATGCTGGGCGACAGCGGGGCGGTCATCACCTGCGGCCTGCTGGTGTATGAAGGCCGGGTGATCTCTGATGGTTTGGTCAGTTTCGTTGCCTGGCTAGGCCCGGGGCTGCGCCGCGACTTCAACGCCGCGTTGGGCAAGGTGCGTGCCGGTGGGCATTTCCACAGCGACCGTGTCGTGCCCTTGCCAGCGTCCTTGCCAGCGGATTGATCGGGAAACCGGGCCGGCTTGCCCGGGGCTGCGTGGAGCCGCTTCGGTGCCGCTGCCTTCACGCCACTGCGGCTGCAGCCGCGCTGGCCACGTCGGGCTGCAACTCAGGCCGCAGCCGCTCGTACAGCCCGGTGCGGCGCGCGATGTCGAGCGGCTGGCCCATCAGGCCGGAGACGACCAGGCGCACGCCGCGGGCGGCGCAGGCGTGGGCCAGGTTCTCCAGCGCCTCGGCGCCGGTCGAATCGACGTAGATCACGTTCTTCAAATCCAGCACCAGCGCCTGGGCGGGCAGGTGGTCCTCCATGGCTTCGAGCAGCTTGGTGGCGCCGAAGAAGAGCGCGCCGTACAGCCGCCAGACCTGCACGCGCGCGTCGTGCCCGGCCAGCACGGGCAGGTCGGCGGCGCCGATGCGCTCGGCCCGCGACAGGCTGGAGATGCGGTAGATGAAGGTCAGGCAGGCGGCGAAGATGCCGAACTCCACCGCCACCGTCAGGTCGAAGACCACCGTCAGCAGGAACACCGACACCAGCGTGACGCGGTACGGCAGACGGTAGGTCCTGAGCCGCGCGAACTCGCGCCATTCGCCCATGTTCCAGGCGACGAACATCAGGATCGCCGCCAGCGTGGCCAGTGGGATGGACGCGGCCAGCGGCGCGGCCACCAGCATCACCAGCAGCAGCGCCAGCGCATGCACCATGCCGGCGACGGGGCTGGTGGCGCCGCTTTTCACGTTGGTGACGGTGCGCGCGATGGTGCCGGTGGCGGGCATACCGCCGAAGAACGGCGTGACGAAATTGGCGATGCCCTGCGCCATCAGCTCCTGATTCGGGTCGTGGCGGTCGCCCACCATGCCGTCGGACACGCGCGCGCACAGCAGCGATTCGATGGCGCCCAGCAGCGCCAGCGTGATCGTCGGCATCAGCAGGTGGCGCGCCGATTCCCAGGTGAAATCGGGCAGCGCGAACGCGGGCAGCCCGGCCGGAATGCCGCCGAAGCGGCTGCCGATGGTCTCCACCGGCATGCCGGACAGCGCCACCACGGCGGTCGCCAGCACCAGCGCGACGATGGAGCCCGGCACGCGCGCGAGCGCGCCGGCTAAAGGGTGGCGCCACGCGGGCAGCCAGCGCTGCCAGCCCACGACCACCGTCAGCGACGCGGCGGCCACGCCGGCGGCCCAGGGGTTGAGGGTGGACAGGTGCTGGTACAGCGCGCCGAGCATGCCGAAGAAGTCGCCCGGCATCTTCTCGATGGAGAGGCCCAGGAAGTCCTTGACCTGCGACAGCGCGATCAGCACCGCGATGCCGTTGGTGAAGCCGATGACCACGGCCACCGGGATGAAGCGCACCAGCGTGCCGAGCTGCAGCACGCCCATCAGGAACAGCAGCACGCCCGACAGCGCGGTGGCGATGATGAGGTTGGCGACGCCGTACTGCTGCACGATGCCGTAGACGATGACGATGAACGCTCCGGCCGGCCCGCCGATCTGCACCTTGCTGCCGCCGAGCGCGGAGATCAGGAAGCCCGCGATGATGGCGGTGAACAGCCCCGCCTCGGGCGGCAGGCCCGACGCGATGGCAAAGGCCATCGCCAGCGGCAGCGCGACGACGGCGACCGTGAGGCCCGCGCCGAAGTCCTGCACGAAGCGGGTCTGGTCGTAGCCGCGCAGCGCGTCCATCAGGCGTGGACGGAAGGACAACATCGGGGCGGCTCGCGCCATGGCAGTACCTCTCTTCAATAGCGCGGCGCCTCGCTCAACTCCGCGAATAGTTCTTTATAGATTTTGTAGCGGCTGGCGCTTATCGTGCCTGGGCTGGAGCCCGATTCGACCTGCAATTGCACCGCGCAGCCCGGCTCGTGCAGGTGCGTGCAGTTGTAGAACTTGCACTCGCCCGCGTGCGCGCCGATGTCGGGCATACAGCGCGGCAGGTCGGTGGGCGCCAGGTGGCGCAGGCCGAATTCCTGGAAGCCCGGCGAGTCGATGAGCGCGGTGGTGCGTGCCGCGTCCACCCAGTACCAGGCGGTGCTGGTGGTGGTGTGCTTGCCGGAGTTGAGCGCCTGCGAGATCTCGCCCGTCTGCGCCGATGCCCCCGGCACCAGCAGGTTGATGAGCGTGCTCTTGCCCGCGCCCGAGGGGCCGAGCACCAGCGTGGCCTTGCCCTGCAAATGCGCCATCAGCGCCGCACGATCCGCTTCGCCCGATTGCGCCAGGGACAGCGGCAGCACGTTGTAGTGGCGGCTGTCGGGCCCCGCGCTGCCGGCCATGTGGCGGTAGGGCAGCAGCCGCTCCCAGGCGCGCGCGAAGGGCTCGGCCAGGTCGCTTTTGTTCAGCGCGATCAGCGGCGTGATGCCTTCGGCCTCGGCGGCGATCAGCGCGCGCGCCAACTGGCTCTCCGAGAACACGGGCTCGGCGGCGATCAGGATCAGCACTTGGTCCAGGTTGGCCGCAAACGACTTGGTGCGGATCTCGTCCTGGCGGTAGAACAGGTTGCGCCGCGGCAGAACTTTCTCGATGGTGCCCTCGTCGCCCTGGCCGGGCGGCGGCGCCAGCCAGCGCACCTGGTCGCCCACCACGGCCTGGCTTTTCTTGCCGCGCGGGTGGCAGATGCGGCGCGTGCCGTCGGGCGTCTCGACCACGCAGTGGCGGCCGTGGCTGGCCACCACCAGGCCTTCGCGTGCGCTCATGGCGTGGCCAGCAGCGCGTCGATGCGCGCCGCACAGTCGAAGTCGGTTGCCGAGATGCCCTGCACGTCGTGCGTGTTGAAGCGCACCACGCAGCGGCCGTAGTGCACCGACAGGTCGGGGTGGTGGTCCTGCGCGTGGGCGATGAAGGCCACCGCGTTCACGAACGCCATGGTCTCGTGATAGCTGGCGAAGCGGTAGGTTTTCTCGATGGCACCCGCGTGCAGCTGCCAGCCCGGGTGCCGCGCCAGGTTTGCTTCAATTTCGATAGCTGTCAGCGCGCGCCGTGTCTGGGCAGACCAGTCTTTTTTCGGGAACATGGTAGTCATGCGTGTGCGGGGGAAGGCAGGCGCGCCAGGCGCTCGGTGGCGGGCGGGTGCGAGTAGTAGTACTTCACGTACAGCGGGTCGGGCGTGAGCGTGGAGGCGTTGTCCTGGTAGAGCTTGAGCAGCGCCGAGGCCAGGGCGCCGCCGTCGGTCTGGGCTATGGCGTAGGCGTCGGCCTGGAACTCGTGGCGGCGCGACCATTGCGCCATCAGCGGCGCGATGAAGAAGCTGAACACGGGCACGGCCAGCAGGAACAGCAGCAGCGCCAGCGCGTCGTTCGGCGCCGCGCCGTCGAGTGACAGGTTTGGCACCACGCCCAGCCCGGTGTAGAACCAGCCTTGGGTGGATAGCCAGCCCAGCAGCGCGAAGCCCGCCAGGCTGAGCGCGAACAGCCCCGCCATGCGCTGGGCGATGTGGCGGTGCTTGAAGTGGCCCAGTTCGTGCGCCAGCACGGCCTCGACCTCGGCCGGGGTGAGCTGCTGCAGCAGCGTGTCGTAGAACACCACGCGCTTGGCAGCGCCGAAACCCGTGAAATAGGCGTTGGCGTGCGCGCTGCGGCGGCTGCCGTCCATCACGAACAGGCCCTTGGCGGCGAAGCCGCAGCGCTGCATGAGCGCGGTGACGCGGGCCTTGAGGGCTTCGTCCTGCAGCGGCTGGAAGCGGTTGAACAGCGGCGCGATGAAGCTGGGGTAGACCCACATCAGCAGCACGTTGAACCCCATCCACGCGCCCCAGGCCCAGAGCCACCACAGCGGGCCGGCGGCGCCCATGAGCCACAGGATCAGCGCGGCGATCGGCAGCCCGATGAGCGCGCCCACCAGCGTGGACTTGAGCAGGTCGGACAGCCACAGCTTCCACGTCATCTGGTTGAAGCCGAAGCGCTGCTCGACGCCGAAGGTTTGCGCCAACGACAGCGGCAGGTCGATCAGCCCGCTGATGAGCGCGAAGGCCGCCAGCAGCGCCAACTGCTGCACCATGCCGCCGCCGAGCCAGGCCAGCAGGGCCTGGTTCAGCAGGTCCAGCCCGCCCAGCAGCGTCCAGCCCACGAGCACGGCCGCGCCCAGCGCCATGTCGAGCAGGCCCAGGCGCGCCTTGGCCAGGGTGTAGTCGGCGGCCTTGTGGTGGGCTGCCAGGGGAATGCGTTCGGCAAACGGCGCTGGAACCTGGGCGCGGTGCCGGGCCACGTGGCGGATCTGGCGCGAGGCGAGCCAGAACTTGATCATCAGCCCGGCGCACAGCGCCAGGGCGAACAGCAGGGACAGCGCCAGCGAGGGCGGCAAGATATCACGTGGGGGCATGCGCGGGGAGTGTAGGGGATGGGCGACAATGCCGGCCATGTCCGAACCCTCTACCCCCATCCCTGTATTGCCCAAATCCGAGCAGAACCTGGTCTGGCTCGATTGCGAGATGACCGGCCTTGAGCCCGAGACCGACCGCCTGCTGGAGATCGCCGTCATCGTGACCGGCCCGAACCTGGAGCCGCGCGTGGAAGGCCCGGTGTTCGCCATCCACCAGAGCGACGCGCAGCTCGACCAGATGGACGCCTGGAACAAGGGCACCCACGGCAAGAGCGGCCTGATCGACAAGGTGCGCGCCTCCACCATCACCGAGGCCGAGGCTGAGCAGCAGATCATCGATTTCTTGAGCCAGTACGTGCCCAAGGGCACGGCGCCCATGTGCGGCAACAGCATCGGCCAGGACCGGCGCTTTCTCGTCAAGTACATGCCGCGGCTGGAAGCCTTCTTTCACTACCGCAACCTCGACGTGAGCACGCTCAAGGAACTGGCCAAGCGCTGGAAGCCCGAGGCCTACAACAGCTTCAAGAAGGCCCAGAAGCACACGGCGCTGGCCGATGTGCACGAATCCATCGACGAGCTGGCGCACTATCGCACGCACCTGCTGTCGGTGTGAGAAACACGCCGCGGCAGCGGCGTGTGCGGCGATAATCCGCCGCTGTCTGTATCCAGACACCCTTCCCGAGGCGCTGGCGACCTGCCTGGCGCCTTGGTTTTTTCGCGCATTCTTTTACCGGAGACACGCCATGCAATCGCTTTCGTTCAAATCTCTCCTCGCCGCCGCTGCGGCCCTGGCCTGCGCGGCCGGCGCCTCGGCCCAGGAGCAGGTGGTCAAGATCGGCCACAGCGGCCCCCTCTCGGGCCCGAACACCTTCGCCGGCCGCGACAACGACAACGGCGTGCGCCTGGCCATCGAGGAACTGAACGCGCGCAAGATCAGCGTGGGCGGCAAGACGCTGAAGTTCGAGCTGGTCTCCGAGGACGACCAGTGCGACGCCAAGACCGGCGTGGCCGTGGCGCAGAAGTTCGTCGATTCCGGCGTGCGCTACGTCATGGGCCCGTACTGCTCGGGTGTGACCATTCCCGCCTCGCGCGTGTACGACAACGGCGGCACGCTGGTCTCCACCGTGGGCACCAACCCCAAGATTACGCAGTCGGGCTACAAGAACCTGTTCCGCATCGTTGCCAGCGACGTGCAGGCCGGCGCCAGCATGGCCGCGTACGCGGCCAACGTGCTCAAGGCCAAGAAGGTCGGCGTCATCGACGACCGCACCGCTTTCGGCCAGGGGCTGGCCGACGAGTTCGCCAAGGAAGCGCAGAAGCTCGGCATGGCGGTGGCGGGCCGCGAGTTCACCAACGACAAGGCTACTGACTTCATGGCCATCCTGACCACGTTCAAGGCCAAGCAGCCCGAGGTCATCTTCTACGGTGGCTATGCGCCCCAGGCCGCGCCCATGGCGCGCCAGATGAAGCAACTGGGCGTGCGCGCCAAGCTGCTCGGCGGCGACACCCTGTGCAGCCCCGAGATGGGCAAGCTCGGCGGCGACGCCGTGAACGACGTGGTGTACTGCGCCTACGCCGGCATGCTGATGGACAGCGATGCGGGCGCCAAGGCGTTCCAGGAGAAGTTCGCCAAGCGCTTCGGCCAGAACCCCGACGTGTACAGCCCGTTCTACTACGACCAGGTCATCAACATCGGCGAAGCCATGCAGAAGAGCGGCTCCATCGACCCCGCCAAGGTCGGTGCCTACATCCACCAGAACGCCCACAAGGGCGTGATGGGCGAGTACGCGTACGACGACAAGGGCAACCGCATCAAGGCTCCCGTGGTCGTGATGACGTTCGCCGGCGGCAAGGCCAAGCCGCTCGCCAGCTATTGAGGAAGCCCCGCACGATTTGCGGGAAAACCCCAGTCGTGCCATAATTGCGAGATTGCACCGCCGAGGGCGGTGCAATTTTTTTGTGCATCTCCCTTCACTCACCGGGCTTTGCCCGCGGCGCACGCCGCGAGCGGCAAACATTGCCCACCCAGGCCGTCCGCTGCGGCCTTGCGGTTCCGTTTGATGGTTGATGTTGTTGAACCATTGAACGAAGCCGCCGCAGGTAGCGCCTGCGGTTGCCCGTTTTGCGTGAGAAAACCATGACCGACATGCTGCCTGTGCAGGGCGACGCCGCGCCTGCCGATACCTCCTTGCCTCTTGAAGCCCTGGCCCCCGAGGCCACCTCCGCGCCCTCCGCGCTGCCCGAGGGCTTCGTGCGCCTGGGCCTGGCCCCCGAGCTGGTGCAGGCCGTGCGCGACCTGGGCTACACCCAGCCCACCGCCGTGCAGGAAAAGGCCATTCCCATGGCTATGGGCGTCGAGGGCGAGAACTTCATCGACCTGATGGTCTCCAGCCAGACCGGCAGTGGCAAGACCGCCGCCTTCCTGCTGCCTGTGCTGCACACCCTGGTGCGCCAGCAGGCCGAGCAGCAGGCGAGCGAGCGCGCCGAATACGAGCGCCTGTGCGCCGAGGCCGCCGCGCGCGGCGAGGCCGCACCGAAACGCGCGCGCCGCAAGGACCCGACCAACCCGCGCCACTTCAAGGCCGCCGTGCCGGGCGCGCTGATCCTGTGCCCGACGCGCGAACTCGCGCAGCAGGTGGCGCACGACGCCATCGATCTGGTGCGCCATTGCAAGGGCCTGCGCGTGGCCAACGTGGTGGGCGGCATGCCCTACCAGTTGCAGATCGCCAAGCTGCAGAACGCCAACCTCGTGGTGGCGACGCCGGGCCGCTTGCTGGACCTGCAGCGCTCCATGCAGATCAAGCTCGACCAGGTGCAGTTCCTGGTGGTGGACGAGGCCGACCGCATGCTCGACCTGGGCTTCTCGGACGACCTGGCCGAGATCAACCAGCTCACCAGCCAGCGCAAGCAGACCATGATGTTCAGCGCCACCTTCGCGCCGCGCATCCAGCAGCTCGCCATGCGCGTGATGCACGACAACGGCTCCGCGGTGCAGAAGGTCACCATCGACTCGCCGCAGGAAAAGCACGCCAACATCAAGCAGGTGCTGTTCTGGGCCGACAACGCGCAGCACAAGCGCAAGATGCTCGATCACTGGCTGCGCGATGCCTCCATCGACCAGGCCATCGTGTTCGCCAGCACGCAGATGGAGTGCGACGGTCTGGCCAACGACCTGCAGCAGGACGGCTTTTCGGCCGTGGCGCTGCACGGCGCTTTAAGCCAGGGCCTGCGCAACCGCCGCCTGATGGCGCTGCGCAACGGCCAGGTGCAGATCCTCGTGGCCACCGACGTGGCCGCGCGCGGCATCGACGTGCCCACGATCACCCACGTGTTCAACTTCGGCCTGCCCATGAAGGCCGAGGACTACACCCACCGCATCGGCCGCACGGGCCGCGCCGGGCGCGACGGCCTGGCCGTGACGTTCGCCGAGTTCCGCGACCGCCGCAAGATCTTCGACATCGAAGGCTACAGCCGCCAGCCGTTCAAGGCCGAGGTGATTCCGGGCATGGAGCCGACGCAGCGCTTCCCGCAGGGCCGCCCCGAAGGCAATGGCCGCGGGCGCGAGGGCCGCGAGAGCCACAGCCGCGACCGCCGCTTCGGCCGTGGCGAGGGCCGTCCGGCCTTTGGCGACCGCGCAGCGCGGGGCCCGGCCCGCATGGGTGACGGCCAGGGCGCGCCGCGTGGCTTTGGCGACCGTGCGGGGTTTGGTGACCGTGGCGGATTCGGCGACCGTGCTGGGTTCGGTGGCGGCCGCCGCGACAACGACGGTTATGGTCGCAAGGGCGGCTTCGGCGAAGGCAGTCGCGGCGAAGGCGGGCGCAGCGGCTTTGGCCGCCCCGAGGCGGCGGCGCCGCGCGGTGACTGGGGCGGGCGCGGCAAGCCGGCTTTCAACAAGCAGGCGGGCGGCGGCAAGCCCTTCGTGCCCCACGACGCACGCAAGCGCACGCCGCATTCGGCACGCTGAGCGCCAGCGGGCACCGCGCAGGGAACCGGCCTTTTAGGCCGGTTTTTTTATGGTCTGCTTCCCTTTGGGGCTCACGGCGGCTCACGATAATGTGCGGCGGAGGTGCCCAGTGACTTCTTTCCCTGTATCCGGCGTGGACTACGAACACATGTTCGAGCTCGCCCCTGTCTCGCTCTGGCTTGAGGACTACAGCGCCCTGCGGCAGCTGTTCGAGCGCTGGCGGGCGGAGGGCGTGAGCGACATCCGCGCGCACCTGGCGGGGCACCCTGAGCGGCTGGGCGCCTGCAGCGCCGCGCTGAAGGTGCTGCGGGTCAACCACCGTACCCTGGCGCTTTTCGCGGCGCCCGACCAAGCCACGCTGGTGGCCCGCCTGGACGAAGTGTTCCGGGGCGACATGCATGTGCGCCAGGTCGATGAGCTGGCGGCGCTGTGGTCCGGGGCGCTGGAGTTTTCCAACCGCACGGTGAACTACGCCCTCGACGGGCGCCGCCTGGACGTGCAGATCCACGCGCGCATCCTGCCGGGCCACGAGGAGCGCTGGGACCGGGTGCTGGTGTCGCTGGAGGATGTCACGGCCGAGGTGCAGGGTGCCGAGCGCCTGCGCCGCAGCGAGCGCTATGCGCGCGGCCTGTTCGAGCATTCGCCGGTGTCGCTGTGGGTCGAGGACTTCAGTCATATCCGGCGCCTGCTGGACGAAGTGCGCGCCCAGGGCATACGCGACTTCGCCACTTTCCTCAAGGTGCACCCGGAGTTCGTCACGCGCTGCATCCAGGAAATCCGCGTCATCGACGTCAACCGGCAGACCCTCGCCATGTTCGGCGCCGCCGACAAGGCCGAGCTGCTTGGGGGAATCAACCACATTTTCCGCGACGAGATGCGCGAATCCTTTGCCGAGCAGTTGCAGGACCTGTGGGACGGCAAGCTGGTGCAGCAGCGCGAGGTGGTCAACTACGCGCTGTCCGGCGATCTGCTCAACATCCACATGCAGTTCGCCGTGCTCGACAGCCATGTCCAGGACTGGGGGTTGGTGCTGATCTCGCTCGTCGACATCACGGCGCGCAAGAAGGCCGAGTCCTACCTGGAGTACCTGGGCAAGCACGACGTGCTGACGCAGTTGCGCAACCGGGCCTACTACATGGAGGAGCTCAACCGCCTCGCGCGCAAGGGGCCATGGCCGGTGGCGATCCTGGCCATGGACATGAACGGCCTCAAGGAGGCCAACGACGACCATGGCCATGGCGCAGGCGACGCCATGCTGCGCCGCGTCGGCGAGGTGCTGGCCAAGGCGGTCGATGCGCCGGCCTGCGCCGCGCGCGTCGGCGGCGACGAATTCATGGTGCTGCTGCCCGCCACCGACGAGCGCGGGGCGCTGGCCGTGCAGGAACGCATCCTCTCCTTGCTGGAACTCAACAACCAGTTCTACCCGGGGCAGGCGGTCAGCCTGTCCATGGGCATTGCCTGCTGCCAGGAGGGCGAGTCGATAGAGGCCGCCGTGCACCGGGCCGACCAGGCCATGTATGCCGAGAAGGCCCGCTACTACCAGGAGCGGGAGCTGGACCGCCGCCACCCGCGGCGGTGACGCGGGCCGCCGTCAACGCGCCGTATCAGTGCGCGGAATGGCGGCCGATATCCGGCCAGCGGTGGTGCAGGTAGATCCACGCCACCAGGCCCACCAGCATCAGCAGCAGCGAGGCACCAGCCAGGGCCACGGCGGAATGCATCACCAGCGGCGCCACCATGCCCGCCACCACGCCGTTGGCCGTGGAGCCGACGAAGGCCTGCAGCGACGACGCCATGCCGCGGCGCTGCGGGTGCAGGTCCAGCACCAGCAGCGTGACCACGGGCACCATCAGCGCCCAGCCGAACGAGAAGATGCCGATGGGCAGCAGCGCCCAGAGCACATGCGGCGCCAGCAGCAGGTTGGCCACGAGGTTCAGCGCCGCGATCAGCAGCATGATGAGGAAGCCGTGGCGGATCTGGCGCTTCGGCGCGATGCGGCCCGCCAGGCGGCCGCTCATCCAGGCGCCGCCCATGATGCCGGAGATGGTGACCAGGAAGAACCAGAAGAACTGCGTGGGCTCCAGCCCCAGCACGTCGCCGAGGAAGGCCGGGGCCGACAGCACGTACAGGAACATGCCGTTGAACGGGATGCCGCTGGCCAGCGCCAGCAGCATGAAGCGCGGGCTGGTGCCCAGCTCCCAGTAGCCGCGCAGCAGATGGCCGAGGTGGATCGGCTGGCGCTCGCTGGGCGGCAGCGATTCGGGCAGCCAGCGGTGGTTGGCTAGCCACAGGCACACGCCCACGCCGGTGAGGAACCAGAAGACGCTGTGCCAGCCCAGGTGCACCGCCAGCCAGCCGCCGACGATGGGGGCGATGGCCGGCGCCACGCCGAAGAAGATGGTGACCTGGCTCATCACCTGCTGCGCCTGGGCCGGCGGGAACATGTCGCGGATCACGGCGCGCGACACCACGATGCCGGCGCCGGCCGACAGGCCCTGCAGCGCGCGGAACAGCACCAGCGCGCCGATGCTGTCCGACAGCGCGCAGCCCGCCGAGGCCAGGGTGAACACCGCTAGGCCCCACAGCACCACGGGCCGGCGCCCCAGGCTGTCCGACAGCGCGCCGTGGAACAGCGCCATGAACGCGAAGGCGAACAGGTAGGCCGACAGCGTTTGCTGCATCTCCACCGGGGTGGCTTGCAGCGCCTGGGCGATTGCCGGGAACGCGGGCAGGTAGGTGTCGATCGAGAACGGCCCCACCATGCCCAGCAGGGCCAGCAAGATGGCAAGGATCCAGCGCGGGCCGCGCCACAGTGCTTGGGCTTGGGGATGCATGCTTGAGAGTCTGCGCCGAGAGGGGAAAAGAAAAAAGCACCTGCCGATTCCTCGGCAAGTGCTTCATCTTCGGTTGTTTTGGTGGGCCCTGTAGGATTCGAACCTACGACCAACGGATTAAGAGTCCGCTGCTCTACCAACTGAGCTAAGAGCCCTTTTCTGCGGCTGCACTGCAGCAGAGCCACGAATTATGCACGATTTTTTGGGGTGGCCGCAAGACACGCCCCAAAATTTATTCCATCGCGTTGCGGCGGGCCAGCTCGACGAACAGGCCGCTGTGGTCCAGGCCGTCCAGGCCGTGCGCCACGGCGTCGGCGTAGAGCGATTCGAAGAGCCGGGTCACAGGGGCCTCGAAGCCCAGCTCCTGCGCCGTCGCCAGGGCGTTGCGCATGTCCTTGAGCTGCACCGTCATGCGCCCGCGCGGGGCGAAGTCGCGCTCCACCATGCGCTGGCCGTGCAGTTGCAGGATGCGGCTGTCGGCGAAGCCGCCGGCGATGGCCTCGCGCACCTTGGCCATGTCGGCGCCGCCCTTGGCGGCGAGCAGCAGCGCTTCGGCCACTGCGCCGATGGTGATGCCCACGATCATCTGGTTGGCCAGCTTGGCGAGCTGCCCGGCACCGTGCGGGCCAACGTGCGTGGCACGGCCCAGCACCTGCAGCAGTGGCAGGGCGCGCGCGAAGTCGGCCGCGCCGCCGCCGGCCATGATGGCCAGCGTGCCGGCCTCGGCGCCGACGGTGCCGCCGGACACCGGCGCGTCGAGCGCGCCGATGCCGTGCTGCGCCAGCCGGGCCGCGTGCGCGCGCGCTTCGCCGGGCTGGATCGAGGCCATGTCCACGAACAGCGCGCCGGGCCGCATGGCCGCCGCGGCCCCGTGCTCGAACAGCACGCTGGCCACGGCCGGGCCGTCCAGCAGCATGCCCATGACGATTTCGCCGGCCGCCGCTGCGCTGGCGGCGCTGGCGTGCGGCACGGCGCCATCGGCGGCCAGCGGCTGGGCCTTGGCGGCGTCGCGGTTCCAGACGTGCACGGTGTACCCGGCCTGGCACAGCCGCCGCGCCATGGGAAAGCCCATGCGCCCGGTACCGAGCATGGCGATGTTCATGTTTGCTCCTTTTTTAATAGCTTATAGCGCTTTGCCAGCAAGCGCTGGAGGCCATTTTAGGCATGAATCCTAGACCCCTTCCGCAAAGGCGTGCGGTGCATAGTTGAATGAATGAGTTTGATTCTCATAAGTATTTGCTAATGAAAATGCGTAAGATGCCGCCGTGGCGCCCGGGCGGGTTGCGGGTGCCGCCTGTGCCTACCGTTCAGCCCGCCGTTACAGGAGTTTCCATCATCATGTTCCGTTTCGCCGCCATCGCCGCTGCCGCCGTCGTCCTGGCCACCCCCGCTTTCGCTGCCGACAATTGCAGCGTCCAGGTCGAGGCCAACGATGCGATGCAGTTCAATACCAAGAGCATCGACGTGCCCGCGTCGTGCAAGAAATTCACGGTGCAGCTCAAGCACGTGGGCAAGCTGCCCAAGACGAGCATGGGCCACAACTGGGTGCTGGCCAAGACCGCCGACATGGACGCGGTCGCCAAGGATGCGCTGGCCGCCGGCGCCGCCGCGGGCTACCTCAAGGCCGGGGATGCGCGCGTGCTCGCCGCGACCAAGCTGCTCGGGGGCGGCGAGAGCGACTCCGTCAGCGTCGATGCCACCAAGCTCAAGGCGGGCGATGCCTATTCGTTCTTCTGCACCTTCCCGGGCCACGTGGGGCTGATGAAGGGCACGCTGCAGGTCAAGTAAGCGCGCAGCACGCCGCGCCAACGCAAACGGGGGCCGAGGCCCCCGTTTGCGTTGGTGCTGGCGGTGCTTACATCAGCAGGTGCTCGCCCGCGTTGTCGCCGCCCAGGATCACGTAGTTCACCTTGCGGATGTCCATGAGCTTTTTGCCGCCGGCGTAGCTGATGGAGCTCTGGATGTCCTGCTGCATCTCCACCAGCGTCTCGGCCAGCTTGCCCTTGATGGGCTCCAGGATGCGTTTGCCTTCCACGTGCTTGTACTCGCCCTTGTTGAAGTCGGAGGCCGAGCCGTAGTACTCCTTGAATAGCTCGCCATCGGCCTCGACGGTCTTGCCCGGCGACTCCTCGTGGCCCGCGAACAGCGAGCCCACCATGACCATGGTGGCGCCGAAGCGGATGCTCTTGGCGATGTCGCCGTGGCTGCGGATGCCGCCGTCGGCGATGATGGGCTTGGTGGCCACGCGCGCGCACCACTTCACGGCCGACAGCTGCCAGCCGCCCGTGCCGAAGCCGGTCTTGAGCTTGGTGATGCACACCTTGCCCGGGCCGATGCCCACCTTGGTGGCGTCGGCGCCCCAGTTCTCCAGGTCGATCACGGCCTCGGGCGTGCCCACGTTGCCAGCGATGACGAACGCCTTGGGCAGCTTGGCCTTGAGGTACTGGATCATGTTCTTCACGTTGTCCGAGTGGCCGTGGGCGATGTCGATGGTGATGTACTCGGGCGTGATGCCTTCGGCCACGAAGCGGTCCACCGTGGCGTAGTCGGGCTGCTTCACGCCCAGCGAGATCGAGGCGAAGCAGTCCTTGGCGTGCATGTCTTTGACGAACTGCACGTTGTCCAGGTCGAAGCGGTGCATCACGTAGAAGTAGCCGTTCTGCGCCAGCCAGGTGCAGATGCGTTCGTCCACCACCGTCTTCATGTTGGCCGGCACGGCCGGGATGCGGAAGCTGCGCCCGCCCAGCTCCACGCTGGCGTCGCATTCCGAGCGGCTTTCCACGCGGCACTTGCGCGGCAGCAGCAGGATGTTGTCGTAGTCGAAGATTTCCATGAGATTCCAAGCTCCTTTGAAAAGGCGCCGCCGAACCATTTCGGCAGCGTGGGGCGCTTGGCTTGGGACCGGCTTTGCGGGCGGCAGCGTACGAGCTGGCGCCGAACCCTGGTTGCACAGGCACAAAAAACCGGGCGTCAAGAAACTTGGGCCCGGTGATTGATTCTATACCTGCCCGCGGCGGCGGGGTGCGAGGGGGTTTCTACAATCCCCGCATGCATCCCCACGACCCGCTTTCCGCCCCTGCCGCGCCGCTGCTGCAGGGCCTCAACCCCGAGCAGCTCGCCGCCGTCACCCTGCCTTCGGGCCACGCGCTCATCCTGGCCGGCGCGGGCTCGGGCAAGACGCGCGTGCTCACCACGCGCATCGCCTGGCTGCTGCAGAACGGCCACGCCACGCCGGGCGGCATCCTGGCCGTGACCTTCACCAACAAGGCCGCCAAGGAAATGGTGGCACGCCTCACGGCCATGCTGCCGGTGAACGTGCGCGGCATGTGGATCGGCACCTTCCACGGCCTGTGCAACCGCCTGCTGCGCGCGCACCACAAGGCGGCGAACCTGCCGCAGGCGTTCCAGATCCTCGACACGCAGGACCAGCTCTCCGCCATCAAGCGCCTGTGCAAGCAGTTCAACGTGGACGAGGAGCGTTTTCCGCCCAAGCAGCTGGCCTACTTCATCGCCAACTGCAAGGAAGAGGGCATGCGCCCGCGCGACGTGCCCGCGCACGATGCCGACAGCCGCAAGAAGGTGGAGATCTACCAGCTCTACGAGGAACAATGCCAGCGCGAGGGCGTGGTGGACTTCGGCGAGCTGATGCTGCGCTCCTACGAGCTGCTGCGTGACAACGACCCGATCCGCGCGCACTACCAGCACCGCTTTCGCCACATCCTGGTCGATGAGTTCCAGGACACCAACCGCCTGCAGTACCTGTGGCTCAAGCAGATGGCGGGCGACGAGGCGGACGGCCGCCTGCAGACCCACGGCTGCGTGATGGCTGTGGGCGACGATGACCAGAGCATCTACGCCTTCCGCGGCGCGCGCGTGGGCAACATGGCCGACTTCGTGCGCGAGTTCGCCGTGGCGCACCAGATCAAGCTGGAGCAGAACTACCGCAGCTACAGCAACATCCTCGATTCGGCCAACCACCTCATCAGCCACAACAGCCGCCGCCTGGGCAAGAACCTGCGCACCACGCAAGGCGCGGGCGAGCCCGTGCGCGTGTACGAAGCCGCCACCGACCTGGCCGAGGCGCAGTGGATGGTCGATGAGATCCGGCAACTGGTGAGGAACGACGGCCTGGCGCGCAAGGAAATCGCCGTGCTCTACCGCAGCAACGCGCAAAGCCGGGTGATCGAATCGCAGCTCTTCAACGCCAGCGTGCCCTACCGCGTGTACGGCGGCCTGCGCTTCTTCGAGCGTGCCGAAATCAAGCACGCGCTGGCCTACCTGCGCCTGCTGGAGAACCCGCACGACGACACCAGCTTCCTGCGCGTGGTCAACTTCCCGCCGCGCGGCATCGGCGCGCGCACGCTCGAGGTGCTGCAGGACGCCGCGCGCCAGGCCGGCTGCTCGCTGCACGATGCCGTGAGCGCCGTGCCCGGCAAGGCGGGCGCCAACCTGGGCGCCTTCGTGGCGCTGGTCGATGTGCTGCGCGAGCAGACGCAGGGCCTGTCGCTGCGCGGCATCATCGAGCAGATGCTGGAATCCAGCGGGCTGGTGGAGCACTTCCGCGCCGAGAAGGAAGGCGCCGACCGCATCGAGAACCTGCAGGAACTGGTCAACGCTGCCGAGAGCTTCGTCACCCAGGAGGGCTTCGGCCGCGACGCCGTGGCCCTGCCGCTGGACGAACACGGCCAGCCGCTCACGCAAAGCCCCGTCAGCCAGGGCCTGGACCCGGACGCGCCGCGGCTCGACGAACCGCTGCGCCCCGCCGCCGGCATCATCGACGCCGACACCGGCGAAACCCTCTCGCCCCTGGTCGCCTTCCTCACCCACGCCGCGCTGGAAGCGGGCGACAACCAGGCCCAGGCCGGGCAGGACGCCGTGCAGCTCATGACCGTGCACGCCAGCAAGGGGCTGGAGTTCGACGCCGTGTTCATCGGCGGGCTGGAAGAGGGCCTGTTCCCGCACGACAACGCCTCCAGCGACCGCGACGGCCTGGAGGAAGAGCGTCGCCTGATGTACGTGGCCATCACCCGCGCGCGCCAGCGCCTGTACCTGAGCCACGCGCAAACGCGCCTGCTGCACGGCCAGACGCGCTACAACGTCAAGAGCCGTTTCTTCGACGAACTGCCCGAGACAGCGCTCAAGTGGATCACGCCCAAGCAGCAGGGCTTTGGCTCTTTTGCTCCCAATTCAGGAGCTGGTAGCGCTTATGGGACAAGCGCTGGAGGCCGATTTGGCTTCAAATCCGACAGCTATGCCAGCGCGCCGCCGCCGCCCAAGGCCACCTCGCACGGCCTGCGCGCGGGGCTCGCCGTGTTCCACACCAAGTTCGGCGAAGGCAAGGTGCTGGCCATCGAAGGCACGGGCGACGACGCACGCGCGCAGGTGCACTTCCCGCGCCACGGCACCAAGTGGCTGGCGCTGTCGGTGGCCAAGCTGACGGTGGTGGAGTGACGCGGGAAACCGTCAGTCGAGCAGGTCCGAATAATCGCCGCGCTCGAATGCCTCGCTGGCCTGCCAGGGCGCCACGGCCGGGGCGGGCAGGCGCGTGGCGGTGACCAGGGTGGAATCGGTGCCGTGCGCGTCGGTGCGTTCGATCCTGCGCGGGTACTGGCCTGCCACGTCCCAGTCCACGGTGGTGGTGGCCTCGCCCTGTTGCTGCCGGTAGCGCTGCACGCCCGCCTTGGGCGGCCCTACGCGCTCCATGCGCTGCAGGGCGGCGGGGGGTACCAGCCAGTACTGCGTGTCCCACGCGCCGCCGTAGCCCACGTTGCCGTGGTGCGCGCGGTCGACCTCGATCACGCGGCGCATGCTGGCCAGGATGACTTCGACCTTCTCCTGGCCGTCGTCGCTGCGGCTCACGCGCAGCGGGGCGCCGTTGGCCTCGTCGTGCGCGTGGCCGGCGTGCGGGCCGTGGCTGTGGTCATGGCCGTGGCCCTGGCTCTGGCGCAGCGCGGCGGGCAGCTCGCGCTCGGTCCACACCATGCCGACGCGGCGGTGGACGTGGTTGGTGTGCGTGGTCTGGCGCAGCACGCCGTCGCGGCCGATGGCGCGGGTGTGGTAGGTCACGCGCAGGTCGATGGGCGGCGCGGCCTTCATGGCCGCCGTGGCGGCTTGCACCGCGGGCTGGGCGGGCGCGGTCAGCGGTAGCCACAGCGCGGCGGCGAGCAAGAGGGATGGGTATTTCATGGGGCTATCAAAAACATAGCTTCCAGCGCTTGCTGCACAAGCGCTGGAAGCCTATTTCATTCAAATCGCAGGTTTACAGTCCCGCCGCTTCCTTGACCTTGCCGAACACCTTGGTGTTGTCCATGGTGCCCTTGAAGATCTTGGCACCCGCGCCGCCGGCGAACAGCATCACGTCGCCGCCGCCGTGGGTCTCGGAGCCGGGCGTGCCCAGGTTGATGTTGACTTCCTGCAGGAAGTTGTCCTGCGTGGTGTCCACGTTGGTCAGGTCCTCGCGGCCCGTGCCGCGTGCGGGGGCAACCCAGGGCTTGCCGCCGTCTTCGTCGTTGGCCTGCGTGGTCGCCGTGGGGCGGCCGCCGTTGCCGAACACCAAGGTGGTGTAGGGCTTGCCGTCGGCGGCCAGGGCGGGCTTGCCGGTCTGGTAGTCGATGGCCTTGCCGAGAATCGGCGAGCCGATCTTGGTGTAGCCGTTGAAGGCGATGGCGTGGTCATGGTCGGCCGTCACCACGATCAGCGTGTTCTTCAGGCCGGGGTCCTTCTTCTCCATGTAGGCGCGCACGTTCTCGATGGCCTTGTCGAAGGCCAGTGTGTCTTCCAGCGCGCGCTTGGCGTTGGTGCCGTGCAGCGCGTGGTCGATGCGGCCGCCCTCGACCATCAGGAAGAAGCCCTTGTCGTTGCGGCTCAGCACGTCGAGCGCCTTGGTGGCCATGTCGGACAGGCTGGGCTGGTCCAGCTTCTGGTTCACGCGGTCGAGCTCGTAGGCCATCTCGCTTTGCGAGAACAGGCCCAGCAGCCGGGTGGCCTTGCTGGTGTCGAGCGCGGCCAGTTCGCTGCCCTTGCTCACGTAGGTGTAGCCGTTGCCCTGCATTTCCTGCACCAGGTTGCGCGTGTCCGTGCGCTTGCTGGACGGATTGGCTGCCTTGGGCAGGTAGTTGCGCTGGCCGCCGCCCATGAGCACGTCGAGGCCCGCGGTCACGGACTGCTCGGCAATGGTGTTGTAGGCATTGCGGTTGCAGATGTGGGCGTAGGTGGTGGCCGGCGTGGCGTGGCCGACGCGTGTGGTCGAGACCGCGCCCACCGCGCGGCCCTTGGCCTTCGACAGTTCCAGCAGCGTGACGGCGGGCGTGCCGTTGCTGGCGGGGCAGGCGGTGTCCTCGCCCTTGATGTACTGCGAGCCGTCGGGCGCGTAGGCCGAGGTTTCGGCGGACATGGAGATGACCTCGTTGTTCATCTTCACGCCGGTCATGTAGGCGGCCATGGAGGGCGCGCTGTCGGTGGTCTGGGCATCGCGCGAGAAGGTCTTGATGCGCGCGGCGTAGGGCAGCGTCTGCATGGCGAGCTTGGCGCGTTCGCTGCTGACCAGCTTGGCGCCAGCGGCGATTTCCTTCTCGCCCTTGTAGATGCGCGCGGCCGTGACGGTGACCGGGCCCATGCCGTCGCCCAGGAAGAAGATGACGTTCTTGGCCTCGCCGGCGGCCTGGGCCGCGCCCGATGCCAGCAGTGCCACGGCCAGCGCGGTCTTGCGGATTGCGGAGTTCATGTGTGGATTCCTTGTGTTGTGCGGGCGCTGGCTTACAGGCCGAGGGACTTCTTGATGAGGCCGAACACCTCGTGGTTGGTCAGCACGCCGCTGAAGTTGTCCGCGCCCAGGCCGGTGGCGCCCAGGAACACGTCGCCGCCGCCGTGCGTCTCGCCGCCCGAGGGCATGGGCACCACGGCTTCCTGCAGGTAGTCGATGCTCTCCAGCTCGGCATCGCTGATCGGGCCGCGCACGGGCTTGTAGCCCGGGCCGTTGCCGAAGCCCAGCACGGTGTAGGGGTTGCCATCGACATCCTTCGAGGGCGCGCCCTTGACGTAGTCCTTCACCAGGCCCAGCACGCCGGGGTTGCCGGGCGCGGTCTTGCCGGTGATCTTGGCGTAGCCGTTCATCTGCAGCGTGTGGTCGTGGTCGGCGGTGACGACGACCAGCGTGTTCTTCAGCCCGGGGTCGATGGCTTGCATCTTCGTCAGCGCGGTCTTGATGGCGTTGTCGAAGGCCACGGTGTCCTGCAGCGCGCGGCGCGCGTTGGTGGCGTGCAGCGCGTGGTCGATGCGCCCGCCTTCCACCATCAGGAAAAAGCCCTTCTTTTTCGCGGCCAGCGCGTCGATGGCCTTGCCGGTCATTTCGGACAGGCTGGGCTCCTTGGATGCGTCGCGGTCCAGGTCGTAGGCCATGTGGTCCTTGGTGAACAGGCCAGCGATCTTGGTGCTGCCGTCCACGGGCAGCTTGTCGAACGCGGCCTTGTCGGCGGCGAAGCTGTACTTGGCCGTCTTCAGCTCGGCGATCAGGTCGCGCTTGTCGTTGCGGCGCCCGCCGGATTCGGTGGGCGTGAAGTAGTTCGTGCCGCCGCCGAAGACCACGTCGATGCCGTCGCCCAGCTTGGCGTTGTAGCCCGCGCCGCCGGGCACCAGGGCCGCGGCGATGGTGTTCTCGGCGTCGCGGTGGCACACGTGCGCATAGGTGGTGGCGGGCGTGGCGTGGGTGATGCGCGTGGTCGTCACCACGCCGGTGCCGTAGCCGGCGGCCTTCATTTGCTCCAGCAGCGTTTCCACTGCCGTGCCGTTGCCGCTGGCAGGGCAGGTGCTGTCGTACTTGACGTGGTAGGGCTTGCCGTCGGCGCCGGTGGCGCGGGTCTCGGGCGACATGGAGATGACCTCGTTGTTCATCTTCACGCCGGTCATGTAGGCGGCCATGGAGGGCGCGCTGTCGGTCACCTGGCCGTCGTTGGAGTAGGTGTGCACGAAGGCGGTCTCGGGCAACTGGTCCATGGTCAGCTCGCCCGTTTCGCCCACGCTGTAGATGCGCGCAGCCGTCAGCGTGGTGATGCCCATGCCGTCGCCGAGGAAGAACAGCACGTTCTTGGTCGGGGTCTGCGGCACGGGCGTGCTGCCGCCATCGCCGCCGCTCCCCCCGCAGGCGGTGATAAGCACGGATGCGCTTGCCAGCGCCGCACACAACAATTTCAGCTTCATTGGATTGCCCTCGATGGAGTCGTTGGTTGATCTGCGGGCAAATCTAGAAGGCGTGCGTGACGGGGGTGTGACGGAGTTCCATGAAAAAACCCGGCCGGGGCCGGGTCGTCCAGTCCGTGCGCGGTGCGGGCCGCGCTGGCCGTGTTACAGGGCAGGCTGCTTGGCGCTGCCGGTCAGGTAGCCCACGGCGGCGCCGGCCTTGTTCTTGTAATTGGCCTTGATCAGCGGATCCAGCGTGTCCTTCACCACGTTGTGGATGCCGCCCCAGTCACCGGCGTGCTGGAAATTGCTCATGATGTAGGTCCAGCCGTTGATCTCGTCCACGGCGTGCAGGCCGGTCGATTCGCCGCCCGCGGGGATCGACATGAGGCGCGCGAGCTGCTTGGTGTCGATGTTGTAGGCCCACAGGAAGTTGTTCACGTGCTGGCCGCTGTCCTCGCCGATGAACAGGGTGCGCAGCTTCTCCGAGAACTTGGGGTTGCCGGTGTTGCCCAGCGCGTCGGCGGCGATGTCCTCGCCGGCCAGCAGGGCCTTGGTGTCCACGGGCATCCACTCGCTGTTGATGGCGGCGCCGGCGGTGTCCTTCTGGCCGCCGCGCAGGTTCAGCGCCATCACCACGCCGGCCTTGAGCTGCTTGGGGATGGAGATGCCGTTGCCCGGCACGTTGGCGGCGTCGCCGGCCACCATGGATTTTTCGCAGTTCTGCAGCGCAGAGTAGGCCACCTTGTCCTTGGCGTTGACGGTGGTGCCTTCCATCTTGGTGAAGCCCATGCTGGCGCCTTTGTATGCGGCGTAGCGGTGGGTTTCCAGGAAGGCGGCGGCCTTGTCCATGCCGGGATTGATCTTGATCCACTCGGTCTTGCCGTTGGCTACGATCTTGGTGTAGCTGGCGTCGCCGGGGTCCTTGGATTGCACGCTCATGATGTCGGCGGGCTTGAGCGTGTTGGCCAGATTCTCGATCTCGGCGCTGGTGGCCGACCCCAGCTTGACCCAGGTGAGCGGCGCGGCGCTGCCCGAGGCCGGGTCGATGGAGAAGCCCGCGCCCACCTTGGCGGCGTACAGCGTGCCGGAAGACAGGTCCTTCTCCTTGTCGGCCACGAAGACGAAGTAGGCGCTGTTGGTGGCGTCGTCACCCATCAGCGCGGTGCGCTGGTCGGGCATCACCTGCACCAGCTCGTGCGAGATGCGGCCCATGCAGAAGTGCTTCTTGATGCTGCCGGTGCCATCGGGGTTCACCGTCACCTCGGGCATGTGGCCGTAGTGGTACGGGTTGGCAGCCGTCTCGCTGCCGTACAGGTTCTGGCTGTAGGCCTTGAACTGCGCGTTGCTGGCGGCGGTGAAGGCGTCGGGCTCGTACTCCTCGCTCGACAGGTGGGTGCCCCAGGGCGAGAGGCTGGCGCCGCAGGTGATCCACAGGCCGTGCACCTTGGAGGTGTCCACGTTGTGGTACTTCACCAGGCTGAGCTTGCCGGTGGCCTGGTCCTGGTCCAGCGTGAGCACGGCGATGGGCGAGGGCAGCTTGCCGTACATGTCGGTCTTCCCGTCCTGCGCCCAGGTGGTGTACTCGAACTGCACCACGGCGAACACCGGTTTGCCCTTCACGCCGTCCACCTTGGCATTGGGTACGGTGAGCAGGGAGGTGCCGTCGGGCGAGTCGGAGAAGAACTGGCGCTCGGCGCCGGCCACGCTCTTGTCGATGATGGGCTGGTTGCGGATGTCCACGTAGCCGCCGGCCAGGATCTTGCCGCCCTTGCCGTCGGCCACCAGGTCGCCGGTGATGAAGAAGGGCTGGTAGGCCAGCTGGTACGACTGCGCGCTGCCGTCGCTGAACTTCACATCCAGCGCCGAGCCCACCGTGGTCGTGGCCATGGCGGCGGCGTTGGCCAGCGTGGGGGCGGCCATCGAGGTAAAGGATGCCGAGGCGAATGCGGCGCTGCTGCTGCCGCCACCGCCGCCGCAACCCGTGGCCAGCAGCGCGGCCGTGGCGGTCGAGCCGAGGGGCAGCAGGGGGGCGCTGGCCAGGAATTGCAGGGCCTTGCGGCGCGTGGGCTGGGGGGTATGGGACATGGTGGGGTCGTTATGTGGTCAAGAACGGAAGGAACGGGCGCCGTCCATCACGGCTGCCGCGGCCCATGCTAGGAAGCCCGTGTGACAGATCCGTGAAGGCAAAGAAAAACCCGGCCAGGGCCGGGTTGTGCTGGGGGGGAGCGGGACGGTCAGTCCACGGGCGGCTGCGGGGGCGCGTCTTCCGCGGCGGGCTCGGGCGCCGCCTGCAGGTACTGCTCGGGCGGCTCGAAGCAGTCGCGGAAGGTGAATACCACCGAACTGAAGAACATGGCCGCCAGCACCATGGCCGCGCCGACCATGATGCCCCCGGCGGCGGTGCCGATGGCCAGCGACAGCAGCCCGGTGACCAGCGCCACCACCATGCCCGCGGCCAGGAATACGCCCATCCAGGCCAGGCCGAAGACCGTGAAGGCGCCGAAGTTGCGCACGCAGGCCACGAGGCTGAAGAACAGCGCCTTGACCGGCGGCACGCCGTGCCAGTGCACCAGGCCGGGCGCGTGCCAGAACAGCAGCGACAGCGGCAGGTACAGCAGCACCGACAGCCACATCGCGCCCTGGAAGGCGGGGCTTTCGGCCACCTCCGGCGTCAGCCTGGCGCCGCCGAAGTAGACCTGGGCGAACTGCCCGCCATCCACCAGCGCCGACAGGCCCATGATGCCCAGGAAGCCCACGGCGTACATGCCACCCAGCGCCAGCATGGCGCGCAGGCGCTGCTGCCCGGTGCGAAACGCCACCAGCAACAGCGCGGGCGTGGGAAAGCGCCCCTGCTGCGTCTCGGCCGTGGCCACCATCATGGCCAGCGTGGCCGAGGGCAGCAGCGCCAGCGCGATGGGCGCGCCCACCAGCGGCACCAGCGTGGCCAGCGACATGGCGGCCATGGTCATGAAAAACAGCGCCGCCAGCGCCAGCGGCTGGCGCCAGAACGCGCGCACGCCGAGCTGCACCCATTTCACGCCGGTGTAGGCGGGGACGATGCGAAGTTTCATGGCCTGGGAGTCTATGCGTCCATGTGCAAGGGGTGGGCAACGCGCGCGCGCAGCACGCGTTCGAAGTGCGTCGGGTCGTGGGCCTTCAGCATGCTGGCCTCGCGCGGCAGGTGGAAGTCCCACAGGCGCGAGATCCAGAAGCGCAGCGCTCCGGCGCGCGCCATGGCGGGCAGCAGCGCCCGTTCGGTGGCGCTGAGGGGGCGCACCGCCTGGTAGGCGGCCAGCATGGCCTGGGCGCGCGCGCCGTCGTGCGCACCCGTGGGCAGGTCGATGCACCAGTCGTTCAGGCACACGGCCAGGTCGAACAGGAAGGTGTCCACCCCGGCGAAGTAGAAGTCGAAGAAGCCCGTGAGCCGCTCGCCGTCGAACATCACGTTGTCGCGGAACAGGTCGGCATGCACCGGGCCGCGCGGCAGCGCCGCGTAGCTGCTGCCGGCGGCCACGTGGTTCTGGTACGCCAGCTCGGCGCGCAGCAGGGCGCCCTGCGCCTCCTGCAGGTAGGGCAGCACCACGGGCACGGTCTCGTTCCACCACGGCAGGCCGCGCAGGTTGGGCTGGCTGCGTTCGTAGTCGCGCCCGGCCAGGTGCATGTGCGCCAGCATCGCGCCCACGGCCGCGCAGTGCACGGCGGCCGGGGCCAGCTGGCTCTTGCCGGCAAGCTTCTGCACGATGGCGGCGGGCTTGCCGCACACCTGGTGCAGGATGTCGCCGCTCTCGCGGTCGGCCTGCGGGTCCGGCACGGGGATGCCCTTGTGCGCCAGGTGCTTCATCAGGTGCAGGTAGAAGGGCAACTGCTCGGCGCTCAGGCGCTCGAACAGGGTCAGCACCCATTCGCCCTGGTCGGTGCTGAGGAAGTAGTTGGTGTTCTCAATGCCGCCCTCGATGCCGCGCAGGCCCGTGAGCCGGCCCAGGGACAGGCGTTGCAGCAGCGCCTGCGCCGCGTCTTCGGAAACTTCGGTGAAAACAGCCATGGTGCGAACAGGCGCGCCATGGCGCCTGCAATCCGGAAATTCGGTCGGGGAAGGTGAGGAAGGAGGGTGGGCGCGCGCGTCAGAACTTGAGCACGTTCCACACGCGCGGGCCGTTGGTGTCGGTGCTGTCGCTGCGGCTGCGGGTGTGCGGGCTCTGGGTGCCGGGCTGCACCTCGTAGGCCGGCAGCTCGCCGGTCTTGGGCTGCACGGTGATGGTCTGGGTCTGGCCGCCCACGCGCAGCTCGTCCACGCGGCTGCCTTCGTCCTCGACCTGGATGCGCTCGGCGCGCTGGTTCAGGCGGGAGTCTTTTTGCTCATCTCTTTGTAGCTGCTGGCGCTTGTCTGGCGCGCCTTCGGGGCTGTTTTGGCCCATATTCTGGGCAAGGACGGAGGCGCTGGCCAGGCAGGCCAGCAGCGTGAGGGTGGTGGAAACGGCGCGCATGGCGCGATTGTAGGCGGGTGCGCCGTCCCAGCGCTCAGCGCTGCGGCGGGCAGCCCTGGGCCGTGCAGGCGCTGGTGTGCTGGGTGATCAGGCCGCGGTAGTTCTGCCCCATCTGGCCCATGCGCGCACACACGTCGCCGCGCGCATCGAAGGCGAAGCCCTGGCTGGCATCGGCGTTGAGCAGCTCCACGCGCGCCAGGCCGGCCTGGGCGAAGGCCTGCGGCTGGCGCCACTGCGGGGCGCAGATGCTGTGGAAGACGAAGGTGGCGTACACCAGCTCGGTTACCTCGGGCTTGCCCATTTGCAGTTGCAGCACGCCCTGCTGCATGCGCGCGGCCGTGAGGCCGTTGCCCAGCAGGGGCTTTTGCAGCACCTCGGGCACGTTCTGGAAGGCCGGTTCGGCCAGGGCGAGGGTGCAGGCGCTGGCCAGCAGCAAGGGCAGGAGTTTTTTCATGGCGGTTTCCTTCGGCATCGGCGGATTGTGCCGTTGCGCCAAGCCTTTTCCTTGCGGTGACAATCGCCCCCATGACGCAAGACAAAACCTTGGTGCTGGTCGATGGCTCCAGCTACCTGTACCGCGCCTTCCACGCCATGCCCGACCTGCGCGCCGTGCCCGGCGACCCGGCGAGCAGCCCCACCGGAGCCATCCGCGGCATGGTTAACATGCTGCAGGCGCTGAAGAAGGACGTGGCGGCCGACTACGCGGTGTGCGTGTTCGACACCAGCGGCCCCACCTTCCGCGACGCCCTCTACCCCGAATACAAGGCGCACCGCCCGGCCATGCCCGAGGAGCTGCGCGCGCAGATCGAGCCCATCCACGAGGTGGTGCGCCTGCTGGGCTGGACGGTGCTGGCGATTCCCGGCGTCGAGGCCGACGACGTGATCGGCACGCTGGCGTGCATGGCCGCGCGGCAGGGCGTGCAGGTGGTGGTCTCCAGCGGCGACAAGGACCTGAGCCAGCTGGTGAACGAGCGCATCACCATCATCGACACCATGAACGGCAAGAAGCGCGACGTGGCCGGGGTGACGGCCGAGTTCGGCGTGCCGCCCGAGCGGATGATCGACTTCCAGGCCCTGGTGGGCGACGCGGTGGACAACGTGCCGGGCGTGCCCAAGGTCGGCCCCAAGACCGCTGCCAAGTGGCTGGGCGAGTACGGCTCGCTCGACGCGCTGATGGCCCGCGCGGGCGAGATCAAGGGCGTGGCCGGCGAGAACCTGCGCGCCACGCTGGACTGGTTGCCCACCGGGCGCCAGCTCGTCACCATCAAGACCGACTGCGACCTGAGCGCGCACGTGGCGGGTCTGCCTGCTCTTGATTCGATAGCTTCTGGCGCACAGCAGACGGGCGCTTTGGCCGGTTTTTATGAAAAATACGGCTTCAAGGGCCTGGCGCGCGCGCTGCAGCAGGCCAGCCCGGCGCCCACCCCCGCCGTGGCCATGCCCGGCGAGAGCGGCGACCTGTTCGCCGACCACAGCGCCAGCCCCGTGGCCGAGGCGGCGCAGCAGCGCAGCGTGGTGTACGACACCATCCTGAACTGGGCCGATTTCGACCAGTGGCTGGCCCGGCTGCTGAAGGCCGACCTGGTGGCGCTGGACACCGAGACCGACTCGCTCGACGCCCTGCGCGCGCAGATCGTCGGCATCTCCTTCAGCGTGCAGCCGGGCGAGGCGGCCTACATTCCGCTGCGCCACGAAGGGCCGGACACCCCGGCGCAGTTGCCGCTCGAAGAGGTGCTGGCGCGCCTCAAGCCCTGGCTGGAGGACGCGCGCCACGCCAAGCTGGGCCAGCACGTCAAGTACGACCGCCATGTGCTTGCCAACCACGGCATCGAGGTGCGCGGCTACCGGCACGACACCATGCTGCAGAGCTACGTGCTCGAAGTGCACAAGCCGCACAACCTCGCCAGCCTGGCCGAGCGCCACACCGGCCGCACCGGCCTGAACTACGAGGACCTGTGCGGCAAGGGCGTGCACCAGATCCCGTTCGCCCAGGTGCCGGTGGACAAGGCCGCCGCCTATTCGTGCGAGGACTCCGACCAGACGCTGGAAGTGCACCAGGCCCTGTGGCCGCTGCTGCAGGCCAACGAGCGCCTGCGCGCCATCTACGAACTGGAGATGGCCAGCAGCGAAACGCTGTTCCGCATGGAGCGCAACGGCGTGCTGATCGACGCCGCGCTGCTGGCGCAGCAGAGCCACGAGCTGGGCCAGCGCATCGTGCAACTGGAGCAGGAGGCTTACGAGATCGCGGGCCAGCCGTTCAACCTCTCCAGCCCCAAGCAGCTCGGCGAGATCTTCTTCGACAAGCTCGGCATGCCCGTGGTGAAGAAAACCGCCACCGGCGCGCGCAGCACCGATGAAGAAGTGCTGGAAAAGCTCGCCGAGGACTACCCGCTACCCGCCAAGCTGCTGGAGCACCGCAGCCTCAGCAAGCTCAAGGGCACCTACACCGACAAGCTCGGCACCCTGGCGCTGCCGCGCACCGGGCGCGTGCACACGCACTACGCGCAGGCCGTGGCGGTGACCGGGCGCCTGTCGAGCAACGAGCCGAACCTGCAGAACATCCCCGTGCGCACGCCCGAGGGGCGGCGCATCCGCGAAGCCTTCGTGGCGCCGCCGGGGCGCGTCATCGCCAGCGCCGACTACAGCCAGATCGAGCTGCGCATCATGGCCCACATCAGCGGCGACCAGTCGCTGCTGCACGCCTTCCAGCACGGCCTGGACGTGCACCGCGCCACGGCGGCCGAGGTGTTCGGCGTGCCCGTGGACCAGGTCAGCAGCGAGCAGCGCCGCTATGCCAAGGTCATCAACTTCGGCCTCATCTACGGCATGAGCAGCTTCGGCCTGGCCAAGAACCTGGGGCTGGACAACCAGGCCGCCAAGAACTACATCCAGCGCTACTTCGAGCGCTACCCCGGCGTGCAGCAGTACATGGAGGAAACCAAGGCCCGCGCCAAGTCGCTGGGCTACGTGGAAACCGTGTTCGGCCGCCGCCTGGTGCTGCCCGAGATCAACTCGCCCAACGGCCCGCGCCGCGCCGCCGCCGAGCGCGCCGCCATCAACGCGCCCATGCAGGGCACGGCGGCCGACCTCATCAAGCGCGCCATGGTGGCCGTGCAGGCGCGCCTGGACGCCGAGAAGCCCGAGATCCTGATGGTCATGCAGGTGCACGACGAACTGGTGTTCGAGCTGCCCGAGAGCGCCGTCGACTGGCTGCGCCGCGAGGTGCCGCGCACCATGGCCGGCGTGGCCGCGCTGAAGGTGCCGCTGGTGGCTGAGGTGGGCGTTGGGCGCAACTGGGAAGAGGCGCATTGAAGGACAAGCAAGCCGTGGCCGACAAGCAGGCGACGGCTGTCCTGCTGGCGGAAGGATTCGCCTTCGCCGTGCAAGTCGGCCTGATCTCGGGCGCCGCCATCGTCGCGGCGCTGGGCAAGTTCCTGCTGGCCTTGCTGCTGCTGGGGCTGGCCTGGGGCTTCGTGCGGCGGTTGCGGCGGCGCAAGGCGCAGCGCATGGCGTAAAAAGCCAATCCCTCTCTTTTCTTTTTTCAAGGAGCAATGCCATGGCGTTTGACGAACTGAAGCAAGACCTCGATGCCCTCGTGCCCGGCCAGCCCGCGGGGGGCGCCAGCCGCCGCACCGCCTTGCACCTGATGCTGGGCGCGGGCTACGCGGCCGCCGCCGCGCCGGTCATGGCGCAGACCGCCATCCAGACGCCCGCGCAGGGGCTGGCGGCGGGCATGGTACAGATCGACGCGGGCGGCTTCCAGATGCCCGCCTACCGCGCCGCGCCCGAGGGCCGCAGCGGCCTGCCCGTGGTGCTGGTGGTGCAGGAAATCTTTGGCGTGCACGAATACATCGCCGACGTGTGCCGCCGCCTGGCGCACGCGGGCTACCTGGCCATCGCCCCGGCGCTGTACGCGCGCCAGGGCGACCCCGCGCAGTACACCGAGGTGGCGCGCCTGCTGAGCGAGCTGGTCGCCAAGGTGCCCGACGCGCAGGTGCTGGGCGACCTGGACGCCACCGTGCGCTGGGCCGGCGCCCACGGCGGCGACCTGGCCCGGGTGGGCATCACCGGCTTTTGCTGGGGCGGGCGCATCACCTGGCTGTACGCGGCCCATGGCCCGGTGAAGGCGGGCGTGGCCTGGTACGGGCGGCTCGCGGGCGAGGCCAGCGCGCTCGCGCCGCGCCACCCGCTGGACGTGGCCGCCGCGCTCAAGGCGCCGGTGCTGGGCCTGTATGGCGAAAAAGACAGCGGCATCCCGCTTGACACGGTCGATAAGATGAAAGAAGCCCTGCACAAGGGTTCGGCCGCCGCCCAGGCGTCCGAGTTCGTGGTCTACCCCGACGCGCCGCATGCCTTCCATGCCGACTACCGCCCGAGCTTCCGCAAGGAGGCCGCCGAGGACGGCTGGAGACGGGCGCTGGCCTGGTTCAAACAGCACGGAGTGGCCTGACCGCCAAGCCCTTCGGGGCTTTTTTTGATGAAAACCGGCGCAAACCCTTGTGGGGAAAGCGCTAGAAGCTATGACATTGCTAGCAATTCTCCTGGCCACCCTGGCCGCCGGCATCGGCAGCGTCTGGGTGGCCGCGTTCCTGATGCGCGCCGGCCTGGCCGAACCCAAGCGCCAGGTCGGCCCGCAGCAACTGCTGAGCCTGGCGGCCGGGGCGCTGCTGGCCACGGCCTTCATGCACCTGCTGCCCGAGGCGTTCGAGAGCGCCGTGGAAGCGCGCCACCTGTTCGCCACGCTGCTGGTGGGCGTGGTGTTCTTCTTCCTGCTCGACAAGGCCGAGCTGTGGCACCACGGGCACGAGCATGGGCACGACCACGCGGGCCACGGCCATGAACACAGTGACGCGCACGGCCACGGCCACGGCCATGCGCACGATCACCACCATGCCCCCGCCACGGGCGGCTGGGCCGTGCTCACGGGCGACAGCGTGCACTGCTTTGGCGACGGCGTGCTCATCGCCTCGGCCTTCATGGCCGACATGCGCCTGGGCCTGGTGGCGGCGCTGTCGGTGCTGGCGCACGAGGTGCCGCACCACATGGGCGACCTGATGGTGCTGCGCCAGAGCAGCGCCAGCCGCCGCATGGCGCTCATCAAGGTGTCCCTGGCCGGCGCCGTGACGGCGCTGGGCGGGCTCACGGGCTACTTCCTCGTGGGGCAGTTGCACGACTGGCTGCCGTACTTCCTGGCCGTGGCGTCGAGCAGCTTCGTCTACGTGGCGCTGGCCGACCTGATTCCGCAACTGCAGCGCCGCCTGAGCGCGCGCGAAACCGTGGTGCAGGTGGTGTGCCTGCTGGCGGGCATGGCGATGGTGATGGCGGTGAGCAGCCTGGCGCACCGCTACGCGCACGACCACGGCGCGGCGCATGGCCATGCGCATGACCATGGACACGAGGACGGGCACGAGGACGGGCACGGGCATTGACCCGTGTATTCAAGGCTTTTTAGGGTCCCAGCCTTTGCCTGGCAAGCGCAAGGCGCTATGAAAAAAAGAGTCACCGCTGCGGCCCCTGGCGCTTCGGCGCATGGCCGAAGTAGCGCGCATACGCGGTGCTGAAATTGCCCGGATGGGCATAGCCCACCTGCCACGCGGCCTGGGCCACCTGGCAGCCCGCCTCCAATAGCGCCCGGGCCCGTTCCATGCGCATCTGCAGCAGCATCTGGCCGGGCGGCATGCCGAAGGCGGCGCGAAAGCCTGCCTTGAAGCGCGTCTCGCTCATGCCCACGGCGGCGCTCAGGTAGGCCAGCGTCAAGGGCCGATCCATCTGCGCGCGCATCAGGTCGCGGGCGCGCTCCAGCGGCGCGTGGCCGCGCGGGCGGGGCGGCGGCTCGTGCGCGGCCAGGCCCAGCGCGCGCACCTGGTCGGCCAGCAGGCTCAGGGCGTGGATGCGCCCGTCCAGCAAGGCCAGGCCCGGGGCATCGGCACTGGCGCGGTACAGCGCCAGCGCGTGGCCCAGGCTGGCCGCCGGGGTGCGCGCCGAGGCCAGTGGACGCACGCCGCGCGCGGGCATGAGCTGCATGCACGCCTCGGCGCCCAGCCAGCGTGCCAGCACCTGCTCCTGCACCAGCAGGCGCAACTGTGCCACGCGCTGGCCGGCGGCGTAGCGGCGCTCGCCCGCGCTGCCCAGGAACGCAGCGGCGGTGGTGAAGCCTTCGTCGAAGCCCAGCACCTCGCCCTGCGTGCTGCGGTAGTGCGAGCGCCCTTGCAGGCCCACGGTCAGCACCAGCGTGCCGCCCTCGGGCGGATTGGCGTGGGACTGGGCCGCGTCGCGCGCCGGCAGGCAGCACGAGCGCACGACGGACAGGCCCGGCTCGATCTCCAGCCGCTCGGCCGTGCCGCCGTCCACCGTGGGAAGGCGTGTCCAGGCCGGGGAAGGTGAAGAGGGGTGCATGGGGGGCAGGGCGGGCCGTTCGCATACGAAAACGGCCCGATCGCAAAGGAGATTGGATGATAGTCATTCTCATCAAGGCCACACTGCGAGCCAACCCCGTACCGCACGAAAGAGCCGCAGATGACGCGATACCGCCTTCCCCTCACGCTGGGTGTTCTGGCCGCCCTTCACCCCCTGGCCCAGGCCGCCGAAGACGCCCCGCCCACGCTGCCCGACGTCACCGTCACGGTGAACAAGCAGGCCCAGCCGCTGGACAACGTGCCCGCCAGCGTGGCGGTGCACGACGGCGGGCAGCTCGAAGCCGCCGGCGTCACGCGCCTGCAGGAGCTGGAGCAGAGCACGCCCGGCCTGGTGTTCCAGCCCTTCGGCCAGGCGGGCGTGAATGCGCCGGTGATGCGCGGCGTCACGGCGCAGTTCTTCTCGTTCTTGTCCTCGACGCTGCTGCTGGTCGATGGCGTGCCCTCGCTCATGGCGCAGGGCTTCGACGACGGACTGCTCGACATCGACCGCGTGGAGGTGCTGCGCGGCCCGCAGTCCACGCTGTATGGCCGCAACGCCGAGGCCGGGGTCATCAGCATCCACACGCGCCAGCCCGGCAACGAGCCGCGCACGGCCGTGTCCGCCGGGCTGTCGAGCCGTTCGGGCCGCTCGCTGCGCTTCGACCTGAGCCGCCCGCTGGTGGCCGACACGCTGTACGCCAGCATCGCGGGCGAGGCCAGCAGCCAGCACGGCTTCATCGATAACCTGGCAACGGGCCGGCGCGAAGACGGCCGCGAGCGCCGCAACCTGAAGCTGGCGCTGCGCTGGACGCCGGGCGCCGGCACCGATGCCACGCTGCGCTACACGCGCCAGGAGTTCCACGACGGCGCGGCGCTCTGGGGCTCGCCCAGCGCGCCGCGCGCCACCGTGCAGTCGGGCACGCCGAGCTGGAACCGCTCGTTCGGCGACGGCCTGTCGCTGGACGTGGCGCACGGCTTCGCCAGCGGGCTCAAGCTGCGCTCCATCACCGCGTACCACAGCGTGCGCGACCGCATCCAGCAGGACACGGACTTCCAGCCCGCCGACATGCTGCACATCGCCCGCGATCACCACTTGCGCACACTGTCGCAGGAATTGCGCCTGGAGGGCCGCGCGGGCGCCGCCCAATGGCTGGCCGGCCTGTACGCCGACCGCGACGACCACGCCCTGCTCAACGAACAGAAGCTGCCCATGGGGTTGACGCGCCTGCCCGCCACCACGAAAGGGCACGGCACGGCGCTGTTCACGCACTGGACGCTGCCGCTGGCGCCCGGCTGGACGGCCGAGGCCGGCGTGCGGCTGGAGCGCAGCAAGGTGCGCTTCGCCAGCAGCGGCAGCGAGCAATCGCAAGCCCGCACGCACGCGCTGCCCAAGCTCGCGCTGCGCTGGCAGTTCGCGCCCACGGCGCAGGTCTATGCCAGCTACGGGCAGGGCGTGCGCGGCGGCGGCTTCAACGTCTTCGTGCCCGCCGCCAACTACGCCGCCTATGCGCCCGAAAAGCTGCGCTCGCTCGAATTCGGCATCAAGGGCCATCTGGCCGGCCAGCGCCTGCGCTATTCGGCCGCCGTCTACCGCATGGAAATGCGCGACATGCAGGTGCAGCAGATGCCTATGCCCGGCATGGTCTACATCACCAACGCGGCATCGGGCCATTCGACGGGCGCGGAGCTGGAGCTGAACTGGCTGCTGGGCCAGGGCTGGCAACTGCAATCGGGCCTGGCGCTGAACCGCACGCGCTTCGACCGTTTCCAGGACGGTGCCAATACCTACGACGGCCACCGCAACCCCTTCACGCCCGACGTGCAGGCCCACGTGGGCGTGCGCTACGACGCCCCCGCGGGCTGGCACGCGCAGGTGCAGGTCAGTGGCATGGGCCGGGTCTATCTGGACGCGGCCAATCGCTACCAGCGCCCCGGCTATGGCCTCGTCAACCTGCAGGCGGGCCGCAGCTTCGGCCCGGTGGAGCTGAGCGCCTACGTGCGCAACGCCGCCAACCAGCGCTACGACGCCGTGGGCTACCAGAACGGCATCGTCACCGTCTACAGCCCGCCGCGCGAATTCGGCCTGCGGCTGACGTGGCGCATGTGAGGAGCGACGCCATGAATCATCACCCCATGCAACCCTGCTGGGACTTGGCGGCCGCCGCCGTGCAGGCCGAGGCCATCGACTGCGCGCTGGCGCTGGGCCTGTTCGACGCGCTGGCCGAATCGCAAACCGTCCAGGAACTGGCCGCGCGCCACGGCCTGCACGCCGCCAACACGGCGCATCTGCTGGAACTGCTGTGGAGCCTGGGCCTGCTGCAGGCTGCCGAGGGCCGCTACGCGCTGGCCCCGGTGGCGCGCGATTACCTGGTGCGCGGCGCGCCCGGCTTCTGCGGCGATGCCTGGCGCTACCGCCTGGACGCGCTGCGCGGGCACGCCCGGCGGCTGCGCGCGCAGGTCGAGCACGGGCCGCAGCCACAGGCCGCCGTGCAGCCCGCCACCGGCGCGGGCTGGGCCGAGGCGGCGCGCGCGCAGATAGGGCAGGAGCAGCGCGCGGTGAGCGCGGCCGGTGCGCTGGAAATCATCCAGCGCCTGCCGCGCGCCGCCCAGGCCACGCGCCTGCTCGACCTGGGCGGCGGCCCCGGCTGGATGGCCATCGCGCTGGCGCGGCACCTGCCGCGCTTGACCGGCGTGGTGTTCGACGGGCCGGAAACCGCCGCCGTGGCGCAGGAGAACATCGACGCGGCCGGCCTCGGCCAGCGCCTGCGGGCACAGGGCGGCGACGCGGCGGGCGATGTGATCGGCGCGGGGTTCGATCTCGTGTGGTGCTCGTCCGTGCTGCACTTTGTGCCCGACATCGCCGCCGTGCTCGCCAAGGTGCACGCGGCCCTGGTGCCGGGCGGCCTGTTCATCTGCGTGCACGCAGAGAGGCCCGCCGACCCGCACGAGGCCGCGCGCGTGCTGCCCTACTACCTGCCCATGCGCCTGCTGGGCCGCCACGTGCTGCCGCAGGGCGGCACGGCAGCGGCGCTGGCGCGCGCGGGATTCACGGTGGTGGACAGCTTCGTTTCGCACCAATTCCCCATGACCCCGGTGCAGGTGGTGGTGGGAGCGCGCCATGACTGAGAAGGTGCGCCTTGCCGCGCTGCAGGCGCTGTTCGCGTGGCTGCACCTCGCGCTCACCGCGCCCAGCGTCTACCTGTGGCTGGGCCTGCCGCTGCTCATGCGCCAGCAGGGCTGGTCGGGCGTGCAGATCGGCCTGTTCCAGCTGGCGGGCTTGCCGGCGGTCGCCAAGTTCCTGCTCGCCCGCCCCGTGGAGCGCGGCCAGCACCGCTACCGCGCCTGGGGCGTGGGCCTATGCCTGGCGCTGGCCGCCGTGCTGGTGCTGCTGGGCTGGGCCAACCTGCTCGCCAGCCCGGCGCAGCTGTTCGCGCTGGCCTTCGCGGCGGCGCTGCTGGCCACCTGGGCCGACATTCCCGTCAACGCCCTGGCCATCCGCCACCTGCCCGCCGGCGAGCAACTGCGCGCGGGCGCGCTGCGCTCGGCGGCGCTGTCGCTGGGCGCCATCGCGGGCGGCGGGCTGATGCTGCTGGTGCAACTGCGCTGGGGCTGGCGCGCGCCGTTCTGGGTGCTGGCGGGCATGCTGGTACTGGGCGCGGCGCTGCTGTGGCGGCTCAAGTCCGGGCCGGCCACAGGCAGGGAGACCCGCGTTCCTGCCTCGCTGCGGCAGGACTGGCGCGGTTATATCGCCCAGCCTGGCGCGCGTGGCTGGACGCTGCTGCTGGTGCTGTACTTCCCCTTCGTCGGCACGGCGTGGTTCTACCTCAAGCCGCTGTTGCTTGACCTGGGCTTCGACGCGCAGCGCGTGGCGCAGGTGGCGGGCGTGGGCGGCGGCGTGGCGGCCGCGGCGGCAAGCCTGGCCGCGGCACGCCTGGCGCGCCGCATCGGGCTGCGCCGCGCCGTGCCCGTGGGCGCCTGGCTGGGGTGCGCGTCCCTGGCCGCGCTGGCGCTGGTGGCGGCCTTGCGGCTCCCGGCGGCGGCCGTGTTCGCGGCGGCGGCGGGCGTCGCCATCGCCATGGGCTACATCGCCGCGCTGGCTTTCGCGCTGACCATGCACTTCGCGCGCCCGCAGGCCGCGGCGGCGGACTACGGCGTGCAATCGAGCCTGTTCGCGCTCAGCCGCATGCTGGTGCCTGCCGGGGGCGGCTGGCTGCTCGACCGCGCGGGCTACGCCGGGCTGCTGACGGGCCTGGCCGCCGCGATGCTGGGCGTGTACCTGCTGTGCATGCGGCAGGCCGCCATGCTGCCGGGCCAAGGGTTTCAAAAAGAATAGCTGCCAGCGCTTGCTGGATAAGGGATGGAGCCGTTTTTTCCTGCAAAATAGGTCAGCGTGCGATTTCTTCGCGCACGGCGGCCATCTGGCGGCGCGACACCGCCACGGGCTCGGCCAGCCCGAGCAGGCGCACGGCCCAGCCGTCGCCTTCCTCGGGGTCGCAGTATTTCTCCAGCGCGCGCACGGCGTGGCGCGCCACCAGGGCGTTGCGGTGCACGCGCAGGAAGTACGCGGGGTGGCGCGCCTCGAAGTCCTGCAGCGCGCCATCGAGCACATAGGTGCGCTGCGCGGTGCGCGCGGTGATGTATTTCTGCTCGGCCTTGAGGTACAGCACCTCGGCCAGCGGCAGGCGCTCGGTGCGGCCCCGGTCCTGGATCAGCAGCGCTTCGCTCTCGGCGGTGTGCGCGGGCGCGGGCGCCGGGGCGGGCGCGGGGCCGCGCCCGCGCTGCACCTTGGCCAGGGCCTGCTGCAGGCGCTGCAGGCGCACCGGCTTGGTGAGGTAGTCCACCGCGTCCAGCTCGAAGGCGCTCACGGCATGGTCGGCGTGCGCGGTGACGAACACGATGGCCGGCGGCCGGGGCAATGCGCGCAGCGCGTGCGCCAGCGCCAGGCCGTCCTGGCCGGGCATGTGGATGTCGAGCAGCACGGTATCGACGGCGCGGCCGCTGGGCGACTGCAGCAGCGCCAGTGCCTCGGCGGCGTGCGCGGCCTCGGCCACGGTGTAGCGCGGCTGCGGCTGCTGCGCCTGGCAGTCGGCCAGCAGCGTGCGCAGGCGCGCGCGGGCCAGGGCTTCGTCGTCCACGATCAGGATGTGCATGGGGTTTCCAGTCCGGTCAACAGGGCAGGGAGATGCGCACCTGGTACAGGCCGTTCTTCACCTTGGTGCTGAACTGCGCCTGCACGTCGTGCAGCAGGGCCAGGCGGGCGCGCACGTTGTCCAGGGCGATGCCGTGGCCGCGCGTGCTGGCGCCGCCCTCGTGCTGCGGCGGCAGGGTGTTGGTGATGCGCACCACCGCGCGGTCGCCGCGCCGCTGCGTGGCGATGCGCAGCTTGCCTCCCTGGCTGCTGGGTTCCACGCCGTGCTTGACGGCGTTCTCCACCAGCGGCTGCAGCAGCAGCGGCGGCAGGCGCGCGCCGTCGGCGGCGGGGTCGAGCAGCCACTGCACGCGCAGGCGCGCGCCGAAGCGCACCTGCTCGATCGCCAGGTAGCGCTGCGCGAGCTGGATTTCCTCGCACAGCGTGGCCGATTCGCCCTGCTCGACCAGCGCGTGGCGGAACAGGTCGCTCAGGTCTTCGAGCAGCGCCTCGGCCTGCGCGGGCTCGGCGCGCACCAGGGCGATGGCGCTGTTGAGCGTGTTGAACAGGAAGTGCGGGCGGATGCGCGCCTGCAGCTCGGCCAGGCGCGCCGTGGTGGTGGCGGGCGCGCGGGCGCGCGCGCGCAGCACCAGGCCCGCCACCAGCAGGGCCGAGAGCAGCGCGCCCGAGGCGGCGCAGGCCAGCCAGGGTGGGTTGCCGGGCTGCACCAGCGCCAGCATGGCGCCGGCCAGCAGCCCGGCCAGGGCGCCCAGCAGCACGCCCGCCGTGTACTGCTGCGCGATCGACAGGCGCTGCAGCCAGACCTTGAGGCTGCAGGCCGCCAGCAGCCAGGCCAGCGTGGCGGGCAGCACGCCACCCGTGAGCAGCGCCAGGCCGGCCAGCCACTGCGCCGGCGTATCGGTGGCGAACAGGGCGCCCACGCCGGCCACGGCCTCGACGAACAGCACGGCGCGCAGCACCACGCCGGCGTGGCAGGCGTCGAAAACCAGGGCGCGCGTGGGTGCGGCCGTGGCGGTGGCTGTAGCGGAGGGGGAAGGCGTCGATAAAATTTGCGTCTCCTGCAGTGCGGCGTCCGGGTGTTCCGGGGGCCGGAACCCTTCGGATTATTCCCTTCCCATGCCTACCAGCCAATCCACGCGCGCGCCCGCGCAGCCCTCCGCCAACCAGCTCGACACCAAGGCGCAAGCCTGGTCGGCGCTGTTTTCCGAACCCATGAGCGAGCTGGTCAAGCGCTACACGTCCAGCGTGTTCTTCGACAAGCGCCTGTGGCAGGCCGATATCGCGGGCAGCCTGGCGCATGCCGGGATGCTGGCGGCGCAGGGCATCATCGGTGCCGAAGACCACGCCGCCATCCAGCGCGGCATGGCGCAGATCACGCAGGAGATCGAGTCCGGCGCCTTCGAATGGAAGCTCGACCTGGAGGACGTGCACCTGAACATCGAGGCGCGCCTGACCCAGCTCGTGGGCGACGCCGGCAAACGCCTGCACACCGGCCGCAGCCGCAACGACCAGGTGGCCACCGACGTGCGCCTGTGGCTGCGCGGCGAGATCGACCTGATCGGCGGCCTGCTCAAGGAGTTGCAACTGGCGCTGGTCGAGGTGGCGGAGCAGAACGTCGAGGTCATCCTCCCCGGCTTCACCCACCTGCAGGTGGCGCAGCCGGTGAGCTTCGCGCACCACATGCTGGCCTACGTGGAAATGTTCGCGCGCGACGCCGAGCGCATGGCCGACGTGCGCCGCCGCACCAACGTGCTGCCGCTGGGCAGCGCGGCCCTGGCCGGCACCACCTATCCGCTGGACCGCGAGCGCGTGGCGAAAGCGCTCGGCATGGAGGGTGTCTGCCAGAACAGCCTGGACGCCGTGAGCGACCGCGACTTCGCCATCGAATTCACGGCCGCGGCCAGCCTGTGCATGGTGCACGTGAGCCGCCTCAGCGAAGAACTCATCATCTGGATGAGCCAGAACTTCGGCTTCATCAAGATCGCCGACCGCTTCACCACGGGCTCGTCGATCATGCCGCAGAAGAAGAACCCCGACGTGCCGGAACTCGCGCGCGGCAAGACCGGCCGCGTGGTGG
>Ga0222428_100214_pt1 | contig 46854 bp, 48 predicted proteins | sample 2B5Ametagenome_FD_182471 | JGI IMG/M metagenome (GOLD analysis project Ga0222428, IMG submission 182471) | Enriched microbial communities from leaf-cutter ant dump, University of Wisconsin, Madison, United States - 2B5A (version 2) | ecosystem: Environmental > Terrestrial > Nest > Insects nest >...
GCCTCGGTCGATGTGGCGGTGACCCATGCCCTCATCGCACCTGACGCGCTTGCCGCGCTGCACGAGGCAGGCGTGGGCTGCTTCTGGAGCACCGATTGCGTGGCCCATGCCAGCAATGCCGTAGCCATGGCGCCAGCCTTGGCCGAGGTCGTGGCGCAGGTGGCGGCCGCGCTGGAGTGACCTAGAAAACGCCTGTTTTAATAGCTACTGGCGCTTGTCCCGTAAGGGTTGGCGCCATATTTACCTTCAAACCACTCAGCCTGCACGCTGCAGCAGCCGCACCAGCATGGGCCGCATGAAATGCGCGCCCTGCGCCGTGCAGTGCGGCGCAAAAGCCGCCGCCACGCGCTCCAGGATCTCGGGCGTGATGTGGTGGTCAGCAAAAGTGGGGCGCATCATGCGCCGCTCGAACTCGGCGAAGTCCTGGAAGTGCACCGGCATGTCGAAGCGCCGCTGCGCCGCCTCCACCCACGGGCTGCCCGGTGCGGCCAGCGCGCGGTTCAGCGCCGCCTGCGCGGCGGCGCGCACCGTGCCTTCGTCGTTGTACAGGCGCACCACCTCGTTCAATGCACCGTCGTACACCGGCTCCGACACGTACAAATGCCCGCCCGGACGCAGCACTCGCGCGGTTTCGGTCAGAGCCTGGTCCATGGCGTCCAGCGGTACGTGGTGCAGCGACTTGAGCATCAGCACCAGGTCGAAGGCCCCGTCAGGGCACGGAATCGCCTGCGCACCCGCCGCTTCGAAGCGCATGCCGGGCGCAGGTGCCTGCAGATTGCGCTGGTGCTGTATGGCATCCACCTCCAGGCCCAGGTAGTCCAGCCCGGGCCAGCGCTGCAGCATCTGCCGCGCCATGCGCGCGGCGCCGCAGCCCAGCTCGATGATGCGCGGGCCGGGCGCGGGCAGGAGCTGGGCAAGGAGGTCGAGTTCGTCGGTGAGGAGGGGCGGTGTCATGGGCATAAGTGCTGGTACAGATGAATCCCTCACATCATCCACGAACAGACCTGCGGGGGATTGGCGGCGGGACACGAACACGCGGCAGCGCTTGCGGTAGGCTCGTCCCATGTGGTTTGAAGGATTCGAGAGCGGCGCTTGGGCCGCCGTGGCCGTGCTGGCCTGTGTGCCGCCGCTGGCCTTGGCCATCGATGCGGTGTGGGGCGAGCCGCCCGCACCCGTGCACCCCGTGGTGTGGATGGGGCGTGCCCTGGGCTGGTGCGGCGAGCGCGTCGCTCCCCTGTCGCCGCAGGCGCGTGATTTCAAGCATTTTTGGCTTGGAGCCTTTGCCTGGTGCGCGCTAGCAGCTATTGTTTTGATAGTTTCCTGGGGGCTGGAGCGGCTTGCGCTGCAGCTGCCCGTGCCGCTGGCGGCGCTGGCATTGGCGCTGTGCCTGAAGCCGCTGCTGGCCTGGCGCATGCTGCGCGACGAAGTCCTGGCCGTCGAAGCGGCGCTGGGGCAGTCGCTGCCAGCCGGGCGCGAGCGCCTGTCCTGGCTGGTGAGCCGCGACGTGCAGCAGCTCGATGCCGTGCAAGTGCGCGAGTCGGCCATCGAGTCGTTGGCGGAGAACCTGAGCGACTCGGTGGTCGCGCCCGTGTTCTGGTTTGTGCTGCTCGGGCTGCCGGGTGCGGCGCTGTACCGTTTCGCCAACACGGCGGACGCGATGTGGGGCTACACCGGCCCGCGGGGCGGGCGTTACTGGCTTTGGGCCGGCAAATGGGCTGCGCGTGCGGACGATGCCCTGTCGTGGCTGCCCGCGCGCCTCACGGCGCTGCTGCTGGCGCTGGCGGCGCGGCGCTGGCCCGCTGGCTTGGCGCAAGAGGCACGCAAAACCCCGTCGCCCAACAGCGGCTGGCCCATGGCGGCCATGGCGCTGCTGCTCGGCGTGCGACTGGCCAAGCCAGGGGTGTACGCGCTGCACCCGCGCGGGCGCCAGGCCGGGCCGCTGGACACGCGGCGCGCGGCCGCGCTGGGGGGGCTGGCAGTGTTGCTGTTGGCGCCGCTGTCCGTGCTGGTGGCGCTGGCGCTGGGGGGCGTGGCGTGAACGCAGTACATGGCGGGCCGGACGCGCAGGGCGTGCCGCGGCATGACTTTTCCACCAACGCCAATGCCTGCGGCCCTTGCCCGCAGGCGCGTGCGGCGCTGCGCGCGGCCGATCGCCGCCGCTACCCCGACCCGGCCTACACCGCGCTGCGCGCGCAGCTGGCGGCGTTCCATGGCGTGGCGCCCGAGCGCATCGTGGTCGCGGCCAGCGCGAGCGAGTTCATCCACCGCATCAGCGCCTTCGCGGCACGCGCCGGGCTGCGCCATGCCGTGCTGCCCACGCACGGCTACGGCGACTACGCCCGCGCCGCCGCCGTGTGGGGGCTGGCCGAATGGGGCGCTGCCGATGGCCACGCGCCGCCGCCCGCGCTGCACTGGGCCTGCGAGCCGGGAAGCCCCCTGGGCACGGCGGACGCGGCCCTGGCGCGCTGGGCGGGCGAGGGCGCTGCGCCGGGCGCGTTGCGCGTGCTCGACTGCGCTTATGCCCCGTTGCGGCTGGAAGGCGCCGCCACCGTGCCGCCGGCCGGCGCATGGCAGATGTGGACACCCAACAAGGCCCTGGGCCTGACTGGCGTGCGCGCGGCCTACGCCATCGCGCCCGATGCGGCGCAGGCGGCCGCCGTGCAGGCATTGGCGCCGTCGTGGCCGCTGGGTGCTGACGGTGTGGCGCTGCTCAGCACGTGGACGGGCGCAGAGGCCCAGGCCTGGCTGGCCCGCTCGCTGGTCACGCTGCGCACCTGGAAGGCCGCGCAGCTGCGGCTGTGCGCCGCGCTGGACTGGGCCGTGGTGCCGGGCAGCCAGGCCAACTACTTCACGGCGCGGCTGCCACTGGCCGTGGCCGACGTGGCGCCCGCGCTGCAGGCGCTGCGTGCGCAGGGCATCAAACTGCGCGACTGTGCTTCGTTCGGGCTGCCGGGCCATGTGCGCCTGGGCGTGCTGGGGCCGGGGGCACAGCGTGCGCTGCGGGCGGCGTGGTTGCTCCTTAATCAATAGCTTCTAGCGCTTGATTGGTAAGCGTTAGAGGCTGATTTTGATGTGAATTTTGTGCCTGGCGCTGTGCGGGCCCTTGGCGCTGCACGCCGTGCGTGCAGCCGTTGCTGCCAGGCCTTCGGGCGCTTGGCGGCGGCTCAAGACGATGCCGCTTCCAGCCCCTGGTACGCCAGGTGCCTGAACTCGAAGGTGTAGGGGTTGCCAAAGCCGAAGTAGCGCTGCGTCATCAGCACGCCGGCGGTGTTCAGGCGCGGGTTGATCCACCACACAGTGCCCGCCAGGCCGCCCCAGCTCACTTCGCCGGTGCTGCCGGGCGGGTCGTATTTGCCAGGGTGCTCCAGCACCGAAGCGCCCAGCCCGAACACGCGGCCGGGGTGCGCGGGCATGTTCGGAAAGCGCACGTACTGGCCTGGCGCGATGTGGTTGCGGTGCATGAGCGCAATGGTCTCGGGCCGCAGCAGCGTCGGGCCACCGGGCATGAGCGACTGCACCAGCCGCACCTGGTCGCCCAGTGTGGACACCAGCCCGCCGCCGCCGGTCTGGCGCGGGGCATCGCTCAGGTAGGCGCCGGGGTAGGGGGCACTGTCCATGCGGCGCAGGCCGGGCAGGGTGGGGTCCATGAAGTCCACGCCGCCGTACAGCGCCGTCAGGCGCGCGCGCTTGTCCTCGGGCACCCAGAAAGCCGTATCCGCCATGCCCAGCGGGCCGAAAATGCGCTGCGCCAGGAAGTCGCCCAGGCGCTGGCCCGACACCACCTCCACCAGCCGGCCGAGCACGTCGGTGGCGAGCGAATACGCCCAGCCCTCGCCGGGGTGGAAGGCCAGCGGCAGCGTGGCGAGCTGGTCGACGAACTGCGCCTGCGTGAGCAGCGGGTGGTGAATGCCCGCCTGCTTGTAGGCGCCGTCCAGCAGCGAGCCGGGGTCGAACAGGCCGTAGGACAGGCCGGCGGTGTGCGTCAGCAGGTGGTGCACGGTGATGGGGCGGCGCGCCGGCTCCACATCGTCGATGCGCGTGGCGCCGGCGCGCAGCACCTGGGGGTTGGCAAACGCAGGCAGGTGGCGCGCGATGGGGGCGTCCAGCGCCAGCAGGCCATCCTCCACCAGCAGCAACACCGCGCAGGAGGTGGGCAGCTTGGTGTTGGAGAACACGCGGAAGAGGTGGTCCTCGCGCAGCGGCACGCCGGCCTCGATGTCGGCGTGGCCGCAGACAAACTGGTCCACCACCGTGCGCCCGCGCAGCAGGGCCGTGGAAACGCCGGGCAAAAAGCCCTTTTCTACCTGCGCGTGCAGCGCAGCATGGAGGGCATGGAAAGGCGATGCGGGCATGGTTCTCCTCGTGGCGGGCAGGGGGCGATGCGCGAGCATGGCGCAGGCGTTCGCGCGTGGCGGGTCGCGCGGGGGACAATAGGGGGTTTTTCCTGCCTGCCCCGCCATGACGACTGCCCCCGCTTCTGCTTCTGCCACCCGCCCGGCCCGCTGCATCATGGTGCTGGGCACCACCAGCGGCGCGGGCAAGAGCTGGCTCGCCACGGCGCTGTGCCGCTATTACGCCCGCCAGGGGTTCAAGGTGGCACCGTTCAAGGCGCAGAACATGAGCAACAACGCGCGCGTCGTCGCCGGGCCGCAGGGCGCCTGGGGCGAGATTGGCAGCGCCCAGTACTTCCAGTCCTTGGCCGCGCGTGCCGTGCCCGATGTGCGCATGAACCCGCTGCTGCTCAAGCCCGAGGCCGACACCCGCAGCCAGGTGGTGCTACTTGGGCAGGTGAGCGAGGAGCTCTCCGCCATGCCCTGGCGCGGCCGCAGCCAGCGCGTGTGGCCGCAGATTGCGGCGGCGCTGGATGCCCTGCGTGCCGAGAACGACGTGGTGGTGATCGAGGGTGCGGGCTCGCCCGCCGAGACCAACCTGCACGCCAGCGACGTGGTGAACATGCGCGTGGCCCGGCATGCCGGGGCGCGCTGCCTGCTCGTGACCGACATCGACCGGGGCGGCGCCTTCGCCCACCTGTACGGCACCTGGGCGCTGCTGCCCGAAGACGAGCGGGCGCTGATCCACGGCTTCGTGCTCAACAAGTTCCGCGGCGATGCCAGCCTGCTCGCGCCGGCGCCTGAGGATTTGCAGCGCCGCACCGGCATTCCTACCGTGGCCACCATCCCCATGCAGTGGCGCCACGGCCTGCCGGAAGAAGACGGCGTGTTCGATATGGCACCGGCAGGCGCTGATGCCCGAGGTGTCGTGCACACCACGGTGGCCGTGGTGGCTTACCCGCGCATCAGCAACCTGGACGAGTTCCAGCCGCTCAAGAACGTGCCGGGCGTGCGGCTGGTGTGGGCCCGCAGCCCGGCCGGGCTGGCGGGGGCTGACTGGGTGGTGCTGCCCGGCTCCAAGGCCACGGCCGCCGACCTGGCCTGGCTGCGCGCGCAGGGGCTGGACGGCGCCATTGCGGCCCATGCCGCGCGCGGCGGCCGGGTGCTGGGTGTATGCGGCGGGCTGCAGATGCTGGGCGAGGCGCTGGTGGATACCGAGGGCATCGACGGCAATGCGCCCGGCCTGGGCCTGCTGCCGCTGGTCACGGCCTTTGCGCGTGGCAAGACCGTGCAGCCCACGCAAGCGTGCTTTGGCGCATTGCCAGGTGCCTGGGGCGCATTGACGGGCGTGGCGGTCGCGGGCTACGAAATCCACCATGGCCAGACGGCGCAGCACCCGGCCATGGCCGCCAAGGGCGACGTGGCGCGCGAGGTGATCCCCGGCCTGGCCTGGTGCAACCCGGCAGGCAACGTGCTGGGCCTGTACCTGCACGGCCTGTTTGAAGACGCGGCCGTGCTGCGCGCGCTCTTTGGCGCCGAGGCCCCCACGCTCGACGGCGTGTTCGACGGGCTGGCCGATGCCTTGTGCACCAGCTTCACTCCCGGTGTTCTGGATGCCTTGGTTCAATGACGCACGCCGTGAAACACCGGCACCTTAGCCGCCACGCCCATGCCCTGGGCCCTGGGGGCTCTTGCGCCGGCCCGTCTGTGGCGCCGGGGCGTTCGGCCTGCCGCGCGCATGCGACTGGGCTTTTTATGTAAACCCCTGCCGTGCTGTTTCGGGCACGGCGTTCTCTTTTTCCGCCACCATGACCACACCTCTTGTGATTCCCCGCGTTGATGACCTGCATGACGCTGCACTGGCCGAGCGCTTGCAGAGCGCCATTGACAACAAAACCAAACCCCTCGGCGCTCTGGGCCGCCTGGAAGCGCTGATGCTGCGCCTGGGGCTCATCCTGGGCACCGAGGCGCCCACCCTGCAAGCGCCGCAAATGCTGGTGTGCGCAGGCGACCATGGCCTGGCCGCACGCGGCGTGTCGGCCTATCCGAGCGACGTGACGTGGCAGATGGTGGAGAACTTTTTGGCTGGTGGCGCGGCCGTGAGCGTGCTGGCGCGCCAGCATGGCGTGCAGCTCTTGGTGGCCGACTGTGGTGTGGTGCGCACCATTGCGGCGCGCGAGGCCGCACCCGGTGCGCCGCGCCTGCTGCAGTGCCGCGTGGCGGCGGGCACGCAGGATGCCAGCCAGGGCCCGGCCATGGATGCGGCGCAGTGCGCGCAGGCACTGGCGCATGGCATGGCGATCGTACGCGGCATGCCGGGCAATGCGCTGTTGTTGGGCGAGATGGGGATCGGCAACACCTCCGTGGCCTCGCTGCTGCTGGCCCGCCTGGGGGGCGTGCCGCTCGCGGAGTGCGTGGGGGCTGGCACCGGGCTCGACGCTGCAGGTATCGCGCGCAAGCAGGCGGTGCTGCAGCAGGCGCTGGAGGCCAACGACCAGGCGCACGAGCCGCTGGACGCCCTGGCGGCGCTGGGCGGCTTCGAGGTGGCCACACTGGCCGGGGCGGTGCTGCAGGCCGCTGCCGAGCGCCGCGTGATCGTGGTGGATGGCTTCATCACCTGCGCGGCCGTGCTGGTGGCCAGCCGCCTGCAGCCGTACGTGCTGCAGCGCTGCGTGTTTTCGCACCGCTCGGGCGAGCGCGGCCATGGCGCCATGCTGGGGGTGTTGCGTGCCGAGCCGCTGCTGGACCTGGGGCTGCGCCTGGGCGAAGGATCGGGGGCCGCGCTGGCTTGGCCGCTGCTGGAGTCGGCTTGCCGTGTGCTGCGCGAGATGGCGAGCTTCGCCAGCGCAGGCGTATCGCAGCAGTCGGCCTGAAGCTGATGGGGGCGTGGCTGCCTAGCCGACGCAGGTTTGGTTGCGCCCCTGCGCCTTGGCTTGGTACAGCGCCTGGTCTGCGCGCGCGAGCATGGCGTCGAGCGTGTCGTCGGGGCCGCGCCATGACGTCAGGCCGATGCTTAGCTGGCAGTCCAGCCGGTGTCCCACGGCCAATGCGGCGTGGATGCGCTGGGCCACCCGGCGCGCCTCCTGCGCGCCGGTTTCGGGCAGCAACAGCATGAATTCTTCGCCGCCATAGCGGCCGAGCCGGTCGGCGCGGCGCAGCACGGCCTGGGTGGTGTGGGCGAAGTGCACCAAGACGGCGTCGCCATGCTGGTGCCCGTGGGTGTCGTTGAGACGCTTGAAATGGTCCAGATCCAGCATCATCAGGCAGGGCCCCCGGCCCGTGCGCTGGCTGCGTGCCAGTTCCTCCTCGCAGCGCTCCAGCAGCGCGCGGCGGTTGAAGACCTGGGTCAGCGGGTCGTACGTGGCCAGGTGCTCCAGCTCGGTCACCAGCCGGTCGGTCGCCATGAGCACGGCACCAATCGACAGCATCAGCACCGTGAGCACGTAGGCGCTGATGTACAGCGTCTGCAGCAATGTCTGCTCCATGAGGTGCGCGCCCGCCATGCCGGCCAGGGCGGTGGCCAGCCGCACGACCAGCACCGCCAGGTGGGCCGCCAGCACGATCTGCACCATGCGCACGGGCAGGCGTTTGCCCCCATGGCGCAGCAGAAAGTGCAGGTTGGTGGCGTAGATCGCGCTCACCAGCGTGGTGAACAGTACCAGCCGCACCGGAAAATTCGGCTCCACGTAGGTGAACCACGCGAAGCCAAGGGCCGAAGCCACAAGGTACAGCCCCCAGGCGGGCCAGCGCGTGGGGTGGCCGATGAAGCGTTGGCAGCCAATGTGAAACAGCACCGCGCCCAGCATGAGCACAGTGTTTGCCCCGACGACTGCCAGCAGGTCGGGCAGGCCGCCCTCGCGTCCGCTGTAGAGCACTGAAGCCACCAGCCACGCCAAGGGCGCCGCCGCCCAGTAGCCCAGGCCGCGGATGCCGGGCGGGTAGTGGCGCCGCATGAAGGCCAGCACGATGGCCATCGCCGTCGCCATCACGCCTGCCATGGCAATGAGTGAGCGGGGATCCAGGGCAAGCATGGGGGGCGAGGTCAGGGCGCGGGCGTTTTGGGGGTGTACTTACAATAAGTTACCACATTGCATTCCCAGCAGCGTGGCTTGCGGGCTTGGCAGACGTAGCGGCCCAGCAGGATCAGCCAGTGGTGCGCGTCCACCCGGTAGGCCGCGGGCACCCGCTGCAGCAGTTTCTTTTCCACTTCCAGTGGCGTCTTGCCCGGGGCCAGGCCGGTGCGGTTGCCGACGCGGAAGATGTGCGTGTCCACCGCCATGGTGGGCTGGCCGAAAGCCACGTTGAGCACCACGTTGGCGGTCTTGCGGCCCACGCCGGGCAGTGCTTCCAGGGCTTCGCGGGTGCGCGGCACCTGGCCGCCGTGCTGCTCTACCAGGATGCGGCAAGTCTGCAGCAGGTTGCGGGCCTTGGTGCGGTACAGGCCGATGGTTTTGATGTACTCCTCTAGGCGCTCCAGGCCCAGGTCCAGCAGGGCTTGGGGCGTATTGGCCACGGGAAACAGTTGGCGCGTGGCCTTGTTCACACCCACGTCGGTGGCCTGTGCCGACAGCAACACCGCCGCCAGCAGCTCGAAAACGCTGGTGTATTCGAGCTCTGTGACGGGGTGGGGGTTGGCCGCCTGCAGTGTTGCGAAGAACGGTTCTATGTCCTGGCGTTTCATGCGCCGCATTGTCGCTGCGCTGCGAGGCGCGGCGGATTGGCGAAAATGCGGGTTTGCCATTTCGCTCATCGCCTGGAAACCCATGCCCATCGCCTTCGCCGACCGCCTCGCCAACGTCGAAACCTCCGCCATCCGCGAACTTTTCAAGCTGCTGGGCAAGCCCGGCATCATCAGCTTCGCCGGGGGCTTTCCCGACAGCGCCATGTTCGATGTGGAAGGTATCCGTGAGGCCAGCGAGCGTGTGCTGCGCGAAGAGCCGGGTGCAGCCCTGCAGTACGGCGCCACCGAAGGCTACCAGCCGCTGCGCGAGCAGCTGAGCGCGTTCATGGCCGCCAAGGGAGCGCCGGACGTAGCGCCCGAGGGGTTGATCGTCACCACCGGCAGCCAGCAGGCGCTTGACCTGCTGGGCAAGACGCTGATCTCGCCCGGCGACAAGGTCATCGTCGAGGGGCCGACGTTCCTGGCCACCATCCAGTGCTTCCGGTTGTATGGCGCCCAGCTCATCAGCGCGCCCATCGACGGGCAGGGCGTGCAGACCGACCGGCTGGAGCAGCTGATCGCCGAGCACCGCCCCAAGTTCGTCTACCTGATCCCTACCTTTGGCAACCCCAGCGGGGCCACGCTGAGCCTGGAGCGGCGCCGCAAGGTGCTGGAGCTGGCGGTGAAGTACCAGACCGTGGTCGTTGAGGACGATCCGTACGGCGACCTGTACTTTGGCGAGGCGCCGCCGCCCAGCTTGCTGGCGCTGTCGCGCGAGGTGCCGGGCAGCCGCGAATGGCTGGTGCACTGCGGCTCGTTGAGCAAGGTGCTCTCTCCGGGGCTGCGCGTGGGCTGGATGATTGCCCCTGCCGCGCTCTTGGCCAAGGCCACGATGTGCAAGCAGTTCAGCGACGCACACACCAGCACCTTCGCCCAGGCCACGGCGGCGCGCTACCTGCAGGCAGGGCGCATGCCCGCCACGCTGGCGCGCGTGCGCCAGGTTTACGCCGAGCGTGCCCAGGCCATGGGCGACGCACTGCGCCAGGAGCTCGGTGACGCCATCAGCTTCGTGCCACCGCAAGGGGGCTTGTTCGTGTGGGCGCGCCTGACCGGCGCGGGCGGCAAGGTGGCCGATGGCAACGTGCTGGCGCAGCGCGCCATCGACAAGGGCGTGGCGTTCGTGCCGGGCGCGCCGTTCTTTTGCGCCGAGCCGGACCACGCCACGCTGCGCCTGTCGTTCGCCACGGCCGACGTGGACAAGATCCGCGAAGGCGTGGCACGCCTGGCCCAGGCGGTGCAGGCGTGATGTCGTCGGAAACATCGCAGCGGCTGGAGGCGTTGGAGGTGAAGGCCGCCTTCACCGAAGACCTGCTCGACCAGCTCAACCTCACCATCTACCGCCAGCAGCTGCAGATTACGCAGCTGCAGCGCGAGCTGCAGGCGCTGCGCGAGCAGCAACCCGAGGGCACGCCGCGCAGCCTGCGCGACGAATTACCCCCGCACTATTGAGAAGAACACCGGCATGCCAGTACCCCTCGATTCCACGGCCATCACGCATGGCATTCAGCTTGCGGTGGCCCCCGTTTTCCTGCTCACGGCGGTGGCCGGCATGATCGGCGCGGTGGCCGGACGGCTGGCGCGCATCATCGACCGCGCGCGCGTCGTGGAGGACAAGGCGCGTGCCAGCAACGATGCCGAGCTGATCCAGCGCACCTATACCGAGCTGGCCACGCTGCGCACACGCGGGCGCATGGCCAACGTGTGCATCGGCCTGCTCACGCTGTGCGCTTTCCTCATCGGGCTCACCATCATCCTGCTGTTTCTGGGCGAAATCATGGGCCTGCAGGCTGCACGCATGGCCGTGGCGGGCTTTCTGGCGGGCGTGTTGTCTTTCCTGCTGGCGCTGGTGTTCTTCCTCACCGAGACCGTGATGGCCACCCGGCTGCTGGACTTCCATTTGCTGCAGCAACCGCCGCAACGCTGAGAGGCGCCATCGCCATGGATTCCGAACTGCTGCGGCGTCTCGTCACCACGGAAATGCCCTATGGCAAGTACAAGGGGCGGGTGCTGGCCGACCTGCCAGGCAACTACCTGGCCTGGTTCGCGCGTGAGGGCTTTCCGCGCGGCGAACTGGGACGGCTACTGGCGCTGATGCATGAGATCGACCACAACGGGCTTGGGCACCTGCTGCAGCCTTTGCGCGCCGCAGTGCGCAAGGCGCACGGCTAATGAGAGGCACACTCTCTTTTTGATAGCTTCTAGCGCTTGCTATCCAAGCGTTAGAGCCGTTTTTGGTTGAAAAAAATGCAGGCCTCAGTGGCTGTGCCCGTGCGCCTGTAAGAAGGCGGGGGGCTGCCCCAGGCACACGCGGAACAGGTTGCGCGCCACGCCGTGCGCCGTCTGCTGCAGTTGCTGTGCGACTTCGGGGGGGAAGCGTGCGTCAGTGTGCACGGCCCACAGCCGCACCCAGGCGGCGAAGTGTGCGGGCGTGATGCCCTCCAGCGCCAGATGCCGAACCGCCACGTTGCCCCGGTAGCGCTTGCTGCCCAGGGCCACGGTGCTCCAAAAATCCACCATGCGCGCCAAGTGCGCATCCCAGTGCGCGCCGATGGCCTGGGTGAAGACCGGGCCCAGCAGCGGGTCGGCGCGCACGTCGGCGTAGAAGCCGTGCACCAGGGCGGTGATGCTGTCGAGATTCAAGGGGTGCGGGGCGTGCTCGGGTGCCATGGCCGTCATTGTCGCGCGCCGCAGCCCGGCGGCAGCGCTGCGCGCCGTTCAGCTGCAACCGCAGGTGCCGCCACCGCAGCCCGGCGTGGCGGTCTGCTCAAACTGCGGGAACAGCACGTTGTTTTCCAGGTGGATGTGGTTGATCAGGTCGTCGCGCAACTGCGCCAGGCCCGCATACAGCGCACGCCAGGTGTTGCATGCGCCCAGCGGCGGGGTGATGTCATGGGTCAGGCGGGCGATTTGCTCCAGCGCTTCGCCGTGGTCGTTGTGCTCGTGGCGCATCATGGCGATGGGCTGTGTGACGAAGCTGCTGCCGCCCGCGCGCAGCATGGGAAACAGCACGGCCTCTTCCTTGTGCATGTGGCTGAGCAGCTCTTGCTCCATGGCCTCCAGCGCATCAGCCAGTCCGGCGGGTACTTCCGAGTGGTCGCGGTGCACGGCCTCGACACGGCGCGCCATGCGGATCAGCTCGGGCAACTGTGCGCGGTGCACCTCGTGGTAGCGCGCCAGGATGTGGTCGATCAACTCCGACGGCGTGCCCGCGTCGGGCAGCTCGGTGGGGCGCTGCAGGGTGGACAGTTCATCCACCACGGTTTGCAGGTCCAGCCCTTTGGCGGCGCAGGACTGGCGCAGGCTCACCTGCCCGCCGCAACAGAAGTCCAACTTGAGGCGGCGGAAGATCGCGGTCGAGCCCGGCAACTGCACGGCAATCTGGCCAATGGCTTGCTCGGCGTCTATCGGGGTCTGGGGCAGACGGGCATTCATGGTGGAGTCCTTTAAATATCCATTCGACATGAATATTTTATCGAAATAAAATACAAAATACATACCTGTTTTCTTGACTTAGGACAATTCAGCCCATGCGCCTCACCCAGTGGACCGATTACGCATTGCGCGTGCTCATGTACTGCGCCGCCTGCCAGGCGCGTGAGCAGCCGGTGACCATCAGCGAGGTGGCCGCGGCGCACAACATTTCGCGCAGCCACCTGACCAAAATCGTGCAGGAACTGGCGGCGCAGGGGCTGCTGGAGACCACGCGCGGGCGCGGCGGTGGCATGCGGCTCATGAAGCCCGCGAGCAGCATCAGCATCGGTTCCGTGGTGCGCCTGATGGAGACCGATTTCGACATGGTGGAGTGCTTCAATCCGGCACTCAACGCCTGCCGCTTGAGCACGCACTGCGGCCTCAAAGGCGTGCTGGGCCGTGCGACCCAGTCCTACCTCACAGTGCTCGATGGTGTGACCCTGGCCGACCTGGTGCCGCAGGCGCAGGTGCTGGCCCCCCCGCCGGCGCAGGTGCTGCGCCCCGTGCCGGGCCTGCCCATAGCAGCCGTGCACTGATCCAGTACGCCATTGGCATAGAAAAAGGCCTCCAGCGCTTGTGGGGTGAGCGCTGGCAGCTATTTATTTGGGAGCGACTGGTGCTTCCTCTGGAGCTGTCAGCCAGGCGCGGGCGGCGGCCATCACGCACTGTGTGAGCCGTTCCAGTGTCTGCTGTGCGCTGCGCGGGTGGGCCCAGTACAGCGGCACGTCGAGCACTGCGCCTGGCTTCAGCTCCACCAGCGAGCCCTGGGCCAACTGCGTGCGCGCCAGCACCGTCGGGTGCATGCCCCAGCCTACGCCGATTTCGCATGCGCGCATGTAGTCCATGGCGGATGGCATGAAGTGCCGCGGCGCCTGGGTGCGCGGCGTCAGTCCCTGGCCGTGTAGCCACTGATCCTGTAGCCGGTCCTTGCGGCCGTAGATCATCATGGGCGCGCGCGCCAGCGCTGCCGGGGTCAGGCCTGCGGCGAAATGGCGTTGCACGAAGGCGGGGCTGGCCGCCGCCACGTAGCGCATGGTGCCCAGGGGCCAAGTGTTGCAGCCAGGAATGTGGGTGCCCGTGGCGGTCACTGCGGCGATGACCTCGCCCTGGCGCAGGCGCTCGCCGGTGTGTTCCTGGTCGTCGATGCGCAGGTCGAGCAGCTCTTCGCCCCCGGCGGTGAAGGCGGCCACCGCGTCCATGAACCAGGTGGAGAGCGAGTCGGCGTTCACTGCCAGCTTGAGCGTGGGCACGGTCGCGGCGCTGGGCAGCAGGTCGGGGTGGGTGCGGCGCAACTGGTGCTCCAGCAAGGCCACCTGCTCCAGGTGCAGGCACAAGCGCCGGCCCGCCGCCGTACCGGTGCAGGGCGTACCGCGCCGCACCAGCACCTGGCCCACACGCTCCTCCAGCTGTTTGATGCGCTGCGACACGGCCGAGGGCGTGACGTGCAGGCGGCGCGCCGCCCGCTCGAAGCTGCCTTCGCGCAGCACGGCGGCCAGGGCTTCAAGTCCAGCGTAGTCGAGCATAAAGTATTTCTAAATATGGGTTAGTAATTTGAAGTGTACGTAAACCGTGTGCCCACCTACGATTGGGCGCATGTCGAACCTTGTTGCGGGCCTGGCGCCCTGGTCTTCCTCCTGGCTCGCGGGTTTTACCGTGTGCATGTCGCTGCTCGTTTCCATCGGGGCGCAGAACCTGTTCGTGCTGCGCCAGGCGGTGCGTGGTCAGCATGTGCGCGTGTGCGTGGCCTGGTGCGTGGCCAGCGATGCCCTGCTGGTGGGCTTGGGCGTGGCCGGCATGGCGCAGCTGCTGGGTCGCTCGCCCACGCTGGCACAGTGGCTGCAGTGGGGCGGGGCGCTGTTCCTGCTGGCGTACGGGCTGTTTGCCTGGCACCGCGCGCTGTTCGTGCCCGGGGGCGGCATGGATGCCGCAGGCGGTGCGCGCGTGGTGCGCGGCGTGCTTGGCGTGGTCAGCGGGCTGGCGGTGATCACGCTGCTCAACCCGCATGTCTACCTCGATACGGTGGTGCTGATCGGCTCGATCGGCGCACGCCAGCAGGGCTGGCTCAAGGGCGTCTTCGTGCTGGGCGCGGCCAGTGCCAGCTTGGTCTGGTTCGTGTCCCTGGCGCTGGCCGGGCGCCGTCTGCAAAGCGTGTTTGCCAACCCCCGTGCCTGGCGCGTGCTGGACGGTCTTACCGGCGCCATGATGCTGGTGTTGGCCTGGTGGGTGGCGCAGGGGACCTGAGGGCGGGGCTGCCATGCGCCGCAGGGCCTGGCATACATGCCCCGCATGTGCCCGCGCGGTGCGGGCGCGGTCTCGCCAAAGACGTGATTGCTTTGGGGCGGCGGCAATAAAAAACGCTGCCCTGGGGCAGCGTTTCATGGGGTGGGGTGTGAGCCGGGCTCAGAACGCGGGCACCACGGCGCCCTTGTACTTGTCCTGGATGAACTTCTTCACCTCGGGGGTGTGCAGGGCCTTCATCAGCTTGGCGATGGACGGGTCCTGGGCACGGTCGGTGCGCGACACCACGATGTTGGTGTAGGGCGAGTCGGCGCCTTCGATGAACAGCGCGTCTTGCGTCGGGTTCAGCTTGGCTTCGATGGCGTAGTTGGTGTTGATCAGCGCCAGGTCCACGTCGTTCAGCGCACGCGGCAGCAGCGGGGCTTCGAGTTCACGGAACTTCAGCTTCTTCGGGTTCTTGACCACATCCAGCGGCGTGGGCGTGAGGCTCTTGGGGTCCTTCAGCTCGATCAGGCCCTGCTTGGCCAGCAGGATCAGCGCGCGGCCGCCGTTGGACGGGTCGTTGGGGATGGCCACGGAGGCGCCGTCCTTCAGATCCTTGATGTTCTTGATCTTGCTCGAATAGGCGCCAAAGGGCTCGACGTGCACCTTGCCGTCAGGCACGGCCACCAGGCTGGTCTTGCGATCCTTGTTGAAGCTGTCCAGGTAGGGCTGGTGCTGGAAGAAGTTCACGTCCAGCTGCTTGTCTTCTACGGCGATGTTGGGCTGCACGTAGTCGCTGAATTCCTTGACCTGCAGATCCACACCCTGGGCTTTGAGCTGGGGTTTGACGAAATTCAGGATTTCGGCGTGCGGCACGGCCGTTGCGGCCACTTTCAGCACGGCGTCGGCAGCGTTAGCGCCCAGCGCGGCAGCGGCCAGGGCGATGGCGGTGAGGGTTTTCTTCAGCATCGGAGATCCGTTTCTTGGAAGGGGTTGGATGGCACCGCGCCGTGCTGGTGGCACGGCGCTGGCTGCGTGCAAGTGTAGTGCGGGCGTGGCTTTAGTGGGTATCTTTTATTTTCATATTCATATATGAAGTGGGTTTTTTATCTTGCAAAAAAAGCATGAAAACCACACCAAGCGCTTAACTGGTAAGCGCTAGCAGCTATGAATACAGGAGTTTTTTTGCTGGCTCAGCGCAGCACTTCCAGCAGCCGGTCCAGTCCGCCCTCGTGGATGGCGACCTTCGCCTGTGCGCGCACGGTAGGCTTGGCGTGGTAGGCCACCGACAGCCCGACCGCCCCCATCATTGGCAGGTCGTTGGCGCCGTCACCGACGGCGATGGCCTGGTGCGGCGCGATGCCCATGAGCGAGGCCAATTCCAGCAGCGTGCGGCGCTTTTCGGCGCCGTCGCAGATGTCGCCCCAGGACTGATCGACCATACGGCCAGTGAGCACGCCGTTGTCGATCTCCAGCATGTTCGCGCGCGCGTAGTCGATGCCCAGGTGGGCCTTCACGCGGTCGGAAAAGAAGGTGAAGCCACCCGACACCAGCAGCGTCGTCAGGCCCGCTTGACGGGCTGCGGCGACCAGCGCCTCGGCGCCGGGGTTGAAGCGCAGGCGCTCGGTGTAGACCGCTTCGAGCTGCGCCGCCGTCACGCCGCGCAGCAGCGCCACGCGCTGGCGCAGGCTTTCCTTGTAGTCGGTGATAACGCCCTGCATGGCCGCTTCGGTGATGGCCGCGACCTCGGCCTTGCGCCCCACGGCGGCGGCGATCTCATCCACGCACTCGATGCTGATGAGCGTCGAGTCCATGTCGAAAGCGATGAGCTTGTAGTCCTTCAGGGCCAGGGGCGCGGTGATGCCCCGTACGGTGATGCCAGGTGCGAATTCGGTGGCGTGGGTCATGAAAAAAAAGCGGGCTACGCTGCGGTCACAAAGCCCGCAATGGTAGCCCGCGCAGAGGAGAACCCAGGAACCTTAGTTTTTTGCCTTGCTGCCTGGCACGACCGGCGGCGCACTCACGGCACCTTCGTTGATCTTGCCCAGAAACAGGCGGATGAAGAACACCGCCATGATCAGGATGAAGGCGATCACGAAAACACTCATGAGGCCGTAGTCGGTGGCGAACAGGTCGGTCAGTAGCTTCATAACTCCCTCCACAGAGTCACAGAGATGATGCCTCACTATGCCCCTAGGGAGTCTGTGGGAATTTGTTTTGGATCAAGTCCGCGTTTGACCTTAGTCAGCCTTGCCCGGGGGCGGGAGGTAAAGCCGGTCGGACCAGGTGGCGAGCCAGCTCGGTTTGAATGCCACGAAGACGGCCGCGAGCATGCCCGTGACGAAGCCATCGCCCCAGGCCATGAGCCAGCGCGCCACCATGGACAGGTCTTCGTCCACCCCCGGTAGCTCGTGCCCGCCGAACTGCGCCAGCGCGCCCGCCGCGAACAGGCAGGCCACTGTGCCCAGGAAGGCGCGCCCCAGCACGTAGACGAATGGACGCGTGCCTGTGAGGCTGCGCAGCAGCGCGCCCAGGCACAAGGCCAGCGTGGCTGGCACCACGCCCTGCCAGGTCATGGCCGCCAGGGCCTGGCCCCAGTCCATGGCGGGCGAGAGCAGCCAGGCCAGCCCACCCACGCCTACCAGAACGGGAATGGCCAGCGGCCAGCCCAGCATCAGCACCACCAGACAGGCGCCCGACCACTGCAGTTGCAGCGGCATGTGTGTGAGCGTGGGCAGGGCCCACATCCACGGCAGCAGCACCAGCGTGGCCAGCAGCGGGGTGATCAGGGGCGAAGACTCGTTCACAGGCCCCTGCGGCGTGCGCAGGCGGCGCGGCGCCAGCATGCGCCAGGGCCGCAGCGCCAGCGCCACGAGCAGGGCCAGGGCGTTCAGGGCAATTTCCCAGGGCATGTGTTGGTGGAGGTGGGCGAAAAAAGCGCACAAGCGCATGACGGGGCGCATGTGCGGAGTAAGTCGGAATGGTACGCCACCACGGGAGCGGCGCCTGGCTTGGCGCGCACCCCCGTTAGCTCGGTGCGGGCATGGCAGCAGCGGACATATTTGCGGCATGCCGTTAAGGCGCTGAATCGGGCGCTGGCCGTTGTCTGGCAAGCGCTGGCAGCTATCCTTTTTAAGCTGTGGCCGTGAGCGGCTGGCCCAGACTGCGCAGCAGGTCGCGCACCAATTGCGCGCGCGCGGCGGGGTCGGGCAGGGCCCGCTCGATGCGCAGCTTTTCGTTGCCCGCGAGTTTGATGTGCTTGTTTTTCTGGATCAGCGCGATGATGGCCATGGGGTCCACCGGCGGCTGCGGCTTGAAGGTGATGGTGATGACGCCCGGTGCGGCATCCACCTTCTGCACGCCATAGGGCTGGCTCAGCACACGCAGGCGGTGCACGTCGATCAGGGTTTGCGCCTGCGCTGGCAGCTTGCCGAAGCGGTCCACGATCTCTTCGAGCAGCGCGTCGATCTGCGCGCTGGCCTTGGCGGTGGCCAGCTTCTTGTAGAACGACAGGCGCAGGTGCACGTCACCGCAGTAGTCGTTGGGCAGCAGCGCGGGGGCGTGCAGATTGATGTCGGTGGCGGCCTGCATGGGCGCGAGCAGGTCGGGCTCCTTGCCCGCCTTGAGGCTGTTCACCGCCTCGGACAGCATCTCGTTGTAAAGCTGGAAGCCCACTTCCAGCATGTTGCCGCTTTGGCTCTCGCCCAGCACCTCGCCGGCGCCGCGAATCTCCAGGTCGTGCATGGCCAGGTAGAAGCCACTGCCCAGCTCCTCCATTTGCTGGATGGCGTCCAGGCGCTGCGCCGCCTGCTTGGTCAGGCCCTCGGTGTCGGGCACCAGCAGGTAGGCGTAGGCTTGGTGGTGGCTGCGGCCCACGCGCCCGCGCAGTTGGTGCAGCTGCGCCAGGCCGAACTTGTCGGCGCGGCTGATGACGATGGTGTTGGCGCTGGGCACGTCGATGCCGGTCTCGATGATGGTCGAGCACAGCAGGATGTTGTAGCGCTGCGCCACGAAGTCGCGCATCACCTTTTCCAGCTCGCGTTCGGGCATCTGGCCATGGGCGACGGCGATGCGCGCCTCGGGCAGAAACTCCTCTAGCTTCTGGCGCCGGTTCTCGATGGTTTCCACCTCGTTGTGCAGAAAGTAGCACTGCCCGCCGCGCTTGAGTTCGCGCAGCACGGCTTCGCGGATGACGCCCTGGCCTTCGTTGCGCACAAAGGTCTTGATGGCCAGGCGGCGCTGCGGCGCGGTGGCGATCACGCTCAAATCGCGCAGCCCTTCCAGCGCCATGCCCAGCGTACGCGGGATGGGCGTGGCGGTGAGGGTGAGCACGTCCACCTCGGCGCGCAGCTGCTTCATCGCCTCTTTGTGGCGCACGCCAAAGCGGTGCTCCTCGTCGATGATGAGCAGGCCCAGGTTCTTGAACTGGGTGGACTCACTCAGGAGCTTGTGCGTGCCGACGACGATGTCCACCGAGCCGTCGGCAATGCCCTTGATCGCCGCGCTGATCTCTTTGCCAGAGCGAAAGCGCGAGACCTCGGCGATCTTCACCGGCCATTTGCTGAAGCGGTCCACCAGCGTCTGGTAATGCTGTTCGGCCAGCAGCGTGGTGGGCGCGAGGAAGGCCACCTGCTTGCCGCCCGTGACGGCGACAAAGGCCGCGCGCAGCGCCACCTCGGTCTTGCCAAAGCCGACGTCGCCGCACACCAGGCGGTCCATGGGGCGGGGCGAGATCATGTCCTGGATCACGGCATGAATGGCCGCGTTCTGGTCCGCCGTTTCCTCAAAGCCGAAGTCAGCCACGAACTGCTCGTAGTCCTGCGGGCTGTACCGGAAGGCGTGGCCCTGGCGCGCGGCGCGGCGGGCGTAGATGTTGAGCAGCTCGGCGGCGGCGTCGCGCACCTGCTCGGCAGCGCGGCGCTTGGCCTTTTCCCACTGGCCGCTGCCGAGCTTGTGCAGCGGCGCTTCGTCGGCAGAGACACCGGTGTAGCGGCTGATGAGCTGCAGCTGGCTGACGGGCACGTAGAGCGTGGCCTTGTCGGCGTACTCCAGGTGCAGGAATTCTTGTAGTGCGGGCGAGCCATCGGGGTTCTGCTGCCCCATGTCCATGTTCACCAGCCCACGGTAGCGGCCGATGCCGTGCTGGCTGTGCACCACGGGATCGCCCACGTTCAGCTCCGACAGGTCCTTGATCAGTGCCTCGACGTCGCTGACCTGCTCCTGCTTCTTGCGCCGGCGTGTGGTGGGGCCGGCAGCGAAGAGCTCGGTTTCGGTAACGAAGTCGATGCCTTGTTCCGCCCAGGCAAAACCCTGCGCCAGCGCGGCCGTGGCAATGCCGATCTTTTCGTCGCCATGGGCTTCGAACTCGGCCAGCGAATCAAACGCGGGCGGGTTCAGGCCCGAGGCGCGCAGGAAATCAAGCAGGCTCTCGCGCCGCCCGTTGCTCTCGGCCAGCAGCAGCACGCGCTGCGGCGTGGCACGAATGTGCGCCTGCAGGCGCGCCAGCGGGTCCTCGGCGCCGCGCACCACGGTCAGTTCGGGCAGCTTCTGGGCAAAGGCGCTGTCTTCCACATCGGCCGTGCCCTCGCGCAGCGCGAGCTGGGCGCAGTCGCGTGCACGCTGGTAGAACTGCTCGGCGCTGAGGAACAGCGCATCGGGCGGCAGCGCGGGGCGCTCCGGGTCGCCGGCCAGCATGCGGTGGCGCTCGCGCGTGTCCTGCCAGAAGCGCTGGAAGGCGCCTTCCAGCTCGCCGTGCAGCACCAGCGTGGCCTGCTCGCCGAGGTAGTCGAACACCGTGGCGGTTTCGTCGAAGAACAGCGGCAGGTAGTACTCGATGCCCGCCGTTGCCACGCCGTTGCCCATGTCCTTGTAGATGCGGCTCTTGGTCGGGTCGCCTTCGAGCAGCTCGCGCCAGCGGTTGCGAAAGCGCGCGCGCGCCGCGTCGTCCATAGGGAATTCGCGCCCGGGCAGCAGCCGCACCTCGGGCACGGGGTAGAGGCTGCGCTGGCTGTCGGGGTCGAAGGTGCGGATGGAGTCGATCTCGTCGTCGAACAGATCGACGCGGTAGGGCTGCAGCGAACCCATGGGAAACAGGTCGATCAGTCCGCCGCGCACCGCGTATTCGCCGGGGCTGACCACCTGGCCCACGTGCTGGTAGCCCGCCAGCGTGAGCTGGGCGCGCAGCCTGGCTTCATCCAGCTTTTGCCGCGTCTTGAAGTGGAAGGTGTAGCCCGCCAGGAACGACGGCGGCGCCAGCCGGTACAGCGCCGTGGTGGCGGGCACCAGCACCACGTCGGCCTCGCCCTGGGAGATGCGCCAGAGCGTGGACAGGCGCTCGCTGATCAGGTCCTGGTGCGGCGAGAAGGCGTCGTAGGGCAGCGTTTCCCAGTCGGGGAACATGGCGCAGCGCAGTTCGGGCGCGAAGAACGCCATTTCGTCGATCAGGCGCCGGGCATCGGAGGCGTCGGCGGTGACGATGGCGACGGTGCGCCGCGCGGCTTTTTCGCGCTCGCCCAGGCGGGCGAGCAGCAGGGCATCGCTGCTGCCTGCCGGGCGGGGCAGGGCGAAGCGTTTGCCGGAGGAGAGTTTGGGCAGTTGCATGCGGGCGGCCTGGTGCGCGCGCAAGGGCGGCAGGCGTTATTTGGAGCGGGGCAATTCTAGAATGGCGCGCATGACCGAGATGCCAGCACCGCCATCCTTCGCCCCCGGCACGCCCGGGCGTTTCTGGGGCCTGGTGCCCTGCGCGGGCACGGGTTCGCGCGCCGTGCCCGCGGGCGCGGCGGCAGATTTGCCCAAGCAGTACCAGGTGGTGGCGGGCCACCCGCTGGTGCTGCACACGCTCACGGCGTTCGCCGGCGTGGCGCGGCTCGCGGGCACGCTGGTGGCGGTGGCGCCGGGGGACCATTTCCTCGACGCCTACCCGCACGCCAGCTACGCCACCGAACCCTGCGGCGGCCCGACGCGCGCGGCCACGGTGCTGGGCGGGCTGCGCGCGCTGCTGGCGCGCGGCGCCCTGCCCGCCGACTGGGTGCTGGTGCACGACGCGGCGCGCTGCCTCATCACCGCCGAGCGCATCGACGCGCTCATCGACGCCTGCGCGCACGATGCCGTGGGCGGTCTGCTGGGCCACAAGCTGGCCGACACGCTCAAGACCGCCACCGACGGCCCGGGCGGCGTGCGCGTGGCCAGCACCGTGGAGCGCAGCGACAAGTGGCTGGCGCAGACGCCGCAGATGTTCCGCATCGGCACGCTGCTGGGCGCCATTGAGCGCGCCGGGCTGTCGGTGACGGACGAGGCCAGCGCCATCGAGGCGGCGGGCCTGCACCCGCGCCTGGTGCCGGGCGGCGCGCAGAATTTCAAGGTGACCTATCCCGACGACTTCGCCCTGGCCACGGCGGTGCTCATGCTGCGCATGCACAGCGGCACGCTGGAGCGCTTCGGCGGCGCGCGTGGCGTGGCGGCGGGCGATCCGCACAACAATCCTTTTTTCTCCTGAGTTTTTTCCAATGACCAATTTCCGCATAGGCGAGGGCTGGGACATCCACGCCCTGGTGCCGGGGCGCCGCCTCGTGCTGGGGGGCGTGGAGGTGCCGCACGCCCTGGGCCTGCTCGGCCACTCCGATGCCGACGTGCTGCTGCACGCCATCACCGACGCGCTGCTGGGCGCGGCGGCGCTGGGCGACATCGGTACGCACTTTCCCGACAGCGATGCGCAATTCCGTGGCGCCGACTCGGTCGTGCTGCTGGCCGAGGCGCTGCGGCGCGTGCGCGCGGCGGGCTGGGAGGTGGGCAACATCGACAGCACCATCGTGGCGCAGGCGCCGCGCCTGGCGGCGCACATCCCAGCCATGCGCACGCGCATCGCCGACGCGCTGGGGCTGGAGGCGGGCCAGATCAACATCAAGGCCAAGACCGCCGAGCGCCTGGGGCCCGTGGGCCAGGGCCTGGCGATCGAGGCGCGCGCGGCCGCGCTGCTGGTGCGGCGCGGGGGCTGCTGAGGTTTTGCTATCTATCGGATAGCTGCTGGCGCTTTCTGGGTAAGGGCTGGAGGCCGTTTTGGCTGAAAATCCGGTGCGTTCTCAATCCTTGTCCTCGGCGGGCGGGCGCCGGGGCAGGTGGCGCTTGATCTGCGGGCGCTGCAGGCGCTGCTTCGGGTCCTCGCCCTTGGGCTGGTTGCGCGCGCGCTCCAGCTGGATGTGCGCCGCCAGCCCGCCGGTGCTGGAATTGGCCAGCGCGAACATGCCGCCCATGCGCTGCACCGTCTTGTCCACGATCGACAAGCCCAGGCCCGCGCCTGCGGCGGCGGTGCGCGCCGAGTCGCCGCGGAAGAAGGGCTTGGTCAGGTTGGCCAGTTGCTCGGGCGGCACGCCCTTGCCGCGGTCGCGGATCTTGATGAGCACCCAGTTCTCGCGCCCCTTGGCGGCAATATCCACGCTGGTGATGTCGGTGTCGGGCGTCTTGCCGTAGCGGCGCGCGTTCTCCAGCAGGTTGGAGATGACGCGCGCCAGCTCCACCTCGTCGGCCATCACGTTCAGGTCCTCGGGCACGTTCATGGTGATCTGCAGCTCGCGGTGGTCCTGCACGGCGTAGACGCAGGACGACACCACGGCGTGCAGGTTCACCGGCGTGAGCGAGACGTGGTCGGGGCGCGCGTAGTCGAGGAACTTGTCGATGATGGCGTCGAGCTGCACGATGTCGGCCACCATGTGCTCGCGCGCCACGTCATCGTTCACGCTCATCTCGGTTTCCAGGCGCAGGCGCGCCAGCGGCGTGCGCAGGTCGTGCGAGATGCCGGCGATCATCACGGCGCGGTCCTGCTCCAGCTTGGCGAGCTTTTGCGCCATGCGGTTGAAGCCGATGTTGACCTCGCGGATCTCGCTGGTCACGGCCTCTTCGTCCAGGTGGCTGGCGGCGAAGTCGCCCTCGCGCACGCGGTTGGCGGCGTTGGAGAGCTGCTTGAGCGGCCGGTTGATGAGCCCGGCGATGGCCGCCGCGCCCACCAGCGACAGGATGGTGGCCGTGGCCAGCCACACCAGCCAGGTCTTGCCGCCGGCGGGGCTGAAGCGCGAGCGGTCCATGAGCAGCCAGTTGGGGTCGTCGTTGATGGTGAAGCCCACCCACAGCCCCTCTTCGCCGTTGACGCTGCGTGCCACCACGGTGCCCGGGCCTAGGCGCTCGGTAAGGGCCTCGGTCAGGCGCAGGCCCAGGTCGGAACTGTCGAGCAGCTCGAAATGGTCGCCCGGCTCGCGCGGCAGAATGCGCACGCCCTCCTGGTCCGCCATGGTTTTGATGAGCGAAACGCGCGCGATGGCGTCGGCATGCACCAGCGCCGCGCGGCTCAGGTTGACCATGGAGGCGATCTGCTGCGCCGTATGCAGCGTGCGCGGCTCGAACTCCAGCGCGCGCAGCGTCTGCAGCCACGCCAGGATGGAGCCCACCAGCAGCAGCGCGAGCAGGAAGAAGGTGCGCCAGAACAGGTTCAGCCCCATGCGCGAGCCCTGAACGGGCGCACGCACGGTGGACTCCAGCGGGGCCGGGCTGGTGGCTTCGGAAGCGGCGTCTTGGGTGGCGTTCACGGGCTATTCAGGAGCGTGTCGGTGTGTGCGTGGCGCACCGAGCATGGAGCCGGCGCACCCCAGGCGCGGCAGCCGCGGAGCTGGCTGCGTCCCCCGCCCAAGCGCAGCGCGAGCGAGGGGGAGGGCGCCGAAGGCGACACAGGGGGCGCATTTCAATTGGTGCCGTCGGGCACGAACACGTAGCCCACGCCCCACACGGTCTGGATGTAGCGCGGTGCGGCGGCATCGACCTCGATCAGCTTGCGCAGGCGCGAGACCTGGACGTCCAAGCTGCGGTCGAAGGGCTCGAACTCGCGCCCGCGCGCCAGCAGCGCCAGCTTTTCGCGCGACAGCGGCTGGCGCGGGTGGCGCACCAGGGCCTTGAGCATGGCGAACTCGCCCGTGGTCAGCGGCAGCTCCTCGCCGTTCTTCTGCAGCGCGCGTGTGCCCATGTCGAAGGTGAAGGGGCCGAAGGTGACAACCTCGTTGTCGCCCGAGGGGGCGCCCGGTGCCTCTTGCGGCGGGCGGCGGCGCAGCACGGCGTGGATACGCGCCAGCAGCTCGCGCGGGTTGAAGGGCTTGCCCAGGTAATCGTCGGCACCCACCTCCAGGCCGACGATGCGGTCCACATCCTCGCCCTTGGCGGTGAGCATGATGATGGGTGTGCGGTCGTTGGCGGCGCGCAGGCGGCGGCAGATCGACAGGCCGTCCTCGCCGGGCATCATGAGGTCGAGCACGATGAGATCCACCGTCTCGCGCAGGAGGATGCGGTTCAGCGCCTTGCCGTCTTCCGCAATCATGACCTCGAAGCCTTCTTGCGTGAGGTAGCGGCGCAGCAGGTCGCGGATGCGTGCATCGTCATCCACCACAAGAATCTTGTCGGTACGGTTGGCGGTTGTGGCCATGGTTCTTCCCCAGTCCAATTTGTAACAGAGCCGATTCTGACCAGCTTGCGCCGGGAAGTTCATTCATTCGGCCCGTACCTGACCAACTGTTACATGTTTTGCCCGGGTGCGCCAGCATGTCGCGGGGGCTTTGCACAGGCGGCGGCGGGAGCGGTTAACGTGGCGTCCATGCCGCGCGCGGGGTGCGTGCGGATGCCATGAAAGGATGCTTCCGCCCATGCGAAAAATATCGAAAATCATAGCTGCCAGCGCAATGCTGGCATGCGCTGGCGCCAGTTTTGCCCAATCTTCGACGGCGCAGCCGCCGCAGAACGTGCTGCAGTTGTCGGCCACCGGCAGCACCGAGGTGGTGCAGGACTGGCTGGTGCTCACGCTGGCCACCAGCAAGGAGGGCAACGACGCCGCGGCCGTGCAGGCGCAACTGCGCCAGGCGCTCGACGCCGCGCTGGCCGAGGCCAAGCGCCAGGCCCAGCCAGGGCAGCTTGACGTGCGCACCGGCGCGTTCGGCCTGTACCCGCGCTATGGCAAGGACGGCAAGATGTCCGGCTGGCAGGGCCGCGCCGAGCTGGTGCTGCAGGGGCGCGATTTCGCGCGCATCACCGGCGCGGCGGCGAAGGTGCAGAGCATGGCCATCAGCCAGATCGGCTTCGGGCTCTCGCCCGAGGCGCGTACGCAGGCCGAGGGCGAAGCCCAGGCCCAGGCCATCGAGCAGTTCAAGGCGCGCGCGGCCGCGCTGGCGCGCAGCTTCGGCTTTGGCGGGTACACGCTGCGCGAGGTGGCTGTGCAGAGCAGCGAGGGCGCGTCCGGGCCGCCCCCGCGCATGATGGCCATGGAAGCCAAGGCCATGGCACTGGGCGATGCCGCCCCGGTGCCGGTGGAGGCGGGCAAGGCGCAGGTGGAGGTCAGCGTCTCGGGCTCGGTGCAGATGCGCTAGTTCTTGAGGTGAAAACAGGCTCTGGCGCTTGCCAGGCAAGCGCAAGCAGCTATGTTTTCAGGAGCGGCGTTTACTGCGCGGCCCAGCCGCCGTCCATGTTCCAGGCCACGCCGCGCACGTTGTTGCCGGCGGGGGAGCAGAAGAACACCGCCAGTTCGCCCAGCTCCTCGGGGGTGGTGAACTGCATCGACGGCTCCTTCTCGCCCAGCAGCACCTTCTTGGCCTCCTCGTTGGAGACGCCCAGTTGCTGCGCCTTGGCGTCCACCTGCTTTTGCACCAGCGGCGTCAGCACCCAGCCGGGGCAGATGGCGTTGCAGGTCACGCCGGTGGGGGCGGTCTCCAGCGCGGTCACCTTGGTCAGGCCGATGATGCCGTGCTTGGCCGCCACGTAGGCCGACTTCTGCGCCGAGCCCACCAGGCCGTGCACCGAGGCCACGTTGATGATGCGGCCCCAGTTGGCCGCCTTCATGGCAGGCAATGCCAGGCGCGTGGTGTGGAAGGCGCTGGTGAGGTTGATGGCGATGATGGCGTCCCAGCGTTCGACCGGGAAGTCTTCCACGCTGGCCACGTGCTGGATGCCGGCGTTGTTCACCACGATGTCGATGCGGCCGAACTGGTCGGCGCCGTACTTCATCATGTCTTCGATGTCGGCCGCGCGACTCATGTCGGCCGCGTGGTAGGCCACCTGGATGCCCGCCGCCTGGCCCGCGGCCAGCACTTCGGCGCGCGGGCCATCCACTTCGCCAAAACCGTTCATGACGATATTGGCACCCTGGCGCGCCAGCGCCTTCGCGATGCCCAGACCGATGCCACTGGTGGAGCCGGTGACCAGCGCCGTTTTGCCTTTCAGCATAAGAGACTCTCCGGATGAATTAGGATGGAACCCGGCAATTATTGAGCCATGCTTCCCCGCTCACGCACCCATGATTGAACCTAGGCTGAACTACGTATGGTGCGCAGGCGCTGCGCATACCGCCACCGCAGGGCACGAGGCCCAGCACCGCATGGCCTATTGGGAGTGGAACGCGACCGGCGACCCGCAGCATCCCCATGTCATCGTCTGCGTACACGGGCTGACGCGCCAGGGGCGCGACTTCGACGTGCTGGCGCAGCGCTTGTCGCACCAGGCACGGGTGGTTTGCCCGGACGTGGCGGGGCGGGGCCACAGCGATTGGCTGGCCGACCCGATGGCCTACCAGGTGCCGCAATACGCCGCCGACATGCTGGCCCTGCTGGCGCAGTTGCACCAGGAGGCGCCCATTGCCACGCTGGATTGGGTGGGCACCAGCATGGGCGGGCTCATTGGCATGGCCATCGCCGGGCAGCCGGGGTTGCCCCTGCCGGCGCCTGTGCGCCGCCTGGTTTTGAACGACGTGGGCCCGGCCATTGCCTGGCAGGCGCTGCAGCGCATTGGCCAGTACCTGGGCCAGCCGGCGCGCTTCGATTCCCTGGAGCAGGCCGCTGCCGCGCTGTGGGCCATTTCCACGTCGTTTGGGCCGCACACGCAGGCGCAGTGGCTGGCTCTGTCGCAGCCCATGCTGCGGCCGTGGCCCGGCGGCGGCTTTGGACTGCACTACGACCCGGCCCTGGCCGTGCCGTTCAAAACCATGACCGAGGAGGCCGCCCTGGCCGGCGAGGCGGTGCTGTGGCAGCTGTACGACCAGATTCAGGCGCGCACGCTGCTGCTGCGCGGTGCCGACTCTGACCTCCTCACCGCAGCCACGGCACAGGCCATGGCGCAGCGCGGCCCGCATGCGCAGCGGGTCGAGTTCGCGGGGGTTGGCCATGCACCGACGCTGGTGGCGGACGACCAGGTCGCGGCCGTCCAGGCTTTCTTGCAGGAGGCCGCATGAGGAGCATTGCCGCAGGAACATCGCCCGCTGGTGCCACGCAGGGGGGGGAAGTGGTCTCTCCGCTCATCGCGGCGACGGCGCAGTCGCTGCCCGAGCAGGCGCATGCGCTGGTGCGGGCACGCGCCTTTGCCGAGCCGCTGCTGGCCAATGAAACCATGGAGACCGGCGAGAACACGCTGGCGCACGCCGATGCCGTGGCCTCCATCCTCAAAGGCATTGGCGGCTCCGAGGCCATGCAGGCGGCCAGCTATCTGGTCCATGCCTGCGTGCACCTGAACCGGCCAGAGGAGGTCATCGCCAAGGCGTTTGGCGAGAACTTCGCCACGCTTGCGGTCGAGACCACCAAATTGATGCGCGTGCAGGAGCAGGCGCGTGGGGCCGAGGCCTCGGGCCAGCGCGTGGACGACGTGGCTCTGCAGACCGAGAACGTGCGCAAGATGCTGCTGGGCTTCTCGCGCGACCTGCGCGTGGTGCTGCTGCGCCTGGCGTCGCGCCTGCAGACGCTGCGCTTCTACGCCGCGAGCAAGCGCCCGGTGTCGCCCAGCCTGGCGCGCGAGGCGCTGCACGTCTTCGCGCCGTTGGCCAACCGCCTGGGCATCTGGCAGATGAAGTGGGAGCTGGAGGATTTGTCGTTCCGCTTCCTCGAGCCCGATACCTATAAGGAAATCGCGCGGTTGCTCGATGAAAAGCGCATCGAGCGCGAGGTCTTCATGGAGCAAATGCGCGGCCGTCTGGAGTCGGAGCTGCGCGCGCGCTCGATCAGCGCCAGCGTGTCGGGGCGGCCCAAGCACATCTACAGCATCGTCAAGAAGATGCGCGGCAAGTCGCTCGGTTTCGACCAGGTGTTCGACATTCGGGCGCTGCGCGTGATCGTGCCAACGGTGAAGGATTGCTACGCCGCGCTGTCGTGGGTGCACGCGCAGTTCGAATCGATCGAGGACGAGTTCGACGACTACATCGCCAAGCCCAAGCCCAATGGCTACCAGTCGCTGCACACCGTGGTGCGCGATGAGTCCGGGCGCGCGATCGAAATCCAGATCCGCACCCAGGCCATGCATGACCACGCGGAGCACGGCGTGGCCGCGCACTGGGCGTATAAAGAGGCAGGGACCAAGGGCTACGCAGGGGTCTCGGCCAGCGGCGAGTACGACGCCAAGATTGCCGTGCTGCGCCAGCTCCTGGCTTGGGGGCGCGACATGGCCGACTCCAGCCACAGCGACCTGTTCGACGACCGCATCTATGTGCTTACCCCCGATGCCGCCGTGATTGAGCTGCCCAAGGGCGCCACGGCGGTGGACTTTGCCTATGCGGTGCACACCAGTCTGGGGCACCGCTGCCGAGGGGCGCGCGTGGATGGCGCCATGGTGTCGTTGAACACGCCGCTGCAAAGCGGGCAGACGGTTGAAATCGTCACCGTCAAAGAGGGGCGCCCTTCGCGCGACTGGCTCAACGCCGAGCTGGGCTACCTGGTGAGCCCGCGCGCGCGCGCCAAAGTGCGTGCCTGGTTCAATGCCCAGGCCACGCACGAAACCGTGGCGCGCGGGCGTGAGGCAGTGGAGAAGCTGTTGCAGCGCGAGGGCAAGACAGCATTCAAGCTGGACGACCTGGCTGTGCAACTCGGCTTCAAGACCGCCGACGCTTTGTTTGAGGTCGTTGGCAAGGACGAGTTTTCCCTGCGCAACATCGAGAACCTGTTGCGCCCGCCCGAGCCCGAACAGCCGCTGGACGAGCAGCTGCTGATCCGTAAGGCGCGGCCCGATGCGGCGTCCAAGGGGGGCGTGTTGGTGGTCGGCGTCGATTCGCTGATGACCCAGTTGGCCAAGTGTTGCCGCCCCGCACCGCCGGACGAGATCGGCGGATTCGTCACGCGCGGCAAGGGCGTGAGCGTGCACCGCGCGGATTGCAGCAATTTCCGCGAGATGGCAGCGCGCAACGCTGAGCGTGTGATCGAGGTGGCCTGGGGCTTGCCCAAACCCACCGCCGTGGCCTCCATCGTCTATCCCGTCGATGTGGCTGTGGAAGCTGCGGACCGCCAGGGCCTGTTGCGCGACATTTCGGATGTGTTTGCCCGCGAGAAAACCAACGTGATCGGAGTGCAGACCCAGTCGGTCAAGGGTACGGCTTGGATGACTTTCACTGTCGAAGTCGCAGACTCCGGCCGGCTCAACAAGGTGCTGGCGATCGTGGCAGGGGTGCCTGGTGTGCGATCCGCACGTCGGCGTTGACATATTTTTCGGGGCGCCCTTTTTTACTGCTATACTCTCGCTTCTCGAACAAACACAGGCGCGTAGCTCAGCTGGTTAGAGCACCACCTTGACATGGTGGGGGTCGTTGGTTCGAGTCCAATCGCGCCTACCACCAATTTATATTGGGCATAAAGCCTTCCAAGCCGCAAGCTTGGAAGGCTTTTTTGTTTTCCCTTGCCGCTGTGCTGCAGCAAACGGATGCACGGGTGATAATCGCCGCTTTCCCCATTCATCCCATCCCCTGTGCGGCCCAACTGGCCGCGACTGGTTCATGACGCTCTCTATCTGTACCGCGCAGCTCAACTTTGTCGTGGGGGATCTGCCCGGCAATGCGCAAAAGATCATTGCGGCTGCGCACGAGGCGTATGCCACCGGCGCGCGCCTGCTGCTGACACCCGAGTTGGCGCTGTGCGGTTATGCCGCCGAGGATCTGTATTTGCGCCCAGCCTTCTTGGCTGCGTGTGAATCTGCAGTGCAGCAAGTGGCGCGTGACACGGCAGGGCTGCAAGGGATGGTCATCGTGCTTGGGCATCCCCAGCGCCGATCGCAAGGGGGGCTTTGCCACAATGCCGCCAGCGTGTTGCGCCACGGGGTGGTGGAGCAGACCTACGCCAAGCAGGAACTGCCCAACTACCAGGTCTTTGACGAGCGGCGCTATTTTGTGCCAGGTGATACCGCGTGCGTTTTCACGGTCGAGGGCGTGCGTGTCGGCCTGCTGATTTGTGAGGACGCGTGGTTTGCCGCGCCTGCGCGCCGCGCCGCGGCTGCTGGGGCTGATTTGTTGGCGGTTATCAATGCCTCGCCTTTCCATCTGGGCAAGGGGGGCGACCGCGAGGCTGTCATGCGCGAGCGGGTGCAGGAGACCGGGCTGCCCCTGGTCTATGCGCACCTTGTAGGTGGGCAGGATGAGGTGGTGTTCGAGGGGCGCTCGTTTGCGCTGCAGTCGGACGGGGCGCTCGCCGGGCGTGCACCTGGTTTTGAGGAAAAACTGCTGTTTTGCAAGGTGCAGCAAGCGCAAGGTGCTCTCAAAATTGAAGCGGATATCGCCCCGATGGCGACGCCCGAAGCAGATTTGTGGGATGCCCTGGTGCTGGCAGTGCGCGACTACGTGGGAAAGAACGGCTTTCCGGGGGCGCTTCTGGGCCTGTCTGGCGGTATTGATTCTGCTCTGGTAATGGCTATCGCCGTCGATGCGCTGGGGGCGGACAAGGTGCGCGCGGTCATGATGCCGTCACCCTACACCGCCGATATCAGCTGGATCGACGCGCGCGAGATGGCATCGCGCATGGGGGTGCAGTACGAAGAGATCGTCATCGCGCCCGCGTTTGAGGCATTCAAGGCGGCGCTGGCACCGGCGTTCGCAGGCCGGCCAGAGGACACGGCGGAGGAGAACCTGCAGGCCCGCATCCGGGGTACCCTGCTCATGGCTTTGTCCAACAAGTTTGGTGCCGTGGTGCTGACCACGGGCAATAAGAGCGAAATGGCAACGGGCTATTGCACGCTCTATGGCGATATGGCGGGTGGTTTTGCTGTCATCAAGGATGTTGTCAAGACCCGCGTATTCGCGCTGGCGCGCTGGCGCAATGCCCATGACCCGTATGGCACCTGTGCCAACCCGATTCCAGAGCGCATCATCACGCGGCCACCCAGTGCCGAGTTGCGTCCGGACCAGAAAGACCAGGACAGTTTGCCGCCTTATGAGGTGCTGGATGCGATCCTGGTCCGGTACATGGAAAATGACGAACCGCTGGAGGCTATCGTCGCCGCGGGCTATGACCGCGCTGACGTGGATCGTGTGACCCGCCTCATCCGGCTCAATGAATACAAGCGCCGCCAGGCCCCCATCGGACCGCGCGTGACCCGCCGTGGCTTCGGCAAGGACTGGCGCTACCCCATTACGAACCGTTTCCGTGCCTGAGACGGTTGCTGTCGAATCGATAGTTTCAAGGATTGCCCCATCATGAAAATGATCACCGCCGTTATCAAGCCCTTCAAGCTCGAGGAAGTACGCGAGGCCCTGGCCGAGTGCGGCGTCAATGGCCTTACCGTGACCGAGGTGAAGGGCTTTGGCCGCCAAAAAGGGCACACCGAGCTGTACCGCGGTGCAGAGTACGTGGTCGACTTTTTGCCCAAGGTGAAGGTCGAGGTGGTCGTGCGCAGCGAGGATGTGGATCGCTGTGTCGATGCCATCGTCAGCGTGGCCAGTACCGGCAAGATTGGCGACGGCAAGATTTTTGTGACCCCCGTGGAGCGCGTGGTGCGCATTCGCACGGGCGAGCTGGACGACGCTGCGATCTGACTCAGATCACCGTGCGCAGCGGGGCTTGCGGCTTTGCGGTGCCTGCTGCCTCAACCAAATCACGCAGCAGGGGAGCGCAGTCATCTTTGATCTGCACCAGTCCCATTTGCCATTCGCTCATGAAGCCGCTGCGTACGCTGTACTGCAGGAAGTTGCCCAGAGCGTCGTAGTAGCCCGCGACGTTCAGCAGGCCGATAGGCTTGTCGTGGTAGCCGAGCTGGCGCCAGGTCCAGACCTCGAACAGTTCCTCGAAAGTGCCTATGCCGCCGGGCAGGGCAATGAATGCATCGCTGCGCTCGGCCATGATGGCTTTGCGCTCGTGCATGGTCTGAACGATGTGCAGTTCATCGCAGGCGTGGTTGGCCAGTTCCTTGTCCACCAGAGCCTGCGGGATCACGCCCACGACGCGCCCGCCTGCCTGGCGCGTGGCTTGGGCGACTTCGCCCATGAGGCCGCTGCGTCCGCCGCCATAGACGAGTTGCCCGCCGTGTTCGCCGATCCAGCGGCCCACGGCTTGGGCTGCGGTGGTGAACAGCGGGTCACCGCCGGGGCGGGAGCCGCAGTAGACGCAGATCGAAAAAGCGGGTTGTGTCATGGGTAAAACCTTTGGTACAGGGCGGCAGACCAGATGCCCAGGCACACCAGCAGGGCCAGCAGTACGGCGGCGCTGCCCATGTCTTTGGCGCGCTTGGCCAGCGGGTGCCATTCGAGGCTGATGCGGTCGATAGCAGCCTCGATGCCGGTATTCAGCAACTCGACAATCATCACCAGCAGGACGCTGCCAGCGAGCAAGGCCACTTCGATCCAGCTTTGCCCCAGCCAAAACGCCAGCGGCACCATGAAGAGGGCGGCGATGGCTTCCTGGCGAAACGCTTTTTCATGCCATCCAGCACGCAGGCCGGCCAGGGAATAGCCCGTGGCATGCCATAGCCGATGGAGCCCGGTGCGCGCTTTCTGCGGATTGGCAGGGTGGGGTGGAGTGGGGGGAAGGGACATGGGGCGAGATTGTCACCCAGCGCTACCAGGGGGCAGGGAACTTCAGGTGTTGACGGGGCGCACAGCCTGCACCAGGCGCGTGCCTGCCAGTGCGTCATGCAGAAACTGGCGCTGCGGGTGGAAGCGGCTGAGGGTGGCCCATACAGCCACCCAACCCAGGAGTAGCACGGTGGACTCTCCCGCGGGTAGGCCAAACGGGGCGACTGCAGCCAGCGGTGGCAGGAACCACAACCAACTCAGCACGTAGCGCAGCAACGCGCGCAGCTGCGTGAGTGGCTGACCATGGCGGTCCACCACGCGGATATGCCATGTCTTCATGGCCAGGGTCTGTCCCTTGGCCCAGAACCAGGTGAAGTAGATGCCGAAGACTACGAAGAGGAAGGCCTGCAGGCCATGGCGATTGTCCAGTGCGTGGCGTGTCTGGCTCAGGGTGCTGAACAGGTAGCCCGCGATGAAGACCACGCCGAACATGAGCATGCCTTCATACAGCCAGCAGGCCAGGCGCCGAGGCAGGGGGGGGGCGATCAAGTCGGTTACGGCGGCAGCCTCGGCGTGGGACATGCAGGAGTCGTTCCCTGGTTTTAGTTTGGGGCGTAGATGCCGGGGGTTAGCGGAGAAGATGCCTCGGTGGGCGAGTGCAGTGGGTGCAGGCTTTCTACGGCCGACGCAGCTTCCAGGGGTGGCAGCGGGGTAGCGACAGCCGACGGGATGTCCACTGGGGCCGTTTCCACAACTGCGGGCGCTGCGTGTACCGGCGTGTCGGTTCGGGGAACGGGCAGGGCCGGCCGTGCTTTGCCATCGGGCAGCGGTGGAATCTTTGGAAGGTTGACCGCATCCGCAGGCGCATTGGTGGCGGCCGGGATGCGCGCGAGCTTGCGCGGAGAGACAGGATGCAACGCCGTGGCTGCGCCGGCGGGTTTGGGGCCGGCATGCGCGGCGAGGCGGCTTTTCTCTTCCGGGCTCAGGGCCTGATAGGCCTCCCACTGGGCGCGTTTATCGTCAGGGGACAGGCGCTTGGTGACGGCGTAGTTCAGGCGTGCCTGGCTGCGCTGCTGGGCGCTCAGGCTGGCCCAGTCGGCCATGCGGCTGTGCAGCTTGTCTTGTTCTTGTGCGGGAAGCGTCGCAAAAGTTTGGGCCAGGGCGAGCCAGCGGCGTTTCTGCACATCGCCCATGCGGGACCAGCGCTGTTCAAGCGGTGCCAGCGCGCGCTTCTGTGCCGCAGTCAGTTCTCCCCATGCCGGGCCTGAGGGGTCAACTGGCAGACCTGCGTCGCGCGCCCCCTGCTTGGCAGTCGCCATGCTGGGCGGGACTGCACTTGGCGCCATGCGCACTTGCTGCACGACTGAGCCCCCCAACACAGCCAAGCCCCCGAGCAATACGGTGGCGAGCGCTATGGCAGGCAGGCGCAAATGGTTCGCGGGAGCTGGCTTTAAGGGCATGCAGTCGGGTTGAGCGGGCTCACTGGCTAGCGGAGGCTTGGCCGGCTGTCTTGAGGTACTGGACGAATCCGGGGTCAGCATAGGCGGACGGGGGGAGATCGTCGGTCAGCAGGGCTGCGTCGACTGCAGCCACCTCGGCAGCGCCGTATTCGTCCTGAGAGGCGTTGACCACCACCAAGCCCACGAACAGCGCCATCACTGGCACTGCCGAAACCAGTGCGCGCCACCATGTACCACCTTCGCTGCCCCAGCCTAGCGCAGCGCTGCGGCCGTTGCGGACGATGGCTGGAGCCGTTTGCATCTGTCGCACAGGTGCTGTGACCTTGCGCTTGGACAGAGCCTGTTCGCGGGCGGCACGCAGGCGCTCGGAGATGTCGTAGGGCAAGTCGTCGTTACCCGCGCTCAGGCGGGCCGTGACACGCCGGGCGAAACGGTCGGCGGCTTGTTCGTTCAAGGCGTTGCTGGCGGTGTTCATAGTGTGATTCCTCTGGCCTTCAGTGCTTTGCTGAGGGTCTGGATGGCCCGAAAGCAATGTGTTTTGACGCTGCCTTCGGTGCAGCCCATCGCGGCTGCCGTCTCGGCGACGTCCATCTCCTCCCAATAACGCATCAAAAATGCCTCGCGTTGACGCGCCGGCAGCCCTTGAATCTCCGCCTCAATCCCTTGCAGCGTCTGGGCGCGCTGCGTCAGTGTTTCGGCGCTTTGGGCCGCTTCGTCGCCGTCGGGTCCGCTGTAGGTTTCAAGCAGGTTGAATTCTGCGCCATCTTCATCGTTCCCCTCGAAGTCGCTCATGCTGGAGAACAGTGCGTTGCGCGTCTTCTGGCGGCGGAACCAATCGAGCGTGCAGTTCGACAGGATGCGCTGGAACAGCATCGGCAGCTCCGCTGGCGGTTTGTCGCCATAGTGTTCGGCCAGCTTGAGCATGCTGTCCTGCACGATGTCCAGTGCGGCTTCCTCGTTGCGCACGTGGTAAAGCGAACGCTTGAAGGCGCGCTTTTCCACGCTTTTGAGAAAGTCGGAGAGTTCTTGTTCCGTTGCCAAGAGAGGTCAGTCCGCTGGGGAAATCGTGTGCCGGGGCAGGCGCCGAGGTGCCGTGCTTTGCGTCAAGGGGCTGGATTATCGCATCGCGTGGAATTTTTTTAACGTGCCGCGCACCGCGACTTGTTGCGGTGCGATAATGGCCGTTGCAATTCAAAGGCAAACGGGTCACGGTCCGGCGCGCACTCCTAGCGTCTATGTCCTTGGCCTCAAGTTCCGAACCGGCTCCACAAGAGCTTGTAGGCAAGGGGCACCCTAGGTTTTTCGTCAGAGAAATTCACAAAGGTTGATCATGGAAATCTCCAAGGCTGAACTCTCAGCCGCTCAGAACACAGCTGGCCCCGAACTCATGGGCGCCGAAATCCTCGTCAAAGCCATGCAGGCCGAAGGTGTCAAGTACATCTGGGGCTATCCGGGCGGGGCGGTTCTCTATATCTACGACGCGCTTTACAAGCAGGAAACCATCCAGCACGTGCTGGTGCGCCATGAGCAGGCTGCAGTGCACGCTGCCGATGGCTACGCGCGTGCCACTGGAGAGGTGGGTGTGGCGCTGGTCACATCTGGCCCGGGCCTGACGAACGCGGTGACCGGCATTGCCACGGCGTACATGGATTCGATTCCCATGGTGATCATCTCCGGTCAGGTGCCTACGCCCGCGATTGGGCTGGATGCTTTCCAGGAATGCGACACCGTCGGCATCACGCGTCCCATCGTCAAGCACAACTTCCTGGTCAAGGATGTGCGCGATCTGGCATCCACGCTGAAGAAGGCATTCCACATCGCCCGTACGGGCCGACCTGGCCCCGTGGTGGTCGATATTCCGAAGGACGTGTCGTTCAAAAAGATCGCGTACCCGGGGTATCCGCAGAGCATCGAGATGCGCTCGTACAACCCCGTGAAGAAGGGGCATAGCGGCCAAATCCGCAAGGCACTTCAGCTGTTGCTGGCGGCCAAGCGGCCTTACATCTATACGGGCGGCGGCATTTTGCTGGGCAATGCCACGCAGGAGCTGCGTACGCTGGTGGATATGCTGGGCTACCCCGTCACCAACACGCTGATGGGCCTGGGGGCCTACCCCGCGAGCGACCGCAAGTTCTTGGGCATGCTGGGCATGCACGGCACCATCGAGGCCAATAACGCCATGCAGAACTGCGACGTGCTGCTGGCCGTGGGGGCACGTTTCGACGACCGCGTGATCGGTAACCCCAAGCATTTCGCGCAGAACGACCGCAAGATCATCCACGTCGATATTGACCCGTCCAGCATCTCCAAGCGCGTGAAGGTAGACATCCCGATCGTCGGCGATGTGAAGGACGTGCTGACCGAGCTGATCGCCATGCTGCGCGAGACCACGCAGCGCCCCGACGCCGGTGCGCTCAATGCCTGGTGGGAGCAGATCGAGGGCTGGCGCTCGCGCGACTGTCTGAAGTACGACCGTGGCAACACCGAGGTCATCAAGCCGCAGTACGTCATCGAGACGCTGTGGAACATGACCAAGGACGCCGACGCGTACATCACCTCTGACGTGGGCCAGCACCAGATGTGGGCCGCACAGTTCTACAAGTTTGACGAGCCACGCCGCTGGATCAATTCCGGTGGCCTGGGGACGATGGGCGTGGGCATTCCCTATGCCATGGGCATCAAGCTGGCCAAGCCCCAGTCCGAGGTGTTCTGTGTGACGGGCGAGGGCTCGGTGCAGATGAACATCCAGGAGCTCTCCACCTGCCTGCAGTACAACACGCCGATCAAGGTGCTGTCGCTGAACAACCGCTATTTGGGCATGGTGCGCCAGTGGCAGGAGATCGAGTACTCCGGTCGCTACAGCCACAGCTACATGGATGCGCTGCCCAACTTCGTCAAGTTGGCCGAGGCCTATGGCCACGTGGGCATGCTGATTGAGCGCCCGCAGGACGTGGAGCCGGCGCTGCGCGAGGCGCGCAAGCTCAAGGATCGCACGGTGTTCCTGGACTTCCGCACCGACCCGACCGAGAACGTCTTCCCGATGGTGCGTGCCGGCAAGGGCATCACCGAGATGTTGCTTGGGTCCGAGGATCTTTGAGCTGAATTGGCTTCCAGCGCTTTCCAGATAAGCGCTAGCAGCTATCTTTTTAGTAGTATTTGACGAATCTATTGTCTGCCGAGCTTGGCGTTTACCGGCGCCAGGGGAGGGCAGCGAAAAGAGGAATCGCACCATGAAACACATCATTGCCGTCCTGCTCGAGAACGAGGCTGGCGCGCTCTCCCGCGTCGTGGGTCTGTTTTCAGCCCGTGGCTACAACATTGAGTCGCTCACCGTGGCGCCCACCGAGGATCCGTCGCTGTCGCGCATGACGATCCAGACCACGGGCTCCGACGATGTGATCGAGCAGATCACCAAGCACCTGAACCGCCTCATCGAGGTCGTGAAGGTCGTGGACCTCACCGAAGGCGCCTATACCGAGCGCGAGCTCATGATGGTGAAGGTGCGTGCCGTGGGCAAGGAGCGCGAGGAGATGAAGCGCATGGCCGACATCTTCCGCGGCCGCATCATCGACGTGACCGAGAAAAGCTACACCATCGAGCTGACCGGCGACCAGTCGAAGAACGACGCCTTCCTGCAGGCCATCGACCGCACGGCGATCCTCGAGACCGTGCGCACGGGTTCGTGCGGCATCGGCCGTGGCGAGCGCATTCTGCGCGTGTAAGACAATCTTCCTTTTTTCCCCTGAACAGAATTTCCAACGGAGCGACCATGAAAGTTTTCTACGACAAAGACTGTGACCTGTCCCTCATCAAGGGCAAGACCGTGGCCATCATTGGCTACGGCAGCCAGGGCCACGCCCACGCCCAGAACCTGAACGAGAGCGGCGTCAAGGTCGTCGTCGGCCTGCGCAAGGGCGGCGCGTCCTGGGACAAGGTCGCCAAGGCTGGCCTCACGGTGATGGAAGTCAACGATGCCGTCAAGGCCGCTGACGTGGTCATGATCCTGCTGCCCGACGAGAACATCCCCGAGGTGTACAAGAACAACGTCGAGCCCAACATCAAGCAGGGCGCGACCCTGGCTTTCGCCCACGGCTTCAACGTGCACTACAACCAGGTCGTGCCGCGCGCTGACCTGGACGTGATCATGGTCGCCCCCAAGGGCCCTGGCCACACCGTGCGCTCCGAGTACCTCAAGGGCGGCGGCGTGCCGACCCTGATCGCCGTGTACCAAGACAAGTCCGGCAAGGCCCGTGATGTGGCCCTGTCCTATGCCATGGCCAATGGCGGCGGCAAGGGCGGCATCATCGAGACCAACTTCAAGGAAGAGACCGAGACCGATCTGTTTGGCGAGCAGGCCGTGCTGTGCGGCGGTGCCGTGGAGCTGGTGAAGATGGGCTTCGAGACCCTGACCGAAGCGGGCTACGCGCCCGAGATGGCCTACTTCGAGTGCTTGCACGAGCTCAAGCTGATCGTGGACCTGATGTACGAAGGCGGCATCGCCAACATGAACTACTCCATCTCCAACAACGCGGAGTATGGTGAGTACGTGACCGGCACCGAGGTCATCAACGAGAAGTCGCGCGAAGCCATGCGCAACGCCCTCAAGCGCATCCAGACCGGCGAATACGCCAAGATGTTCATCCTGGAAGGCAAGACCAACTACCCGAGCATGACCGCTCGCCGCCGTCTGAACGCCGAGCATCCGATCGAAGTGGTGGGCGACAAGCTGCGCGCCATGATGCCCTGGATCGCCAAGAACAAGCTGGTGGACCAGAGCCGCAACTGAGTACGGCGCACCGTACTTCCAAGGCCACTTCGGTGGCCTTTTTGCGTTGGGGGTGCGCTGTAGGACGCAGCCGAGTCGCTACACTGCCCCCTTTGCCGCGCGGTGTGTGCGGTGTTTACTATCAAAAATGTAGCTCCTTGCGCTTGTTTGGCAAGGGCTGGAGGCCAATTTGATGCATGACGGCAATGAATCCGCCGAAGAACAGGGCGTCGTGGTGCGCAAGCGCCGCAAGGGCATTTACATCCTGCCCAACCTGTTTACGCTGGCGGCGCTGTTCGGCGGCTTCTATGCCATCGTCATGGCGATGAACGGCCGCTTCGACATGGCAGCCGTTGGCGTTTTCTGCGCCATGGTGCTCGACAGCCTGGATGGGCGCGTGGCGCGCATGACCAACACCCAGAGCGCGTTCGGCGAGCAGATGGATTCGCTGTCCGACATGGTGTCTTTCGGCGCCGCACCCGCGCTCATCGCCTACATGTGGGCGCTGCAGGGGCTGGGGCGCTGGGGCTGGATCGCCGCGTTTGTCTATTGCGCCTGCGCTGCGCTGCGCCTGGCGCGCTTCAACGTCAATACCGGTGTGGTCGACAAGCGTTACTTCCAGGGGCTGCCGTCGCCTGCGGCTGCGGCGTTGGTCATGGGGTTCATCTGGCTGCTCACCGAAGCTGGCGTGCGCCCAGGCCAGGGATCGGTGGCCTTGAGCTGGACGCAGGTTACCTGGCTGACCTTCGGCTTCACGCTGTATGCAGGGTTGACCATGGTGACCAACGTGCCGTTCTACAGCTTCAAGGACCTGCACATGAAGCGCAGCGTGCCCTTTGCGGCCATCGTGCTGATTGCGTTGGGCATCGCCATCGTCAATATCCATCCGCCCACGGTGCTTTTTGGCGTGTTCGTGCTGTACGGTCTTTCGGGCTACGTGGTGTACGCTTGGCGCAAGGCCAAGGGGCAGCACACCAGCGTCATCAGCACGTCCACGGACGAGCCAGACGAGCGGGGCCTGCACAAGTAGAAAGCCCGAGATGTGCTACATTGCACGGCATGAAAACGTTGGCCCTTGCCCTACTGCTAACTCCCCCCGGGCGGAGACGGTAGAGCGCGCGCGCACGCTTTTCACTCAAGGCCCGTATGCACCCGCAACGGGCCTTTTGTTTTGCACGCCAAACTTTTCCAGTTGCGGGTCCCACCCCCATCCACTCAGGAGTACACCATGGCAGATAAGCTGATCATTTTCGACACCACCTTGCGCGATGGCGAGCAGTCGCCCGGCGCTTCGATGACCAAGGACGAGAAGCTGCGCATCGCACGCCAGTTGGAGCGTCTCAAGGTCGATGTGATCGAGGCAGGCTTCGCAGCGAGTTCCAACGGCGATTTCGAGGCGGTGCAAAGCATTGCGAATGTGATCAAGGACTCGACCGTCTGTTCGCTGTCGCGTGCCAACGACCGCGACATCGCACGCGCCGCTGAAGCGCTCAAGGGCGCCAACAGCGCACGCATTCACACCTTCATCGCCACCAGTCCGCTGCACATGGAGAAGAAGCTGCGCATGACGCCCGAGCAGGTGCTGGAGCAGGCGACGCAGGCGGTGCGTTTTGCCCGCAATCTGGTCGGCGACATCGAGTTCAGCCCCGAGGATGGCTACCGCAGCGACCCGGACTTCCTGTGCCGCGTGCTCGAAGCAGTGATCCGCGAGGGCGCCACCACCATCAACGTGCCCGACACGGTGGGCTACGCCATTCCTGAGCTGTACGGCAACTTCATCAAGAGCCTGCGCGAGCGCATTCCCAACAGTGACAAGGCCATCTGGTCCGTGCATTGCCACAATGACTTGGGCATGGCGGTGGCCAACTCCCTCGCTGGCGTGAAGATCGGCGGTGCGCGTCAGATCGAGTGCACCATCAACGGCCTGGGCGAGCGTGCCGGCAACTGCTCGCTGGAAGAGGTGGTGATGGCCGTCAAGACGCGCCGCGACTACTTTGGCCTGGACGTGGGTATCGACACCCAGCACATCGTGGCTGCCAGCCGCATGGTGAGCCAGACTACAGGCTTCGTCGTGCAGCCGAACAAGGCTGTGGTGGGGGCCAACGCCTTTGCCCATGCTTCCGGTATCCACCAGGACGGCGTGCTCAAGGCGCGCGACACCTACGAGATCATGCGTGCCGAAGACGTGGGCTGGACGGCCAACAAGATCGTGCTGGGCAAGCTCTCGGGCCGTAACGCCTTCAAGCAGCGTCTGCAAGAGCTGGGTGTGGCGCTGGAAAGCGAGGGCGAGATCAATGCCGCGTTTGCCAAGTTCAAGGAACTGGCCGACCGCAAGAGCGAGATTTTCGACGAGGACATCCTGGCCCTGGTCAGCGACGAGAGCGTGAGCAGCGAGAAGGAACGGTACGGTTTCGTCTCCCTCTCGCAGCACAGCGAGACGGGTGAGCGTCCTCAGGCGCGCATCGTGTTCACGGTGGCGGGCAAGGAGGTGCAGGGCACGTCCGAGGGCAATGGCCCGGTGGATGCCTCGCTCAAGGCCATCGAAGCCCATGTGAAAAGCGGTGCCGAGATGGTGCTGTATTCCGTCAACGCCATCAGCGGCTCTACCGAGAGCCAGGGCGAAGTGACGGTGCGTCTGCAAAGCGCCGGCCGCGTGGTCAATGGCGTGGGTGCTGATCCCGATATCGTCGTGGCCTCGGCCAAGGCCTATCTCAGTGCCCTGAACAAGCTGCACAGCACGGCTGAACGGGTGGCTGCACAAGGTTGACTTGCAGCAAGCCCCGGGTGAGCGTCTTATAATCTCACCCACTTTCTTGAAAAGTCGCGCAATACGTTGATATTGCGCGACTTTTTTTAATTGGCTACACTGCCGCTGACTTTTTGTTGCTTGGGGTAACCGGATGCACAAGACCCACCGCTCCGCTCTCGAACGTTTCTCCCAATGGTGTAGCCTGGCTGCTTTGAGCTTGGCGCTGGCCGTCCCCATGGCCCATGCCGCGCCCAAGAAGCCGGCCAAGAAGCAGCAGGTCAGTTCCGCCCTCGCCAAACGTACGGTAGCCCGCAAAGCGACCGCGCCGCGCAAGGTGGCCCGCAGCGCCAAAGCCCCCGTGCGTGCGGCGTATGTGGCGCCGGAGCGGCAGTCGTTTGGCCAGTTGGCCGGACTGCACCAGGTCAGCGACCCGCTTTCGCTCAAGTCCAGCGTCGCCCTGGTGGTCGACCAGGATACGCATGAAGTGCTGCTCAGCAAGAATGACAAGGCGGTTCTGCCGATCGCTTCGCTGACCAAGCTCATGACGGGGCTCTTGATTTCCGAGGCGCATCTGCCCATGGACGAGCCGCTGACCATCACCCAGGACGACGTCGATACAGAAAAGGGCAGTCGCTCGCGCCTGAGCGTGGGCACCACGCTGACGCGGGGCGAGATGCTGCACCTGGCGCTGATGTCGAGTGAGAACCGCGCGGCGCATGCCCTTGGGCGTACCTACCCCGGCGGGCTGGGGGCCTTCGTCGCCCGTATGAATGCCAAGGCGCGTCAGCTGGGCATGACGGATACGCGCTATGTCGAGCCGACGGGCCTGTCGAGCAACAACCAGTCCAGCGCACGTGACCTGGCGACGCTGGTGAGCGTGGCCCATGGCGATCCGTTGCTGCGCGAGCTGTCGACCTCCCCCAGCTACGAAGTGGCGGTGGGCCGCCGCACCCTGCAGTTCAACAACACCAACCGCCTGGTGAGCAGCCCGGCGTGGGACATTGGCCTGCAAAAGACCGGCTATATCTCCGAGGCGGGCCGCTGCCTGGTCATGCAGGCCCAGGTGTCTGGGCGCAAGATCATCATGGTGTTCCTTGACTCGGCGGGCAAGTTTAGTCGGCTGGGCGACGCCGAGCGCGTGCGCCACTGGGTCGAGTCTTTGGGGCACGCCCCCGCGGCAAGCCGTACGGCATCGCTGCGCTGAAATCTTCGCGGCATTGGCGCCCTCCGGTCTGGAGGGCGTTTTCGTTTGGCTCTGTCACCTATTCGTGTTAATGAAATTCTTATGATGCGCCGCGAACCAAGCGCTGGCGCGGGTTTCGGGCGAATACGCCGAAGCCCTTCTGTCAGAGGGCGCCAACACGTTCAGGTGACAGAGCCTTTCGTTTTGGGGGGCTAGAGGCTGCGCAGCAGCAGCGCGGCACTGTGCAGGCCCAGCCAGGTCAGTAGCAGCGAGCCGCCCAAGTGAAGTGCGGCCACCCCCAGCGCCAGCCCCAGGCGCTGTTGCTGCAGCAGGCCCACCACTTCGGCGGAAAAGCTGGAGAACGTAGTCAGTGCCCCCAGGAAACCTGTCACGAGGGCCAGGCGCCAGGCGGGGTCAAGGTGGGGCATGGCCTGGAATACTGCCACGCATGCACCGATGAGATAGCCGCCGACCAGGTTTGCGGCCAGCGTGCCCCAGGGCAGCAGGCTGGTCGGGGTACTCAGCCACAGGCCCAGGCCCCAGCGGGCCAGCGCGCCGACACAGGCCCCTAGGCAGATGGACAGGATGTTAAGCATGGCGTGCGATCATCCGCGAGGCGCGGGTGTTTTAGTAGTCTTTTTCGAGGCTAGCCCTTATGCAACAAGCGCTAGCAGCTATCGAATCAGGAGTCAGGCATGCCCGAGTGGCGGCTGACGCTTGGTGGCACGGCCTGCCCGGCCCGGCGTGCGCGGAACAGGGCGGCACGCATCAGGAAGATATTGGTGATCGGCACAGTCACGGCGACGAACAGTGCGATTAGCAGCGGATGCAGGGCCAGGCGGTGCCCGAGGAGCGAGAAGTACACGATGCTGGCGTGCATGATGCACCACATGCCTAGCGTGGCGATGATGGCCGGGGCGTGCACGCGCTCAAAGTAAGTGGGTAGCCGCAGCAGGCCCAGCGAGCCCACCAGGGCGATGCCCGCGCCTACCAGCACCAGGGCAGCGATGGTGATTTCGGCCCAGAGCGGCATGGCTTCGGGTGTCATTCGATCACCTCGCCGCGCAGCAGGAATTTGGCCATGGCCGTGGAGCCGACAAACCCGAACAATGCCACCAGCAGCGCGGCTTCAAAGTAGTGGTTGCTGGCATACAGCATGCCCAGCACCAGCATCAGCAGCATGCCGTTGAGGTACATACAGTCCAGCGCCAGCACGCGGTCCTGTGCCGAAGGACCACGCAGCAAGCGCACCAGCGTGAATACCATGGCCAGCGCAAGCATGGCCAGCGCCAAGGGCAGTGCCCAGGAGAGCACGGGCTGCGTCATTCAAAAATCTCCATCAGGGGGCGTTCGTAGTGGTTCTGCACATGGTCGATCACGGCCTGTGGGTCGTCTACCTCCAGCACGTGCAGCAGCAGCACGGAACGGTCGCGCGCGAGTTCGGCCCATACCGTGCCGGGGGTGATGCACACGATCATGGCCAGCACTGCCAGCGCATTGGGGTCGCGCAGTTGCAACGGGATATGCACGAAGGCAGCAGGGTGCCGCCGCAACCGTGGGAACAAGATGAAGCGCAGCACCGCAGCGTTGGAGTGCAGCGTGTCCACCATGACCCGCAGGCCCAGGCGCAGCACCACGCCCGGGCGCCGGATGCGCACGGGCAGGGGGCGCAGTCCGCGCGTGAGCAGGGGGACCAGCCATGCCAGCACCAGCGCCATCACTAGGTTGCCGGGGCTGGCCGAGCGGTTCAGCAGCAGCCACAAGAGGAAAAGTGCCGCCGACAGCAGCGGTGCGGGCAGCAGGCGTTTCATGGGATTTTTCATGGCGCCTCCCGGACGAGCGGGGCGGCAATGGGGGCCGCCTCCATAACGGCGCGCACATAGGTCCCCGGGGCGTGCAGCGCATTCGCCGTGGCCTGGGTGAAGTTCATCACGGCCGCCGCATGCACCGTCAAGGCCACGCAGGCGGCCAGCAGGGCCGCGATTGGCAGGCCCTCGAGCACGCGCAACTGCGGCGTGGCGCGGTCCTGGGCGGCCCAGAAGTGGCGCATGCCGGTGCGCGTGAGGGCGATCAGCGCCAGCAGGCCGGTGCCGATCATCAGCGCCAGCAAGGACCAGCCCGACGCGCCCAGGCGCATGCCCGAGGACGTACCCAGTCCCAGCGGGTTCAGCAGCGCCGTGAGCATGGCGAACTTGCCGACAAAGCCCGACAGCGGTGGCAACCCCGTGATGACGAGCGTGCACACCATGAACGACAGCCCGAGGAAGGCGGCGGCGGCGGGAATCACGCGGCCGATCAGTACCTCCTCGTCGTCGTCCAGGTTCATGCCCTGCGTGGGCAACAGCTCGGGGTTGAGGAAGGGGGCGTCTTCGTCGTCGGCGTCGGTGCGCGTGCCGTCGTTGCGCCAGCGCTCGATCAGGTCAGCCAGCAGGAACAGCGTGCTCACTGCCATGGTGGAGCTGGGCAGGTAATACAGCAGCGCCGCCGTCAGCTCCGTCTGGCCAAAGCCCACGGCGGCCAGCAGCGTGCCTGATGACAGCACCGCCGCGAAGCTCGCCAGGTGCGTAATGCGCTGCGACCCCAGCATGCCAATGGCCCCGAACGCCATGGTCAGCATGCCGCCGCCGATCAGCCAGGGGCCGCCGAACAGTGCCGAGGCGCCAGCCTCGCTGCCAAACATCAGCGTCCACAGACGCAGCAGGGTATAGACGCCGACCTTGGTGAGCAGCGCAAACAGCGCGCCCACCGGCGGCGTGGCGGCGCTGTAGGCCGGCACCAGCCAGAGGTTGAGCGGCCACACTGCCGCCTTGATGAGAAAGGCCGTGGCCAGGATGCCGGCGGCAGCGTGCAGCAGACCGCGGTCGCCCGCCGTCACCTGCGGAATGGCGCGTGCCAGGTCGGCCATGTTGAGCGTGCCGGTGATGCCGTACAGCATGGACACGCCGATAAGGAACAGCGACGACGCGGCCAGGTTGATGGCGATGTAGTGCAGCCCCGCCTGCACGCGCGCGCGCCCCGAGCCGTGCAGCAGCAGCCCGTAGGAGGCGGCCAGCATGATCTCGAAGAACACGAACAGGTTGAACAAGTCGGCCGTGAGGAAGGCACCTGCCAGCCCCATCAGCTGGAACTGGAACAGCGGGTGGTAGTGCACGCCCGCGCGGTGCCAGCGCGAGGAGGCGAAGACGATGG
>Ga0222428_100215_pt1 | contig 46568 bp, 43 predicted proteins | sample 2B5Ametagenome_FD_182471 | JGI IMG/M metagenome (GOLD analysis project Ga0222428, IMG submission 182471) | Enriched microbial communities from leaf-cutter ant dump, University of Wisconsin, Madison, United States - 2B5A (version 2) | ecosystem: Environmental > Terrestrial > Nest > Insects nest >...
TGGGCATCGACTCCGGCCTGCCCGACTTCCGGGGCGACAACGGCTTCTGGCGCGCCTACCCCGCGCTGGGCCGGCAAAGGCTGCCGTTCGAGCGCATCGCCTCGCCGCACGCCTTTCAAAAGCGCCCCGCCACCGCCTGGGGCTTCTACGGCCACCGGCTCAACCTGTACCGCGCCACCACGCCGCACGCGGGCTTCGGCCTGCTCCATGCCTGGGCGCAGCGCATGGCGCAATCCTCAAGCCCCGTACCGTCCAGCACCGGGCCGCCCTCGCGGAAAAAGAGCTGCCCGAATTCATGGACAGGCTCGCCAGCTACGACGGCGCCCTCAGCATCGTGCTGGGCCTGCGCATGCTGATGCTCACCGCTTGCCGGCCAGGCGAAGTGCGCGCGGCGCGCTGGGCCGAATTCGACCGCGAGGCCGCGCTGTGGACCATCCCGCCAGAGCGTATGAAAATGCGCGAAGAACACCGCGTGCCCCTGGGACCCTGACGTGATCGAGCGGCAACTGGCCCACAAGGAACGTAACGAAATACGGGCTGCGTACCACCGCAGCACCTACATGGAAGGCCGCAGCAAGGCCCCATGCGGGCTCGCGGGCGGTTTTTTGCGCTGCGGGAGTATCGGGAAACGTCGGAATTCGTCGCGTAGTCCTACGGGCAGCAAAAGGGGCCGTAACGTAACGGGAGGAATGGCCTTTCAGACAGGAATTGCCTGGAGTCAACTATCCACAAATTCACCAGGGAAGGCCCGCTGGCAGGCTTGGCAGGGAGAGCTTCGCGGGCATCTCAAATTTGAAAGGGAATGGACTCGCGCAGGGTGCAGGCCGCGGCCCTGGGCAACGCAGGCTCGCGTCTCGACGGCTGGCAAACCCTCCAAAGCCCACCAACCTCACCAGGCAGTGCGGCCTGCAGACTGCAAAATCTAGCCGCTGCTTTGCGCAGGCGCGCGTGTCGTCCGGAACCCTCCCAAAAAAACTGCCAGCCAGATGAGATCATCCTCCCAGAGTCTCTGGACCTCAGTCCAAGGCCTTCAGTGGGCGATGAGAGCCTTGCCTCCAGCCACGGGGCGATCGGGTGCTAGCGCTCTGCAGGCGGCGCCAATGCTGTCTTCCTTGTCCGTTTGGTCAGATCAATCCCGATGACGCGGATTTCTTCGATGCCGGGGTGATCGGTGGCCACATGTGTCCCATGCGACTGCAACGCATCGACCAGCGTCAGGAAATTGACCAAGCGGCGATTAGGTAGCTTCCAGCGCCGCTTCTTTGCGTCCCGCCACACCAGCAGGTAGATGCCGCGGCTGGAGGCTTGGTCTCGCAAATAGTCGCCCGCAAGCTGCCCTTGGAGTCGCTCGAACAGCGCAGGTCCCGTCCAGTTGTCAGCGATCTTCAACTCGGTTGGGACGGCGCCAGGGAACGTCGAGCAGGTCCATCGCAGATCGGGACGTTTTGCGTCGGGAAGTTCGTCCTCTTGAGGAATCACGAATCGGCCGCGGGCATGCTGTGAGCACCATGAGGCGATCCAGTTGCGCAGTTCGGTCTCGCGCTCCGTGCGGATGACCACTGGCGCGGTGCTCAGATCGCTGTCCTCCATCTCATGCTTCAGGTCGAGCAAGCGCATAACCGCCAGCTCGAACAGCTCTTGGTGGTTAGCCGGGGAGCGCTCGTAGGTTTCGGCGAATTCGCTCACCTGCTTTTCGCTCCACGCAGGCAGCTCACTGTCGGCCTGGGCCCTGGCCAGGGCTTGCCGCGCCAGCCAAGGCCGGTAGTCGGCCTGGGGATGGTCCTCCGACAGGCTCCGCAGCGCCCGGAAGGACTCGCGCCCAGGTATGTCGCGCAGCAACTGCACTAGGTACTCGCGGGCATTCTGGGCGTCGTCGCGCAGGCCAGGTGAAAACACGCCCTTGCCGGAGCGGTCGATGTCCTCATCGGCCCGCACATGCTGGTGCGCCAGAAGATAGAGGCGCTTGAGCACCGCTGGCGTCCGGTACTTGTCGCGCATGAAGGATGTTGTGGTCCGCCGGTTGCCCAGCAGATGCACGGTAAACGCCATGGTGAATTCCGTGCGTTGCGCGGCATCGTCCAATGCGTTCAGGTGCTGCTCCACGGCATCAATGGCGGGACCGGGATCGACGCTGGTCCGTGCGGCGGCCCACAGTGCATGGTATTTGGGATCTCCCGTCAACATCCGTTCACGTGCCAAGGCGGCAACGACAGCATCGGACAGATCCGACACCTGGAGAATGTCCACCAGGTGTTTCAGCACCAGGGGGTGCTGCGGCGAGTGGGTGGTCAGCAGCAAGAGGATGCCTTGCGCCATAGCGGTGGCGAGCCATTCCCTGGCGCGATGGATGCGCGCGATCACGTACAGGGCGGCCGTGTTTGAGTTGTTCATCTGCAGTTCGAAAGCGATCTCGGCCAGCAGCATCTCTGCGACGACCTGGCGGTGGGCTTCGAACAGGGCAGGAAACCAGTCCGGAAATCCGTTTATCTCCATCATCGCGTAGCGGAACGCTACACGGGCTTCCGCAGCTGAGAGAGATGCCATCAGCCCAGGGGTCTCCAAGGCGTCTACAGTCAGTCCGGCGAGGCCGAACATGTCGGCGAGTGGCATGCTGTCGATTTGCGCGCCTTCGGAGAGCAATTGCGGCGAATGTCCGCGCCAGAACGCCACCATGCCGTCCCTGAACGCTAGCGCAGTGGGCGCGCCGAACTCCGCTTCGAGGCTGCGCCAGTCGCCGCGGGTCCATCGTGAGTGGTTGCCCTTCTCCAGACTGCGCATGGCGTCGAGCAGGTATTCTTGCTCCTTGCACACGCTGGAAGGACCATCGAAGCTCGGGGCCCGCAAGATGTCGAGCCTGCCAGCGAGCCACACTGCATACTTGCGGCGTTGCTGCAAGTTCCGTTCCGCAGCTTCCTTGGCGCGCTGCGTCCGCTCGGCGCTTTCACGTTCGAGCTTCTGAAGCGCCTCGCTCTTCTCGTGCTGTGCCTCAAGCTGCTGCAGCCGTAGCGCCAGCGGCTCGTTGTCCTCCACGGCTTTCACCAACTGAACGTGCAGACCCTGCAGCCGCCCGCCCTGGACATACAGCCGGAATGCGATCTCCAGCGCCACCCGCTGGTCCTCTGCCTGCTTCCGCTCGGAGATGACGGCGATGGCAGCATCGAAGTCGCTCTCGACCCACTCTACTGGGAGCATGGCGGACCGAGCTATCGATTGGTCAACGGTCCGATGCTCTGAGCGCCGCTGATCAATGAGGTACCAAAGCCAGGCCCATTTGAGGTCGGACCACGCTTGCACTAGCTCCGGTAGGCCCAATTCTTTCACGCCGCGCAGTTCGTCGTCATAAGGGCTGTCCAGCATCAGCACATGCAGCGCTGCCACCGCGCTGTGCTGCAACGCGAGCGTATGGCGTGCGGCCACGAGGCGGCTTAGCACCGCGCCTATGGGCCGGCGCAACCATCTGTTTCTGACGGACAGGTTGTAGCCGTAGCGGTTCATGACCGGGGGGGTGATCAACAGCTCATACAACCGGTCGATGACGTTCGGGACCAGAGAAAGGTCAGCCCGTTCCAGAAACCGTACCGTCGCGGTGGTCAGGCCCGTGGTGTCGTAATCGTTGAGTTCTTCCAGCCGTGGAATGCAGTCCATCAGCCACTGCAGCGTCGCGGCGTCGGGTTGATCGATCAGGCTCAACAGTTCAGCTATGCACCGTCGGTCCAGGCTGTCGCCCTCTGAGGCGAACTGGCTGCGAACGGTTGCCATGTCCGATGGGGTCCCCACAGCATCCACGGCATGGAATGCTGCCATGCGCCCCTCCGAAGGTGTTGTGGCGGAGAGGGCTATCTGCAGGGCTTCCGGAAGGGCGTGAGCGATGCGCCCGTGGCACACCATCCACATCAGGAAGCCAGTGACGGTTTCCTCGTTCTTGTACTCCAGGATCAACCGGCGCACGGTTTCGGACACATCCGGCGACGCGAAGCGCTGGATGGCGCTGTACTGGAACGGGGTGAAATCCGAAGTGCCAACCGCCAGTTTCTTGCAGACATCTGTCAGGATGGCGCCGCGCACGTCGGGTGGAAGCAGTAGTGGATCCCCGCCTTCGAACACGATCTCCGGCGCCACTTGCTGGACTCGCGCGAGGATGCGCGTGTCGGACATGGCCAGCCAGGGCAACAGGCCGCGCAGCGAGGGCGTCACCACCTGGCACTTGTATTGCTCGCGAAAAAAAAGGGCTTCGACTCGCCGACGTGACACCTCTTGCTTGAGCAGCCTGAGAAACCACTGAGCGGCAAGATATTCCAGCACCGATCGGTGATGGAACCGGACGCTACCGTAGACGTCCGGATCGAACAGCGATCGCTGCAGCAGCGCGGCGATCTCTGCATCGTCCCAACCCAGCACGTCGCGTGGGCGCAGGCCCGGACCGGCCTGCGGCCCATCGGGCACCTGGATGTTTTGCATGCGCGTGAGCACCAGGGCGGCCGCAAGCTTTTCCACCCCCTCTCGCGCACGTGCGGGGGTCATAGGATACGCATGTGCGCGATCCTGGCTGTCCTGTAAGCGGCGCTGCACGCTGGCGGTCATCAGTTTCCCCCGTGAGCCGATCCGCCCGCGCTTGGACTGGGTCCAAAAAACCACCAGTTCGTCCAGGTCCTGAGGGCGCTGGGTAAAAGACTCGGCATCAGCCCGTTCGATGGCGTCCATGAAAGCTCGGACGGCCTCGATGCCCCGGGCGGTAGCAAACCTCTCGATCTGCGACGGGGAAAGCGGCTCCAGCCGCACCACCTGGAAAACCGGGCCCGCATCCTGGCCCTGGCCGGACTGTTTCGCCCGCTCCTCGCGTGGCTGGAACAGTTGATCACAGAGATCCAAGTCCGTCTGGTGCCGCCATGCCGACGGCCGCCCCGTCATCAGGATGTGCGTCCGGTCCAACGCCTTGGCCTTGGTTAGCTTCGTAGCGACCCTGCGCACCGCTCTCTCGAAATCCAGCGATGAGCGCAGCCGCGATTCATCGATGGAGTCGAGTAGCACCCAGCCGGGCTCCTGCGAGGCCAGCCATGCCTCGAAGTCTTCGTGGCTGCCGATATCAAACGCCGCATCGAAGTCCTGGGCTACATGCTCCAGACGGAGAAAGAAGGCCTCCTTGTGTTCCCTGCGCAAGCGCCGCGCAGCCTCCTTCAGCAACCATGTCTTGCCGGATCCGCCTTCCGCCAGCATGACCACCCTGGGCCGCTCCAGCAGTGCAGGCAAAAACACCGCATCTTGTCCTTGACCAGGCTCCAGCGCCGCGTCGTCGCCTGGCCTCCCTGTCGGAAGCAGTTCTTGGAAGGTGCGGTCCAGTTCAATATACATGGGCGGCAAGGATAACTGTGGCAAGCGCACCCACAGCATAGGCTGCTTGGCTTTCAGCTGTCCCTAAAACACCATAAGGGCATGCAAAGACCAGCCACCCCCACCCCTCCCAGCCCGGCCGACCTCGGCCTGTCCGCATCCCGCCCCTACCGCGAGCGCCTGCTGCGCATCAACGATGTGTGCTTCATGACCGGCCTGGGCCGCAGCACCGTCTACGCCAAGGTCAAGGAAGCCGACTTCCCCGGCCCGGTGCAGTTGCACGGCTCCAGCGTGGCATGGCGCGAGAGCGAGGTAGACGCGTGGATCGCTGCGCGCCCTGCTGCAGGTGCCACGGCCGCAGGGGCCGCCTGATGGCCACGCGCCTGACCTTCTTCTGCCCGCACTGCAAAGGCAAAACCAAGACGCGCACCAGCCGGGGCCTGTCGCCCACGCTGCGCGAGCTGACCTACCAATGCGACGACCCCGAATGCGGCTACAGCTTCGTGGTGCAGGCCGAAGCCGTGCGCACGCTCTCGCCCTCGGGCAAGCCCAACCCGGCCATCAACCTGCCGCAGTCGGCGCAGGCGCTTGCGCTGGCGCAAGCGCGGGCCGACAAGCCGCCGCGCGCGCATGCCGGCGCTGCGGCTTGAGGAAACCCGCCATGGCCCCACTTGCCCCCCAGGCTGGGCGCGCGCTACACTGTGCCGTCACGTCAAAAAAAGGCGTGAACGGGATTGGCGTCCCGATGCACTTTCTGCGACGCAAGCCGCAGATTTCTTCGCAGAGACTCTGCGGCTTTGTCGTTCGTGCCCCATTTTTTGGTGGCTCGGGCAGGGAGCCGCAAGGCTCGCCGGTTCTCGCAGGAGGTGCCCGGTACGCCAACCTGTCCGAGCTGCCGCCCCTGATTGGCGTCGAGGGTGGCGGTTGTTGCAAACTGCACCTTCTGGAGGCCACCATGGCTGACCGCATCCCCGCACGCGCACTTGCCGCGCGCACCGTCTCGCCCGCACCGGGCACCCCCGACCCTATCCAACTGCACGCCGCCGCGCACAACGCGCTGAGCATTGCGCTGCACCACCTGCGCCAGCCGCAGCTCGACGTGGCCAACGCACGCCGCAAGGTGGCTCAGGCCCTGGCCGCACTGCGCGGCCTGGACGTTGCCTTGAGCCTGGAGGGGTAAGCATGAACATGACCACCCACAACGCTGCCCGCGAGGTAGCGCAGGCGGAGCCTTGCCCAAAATCGCCCCAAGCCTGCAATGGCTGCCGGGATAACTTCTACCTGCACGAGCTGCACTACCCCGACGCGCTGCATGCGCTGGACGTATTCGACGGCCCCGCCGTGCGCGGCCAGATCGACCGCCGCCGCGCCTGCACGGCCTGCCCCGATGCCGCCAAGCCCTGCCTGCAAGCGCGGCCCGCCGATACGGCTCCAGCACCTGCACCCACCATGCCTGTCCTTGTTCTGCAAGCGCAAGACCACACCGAATCCCTGCGCACCGTGCTGCGCGCCTGCCACGCCGTGGCCTCGCTGGCTGCAGGGGCCAGCAACCCCGGCGCCACCGTCGGCATGGATGGGCTGGGCGAGCTGCTGCACCTGCACAGCGAGGCCATGGAGCAGCGCCTGGACGCCATCCACAACCTGACCGAAACCATCCGCGCCACCCTGGTCCGCCGCCCGGAGCGCGGCCAGGCCATCAGCCTCGTGCTCAATGCCAGCGACCAGTTGGAGAACATGCGCCAGGTGCAGCTCGCATGGCAGGCCATCGCCTGCATGGTCCCCTACGCGGCCGACACCCTCACCGGCGAGAACCTCGGCGCGGCCCTGCGCCTGCTGGCCGACGCCATGCAGGAGCGCATCGCCGCCATGGATGACAAGTTCGACGCGCTGCACGCCGCACTGGCGCAGCAAGGGCCGGGCGCATGAGCGCAGCAGGCGCAAGGCACGCCTGCGGGGCCTGCCTAGCCCGCATCACCAGCCTGTGGGCCGAAGCCCGGCCGGCTGCCTTGCGCCTGCGCCCCGCACGGGCCCACGCGCACCACGCGCAGCGCTGCCCACCTATGCAGCGGCCGCGGGTGTAGCCCATGGCCACCATCCCGCGCAAGCCGCCCACCGCCTCGCTTGCCGAGTGGGAAAGAAACAAGCCCACGCTGCGCATGGCGCACGGCCACATGGAGCGCGTGGTGGCCAGCGCCCCCGCAGGCTGGCAGGCGGTGGTGCGCGAGCGGCTGGCCGTGGGCGCGCTATCGCCCTCCAAGTCGCTGGACGCCGCCAGCCTGACGGCCGAGCAGTACCTGGCCCAGCCGCCCGAATGGGCGCAGGCCTGGGACCTGCTGCAGGCCATTGCCGACTACGAGGACCGCTTTGGCCTGGCCAGCCTGTGGAACCTGGAAGACTACGAAATCTGCCGCATGGCCAAGAAGCTGGCGGCCGAAGCGGACGAACTGGACGCGCTGGCCCAGGGCCAGGGCTGCACGCTGGCCGAGCGCGTGGACTCCATCCGGCTGCTGGTGCGCTGCGTGGGCATTGCCGAAGACAAGCCCCTCGCGGGCCTGCCCGCCATCCTGCGCGCGCAGGACCCGGCCTGGTGGCGCCGCCGCCTGCGCGTGCACGTGGCGCGCGTGGTCGAAGCCGGGGCCGTCGGCATGGGCCAGGTGCACCGGGGCACGGGCGGCTATGTGAGCCGCGACGGCCTGCACCGGCGCCAGGCGCAGCTGCGGCGCAACGCCGAAACGCTGCACCGCACGCTGTACCGCAACGAGGCCGGCCAGGTCTGGGCGCTGGATGAACTGGCCGCGCTGGGCACCGCAAACCCGGCGGTGCGCGGCGGCGAGCTGATGACGCGCATCCGCGGCGCCGAGGAATACGCCGACGCGCGCGCCCACGTCGGGCTGTTCATCACCAAGACCCTGCCAGGCCGATTCCATGCCATGAAGCTGGGCAGCGGCGGGCGGCCGGTGGCGAACAAGAAGTACAGCGGCGCCACGCCGCGCGACGGCCAGATGTGGCTGCGGAGGATGTGGCAAAAGGTGCGCGCCAAGCTGCAGCGCCTGGGCGTGCGCGTGTACGGCCTGCGCGTGGCCGAGCCGCACCACGACGACCGCGACACCGTGCGGGCCTACCGCGCATGCCACCGGCACGGGGAAATCCGGGCCGACTTCCGCGCCTTCATGGAAGCCATGGGCGGCCACGCCTGCAAGCGCGGGGAATGGCTGCTGCGCACGGCGCACCGGCATGTGGAGCCGGGGCAGGCGAACCGCTACGGCGAAGCGGTGAAGGTGGGGCGCATCGTCGGCCTGGTGCCCCAGCGCGGGCGCCTGTGCGGGCGCTGGCTGGTGAGCCGGCGCATTGCCTGGCGCCCGGTGGTGCAGGAGCACGCGCAGGAAGGCGGCCAGGACGGCGCGCAGGCCCCGGCGCCGGGCGCGGCGCGCGCCGCCTTGGCGGCGCCTTGGACTGGTTTCAATAACTGTACGGCCCGGCTTGAGGGCGGGCTGCGGCGGCAGGTGTTTGGCCGCGGCGACCACGAAAAAGAGGACTGGTGCACGCCCCAGGCGCTGGCCCAGTTCCGTGCCATGCAGACACAGGAGGCATGGCACGGATGAAGAAACCGGCCACCACCCGCACCCACGCCACCCAGGCGCGCCGCCGCATAGCCGGCGCCCCGGCCCATGGTGCGGCCACGTTCTGAGGAGCGCAGCATGGACAAGACAACCACCGCCACCGCTGCAGCCGCCGCCCTGCTGCAGCGCCTGCACTGCAAGGGCCTGCACCTGTCGGCCATGCCCGGCGGCACGCTGCGGGTGTGGCCCGCCGTGCGGCTCGATGAAGCCACGCGCGAGGCCATCGCCGAAGGCATCGCGCAGCACAGGGCCGGTCTGCTGGCGCTGCTGTCTCCCCTGGATGCGGATGCACTGGAAGACGACCGCCACCGCTGCCGCGATTGCTACCACCTGCAGCGCAAGGGCGACTGCGCCATGGCCGCGCAAGGGCGCCTGCCTGGCGCGCCCGCGTGGTACACGCCGCCGCGGGACGTGCTGGCGCGCTGCCCCCTGTTCTGCCCCTTGCCGTACTGACCATGCACGCCAGCACCCCCGCCCCCCTGACCAACGCCCAGCGCCAGCGGCGCCACCGCGACAAGCGCCGCCGCGAGTTGGAAGCCCTGCGCGCCGCGGCATTCGCCGCGCCGCAGGAGCGCGAGCGTGCAGCCCAGGCGCAGTGCCTGGCGGCCCAGCTTGGCCAGGCCACGCGCAGCGCCGCCGCGCTGCAGGCGCGCCTGGATGCGCTGCAGGCCTGCGAAGGCGAACTGCAGGCCCTGCGCGAAGCTGTGCGCGCCTTGGTGCCGAAGCTGAGCCCGGCCGCGCAGCAGGTGGCGCGCAGGCACCTGCAGGACTGCGGAGCAGCGCAGTGGCTCAATCGGCCTTGGCCTGGGATGGCTGGGCGCGGTGGCCCTGCAGGCCGGCGCATGCGCTGCTGAATTGCAGGCTCAGCGCCTGGTCGGTGCCGGCGAATTCGCCGGTGATGCGGTGCAGCGCTGCGCGGGCGCGCTGGTATTGGGCAAGGGCCTCCTGCAGCGTGCTGCTGGCGGCGTGGAATGCCTTGCGGGCTTCGGTTTCAGTCATGGTCGCTCCTTGGGACGGGGTTAGAAAAACACACGGGAAGAAAGGGGGGATGGCGCCACGCCCACCCCGGTCGGCGGCGCTGGTGGGTTGCTGAGAAAAAGGAGAGCAGACCATGACATTCGACATCCACGAACACGCCCGCAGCGCCCAGGCCGCGCTGCACGATGCGCTGGCCGAGCTGGAGCGGGCGCGCACCGCCTACGAAACCGGCGCCGGGCTGCAGTTCGGCCAGGCCAAGGCCGCGCGGGATGCACTGGCCGCCAAGATCGAGGCCGCGCAAGGGGAGGCCGCTGCGGCCGATGAGGCGTTTCAGGCAGCGTTCTCGGCCGCAGGGTTCGAGCGCGACGACGCTACGTGTGCGGCGCTCAATCGCAAGAACAACGCGCAGGCCATGGCCGAGGCGATGCGTGCTGCGCTGGCCAAGGGGGGCAAGGAGCTGCAGGCGCTGTCGGCCGATGCCAGCGTGCAGGCGCGCGACTATGCGGCCGCGCATGAGCGCGCTTACATCGCGCACGCGCAGGCCGAGGGCTACCGGGCGCTGCAAGAAGGCGGCGAGCAGCTAGCGCGGGCCATGGCACTGGCTGCGCATGCGCCGCGCAGGAACAGCCTGCACGAGGATGCGCTGGGCCGGCCGGCCAGCTCGCCAGCCATGCGCGCGGAAATAGCGGCCGCGCGCTGGGCGTTCATTCTCGATGGGCTCAAGGCGATGGCCGAGGGGCTGCCGGAGTTCGATGCGCGGCCGCAGGTGCAGGCGCTGGGGGTGTTCGACCTGGGGGCGCTGACGGCGCAGGATGTGCTGACGCCGGCGCAAATCAACCTGATGCGCAAGACGGGAAAGACTGCCCTGTAGGGCTGCCCCAGGCTCAGGCCGGGGAAGGCGCGAAGCGGTTGCAGCGGCTGCCGGGCAGCAGGGCCACGGGCATGGCCGCGTGGTGCCTGGGCGGCGTGCGCTTGCCTGGATCGGCCAGGATGTGTTCCAGATGGCCGCTCCAGCGCGCCGGATTGGGGCCGGCATGGTGGCCGGGCGCGCTGGCCCGGTCGAGGACTTGCTCGATGCGGCTGCGCTGGCGCACGGCCGTCTAAGTTTTGCTCTTCCAGAGGGGGTGGCATCCGCAGCACGTGCGCCTGCCCGATGTGGGGGAATGCGTAGGTAGACAGGGTGCTGCGCCATGGCCAGCAGCGCGGCTTCGCGCTGGACCTGGGGCACCGCCAAGGGAACCGCGGCCGCCTTGGCGCAGCTTAAGCGCGGCGCGGGCGGCCTTTCGCTTGGTGGGGCCTGCGACACGTGCCCCAGGGAAAGGCGGCGGCCAGCTTGGGAAGTCCGCAGGCGGCGCTTGGTGGCGGATGGTTGTGGCTTTGATGGGCTTGCTGGCTGTCGAAGCGCGCGCATGCGCCCTGAATACCCACTTTCGTGGGAGGGGGGCAAGCCCCGCATGGGCGCGCGAGGCAGGCGATTTACCCGGCTGGCCGTTGGGTGCCTACAGGTAGCACTGGTGGCATGCAAATGTGCCCCCAATCTGCAAAAAGGTGCCCCCAAATGTGCCCCCAATTTGCGCGGATGGGGGTGGATTGGTGTGGAGTCCTGCAGACAGCTAAGATGCCTCTCCCAGAGGGAAAATAAAAAAGTCCGGAAGAGTATGGACTCTTCCGGACTTGTTCGTGGTGCCGGAGGCCGGAATCGAACCGGCACGCCTTGCGGCGGGGGATTTTGAGTCCCCTGCGTCTACCAATTTCACCACTCCGGCGGGGAATTCGTGAAGCTCTAAATTATGGCACAGTAGTGGCGTATGACTTCACTCACCAAGCACTACCCCACCATCGAGGACGCTATCGGCCGCACGCCGCTGGTTGCGTTGCAACGCATCGGCGCGCAGGACAACCAGGCGCGGTGCAACGTGGTGCTGGGCAAGCTCGAGGGCAACAACCCCGCGGGCTCGGTGAAGGACCGGCCTGCGCTGTCGATGATCCGGCGTGCCGAGGAGCGCGGCGAGATCAAGCCCGGCGACACGCTGATCGAGGCCACCTCGGGCAACACCGGCATCGCGCTGGCCATGGCGGCGGCCATCAAGGGCTACCGCATGGTGCTGGTCATGCCCGAGGACCTGTCCATCGAGCGTGCCCAGACCATGAAGGCCTTTGGCGCCGAGCTCATCCTGACGCCCAAGAGCGGGGGCATGGAGTACGCCCGCGACCTCGCCGACACCATGGTCAAGCAGGGCAAGGGCCGCGTGCTCGACCAGTTCGCCAACCCGGACAACCCGCGCATTCACTACGAGACCACCGGCCCCGAGCTGTGGGAGCAGACCGGGGGGCGCATCACCCACTTCGTCAGCGCCATGGGCACGACCGGCACCATCACCGGCGTGGCGCGGTTCCTCAAGGAGAAGAACCCGGCGGTCCAGATCGTCGGCGCCCAGCCGCAAGAGGGCTCGCGCATTCCCGGCATCCGCAAGTGGCCCGAGGAGTACCTGCCCAAGATCTACGAGCCGCGCCTGGTGGATGAACTGGTGTACGTGGGCCAGGACGACGCCGAGGACATGTGCCGCCGCCTGGCGCGTGAGGAGGGCGTCTTCGGCGGCATTTCCGCCGCTGGCGCCTGCTGGGTGGCGCAGCAGATCGCGGCGCGCGAGCGCAACGCCACCATCGTCTTCGTGGTGTGCGACCGCGGCGACCGCTACCTGTCCACCGGCGTCTTTCCGGCTTGAAGCAAAAAAGCCCTCCAGCCCTTGATGGACAAGCGAAAACAGCTATAAGAACAAGAGCAATGCACTACGAAACCCGCTTCTGCCCCCACTGCGCCACGGCGCTCGCCCCCATCGTCATGGCCGAGGACGGCGGCGACAAGGAGCGCCTGCGCTGCCCCGCCTGCGGCTGGACACACTGGAACAACCCCACGCCCGTGCTGGCCGCCATCGTCGAGCTGGACGGCAAGGTGCTGCTGGCGCGCAACGCCGCCTGGCCGCCGAAGATGTTCGCGCTCATCACCGGCTTCATGGAGGCGGGCGAATCGCCCCAGGAGGGCATCGCGCGCGAAGTGAAGGAAGAAACCAATCTCGACGTGCTGTCGTGCCGCATCGTCGGCGCCTACGAGTTCCTGCGCATGAACCAGGTCATCATCGCCTACCACGTCGTGGCGCGCGGCGAGGTTCGGCTCTCACCCGAGCTGGTGGACTGGCGCCTGTACGACCTGCACGAGCTCAAGTGCTGGCCCGCCGGCACGGGCTATGCGCTGGCCGACTGGCTGCGCACGCGCGGACATGAGCCGGTGTTCTTCACGGCCGAGGAAAATGAAGAGCGCCGGCGCGGGCTGGGCCAGCCGAAGGACTGAAAGACATGGACACCCACAAGGAAATCGATACGCGCGGCCTCAACTGTCCGCTGCCCATCCTCAAGGCCAAGAAGGCCCTGGCCGACATGGCCAGCGGCCAGTTGCTCAAGGTACTGGCCACCGACAGCGGCTCGCTGCGCGACTTCCAGGCGTTCGCCAAGCAGACGGGCAACGAGCTGGTGGAGCAGCAGACGGTGGGCGAGGAATACATCCACGTGCTGCGCAGGCGTTGAGAACAAAATTAGCTGCCAGCCCTTGCTGTGCAAGCGCTGGCAGCTATCGTTTTTGCAGTTTCCGGGGGGCGGTTCGGCCAGCCCTCCGTTGGCGGCGGGCAAGCCTCCCGCTCTCAGCCCGTCACATCCTTGCCGAAGATGTTGCGCGCGATCCCCAGTTTCTGGATTTCGTTGGTGCCCTCGTAGATGTCAGGGGAAAATTCAAATGCGCTCGAACACCACGGCGATGCCCTGGCCGCCACCAATGCACATGGTGACCAGGCCATAGCGCCCCTGGATGCGCTGCAGCTCGTAGATGCACTTGACCGCCAGAATGGCCCCGCTGGCGCCCAGCGGGTGGCCCAGTGCGATGGCGCCGCCGTTCGGGTTGATGCGTGCGGGGTCCAGGCCCAGAAGGCCCTTGCACACGCCCAATGCCTGGGCGGCGAAGGCTTCGTTCGACTCGATCACGTCGAAGCTGTCCAGCGCCAGCCCCGTGTGCGCCAGGACCTGCTGCACCGCCGGGATCGGGCCCGTGCCCATGAGCGCGGGATCGACGCCGGACACCGCATAGCCCACCATGCGCGCCAGCGGCTGGACGTTGCGCCGCTGCGCGGCCTCGGCGGACATCAGCACGCAGGCGGCAGCGCCATCGTTGATGCCCGAGGCGTTGCCTGCCGTCACGGAGCCATCCTTGCGGAACACCGGCCGCAGCGCCGCCAGCGACTGCAGGCTGGCATCCGCCTTCGGGTGTTCGTCGGTGTCGAAGAGGACCGCGCCCCGGCGCGAGGCGATCTCGACCGGCACGATCTGCGAGCGGAAGCGGCCCGCCGCAATGGCCGCGACGGCCTTGCGGTGGCTTTCCAGGGCGAAGGCGTCCTGCTGCTCGCGCGAGATATCGAACAGGGCGGCCACGTTTTCCGCTGTGACGCCCATGTGCCCCGCGCCGAACGGGTCGGTGAGCGCGCCGGTCATCATGTCGATCAGCGGCGTATCGCCCATGCGGGCGCCCCAGCGCGCCGCCGGCAGCGCATACGGCGCGCGGCTCATGGTCTCGACGCCGCCGCCGATGGCCACCTCGCACTCGCCCAGCCGGATGGCGTTGGCCGCGTTCACCACGGCCTGCAGGCCCGAGCCGCACAGGCGGTTCAGCGTCAGGGCCGTCGAGGACACGGCCATGCCGGCCTGCAGGCCGGCCACGCGGGACACATACATGTCGCGTGGCTCCGTGTGCAGGACGTTGCCCAGCACGATCTGGCCGACCTGCGCGGGCTCCAGTTGCGCGCGGGCGATGGCCTCCTTCACCACCAGGGTGGCCAGGCTGCAGGCCGGCTGGTCGCGCAAGGCGCCGCCAAAGCTGCCGATGGCCGTCCGGGCCGCGGCCGCGACCACGATGTCATGAACCATTGGGTATCCCCTTCATTGAAAAGAAACAAAAGAAAAAAGTCCATCGATGGCGCCGATGGCAGCGCTCATGCGCCTGGCAGCGGCGCCAGCCGCTGGCCCAGCGCCTGCGCCACGTGCCCCGCGGCGATGTAGCTGAAGCCCATGATGGTGATGCTCGGATCCACCGAAGGCCCCGTGGGGAAGACCGAGGGGTCGGCCACGAACAGGTTGTCCAGGCCATGCACGCGGTGGCTGGAATCGGTCACCGAGTCCCGGGCGCTCTGGCCCATGCGGCAGCCGCCGAAAGGGTGCGGCGCGGCGATGAACAGGTTGCCGGGCTTGACCTCGATCTGGTCGATGGCGCCGAGCTGGTCCATGGAGGTCAGCTCGGTGCGGCGCAGGTCGGCCAGCATCACCCGGGTGGCGCCGGCCTGGAAGTTCACGGTGGCGATCTTCTTCAGCAGGTCGCGCAGCATCTTCTGCGTCGTCGGGCCGTAGGGGTAGGCCAGCTCGCGCTGGCCCCTGGGGTCCACGCGGATCTCGCCCAGCTCGTCCGGGCAGTCGTCCAGCCAGCCGGTGGCGCCGCCCACGTGCGAGAGGTTCGCCATCCAGTCGGCCGCGCCGTCGTCGAAACCGCCGACCGAATAGCCCATCAGCCCCGGCTGGATCTGGTTGGGCACCAGCAGGTAGCCGCCTTCCACATAGTTGCCGGCGGCATCGTGGCGCGGCAGGCGGAAGCCCTCCACACCATAGCAGGCGGGCGGCTTGCGCCACAGCGTGATCGGCTCGGGGAACAGGCCGTGCGCGAACACCGTGGGGTTCATGCCGAAGTGCTTGCCCAGGGCGGGCAGCGCCTCGCGCAGCCGGCGCTGCGACAGCAGGAAGGCGGGCGTGTTGAACCCGCCCGCCGCCACGACGAAGTGTTTGGCCTTGACCACGATCTGCTTGCCGCTGGGCCGGTTGCGCCGGCGGTCGATCACGCTGGCCGTCAACTGCGTGGCGCGGCGGCCCTCGAAGGCGAACGCCTCGGCCCGCAGGTCGGCGTAGACGCGCGCGCCCAGCGCCATGGCGGCGGGCACGCTGGTGACCAGTTGGCTTTGCTTGGCGCCGATGGCGCAGCCCTGCATGCAGTGGCCTGAGCCCGCGCAGCCCCGGCGCGCCTGCTTGACGGGCGCGCCCTCCCAGCCCAGCGCGTGCACGGCGTCGCGGAACAGCGCGTTCATGCGGTTGTAGTAGAAGGGCTCCATCTCCGCGACGTGCAGGCGCTTTTCGATGTCGTCGAAGATCGGGGCCAATTGCGCGGCCCCGTGCCCGGCCACGCCGTACTGGTCGTGCCACTGGGCCAGGCGGTCGCCGGGCGTGCGGTAGCTGTCGGCCCAGTAGTGCACGGAGGTGCCGCCGACCAGCTCGCCATAGGTGAGGTAGGTGGAGCCGTCGTTCGAAGTGGTCAGCCCGCGCTCGGCGTCCACCTTGCCGGACTGGTTCAGCTCGCGGTTGTCGAAGCTCGACGAGGGGTAGTAGCCGCCTTTTTCGAGGATGACAGTGTCGATGCCCTCCTCGGCCAGCTTGTAGGCCAGGGTGGCGCCGCCGCAGCCGGAGCCGATCACGCAGACCTCGGCGGTGATGGTGTCGAGGCTGTCGTAGTCGGTGTATTGGTGGGGGATGTTTGCCATGTCGTTCTTTCTCAGCCGCGTTCTCAGCCGCGGGGTGTGCGGCCCACCAGCTCGGCGTACAGCAGGCGCTGCTCGCTGCGCTTTTCGGGCAGGCTCATGAAGGGGCCGTCGTAGCCGATGGCCTTCCAGCTCGCCGGGTGGCCGTAGTAGTACAGGCGCAGCATGGCGGGCAGGTTGAAGAGCACGGCGCGGAGGGTGTCGTCCGTCGTTTCGCGTGCCGCGGTGAGGAAGGCGCGCCGCTCGGCCACGGACAGGCGCGAGAAGCGCGACATGTGGCCCTTGGCCAGTGGCAGCATCTCGACCAGGTAGAAGGCCGTCCTCAGGTCGCTGCCGATGCCGTCGCTGGCGAAGAACATCTCTTCATCGAGCCGGGTCACGACCTCGGCCTCCTCCACGCTCGGGAAGCCCGGGCGGCTCGGTACGCTCGCCTCGGCCAGCGCATGCACGATGTCGGCCAGGTGCCCGTCGAGCGACAGCAGCTTGCCGTAGCGCGTGCGATAGCGGTGGGTCAGCGTCAGGTAGCCCACGCCGCCCGCCGCTGCCGCCGCCACGCCGCCGATGCCCAGCAGCGACAACTTGAGAAAGCGCCGCTTGGCAAAAAACCGGGTGTCCGTTGGCATTGCCTCGTCTCCTTTTTTGCTTGTTGACCTCACCAGTCTGGGCCGCCGCCGCGCGTGGCGTTATCGAAATTGCGCAGCCGCGAAAGCGTGCGCAATCTTGATAACGCGCCGCCATGCGCCTTGCTTATCGTGGCCCCCACCAAAGACACAACACCAAGGAGTGGCACATGCAGAAAGCAGGAGACAACGGGCGCACCGCGCGTGGCAGGAAGGCTTGCCTGGGCGCCTGGATGGCCATGGCGACCGTGCTGGGAGCGGGCGGTGCCCGCGCCGCCGAATTCACGCCGTTCGGCGCAGAAAAGGCGGGCAACCAGGACGGCACCATCCCGGCCTGGAGCGGCGGCCTCGCGCGCGCCCCGGCGGGGTGGAAGCCCGGCCATACCGATCCGTTCAAGGACGACAAGCCGCTGTTCGCCATCGACGCGGGCAACGTGGACCAGTACGCCAGCAAGCTGCCCGAGGGACAGGTGGCGCTGATCAAGGCGCACAAAGGCTACCGCCTGGACGTCTACCCCACGCGGCGCAGTTGCACTTTTCCCGATTTCGTGGCCGAGCGCACGAAGAAGAACGCCGCCTTCGCCAAGATCGGCGACGACGGCTGGAAGCTGGAGCAGGCCGTGGGGGGCGGCATTCCTTTCCCCCAGCCACGCAGCGGCATCGAGGTGATGTGGAACTACAAGCTGCGCTACCTGGGCGAGGGACGCAGTGTCGATATTTCCCTGCTCATGCCGGTCAAGGGCGCCGACCTGCTGGAGGTCAAGCAGCGGGCGGCGGAGCTGTACCCCTTCAACAGCCCCCAGGCCGAGAGCCCCGCCGCCGTGGGCGGCGTCGAGGCCAAGCTCATGTACGACGTACTCTCGCCCTCATCGCGCGCGGGCGAGATGTACCTGATCCACGCCTTCCTCGACCGGCCGCAGGACGCCTGGATCTACTTCCCGGGCCAGCGCCGCGTGCGCCGCGCGCCGTCCTTCGCCTACGACAACCCGGTAGCCGGCGCGGACAACCTGTACTTCGTCGACCAGATCGGCATGTTCACCGGCGCGCTCGACCGCTACGACTTCAAGCTGGTGGGCAAGAAGGAGGTCTACCTTCCGTACAACAGCTACAAGCTGATCGACAAGAAGAACAAGTTCAAGGACCTGATCGGGCCCGACTACGTCAGCCGCGACGCCATGCGCTACGAGCTGCACCGCGCCTGGGTGGTCGAGGCCACGGTCAAGGGCGGCAAGCGCCATTCGTTCGCCCAACGCCGGTTCTACATCGACGAGGACAGCTGGGCGCTGCTGCATGTGGACATGTACGACGCCAAGGGCACGCTGTGGCGCGCGCAGGAAGGCAGCCTCTGGGCCTCGCCCGACATCCATGCCTGCACCCAGCTCGAATACCAGATGTACGACCTGGTGGCGCACCGCTACCTCGTGGACGGCTACACGGCGGAGAACACGCTGCTCGACCTGACCGCCGCCAAGGAAGGCCGCATCAAGGACGCGATGTTCACCGCCGACGAACTGCGCCGCCGCGGCGAGCGCTGAGGAGCGGCCATGCACAAGCACCACGCCCCCCATCCGGCACGCCGCGCGCTGGCCTGCGCCACGGTGGCCCTTCTTGCCACGCTGGCCGCGCCCGCGCAGGCCTTCCGTTTCGGCGATGCCACGTCGGGCTGGAGCGGCAGCTTCGACTCGACCCTCTCCTACGGCCTGGCGATGCGCACGCAGTCGCCCGACTGCACCATCCTGGGCAACGACAACGGCGGCTGCAACCGCGGCACGGCCAACAGCCTGAGCCCGCGCTACAACCTGGCCGACGGCACCGGCTATGCCAATGCCGACTCCAGCTACTCGAATTTCGACGACGGCAACCTCAACCACAAGAAGGGCGACATCGTCTCCTCCGTCCTCAAGGGCACGCACGAGCTGAGCCTGAAAAACCAGGACGGCTGGAGCGCGTTGGGGCGCCTCACCTGGTTCGCCGACGGGAAGATCGACGACACCCGGCGCACCGCGCTGCCGGGCGAGGCCAAGGATTACGCCGTCTCGCGCCTGGACCTGCTGGACCTGTGGGTGTCCCGGAGCTTCGACCTCGGCGGCCGCCCAGCCAAAGTGAAGCTGGGCAACCAGGTCATCAGTTGGGGCGAGGACGTGTTCATTCCCGGCGGCGTGAACCAGATCAACGCCATCGACCTGCAGAAATTCCACACGCCCGGCACGCAGCTCAAGGAGATCTTCGTGCCCGCGCCCATGGCATCGTTCAGCGCCGCGCTGTCCGAACGGCTGAACCTGGAGGGCTACTACCAGTTCCGCTGGAACGCCTACCGCTTCGACGCCGTGGGCACCTATTTCTCCACCTACGACGTGGTGGGCAAGGGCAAGCGCCCGGGCTACTACCCCTCGTCGGTGGTGGGGGACTTCTCCGGCCCCGGCGCGTGCGCGGCCCTCACGCCCACGGGCCGCTGCGGCGACCCCGCCACCTCGGGCCTGGACGATGCAACCATGGTGGCCGCCGGGCTGGCCGTGCCGTTCGCGGGCGAGAACAAGCCCAGGCGCGGCGGGCAGTTCGGGTTCGCGCTGCGCTACGACGCGCCGGAGATCGACAGCGAGTTCGCCTTCTACCACCAGCGCTACCACGACAAGACGCCCTTCCTCGGCTACACCGGCACCACGCCCGGCAACGTGACCTCGTACTCGTGGAACTACGGCCAGGACCGCGACCTGTTCGGCGCCTCAATGAACACCAAGCTGGGCCTGGTGGCCGTGGACGCGGAGCTGAGCTACCGCCCGCGCGACAGCGTGGCCATCGACCCCACGGTGCCTTTCGGCTCCCAGGGGGCGCGTGGCGTGTACGACCCCCACAGCGTGTACGACACGGGCTTCCACCCCGGCTTCGTCACCGAGCGCAAGTGGCAGGCGCACCTCACGGGCTTCTACACCTTCTCGCGCAACGACCCGCTGGGCGGCATCGTGCGGGCGCTGGGCGCTTCCGACGGCTTCGTGCTCGGCGAGGCCGCCGTCACCTGGTACCCGGGGCTGGATACCTCGGGCGCCACGCCCTACAGCCTGCCCAACTACACGCTACCCACGCGCGCCTCGTGGGGCTACGTGCTGCAGGCGGGCGTGAACTACCCCAACGCCTTCGACAGCGGCGTCACGCTCACGCCGCAGATCGACTTCTTCCACGACGTCAAGGGCACCAGCCCCAACCTGCTGCCCTTCGTCGAGGGCCGCAAATCCATGGCGCTGTCGCTCACCGGCAGCTACCGCGACCAGTGGAAGGCCGCGCTGCAGTGGGTCAGGTACTGGGGCGGCGGCGACAACAACCTGATGCGCGACCGGGACTTCCTCGCGCTCAGCCTGTCGTACGCTTTCTGACGCGGAGGGCGAACGTGCAAACGTCTTTCATCCGCCGCCTGGAGTCCTGGCTGTTCGCGCGCCGGGCACTGGTGCTGGCCGCGCTGGCGCTGCTCACGGCCGTCCTCGCGGTGTTCGCGGCCCGACTGAACATGTCGGCCGGCTTCGACAAACAACTGCCGCAGGGGCATGCGTTCATCCAGACCTTCAACCAGTACCGCGACGTGCTGTTCGGCGCCAACCGCATCATCGTCGTGCTGCACAAGAAGGAAGGAACCATCTGGGACGCGCCGTCGCTCACGCGGCTGCACGACCTGACGCAGGCCCTCTTCTTCCTGCCGGGCGTGGACCGCCGCACCGTCACCTCGCTGTGGACGCCGAACACGCGCACGGTGCAGATCACCGAGGAGGGCATGAAGTCCGAGGACGTGATCGGCGGCGATGTCACCGTCCAGACCCTGGACGCCCGCGCCGTGGAGGGCATCCGCGAACGCGCCATCGCCGGGGGCTTCATCGGCAGCCTGGTGGCCAACGATGCCTCCGGCGCGATGGTGGTGGCCGAGCTGGCCGACACCGACCCCGCCACGGGCGCGCCGCTGGACATGCTGGCCTTCAGCCAGCGGCTCGAAACCGAAGTGCGCGACCAGTTTGCCGACGGCGCCTACGACGTGCAGATCATCGGCTTCGCCAAGCAGATGGGCGACATCGGGGCCGGCGCCGTTGGCGTGGCGAAATACTTCGCGCTGGCCTTCGTGCTGACCGCGCTGGCCGTGTACGGGTACACGCGCTCGCTGGTGCTCACGGCGCTGCCGCTGGTCTGCTCGCTGGTGTCGGTGGTGTGGCAGTTCGGCAGCATCACGCTGCTGGGCTTTGGGCTGGATCCGCTGGCGGTGCTGGTGCCGTTCCTAGTGTTCGCCATCGGCGTGTCGCATGGCGTGCAGCAGGTCAACACCATCTCCAAGGAGGTCGGCCAGGGCGCGAATGCGATGGCGGCGGCACGGCGCAGCTTCAGCAGCCTGTTCATTCCGGGTGCGCTGTCGCTCATCACCGCGCTGGTGGGTTTTGCCACGCTGGTACTGGTGCCCATCCCGATGATCCGCGAGCTGGCCATCACCGCCTCGCTCGGCGTGGCCTACAAGATCGTCACCAACCTGGTGATGCTGCCGGTGCTGGCGAGCTACTGCCGCTTCGACGCCGGGCATGTCGCGCGCATGGCGCGCCTGCAGGCGCGCCGGGACTGGATCATGGCCTGGCTCGGCGGCATCGCCCGGCCGCGCAACGCCGTCATCGGCACGGTGGCGTGCGCGGCGCTGCTGGGCGTTGCCGTCTGACAGAGCCAGGGGCGGCACATCGGCCACGTGCTGCCCGGCGCGCCCGAGCTGCACGACGACGCGCGCTACAACCGCGACGTGCAGAGCGTGGTGGCGCATTTCGGGCTGGGGCTGGATTTGTTCACCGTCGTCGTCGAGGCGCCCAAGGACGGCTGCTACCGCCACGACGTGATGGCCTACGTGGACCGCCTGGGCTGGGCGCTGGCGGGTGTCCCGGGCGTGCTCTCGGTACAGTCGCTGCCCATGCTCGCCAAGCTGGCCGCCTCGGGCGTGAACGAGGGCAACCCGCGCTGGGCCGCCCTGCCGCGCGACGAATCGAGCCTGGCCGAGGCCGTGCGCCAGGTGCCCGAGGCGCTGCGCCTGTACAACGCCGACTGCACCGTGCTCCCCGTCAACCTGTACCTGGCCGACCACAAGGCCGCAACGCTCCAGCAGGTAGCGGGCGCCGTCCAGGCGTTCCGCGCGGCCCACCCGCTGCCGGACGTGAACGTGCGCATGGCCAGCGGCAGCGCGGGCGTGCAGGCCGCCACCAACGACGTGATCGAGCACGCCGAGCTGCCCATGATGCTCTACGTCTACCTCACCATCGTGGCCCTGGTGTTCCTGGTGTACCGCGACTGGCGCGCCATGGTTGCGTGCTGCCTGCCGCTCACGCTCGCCACCTTCCTGGGCTACTGGTTCATGAAGGCGCTGGACATCGGCCTGACGGTGGCGACGCTGCCCGTCATGGTGCTGGCCGTGGGCATCGGCGTGGACTATGCGTTCTACATCTACAACCGGCTGCAGACGCACCTGGCGCGCGGGCGGCCCATCGCGCAGGCCTTCCAGCAGGCACTGCGCGAGGTGGGCATCGCCACCGTGTTCACGGCGCTCACGCTGTCGGTGGGCGTGGCCACGTGGTCGTTCTCGCCGCTCAAGTTCCAGGCCGACATGGGCATGCTGCTGGCCTTCATGTTCATGGTGAACATGGTGATGGCCATCACCCTGCTGCCCGCGCTGGCGGTGGTGCTGGAGCTGCTGTTTCCGCGCCGCGGCCCGGTGCGCGCCCCCTTGCTCGACCACTAGGAGCCGCCATGCATTCCATCCTTCAACGCGCGGCGCTGGCCCTGGTGCTGTCTGCGCTGTCTTTCACCAGGCTGGCCGCCGCCGGTACGCCGGCCCTGCAGGCGCCGCTGGCCGCCGTGGCGCAGGCCGGCCCGGCGCTGGTGGCGCTTGGCGACCATGGCGTGGTGCTGCGGCAGCGTCCGGGCGGCGCCTGGGCGCCGGCGCGGCAGGTGCCCGTGGACACCCTGCTCACCGCCGCCTGCTTTGCGAACGCGCAGGACGGCTGGGCCGTGGGCCACGGCGGCGCCATCCTGTCCACCCGCGACGGCGGGGACACCTGGACGCTGCGCCACCGCGTGGAACAGGCGCCGGTGCTGCTGGCCGTCGCCTGCCTGGGGCCGCAGCGCGTGCTGGTGACGGGCGCATACGGCACCGCGCTGGAGAGCCGCGACGCGGGCCAGACCTGGCGCCCGCTCGCCATTGGCCAGGGACGCGATGCCGACCTGCACCTGAACGCCGTGGTCGCGGGCCCGGACGGCACGCTGCTCGTCGCGGCCGAAGGCGGCGCGGCCTTCCGCCAGGTGGGCGACGGCGCCGCCTGGGAGCGCGTGGACACCCAGGCCAGCGGCTCCCTGTGGGGCGGGCTGCGCCTGCGCGACGGCACGCTGCTGCTGTACGGCATGGGCGGGCGCATCGTCGCCAGCCGCGACGGCGGACGGCATTGGCACCGCCTGGACAGCGGCACGCGCGAATCGCTGGCGGGGGCCACGCAGCTCGAAGACGGGCGCGTCGTGCTCGTCGGCAGCGGCGGCGTGCTCGTGGCATCCCATGGCGGCGGCCTGGACTTCGCGGCCCAGATCCGCCCCGACCGGCAGAATCTTGCCGCCGTGGCGCCGCGCCCGGGCCCGGAAGGCGGCCTGTGGGTGTTCGGCGCCGCAGGCGTGGCCGGGCAGGCGGCGCCATAGGAGTCCATGTATGCACACACAGCAGTGTTTTACCTCTGCGGCCATGCCGCCGGCACCGCTAGAGTCCGGGGGCCAGGCGCAGGGCGCTGGGCCAGCGAAAGGGCAGGACGCGATGACCGAGGACTGGTGGCACGCCGTACACAGCGTCAACATGGAGCAGCACGTCAAGCACCTGGACCGCTTCCAGTGGCGCTACGACCAGTTGAGCGCGGGGGCGTTCCACGCCCGGCTTGCGGAACTCGCCATGCCCCGGGTGCGCGTGTTCCGCGAAACCATCACCAACAGCACCCAGCAAAGCGGCCTGCCACCGGACGGGAGCATCGGCCTGGGGCTGCCGCTCGCGCCCGATGCCCCGATGTGGATGAACGGCATGCGGGTGGCGGGTGGCCGCGTCATCATGTCGCACGGGGCCGAGATAGAGCTGTGCACCGCGCCGGACTGCGAGATGGGCTTCGTCATCGCCGATGCAGCCGTCATCGAGGAAACCATACAGCGCACCGGCGTGCACATGGCCGGCCACCTGCGGCGCAAGGCGGCGGTGGTCCAGCTCTCCAGCACCTCCGAGGACGCGCTGCGCCAGATCCTGGCGCTGGTGCACGGCAACTTCGGCGTACCGCCCGAGGCCCTGCGCTCCGGCGCAGCGCGCCGGCAACTGGAGGACCACCTCATCCTGGAGCTGGTCAATGCGCTCTCCTCCGCCAGCGCCCTGCCCGAGGAGCGCAACGCCCTGCTGCGCAAGCGCGTGGTGGACCGCGCCCGCGAGCTGATGCTCTCGGCCCTCGAAGCACCCCTGTCCATCCTCGACGTGTGCAGCCGCATCGGCGCCAGCCGGCGCAAGCTGAACTACTGCTTCTAGGAAGTGCTGGGCACCACGCCCGTGGCCTACCTGCGTGCCATCCGGCTCAACGGCGTGCGGCGCGAGCTGCTGAACGCAGCGCAGGCCGGCGGCGGCGTCTACGACATCGCGGTGCGCTGGGGGTTCTGGCACTTCAGCCAGTTCTCCATGGACTACAAGCGCCAGTTCGGCGAACTGCCGTCGCGCACGCTGCAGCGCGCGCGGGGCGCATGCGGGCTGGCCTGAGCGGTGGATGTTCCTGATTCCGTCAAAGTGCTCAGGCTGCAATCTGCCGCCGTGGCACAGTGGCGAACTTACAGATGGAAATCGCCCGCAGCTTCTGGCTGATAAAGCACTTTTCCGATCCGGATATGGCAGGTTCGGTTCGGGATCCGCCAGTTGAAGGTATCGCCCTCCTTGTAGCCCAGGATCGCAGTGCCTATGCCAGAGCAAACTGACAGTTTCCCGGCGTGGTCGTCCGCATCCTCGGGATAAACCAGCGCAACTTCCACCTCTGCGTCATCCACCTGCAGCAAGGCCTTTGAGTTCATCGTGACAACATCTTCGGCCACCTGCCGTGGATCGACGACGACGGCTCGCTCAATCTCGTGCTCCAACTCAAAAATATCCGCGCTCTGTTCGAGCTCGATGAGACTCCTGAGCCGGGCCTTGTCGATTTCCGTGATGTAGATGGCGGAGGTGTGAGCCGCAGGGCTTTCGCGCAAGAGCCGGAGATAGCGTTCCGAGTGCATGGCAAAAGAATTCATCGCAGGCGTTTCGCTTTCCAGCAAGAAGCCGCTGCGCAGGAAAGCCTTCAGCGACCGCGCATTGTCCGGGTGGATCTTGGCGATCAGCTTCTCGGCCCGCATATCGAAAAAAGCGAGCTTCATGCCTTCGCGGATCGCGCTGGCTCCGAGCTTGCGGCCCCAGTTGCCACGGTCGCCGATGACCAGAACCATTTCGCAGTCCGTGCCCTTCTTGACGAGACGCACGAACCCCACTGGCACATCATGCCGGTCGTACGCCATGAAGAACCGGCCGCCCTGGTTGAACAGATGGGTCAGGATGGGCAGTTGGACCCGGCCAATGGTTTGCTCGATGAATCGGGAGACGTGGCGCGAATCGCTCAGGTAGCGCGTGACGTCCTCATCTTCCAACCAATCCATCAGAGTCAGCGCGTTCGCCCGGGTGATCTCGGGACACAGCGAAATGAAAGGCTTGTTCATCTTCACCCCATTGGGTTTCAAGTATGAAAGCCTTTCATGGCCTCAGCCATGACGGTTCTTTCGACAGGGCGCCTATTCTAAGGCGCTGCGCGAGCACGTGGGACATGCTTTGCTGAACCCGTACGCTACGCACCGTCAATAGGCCTGTTCTGACCTGGCCAAAGCGTCCACACTCTATGCCGACGGGACGAGGCGCGTGCTCAGGCTGGCCGCGACCTCAGGCGCCCATGGCCGGCACGCTCGCCATGTTCGATGTTTAGCATCAAAAACAATAGCTGCTTGCGCAGTCCCCATGCGCCTTCAGGCCATAAAAGACCCTAAAACCGTGTCTGCCATGCCGCCGCGCCATGGGACAATCGGCGCAACGCCAACGCCAGCCCGCCCCCTCCGATGAGCACCCCCGAGCAATACGTACAGCACAAGGCCGCCGCCTCGGGCAGCAGCTTCTACTACGCCTTCCTCTTCCTGCCCGCGCCGCGCCGCGCCGCCATCACCGCCTTCTACGCCTTCTGCCGCGAGGTGGACGACGTGGTGGACGAGGTGCACGACCCCAGCGTGGCCGCCGCCAAGCTCGCCTGGTGGCAGGGCGAGGTGGCCCAGGCCTTCGCGGGCCGGCCCAGCCACCCGGTGATGCAGGCGCTGATGCCGCACGCGGGCGCCTACGGCATCGAGCAGCGCCACCTGCTGGCCGTCATCGAAGGCTGCCGCATGGACCTGGAGCAGACGCGCTACCTCGACTTCGCCGGCCTCGCGCGCTACTGCCACCTAGTCGCCGGGGTGGTGGGCGAGGTGGCCGCGCGCATCTTCGGCCAGACGCAGGACGCCACCACCGCCTACGCGCACAAGCTCGGCCTGGCCTTCCAGCTCACCAACATCATCCGCGACGTGGGCGAGGACGCCATGCGCGGGCGCATCTACCTGCCGGTGAACGAGCTGCAGCAGTTCGACGTGAAGGCGCACGAGATCAGCACGCGCCAGCATTCCGAGCGCTTCGTGGCGCTGATGCGCTCCCAGGCCGAGCGCGCGCACCGCTGCTACGACGAAGCGCTGGCCCTGCTGCCCGCAACCGACCGGCGCGCGCAGAAGCCCGGCCTGATGATGGCCAGCATCTACCGCACGCTGCTGCGCGAGATCGAGCGCGACAACTTCCAGGTGCTGAACCAGCGCACCAGCCTGACGCCGCTGCGCAAGTTCTGGCTGGCGTGGAAGATGCAGGCGCTGGGCCGCTTTTGAGCATGCGCGTCGCCATCATCGGCGCCGGCTGGGCCGGGCTGGCGGCCGCCATCGAACTGGCCGCCGCGGGCGCGCGGCCCACCGTCTTCGAGGCCGCACGTGACGTGGGCGGCCGCGCCCGCGCGCTGCACGCCAACGGGCGGGTGCTGGACAACGGCCAGCACATCCTGATCGGCGCCTACGCCGAATGCCTGCGCCTCATGCGCCGGGTGGGGGTGCGGCCCGAGGCCGTGTTCCACCGCCAGCCGCTGGCCCTCACCTTTGCCGACGGCACCGGGCTGCGCCTGCCCGACCTCGTGCCGCCGTGGGATGCGCTGGCGGGCATCGCCCGGGCGCGCGGCTGGCGCTGGCGCGACAAGGCCGCGCTGCTGCGCACGGCCGCCGCCTGGCGCCTGGGCGGCTTTCGCTGCGCGCCGCAGGCCACCGTGGCCGCGCTGTGCGCGCGGCTGCCCCGGCGGCTGGTGGATGAATTCATCGACCCGCTGTGCGTCTCGGCGCTCAACACCCCGGCGCACGAGGCCAGCGGCAAGGTGTTCCTGCGCGTGCTGCAGGACAGCCTGTTCAGCGGCCGCGGCGGCTCCCACCTGCTGCTGCCGCGCACCGACCTGGGCAGCGTCTTCGCCGAACCCGCGGCGCGCTGGCTGGCGGAGCACGGCGCCAGCGTGCACACCGGCCGGCGCGTGCAGCAGATCGCCCACCAGGGCGGCGCCTGGCGGGTGGACGGCACGCCGTTCGACGCCGTGGTGCTCGCCACCCCCAGCACCGAGGCCGTGCGCCTGCTGCGCGCGCTGGCGCAGCCCGCGCTGCAGGCCTGGCTGGCGCAGGCCGAGGCGCTGCGCTTCATCCCCATCACCACGGTCTATGCCCAGGTGCCGGGGGCGCGGGGCCCGCTGCTCGCCGCGCCCATGCTGGCGCTGCGCGCGCAGGCCGGGCAGCCGGCGCAGTTCGTCTTCGACCGGGGGCAGCTCGGCGGGCCGGCGGGGCTGCTGGCCTTCGTCGTCAGCACCAGCGCCGGCGAGCGCGCCCCCTTGGAAGCGCAGGTGCTGGCCCAGGCCCGCGCCGCGTTGGGCCTGGCGGCGCTGCAGCCGGTGCAGACCGTGGTGGAAAAGCGCGCCACCTTCGCCTGCACGCCCGCGCTGCGGCGCCCGCCGCCCGCGCTGCTGCCGGGCCTGTGGGCCACGGGCGACTACATCGACGGCCCCTACCCCGCCACGCTCGAAGGCGCGGTGCGCAGCGGCTGCGCCGTGGCGCGCGCGCTGCTGTCGCCTCATGGCTGTCACACCCGGCTGCCAGAGTAGCGGCCCAACCCACCCGCTGTCCACCCGCCCTTCAAGGAGCATCCCGTGCGGCCCCACCTCCCCATGCCCACCCTCCTGGCCCTGGCCGCCCTGCTGCCCTGGGCCCCGGCCCAGGCGGCACGCCCCATGGTCACCGACGATGCGCGCATCGTCGACGCCAAGGCCTGCCAGGTGGAAAGCTGGGTCAAGCGCAACCAGGACAGCACCGAGTACTGGGCGCAGCCCGCCTGCAACTTCACGGGCAACCTGGAGCTTTCGCTCGGCGGCGCCAAGGGCAAAGACGACGGCGGCACTCGGGCCACCGACATCGTCCTCCAGGCCAAGACCCTGTTCAAGCCGCTGGAGCCGGACGGCTGGGGCTGGGGCCTGGCCGTGGGCCACGTGCGCCACCCGGCCAGCGGCGCCCGCAGCGACCTCTACGCCTACCTGCCCGCCAGCTTCGCGCTGCACGGCGAGCGCCTGGTGCTGCACACCAACATCGGCTGGCTGCACGAGCGCGAGGCCGGGCGGCACCGCATGACCTGGGGCCTGGGCACCGAGGCCCAGTGGAGGGAATCCACCTGGCTGATTGGCGAAGTGTTTGGCCAGAACCAGGGCCGGCCGTTCTACCAGGTGGGCCTGCGCCACTGGCTGGTGCCGGGCCACGTACAGGTGGACGCCACCTACGGCAACCGCGCGGGCAGCAGCACGCAGGAGCGCTGGCTGTCGATCGGCCTGCGCCTGCTGTCGCCAGCATTCCTGCCCTGAAGATTGCTCACCATTCGATAGCTGCAAGCGCTTGTCCAGCAAGGGCTGGGGGGCATTTTGGCTTAGAAACTACTTCTCCAGCCACCACTGGATGATGAACTTGGCGACGAAGCCCAGGAAGCCCACGCCCAGGCCCAGGAAGATCACGAAGGTGCCGAACTTGCCGGCCTTGGACTGCCAGGCCAGGTGGCCGATGATGAACACCATGAACAGGATGAACGCCGCCACCCCGTAGGTGAGGAAGAACCCCGCCAGTTGTTCTTCGGTATACCCAAAAATCACGCCAGATTCTCCCCGCGCTCGGGCAGCCCCGAGGCATCGACCAGATCGCGGTAGGCATGCCAGCTCGCATGCCCCAGCACCGGAATGGCCACGATGAAGGCAAAAAACACCGTGCCCAGCCCCAGCAGGGTCAGCGCCAGCATCAGGGCGGCCCAGAAGGCCATGGGAATGGGGTTGGCCAGCACCACCGTCCAGCTCGTCAGCACGGCTTGGCCCAGCGTGGCCTTGCGGTCCAGCAGCAGCGGCATGGCCACCACGCTGGAGGCGAAGATCGGTGCCGCCAGCAGGCTGCCCAGGCCCAGCCACAGCTCGAACAGCCAGCCGCCATCGGCCAGCACGACGTGGCGCACGAAATCCAGCGGGTCGTTCACCGGCGCGGGCGCCAGCAGGGTGATGAGCGAGGCCGACACCACGATCCAGCCCACCGCCGCCAGCGCCAGCAGCAGCCCGAATTCCACTAGGCACCAGTAGTCATGGTCGCGCCAGGCGCGCGGGTGGCTGCGCTGCCAGCCCAGCCAGGTGCGCCGCACCACGCTCCAGTCGGCGCGCTGCTGGCGCTCCAGCGCGCGGCTGAGGGCGTAGAAGCTCGTGGCCAGCACCGGCCCCACCACGAGGAAGGCCGACAGCACCCCCGCCAGCAGCCAGAAGTGCCGGTACGCGAGCGCGCTCACGCCCAGGCCGAACAGCGCCGCCGCCAGGCCATGCGCCCAGCTCACCCAGCCCGCGTGCGTGAGGTCGTTCAGGCCCCGCGCCAGCCAGGTCAGGGGTTGCGCCAGCCCCACGGAGCGAACCGGGGGCAGATAGACAGGTGTGGTCATAGGCTTGGCAGAGGTGTGGCAAAGGTGCAGCCAAGGGGCGGCCAGCGGAAAGCCGGGCGCCGCCAGGGCAGGTGCCGAGAATACCCCAGCGGCATTGGCACAATCGCCGCATGCCCCTGCCTTCCTTCTTTGCCCCCGAGCCGCCCCAGCGGCACGGCCAGCCCCAGCGCACCGCCATCCTGCTGTGCAACCTGGGCACCCCGGACGCCCCCACCGCCCCGGCCCTGCGCCGCTACCTGGGCCAGTTCCTCGGCGACCGGCGCGTGGTCGAGATCCCGCGCATCGCCTGGCTGCCGCTGCTGCACGGCGTCATCCTGCGCACCCGGCCGCGCAAGTCGGCGGCCAAGTACGCCAGCATCTGGACGGCCGACGGCTCGCCGCTGCTGGCCTGGACGGCGCGGCAGGCGCAGGCCCTGGGCCAGTCCTTGCGGGACGCGGGCCAGCCCGTGCTGGTGCGCCACGCCATGCGCTACGGCAACCCCTCCATCGCCAGCCAGCTCGACGCGCTCAAGGCCGAGGGCGCCACGCGCATCCTGGTGCTGCCGCTGTACCCGCAGTACTCGGGCACCACCACGGCCAGCGTGTTCGACGCGGTGTACGCCTGGGCCGCGCGCACGCGCCACGTGCCCGAGCTGCGCTTCGTCAACCGCTACCACGACGACGCGGGCTACATCGGCGCGCTGGCGCAGAGCATCGCGCAGCACTGGCAGGCCCACGGCCAGCCCGAGCGGCTGGTGCTGAGCTTTCACGGCGTGCCCGAGCGCACGCTGCACCTGGGCGACCCCTACCACTGCGAGGCGCGCAAGACCGCGCGCCTGCTGACCGAGCGCCTGGGCCTGCCGGACGGGCGCTGCCTGGTCACCTTCCAGTCGCGCTTCGGCAAGGCCAGGTGGCTGGAGCCCGCCACCGAGCCGACGCTGGTGCGGCTGGCACAGGAGGGCGTGCGCCGCGTCGACGTGGTCTGCCCCGGCTTCGCCAGCGACTGCCTGGAAACGCTGGAGGAGATCGACCAGGAAGTGCGCGAAGCCTTCCTGCACGCGGGCGGGCAGGACTTCCACTACATCCCTTGCCTCAACGCCCATCCTGCCTGGATCGACGCGCTGCGGCGCATCGCCCTGAACCACCTCGCGGGCTGGCCCGTGCAGCCCGAGGCGCCGCAGGCGCTGGCCGCGGCGCGCGCACGGGCGCTGGCCCTGGGAGCACCGTCATGACCCCGCCCTGCCCCACCCTGGCGCCCGGCCAGCTGCGCTGCACCATCGACCCACAGGCGCTGGGCTTTGCCGACACCAGCGAACTGGTGGGCCAGCCGCTGCCCTGGATCGGGCAGGAGCGCGCGTTCGCCGCCGCGCGCTTCGGCCTGGCCATGGACCAGCCCGACTACAACCTGTTCGTGCTCGGCGAGGTCGGCAGCGGCCGTGCCTCGCTCATGCGCCAGGCCATGCAGGAGGCCGCCGCCACGCGCCCGGTGCCGCCCGACCTGTGCTACCTGCACGACTTCGACCAGCCCGAGCGCCCGCGCGCGCTGCGCCTGCCCGCGGGCCAGGGGCGCGCGCTGCGCCAGGGCATGCAGCAGTGGGCCAGGACGCTGGAGGCCGAAATCCCCAAGCGCCTGGCCGCGCCCGACATCAAGGCCGAGGCCGAGCGCATCGCCCGCACCTTCCAGAGCGAGGAGGCGCGCGCCTTCTCGGCGCTCGACGCCTTCGCGCGCGAGCGCCGCTTCCAGCTCACGCGCGAAGGCGAGCAGATGGTGTTCACGCTGCTCGGCGAGGGCGGCCAGGCCATCACCGACCAGGAGGCCCAGGCGCTCTCGCCCGCGCAGCGCCAGGCCATCGAGCAGGCAGAGCAGGAACTGCGCGCCGAGATCGTGCGCTTTCTCGACCGCACCCGGCCGCTGGAGCGCACGCGCGACGAAGCGCTGGAGCAACTGCACCGCCAGACCGCCAAGCCGCTGGTGGACCATGCCCTCGACCCGATACGCCAGAGCCTGCGCAAGCAGATCAAGGACGCCGCCAAGCTCGGTCACTGGTTCGACCAGGTGCAGCGCGAGGTGCTGGACAGCGTCGACCTGTTCCTGCCGCGCGAAGGCGTGCAGCCCGACGACGCCGCCGAGGAAGACCGCCGTGCCGACCTGGCCGACCTGCTGGACCTGTGCCGCGTCAATCTGGCCGTGGACAACGGCGACCTGCGCGGCGCCCCGGTGGTGGTGGAGGACAACCCGCAGTTGCGCAGCCTGTTCGGCAACATCGAGCACCAGGCCGATGGCGAGGCGCCGCGCGCCGACTTCTCCGGCATCCACGCGGGCAGCCTGCTGCGCGCGCATGGCGGCTACCTGCTGCTGTTCCTGCGCGACCTGCTGGGCGACGAGCCGCTGTGGGAGCGGCTGCGCCGCTTCCTGCGCTGCAGCCGCCTGACGATCGAGGACGCCGCGGCCCACGGCCCTGGCGCCGCCGTCGCGCTGCAGCCCGAGGGCGTGGACGTGGACGTGAAGATCGTGCTCGTCGGCGCCACGGCCGAGTACTACGCGCTGCAGGAGGGCGACCCCGACCTGGCGCGGCGCTTTCGCGTGAAGGTGGACTTCGCCGAGCGCTTCGCCGCCACGCCAGCCACGCGCCACGCCACGGCGGCCTTCATTGCGCGCAGTTGCGCGCGGCGCGGCCTGCCGCACTGCAGCGCGGCCGCCGTGGCCCGGCTGCTGGAGCATTCGCACCGCGAGGCCGACGACCAGGCGCGCCAGAGCGCGCTGTTCGCCAGCACCGAGGCGCTGCTGATCGAAAGCGCCGCCCAGGCGCGCGCGCGCGGCGCCGCGCTGACCGGCCCCCAGGACGTGGACGCCGCGCTGCTGGCGCGCCAGCAGCGCCACAACGCGCCCGAGGAAGCCTTGCACGAGGCCATCGCCGAGGGCGAGCTGCTGATCTCGCTGGCGGGCATGCAGGTGAGCCAGCTCAACGCCCTCACGCAGATCGACCTGGGCGACTACCGCTTCGGCTTTCCGGTGCGCATCACGGCGCGCACCTTCGCGGGCCAGGAGGGGCTGATCAACATCGAGCGCGAGGTCGAGATGTCCGGCCCCATCCACGACAAGGGCGTGCTCATCCTGCACAGCTACCTGGCCGCGCTGTTCGGGCACCTGGCGCCGCTGGCGCTCAACGCCTCGATCGTGTTCGAGCAGGAATACAGCGGCATCGAGGGCGACTCGGCCTCGTGCGCCGAGCTGTACACGCTGCTGTCCGCGCTCTCGGGTCTGCCGCTGCGCCAGGACGTGGCCGTCACCGGCGCGCTCAACCAGCACGGCGAGGTGCTGCCCGTGGGCGGGCTGAACGAGAAGATCGAGGGCTGGTTCCGCACCTGCGCGCAGGCCGGGCTGACCGGCAGCCAGGGCGTGCTGGTGCCGGCGCGCAACCAGCGCCACCTGATGCTGTCGCCGCAGGTGGTGGAAGCGGTGGCGCAGGGCCGGTTCCACATCCACGCGGCGCGCCATGTGTCCGAGGGCATCGCCCTGCTCACGGGGCAGGACCATGCGCAGGTGCTGGCCCGTGCCGAGCAGACGCTGCGCGACTACCGCCGCGCCTGCCAGGCCGCCGCCTGGGGCCAGCGGCGCGGCGCGCGCAGGCGCTAGGGCGCGTGCCCTAACCTGCCTCGCGCGCCTCGCACGCTGCCAGGAAGCCGTCCACCAGCGCATGGTGCGCCGGCACGTTGAGCGCCGGCGCATGGCCGCAGCCAGGCACCTCGACCACCTGCGCCAGGCCGCGCGCGCCGGGCCCGCGCCGCAGCATCTCGGCCGCCGTCGCGCGCTCGACCAGGTCGGAATCCTCGCCGCGCAGGCACAGCACGGGGATGTCCAGCGCGTCGTAGTGCGCCCAGATCAGGTAGTCGTTCTCGTGCGCGGTGAACTGCTGCACCATGGCCGGGTCGTAGTGCGGCGTCACGCGCCCGTCGGGCAGGCGGCGCACCGAGGTCTCCGTCAGGCGGCGCCACTGCGCGTCGCTAAGCCAGCCGTAGGGGGCATAGACCTGCCGGAAAAAGGCCTCCAGCTCCTGCACGGTAGCGAACGCGGGCGGCTCGCCGGCGTAGGCGCGGATGCGCGCCAGCGCCGCGTCGGCCAGCCGCGGCGCGTTGTCGTTGAGCAGCAGGCTGCGGATGCGCCCGCGCAGGCGCGGCGCGTGGCGCCCGGCCGCGCAGACCGTGCCGATGGCCCCGCCCATGGAGGTGCCCACCCAGTGCGCGCGGTCGATGCCGAGCTGCGCGAACAGGTCCGCCGCCAGGCGCGCATAGAACGCCAGGCAGTACTCCTGCGCCGGCGCGCGGCTCCACTGGCTCAGCCCCCGGCCCAGCGTGTCGGGGCAGATCACGCGGTAGCGGGTGCTGAGGTGCGCGGCCAGCTCGTCCATGTCGCGCCCCGTGCGCGCCAGGCCATGCCAGGCGATGACCACGGGGGCGCCGGGCGCGCCCCAGTCCATGTAATGGATTTCATAGCCGGCACAGGTGGCGTAGCGCGACGAGGGAGACATGGTGGAGGGCTTTCTGGGAGCGGGGAGAGAGGCTGGCGCCGGGCGTCAGCGCGGCACCGTGATGGACGTGCCAGCGAAGCCGATCTGGTCGGCCGCCACGGGTGCCGCCACGAACGGCGGCACGTGGGCCGCCGTGATGGCGGGCGCCGCGCCCGGCGCGCCGCCGCGCGGCGTAGTGCGCACCACCTGGCTGGCCGGCAGGGCGGCGCCGTTCTTCAGGTGCGTCCACATCGCATCCATGGCCTGGTTGAAGTACGGGTGCAGCGGCACGAAGCGCGTATCGAAGCCGCTGAGCGGCAGGAAGGCGTCGAAGTGCTGGCCGTTCGTCACCTCAATGTAGCGCAGCTTGCTCGATGCGCCCTCGATGGTGCGGTTGAGCGCCGTGTAGGCGCGCGCGTTGTTGTTCACCGGCACCAGCGCGTCGCTGCGGCCGGCCACGATGATCGCGGGCTTGCCGCGCAGGTTGGCGCTGTGCAGCACCTCGGCGATGCCGGAGCGCACGGCGTCGCTCTGCGCCTTCGTCGGCGTGCTCGCGGCCGTGAGCGCGGCGCCCGTGGCCGGGTTCCTGCCGCTCACCAGGGCGTGCTGGCACAGCGCGTTGTCCAGCCCCAGGTCGGCCACGCCGGTGGAGGGCGACACCGCGAACTGCCAGGCCTTGGCGCCGCCCACCGCGTCGTTGTAGACCACGGTGGCCGGCGTGCCGTTGGCCGTGCCGTTGGCGGTGGCAAAGCTCTGCGCCAGCGCAGCCGGCGCGGCGGCTACCACGTCGCCCGTGGCACTGGTCGCGGCGAAGCTGGTGCCGCAGAGGTTGGCGTCCACGCCGAAGCGGCCGTAGGCCATGGTGTACATGGCCGAGAGGATGGGGCCGTTGCCCAGGCCGTAGTGGGCGTTGTGCATGCTGTCGTTGTCCGCCGTCCAGCCGTAGGCGTGCAGCCTGGCCAGCGCGTCGGCCGCGCGCTCGGCCGTGGTGGCACCATTCACCAGGCCCTTGGCGGCCAGGCCGTCGCAGCGCGCGGTGGCGCGCGCGGTCATGGCCGCGAGGCCGATGAAGTTGTAGTACGACACCTCGCCCAGCGCCGCGTCGGCCGCCAGCGCCGCGCAGGGCTGGTAGATGTTGCCCCAGGTGGTGTATTCGGCCAGGGTCTTGCCGTAGCCCGCCACGGCCGCGCCGCCGAACTGGATGCCGTAGGCGCCGTTGGCGGGCATCTCGGTCACGGGCTCGGAGGCCACCACGCCGTCGATCAGGCCGTCGCCGTCCTGCTCGGCCGCGCGCAGCGAGGCCGCGCCGCCGTTGGAGGCCGAGCCCGCGATCACCAGCGTGTTGTCCCTGGTGAAGGGCACGGGCTTGTCCGCCGTGCCGTAGCGCGCGTTGAGCACGTACAGCGCGTAGCGCCCGGCGGCCAGCGTGTCGCCGCCCCAGTCCTTCTCGGGGTTCTGCTGCGAATGTGCGTGCTTGATGGCGATGCGGTTGGGGAAGGCCGCGTTGTAGGCGGCACGCGCCGCGTCGCCCAGCGCGGCGGCGAAGAAGCTGAAAGCGCCAGCGGCCGTGCGCGTGGCGCGCGTGCCGTCGATCCGGTTCACGGTGTCGTCGGCCAGGTTGTGCAGGCCCACGCCCTTGCCCGCGTCGGTCAGCGCCACGGCGCAGCCTTTCTTCAGGCCCCACTCGCCCGCCGTGCCGATGGCGCCGTACACGCCGCGCGAGCCCGACGACGCGCCGAGCACCACGCACGGGTTGCTGGCGCTGAAGCTGTCGGGCACCTGCACGGCGATCACAGTCTGTTTGCGGCCCGAGCCGTCGTCGAGCACGGCCACGTACTCGCGGCCGGGAACCAGGCCCTCGCCGGCCGTCACCTGCCCCTGGGCCGTGACGTTGGGGCCGTACAGCGTGCCGTAGCCGCCGCCCGCGGAAGGGTCGAGGATGCCGCGGTAGTTGGCGTACAGCGCGTTGCGCCGCAGTTCGGCCGCCGTGGGGTTGGCCGGGTCGGCATAGGCCGGCGCGGCGGCGGCACCCAGGCCCGTCTTGCCGATGCCGCCCGTGAGCAGGTCCTGCGTGGCCGCCGTGGCGCCCGTGCCCGCCGTGGTGGCCGGGTAGGCGGTGGCGCTGATTTCCTTGATGCCGGCGGGCAACTCGTTGCGGGCAGATTCACCGCCACCGCCACCACAGGCCGCCAGGGCGGCCACGGCCAGGGCCGTGGGGGCCAGGCGCGCCATCACTCGTTCATTCGCTCGCATGTTGTCTCCTTGCTTGGTTGCCATCGACACGAGAACGCGCCCCCGTCAGGAACGGGGACGCAGGGAACGCAGGCGCCCCACCACGCCGGTGGGGAAGTAGTAGACGGAAAGCACGAACAGCAGCCCGAGCCAGAGCAGCCAGCGGTCGGGCGAGAGCAGCGCGGCCAGCCAGGGCAGGCCGGCCGTGGCCTCGTGGCCCAGGCGCAGCAGGTCCTGCAGGTAGCTTTGCGCCACCAGGAACAGCACCGCACCCACGGCCGCGCCGTAGATGGTGCCCATGCCGCCGATGACGACGATGAGCAGCACGTCCATCATGATCTCGAAGCTCAGCGAGGTTTCCGGCCCGTTGTAGCGCAGCCAGAGCGCCAGCATGCAGCCCGCCGCGCAGGCGAACAGCGCCGACAGCACGCTGGATGTGGTGCGGTACACCACCACGCGGTAGCCGATGGCCTCGGCGCGGAACTCGTTCTCGCGGATGGCCTGCAGCACGCGGCCGAAGGGCGAGTTGACGATGCGCAGCAGCGCCAGCACCAGCGCCACCGCCGTGGCGAACAGCAGGTAGTAGCAGATGAGCCGCCCGTCGATGGCCACGCCGAGGAACGGGTCGTCGAAAGGCTCGAAGCTCGGCGACAGCAGCTCGGGTACCTTGAAGGTCAGGCCGTCCTCGCCGCCGGTGATGTCCGAGAGCTGCGAAGCCAGCGTCTGGAACGCCGCCGCCACGGCCAGCGTGATCATGGCGAAGAAGATGGCGCGCACGCGCAGCGAAAACAGGCCCACCGCGAGCGAGAGCAGCAGCGACAGCAGCAGCGCGCCGCCCGTGCCCACGGCCAGCGCCCCCCAGGTGGGCCCCATGCGCGTGGTGGCCACGGCGATGCCGTAGGCGCCGATGCCGAAGAACATGGTGTGCGCGAAGCTCACGATGCCGGTGTAGCCCAGCAGCAGGTCGAAGCTGGCCACCAGCACGACGAAGACCAGCACCTTGGCCGCCACCGACAGCGCCTTGACGCCGGGGAACAGGAAGGGCGCGAACGCCAGGCCCAGCAGGATGGCGATGAGGAGGACCGCCAGCACCTTGCTGCGCGGGTAGTCGTTGGAAAGAAGACGGTTCAGCATGGTCCTGTTTCCTTCAACGGTTCGCCACCGGGTACACGCCCTGGGGCCGCCACAGCAGGATGGCCACCATCAGCGCGATGTTGGAAAACAGCGCCACCTTCGGCACCAGGAACCCCGTGTAGTTGGCCATCAGCCCCACCAGCAGCGCGCCGATGAGCGCGCCGCCCGTGCTGCCCAGGCCGCCGATGATGATGACGATGAAGATCAGCACGTTGACCTGCGCGCCCATCTGCGGCACCACGCTTTGCTGGTACAGCCCCCACATCACGCCGCCCAGGCCCGCCAGGGCCGAGCCCACCATGAACACGCCCACGAACAGGCGGCGGATGCGGTAGCCCAGGCTCTCGACCATCTCGCGGTCCTGCACGCCGGCGCGGATGAGCAGGCCCACCTTGGTGCGCGACAGCGTCCAGGCCAGCAGGCCGAAGACCACCAGGCCCACGGCCATCGCGATCAGCCGGTATTTCTCGATGGCCGCGTCGCCCACCAGCAGCGCGCCGCGCATGCCCTCGGGCAGCGGCAGCGGGATCTGCGCGGGGCCCCAGATGACCTTGATCAGCTCTTCGCCGATGATCATGCCGCCCATGGTGATGAGGATCTGCTTGAGGTGCTGGCCGTACACGGGCCGCACGATGAAGCGCTCGAACGCCAGGCCGATGGCGCCCGCCACCAGCATGGCCACCACCATGGCGGGCAGCACGGCCAGCAGGTTGCGCCACAGCTCGGCGCTTTGCGTGTAGTCGCCCATGGCGCCCAGCACGCTGGTGGCCACGAAGGCGCCCAGTGCGATGAACACGCCGTGGCCGAAGTTGAGCACGTCCATCAGGCCGAACACCAGCGTGAGGCCCGAGGCAATGATGAAGATGATCATGCCCATGGCCAGGCCCGCCACGGTGAGCGTGAGCCAGGTGCTGGGCGAGCCGACCAGCGGCAGCGTGGCCAGCGCCAGCAGCGGCACCAGGGCCAGGGGCTTCCAGTCGAAGTCGCGGGCGTTCATGCGCGGGGCCCTCCGGTGACTACTTTTTTGATAGCTGGTAGCGCTTGTCCAGCAAGGGCTAGAGGGCAAAAAGGCTTGAAATGCTTCACAGCGCCAGCCCCAGCAGCGACTGCTGCAATGCCGCGTCCTGCGCCAGGTCGGCCATGCGGCCTGCGTGCACCACGCGGCCGTTGTCCATCACCGCCACGCTATCGCCCAGGCGCTTGGCGAAGTGCAGGTTCTGCTCGACCAGCAGGATGGTCACGCCGCTTTGCTTGAGCTGGCCGAAGGCCTCGATCATGTTGTTGACGATGGCGGGCGCCAGGCCCTTGCTCGGTTCGTCCACGATGAGCAGGTCACGCGGCTCGATGATGGCGCGCGCCACGGCCACCATCTGCTTTTGCCCGCCGCTGAGCTTGCCGGCGGGGTGGTTCCAGAATTTCTCCACGGCCGGGAAGAGCTTGAAGATCCATTCCAGCCGCGCCGTGTCCATCTGGCCCGCGTTGCGCGCCTTGCGCGCGGCCAGCAGCATGTTTTCCTTGACGGTGAGGTCGGCGAAGATGCCCATGTTTTCGGGCACGTAGGCGATGTTCAGGCCCGCGATGGCAGGGGTGTCGAGGGCCGTAATGTCCCGTCCCCCGACGTGAACCGTGCCCCTGGAGGCCCGCCACAGGCCCATGATGGTGCGCAGTGTGGTGGTCTTGCCCGCGCCGTTGCGGCCCAGCAGCATGGTGAGCTGGCCGCGCGGCACGGCCAGATCGACGCCATGCAGGATGTGGTACGCGCCGATGTGCGTGTGCACGCCGCGCAGTTCCAGCAAATGGCTCATGCGGCCTCCTTGCTGGATTCCTGGGTGATGCCCAGGTAGGCCTCCTGCACCACGGGCGAGGCGATGACCTCGGCGGGCGCGCCGTCGGCCACCAGCGTGCCGTTGGTCAGCACGATGATGCGGTCGGCCAGCTCGCGCACCACGTCCATCTTGTGTTCCACCAGCAGGATGGTCTTGGTCCGGTCCTGCTTGAGCGCGCGGATCAGGTTGAGGATCACGGGCGCCTCGTCGTGGCTCATGCCGGCCGTGGGTTCGTCGAACATGTAGACCTGCGGCTCCAGCGCCATCAGCAGCGCCACTTCGAGCTTGCGCTGGTCGCCGTGCGGCAGGCTGGCCACCAGGGCGTCGCGCCGGGCCTGCAGGGCCACGGCGCACAGGATCTCCTCGGCGCGCGCGGTCAGGCGCTGGTGGTCGCTCCAGACGCTCCACAGGTTGAAGCCGCGGCGGTGGCGCCCTTCGCGCGTGGCCTGCACGGCCAGGCGCACGTTCTCCAGCACGCTCAGGCCCGGGAACAGGTTGGTGAGCTGGAACGCGCGGCCCAGCCCGGCGCGCGTGCGCGCCGACGGCGCCAGCCCCGTCAGGTCGCGCCCGCCCAGCGACACCGTGCCGCCCGTGGCCTTGAGCTGGCCCGAGATCAGGTTGAAGTAGGTGGTCTTGCCCGCGCCGTTGGGGCCGACGATGGCGGTGAGCGTGCCGGGCGCGAACGAGCAGGTCACGGCGTTCACCGCCACGTGGCCGCCGAAGCGGATGGTCAAGTCGTGGGTCGCCAGCATCCGGTGTCGAGGCTCCGCGAAAATTCAGGTAAAAAACGGCCAAAACGCTTACCCATCAAGCGCTGGCAGCTATCGAAAAAGAAGTGTCCGGCGGTCAGCGCTGGTTGCGGATGGGCACGTTCATCTCTTCGGGCTTGATCTCACGCACCAGCTCCGGCACGCCCCAGGCGAAGGCCGGGTCGTTCTTGATCTTGAAGTGGTACATGCTCTGCAGCGCCTGGTGGTCTTCCTTGCGGAAGGTCATCGGGCCCTTGGGCGTGTCGAAGCGCATGCCCTCCATGGTGCGGATGAGCTTGTTGGTGTTCGTCTCGCCGTTGGTGGCCTTGAGCGCCGTGACCAGCGCCATGGCGGCGCTGAAGCCACCGGCCGTGAAGAAGTCCGGCGGCGCCTTGAACTGCTTGTAGTGCGCCGACACCATGGCCTCGTTCACCGGGTTCTTCGGAATGCCGAAGTAGTAGTAGGTGGCGCCCTCCATGCCAGGCAGGTTCTTGTAGGCCGCCATGGCAGGCAGGATGTTGCCGCCCGAGGCGATCTCGATGCCGTAGCGCTTGAGGTCGAGGTCGGCGATCTTGAACGGGTTGCCCGCCCCGGCCCAGATGATGAAGATGACCTTGCGCCCGGGCTGGTCCTTGAGCTTGTCGATCAGGCGCTGCGCGCCGGCGGTGAAGTCGGTGGTGCTGGTGGGCAGGTATTCCTCGTGCACCAGCTTGGCGTTCTTGAGCGCGTCCTTGAAGGCCTTCACGCCGTCGCGGCCGAAGGCGTAGTCCTGCGCCAGCGTGGCGATGGTCACGCCCGGCTTGTCGATGGCCACGGCGTTGGCAATCGCGTCCTGGCTGCTGTTGCGGCCGGTGCGGAAGATGTACTTGTTCCACTTCTCGCCGGTGATGGCGTCGGCCACGGCGGGCTCCACCAGCAGGATCTTCTTGTACTCCTCGGCCACCGGCAGCAGCGCCAGCGCCACGCCGGAGGAGGTCGGGCCGACGGCGATGTCGGCCTTGTCGTCGGAATACGCCGTGGCCAGCAGGCTCTTGCCCAGGTCGGGCTTGCCCTGGTCGTCCTTCTCGATCAGCACGATCTTCCTGCCGTTGATGGCCATGGTGCCGCCGGTGGCGTACTCCAGGCCCATCAGCAGGCCGTTCTGGGTCTGCTTGCCGTAGGCTTCGAGCGGGCCGGTCTTGCTGTAGACGTGGGCGATGCGGATCTCGCCGGATTGGCTGAACGCCGGGCTGCTCAAAGAAGCGGCCAGGGCGGCCCATGCGACCAGGGTGCGACGCTGCATGACGTGTCTCCTTGTGTGGTGGCCTGGCATCAGCATGGTCCGTGCCAGGCCTGGCGGCCCTCGCGCGCCCCGGGTGCCGGCAGCCGCCCGGGCCGGACTGACTATTTTTCAGACACAAATAATGTCTTTAAAACAGGCATATGCCTGAAAATTATTCAGGGTTTTCCATGCGTGCGTACAAGGTGGCGCGCGAAATGCCGAGCTGCCGCGCGGTCGCCTGCTTGTTGCCCGCGTGGGCCGCCAAGGCCGCGGCGATGGCGCGGCGCTCCAGCTCGGCCACCTGCACGGCCAGCGGACGCAGCAGGCGGGCCGCGTCGTCCATGCCCGGCGGCGCCCCGTCCGGCGCGGGCGGCGCCAGTTCCACGCCCGACTCGCGCAGCAGTTGCGTGAGCTGCGCGCCGTCGATGGCCAGGGTGTCGCTGCGCATCACCGCTTGCTCCAGCACATTGCGCAGCTCGCGGATATTGCCGCGCCAGCTCTGCGCCACCAGCAGCGCCAGCGCGTCGGGCAGCAGCTCGGGCGGCGCCGTGCCGTTGCGCAGCGCCAGGTCTTCGCCCAGCACCTCGACCAGCGCCGGAATGTCGCCGCGCCGCTCGCGCAGCGGCGGCACGCGGATGGGCAGCACATGCAGGCGGTAGAACAGGTCTGCGCGGAAGCGCCCGTCGCGCACCAGCGCCGGCAGGTCGCGCGAGGTGGCGGCCACCACGCGCACGTCGAACGGTACCAATTGGTTCGAGCCCAGCGGCTCGATCTCGCCCTCCTGCAGCGCGCGCAGCAGCTTGGCCTGCAGGTGCGGCGGCATGTCGCCGATTTCATCGAGGAACAGCGTGCCGCCGTCGGCCAGCTTGAACTTGCCGTCGCGCCCGCGCCGGTCGGCGCCCGTGTACGCGCCCGGGGCCACGCCGAAGAACTCGGCCTCTAGCAGCGTATCGGGAATGGCGGCGATGTTGACGCTGACGAACGGGCCGCTGGCCCGGCTCGATGCCGCGTGGATGGCGTGCGCCAGCAGCTCCTTGCCGGTGCCGGTTTCGCCCAGCAGCAGCACCGGGCTCAGCGACTGCGCAGCCCGGCGCGCCTGGCGCTTGACCTCCACCGCCGCCGCGCTGCTGCCCACGAAGCTGGCGAAGGTGTACTTGGCGCGGCGCCCGCCACCGCCCGCCTGCTCCAGGCGCGAGCGCCCGCGCTGCACGGCCAGCTCGCGGCGCGCATCGTCCAGTTCGCGCTGCAGCAGCGCGAACTTGCTGATCAGGGGCTGCAAGGTGGTCTCGGGATGGTCGAACAGCACGATACCGATGGCGCCGATGACCTGCTGGGCCTCGTCGCGCAGCGGAATGCGGCTGACCACGAAGGTGCCTGCGCGGTTGGTCAGCAGGTCGATCAGCACCGGCTGGCCGGTTTCAAGCACGCGCCGCATCTGGGTGTTGGGAATCACCTCCTCCACCATGCGGCCGACGAACTGCTCCACCGAACCAAGCCCCAGATCAGGCAGGAAGCGGCGGTAGCCCTCGTTGACCCAGACGATGCGGCCCGCCCGGTCCACCAGGAACATGCCCTGGCTGACGCTGGAAAAAAGCTGGAACATGGAGCGCGCCGCGAGCGCCAGGATGCCGTCGGCATCCAGGGGCAGCGCCGGCGCATCGTCGGTGGGCTGGGACATGGCGCGATGGTAGCGCCCGGCCCGGGCCAAGGCACAATCGCGCCCATGACGCCCCCGGAATCGATGCGCCTGGACAAGTGGCTCTGGTGCGCCCGCTTTTACAAGACCCGCAGCCTGGCCGTGGAGGAGATCGGCAAGGGCCGCGTCACCGTCAATGGCGCCAACGCCAAGGCCGCGCGCGAACTGCGCGTGGGCGACACGGTGGCACTGCGCCAGGGCCCCACCGCCCGCACGGTGGTGGTGCGGGCGCTCAGCGCCATGCGCGGCCCCGCCCCCGTGGCCCAGCAGCTTTACGCCGAGACCCCGGAGAGCCTGGCTGCACGCGCGCAAGCAGCGGAACAGCGCCGCCTGGCACCCGAGCCCGCCGCCAGCCTGCACGACGGCCGCCCCACCAAGCGCGACCGGCGCGACATCGAGCGCGTGCAGCGCGACTGGGGCAGCCGCTGGAGCGCGTCCATCGACGATTGAACGCCCCGCTGTGTTCGCGCCGATCCAATCGTGACCACCTGTGACGATTGAATTCTGACCAGGGGTTGGAAGCCGAACTGCAGGAGTGCGGCTGTGTACAAGTTTAGTGGTTGGCCTGTTCGTTGATCTCCTTGTGGTGGTGATGGATGCGCGTGGCAATGCGCGAAGGGTGTAGCCCGCAGCGCCCTGCCACGCGTGGCGCCCGTCAATCGGTGATGCCCGTTGGACCAGACTTGGCACCGCCCTTGCGGGCCTGCTCCCTGGCTGGCCTTGATGCGCTTCTTGGCCGTGGCGCTGCTGTGCAGGAAGCGATGGCTCTCGTTGCCCGTCTCCACGATGTGGCAGTGGTGCGTGAGCCGGTCGAGCAAGGCGGTGGTCATCTTCGCGTCGCCGAAGACCGTGGACCACTCGGCGAAGTCCAGGTTGGTGGTGATCACCACGCTGGTGTGCTCGTACAGCTTGGACAGCAGATGGAACAGCAGTGCCCCGTCAGCCTGACTGAACGGCAGGTAGCCCAACTCGTCCAGGATCACCAGATCCATGCGCAGCAGACTCAGTGCGATCCTTCCGGCCTTGCCCTGGGCCTTCTCCTGCTCCAGTGCATTGACCAGATCAACGGTCGAGTAGAAGCGAACCCTCTTGCCGTGCCGCGTGATACCCGCCACGCCCAGGGCCGTCGCCAAATGGGTCTTGCCCGTGCCCGGCCCACCCACCAGCACCGCGTTGTATGCGGCCTCGGTGAACTCCAGCGTCTCCAATTGCAAGATCAGCTTCTGGTCCACCGGTGAGACCTCGAAGTCGAAGCCAGCCAGATCGCGGTGCACCGGGAAGCGCGCCGAGCTCATCTGGTGCTGCACTGACCGCATGGCACGGTCGGTGGCCTCGGCCTGCAGCAGATGCTCGAGCAGCCAGCGCGAGGCGTCCAGCTCGGTGTGGCTGCCTTGTTCGACCAAGTCGATCCAGGCGCCGGCCATGCCGTGCAGGCGCAGTTGCTTGAGTTCCACGCTCACGTCACGCATGATCGACCTCCTGGCCACGCAGGCTGAACACCCCTTCGACTCGGTGAAGGCCCAGCAGGTGGTGGACGAGATGGCCAAGCGCCACGACGCGGCCATGAACCCGAAGACCAATGCCCTGTCCACGGCGCTGACCAGCTTCGGCTTCATGTTCCACCTGGGCCTGTCGCCAGCCTCAGCCATGGTCAACCTGACGCAGACCGCCCTGGAGGCCTATCCGGGCATGGGGGCACGATGGGGCTTCAACAAAGCCAGCGCCGCGCTGCTCAAGGCCAGCCAGGAAGCCGTGCGCGGCAAGAACGACATCACCGCCAGCCTGAGCCAGGATGAGAAGGCAGCCTTCGAGGAGGCCGTGCGCTCCGGCGTGGTGGATGTGACCATGGCGCACGACCTGGCCGGTATCGCCCAGGGCGAGGACCGCAGCGTCTCCTACAAGCTGCGCCCGGTGATGCGCGCGGCCAGCTTCCTGTTCCACCACGCCGAGAAGTTCAACCGCCAGGTCACCTTCGTGGCCGCCTACCGGCTGGCACGCGAGGCCGGGGCCGACCCGAAGAACGCCTACCAACAGGCGGTGCAGGCCACCTACGACGGGCACTTCGACTACTCGGCCAACAACCGTCCGCGCGTCATGCAGGGCAACGTGGCCCGCGTGCTGCTGCTGTTCAAGCAGTACGGCCAGAACATGGTCTACACCCTGGCGCGCAGCGCCCAGCAGTCGCTCAAGGGTGCCACGCCCGAAGAACGCACCCAGGCGCGCAAGGCCCTGGCCGGCCTGCTGACCATGCACGCCATGGCCGCCGGCGTACTGGGCCTGCCCATGGTGACCACGCTGCTGTCATGTACCTTGATCTGCGTGTCGGCGAGTCTGTGCAGCTTGGCGACGCCCAGATCACCCTTACCGCGAAGTCGGGCCAGCGGGCACGGCTTGTAGTGCGCGCACCTCACCAGGTGAAAGTGGCTTACCCGAAGAGCACCCCAGCGGGTGCAGGACACCAAGGCCACCGCACGCAAATGAATGAGCGCGACGGGCTGCTGCGGCAGTTCGCAATGGCGTTCGATGGCGGCGCGGAGAAGGACAAGCACCTGGTGCGCGAGGCGATTGCCAGTTTCAACGTGCGCAACCCCGACAACCGCATCCTGCCGACCCACTTGGCGCAGAGCATCTCCGCCTGGAAGGCCCGCCAGATTGGCGCCCAAGCGCATCTGGATGCTGATGTAACCCTTTGATTTTGTTCAACTCCTGCAGAAAACCAGAGTTGCTGTCATCCAGATCACAGAAAAATACTGTAAATTTGCACAGCATTTCAACTGGAGTTGCACCATGGATGCTGTTGCTGAATCCCTCTACATCGTTGCGCTGCGCGATGCGCCGTCCAGCCTGCCGGCGGACGCCAAGATAGCCGCGGAGGCCCGCTACGCCCGCGAACT
>Ga0222428_100216_pt1 | contig 46264 bp, 48 predicted proteins | sample 2B5Ametagenome_FD_182471 | JGI IMG/M metagenome (GOLD analysis project Ga0222428, IMG submission 182471) | Enriched microbial communities from leaf-cutter ant dump, University of Wisconsin, Madison, United States - 2B5A (version 2) | ecosystem: Environmental > Terrestrial > Nest > Insects nest >...
GCGCTCGCTCTTCAAGGGCAGCACACGCCAGCAGGAACTGAACCGGCGTCATGCCGAAGAAGTGGGGATTTCCGCCCATGAATAAGACCCTCGTTGCCCCGATCGCCCTGGCAGCCCTGCTGCTGGGTGGCTGCTCCTTCATCCCCACCTACGAGCGCCCGCAGGCCCCGGTGCCCGCGTCCTACGTCCATGCCGGCGCATCCGGCGCCACCGCGGCCAGCACGGATTGGCAGGACTATTTCACCGACCCGCGCCTGCAGCGGCTGATAGAGGCCGCCCTGGCCAACAACCGCGACCTGCGCGTCGCCGCCCTGGCCATCGAGCAGGCGCGCGCACAGTTCCAGATCCAGCGGGCGGCGCAGTGGCCATCGGTCGGCGTCGGCGCTACGGCCTCGCGCGCGCCCAGTGCCAGCACGGGCACGCTCACCAATACCTACAGCGTTGGCGGCGTGCTGTCGGCCTGGGAGCTGGACTTCTTCGGCCGCCTGGGCAGCCTGAAGGAGCAGGCCCTTGCGCAATACCTGGCCAGCGAAGAAGGGCGCAAGGCCTTGCAGGTCAGCCTCGTGGCCGGCGTGGCCAATGGCTGGCTCGCGCTGCAGGCGGACGAAGAGCTGCTCGACATCTCGCGCCGTACCCTGGCCACGCGCGAGGACTCCCTGGCGCTGGCCAAGATGCGCCGTGACGTCGGCCTGGCCTCGGACCTGGACTACCGCCAGGCCGAGTCGCTGACCGAAGCCGCGCGTGCCACGCTGGCGCAGCAGCAGCGCCAGCGCGCGCTCGACGAAAATGCCCTGGCCTTGCTGCTGGGGCAGCCGGTGCCCGACGACATTCGCGCCAGCCTGAAGGGCAGCCGCCTGGCCGCCACGCCGGCCATGGCCGACTTGCCTGCGGGGCTGCCCTCGGACTTGCTCACCCAAAGGCCGGACATCCGGCAGGCCGAGCAGCAGTTGATCGCGGCCAATGCCAGCATCGGCGCGGCGCGCGCGGCCTTCTTCCCCAGCATCACGCTCACGGCCCAGGCAGGCACGGCCAGCACCGAGCTCTCGGATCTGTTCAAGAGCGGAACCTGGGCGTTCACGCCGACGGTGTCGGCACTGCTTCCGGTATTCAACGCCGGGCGCAACCAAGCCGCACTGGAGGCCGCGAAGGCCGGCCGCGAGATGGCGGTGGCCCAATACGAGAAAGCCATTCAAAGCGCCTTCCGGGAAGTGTCCGATGCCCTGGCCAGCCAGCGCCTGCTGGCCGAACAATCGCGCGCCCAGCAAGCCCAGGCCGCAGCGGAGGCGGAGCGGCTGCGCCTGTCCGACCTGCGCTACCAGAATGGCGTGGCCAGCTACCTCGATCTGCTTGATGCGCAGCGCTCGCTGTTCGCCTTGGAGCAGGCAGTGGTGCAGGTACGCCTGGCGCAGTTGCAGAACCAGGTGCAGCTCTACAAGGCCCTGGGTGGCGGCTGGCGCGAGACGGCGCCCGCCGGGAAAAGCGCCTCCTGAGCCTGCGCGGCCCTGAAAGGGCTGCGTGGGGCACAGATATAATCAAAGGCTGTTACAAAAACGCCCCCGATCACCAGAGGAAACCATGACAGACCCACAGCAAGAGGGTGCGCACACCGGCCCCATCAAGTCGCCACAACAAGTCCTGCTGGCAGGTTTCTTCTCTTTCGTGGTTCCCATCTTCGTCATCATCGCCCTGGTGACGTTCGTCGTCTCCGGTGACAAGCCCGCGCCCAGCGGGGTGAACGCGGAAAAGGCCAAGGCCGAGCGCCTGCAAAAGGTCGGCATGGTGGAAATCCGCAATGCCAACCGGCCGCTGCGCACCGGCGAGGAAGTGTTCAAGGGCCAGTGCGCCGCCTGCCACGCCACCGGCGCAGCGGGCGCCCCGAAGTTCGGCGAAGCCGCCGCCTGGGCACCGCGCATCGCCACCGGCTTCGACGCCCTGGTGCATTCCGCGCTCAAGGGCAAGGGCGCCATGGCCCCGCAGGGCGGCGGCGACTTCAACGACACCGAAATTGCCCGTGGCGTGGCCTACATGGCGAACGCCGCAGGGGCCAGCTTCACCGAGCCGGCGCCTCCGGCCGCTGAGGGCGATGCCGCCGCGAAATAATCGCTGGCACGCGCGAGACTCTCAAGCCGGCCAAGCGCCGGCTTTTTTTACGCCCGTTGCAAGGCCTCGGGGCTGCGCACAAAGCCGTAATGGCCCGGCAAGTCTGACGCCGCCACGTCAATGGGCGCCGTCCAGCGCTCCTGCTCCAGTGCCTGCGCGACTGCAGGAACGTCCAGGGAGTGCACCAAGCCAGCGCCCAGCGCCGAAACCAGGTAGACCCGCCCTTCCTCATCCAGCAAACAGCGGTCCGGCACCACCTCCTGGCCGGTGTGGGCCCGCACCACGCCATCGCAGCCAATGCGGTAGATGAAGGGCGTGGCCTCCAGCTCGACATACACGCGCTGCGGACCATTCTGAAAGAACCAGCAGCCGCGCGCATCGGCATCGTAGTTGCGCCCAATGAAGCCGATCAGCTTCTCATGCGCCAGCTTCTGGCCCCTGGCCTGGGCAAACGGGCCGCTGGCCTGGGTGGCGGTATCGCGCAGATACCAATGCCCGCGTGCATCCAGCCCGAGCCAGCCATAGCAGTCCGGCACATTCGGCCATTTGGCCAGTGCCTGTTTCACGATGTCATCCATAGGCGCTATTGTGCACAAGGCTGCGCCACGCTTCTCATTTGATAGCTGCTAGCGCTTGCCAGCATTGGTTTTGAACCCGATTTGGCATAAAAAAACCCGGCCTGGGCCGGGTTCTTCTTTGGCCACCGTGCGCACGCACGGCGCAACGGGCTTTTCAGCGCTTCTGGCGGAACTTGCGCAGTGCGGCGATCTGGGCCGCCATGATGGCCAGCTCGGACTGGGCGCGCGCCAAGTCGATCTCGCTCTTGGCGTTCTTGAGCGCTTCCTCGGCCGCAGCCTTGGCTTCGCGGGCCTTCTGGTCGTCCAGGTCCTTGCCGCGGATGGCGGTGTCCGACAGCACGGTCACACAATCGGGCTGCACTTCCAAGATGCCGCCGGCCACAAAGACGAATTCTTCGCTGCCGTCGGCCATCTCGATGCGCACCGAGCCGGGCTTGATGCGCGTGATCAGCGGCGTGTGCTTGGGCAGGATGCCCAGCTCGCCAGCCTCGCCCGGCAGGGCGACAAAGCGCGCCTGGCCGGAGAAGATGGACTCTTCGGCACTGACCACATCGACGTGGAGGGTATTCATCGTTGCTCCTCAGAAAAAGCGGGGACTGGGTTCGATGTGCCGGCCGCCAGGAACCAACCCAGCGGCCTGCTGCATCAGGACGCCAGCTTCTTGGCCTTTTCGAAGGCTTCGTCGATGGTGCCGACCATGTAGAAGGCCTGCTCGGGCAGGTGGTCGCACTCGCCGTTGACGATCATCTTGAAGCCACGGATGGTTTCCGACAGCGGCACGTACTTGCCAGGCGAGCCCGTGAACACTTCGGCCACGTGGAACGGCTGCGACAGGAAACGCTGGATCTTGCGGGCGCGGGCCACGACGAGCTTGTCCTCGGGCGCCAGTTCGTCCATGCCCAGAATGGCGATGATGTCGCGCAGTTCCTTGTAGCGCTGCAGCGTGCCCTGCACGTCGCGGGCCACCTTGTAGTGCTCTTCGCCCACCACTTGCGGGTCGAGCTGGCGGCTGGTGGAGTCCAGCGGGTCCACGGCGGGGTAGATACCCAGGGCGGCGATGTCGCGCGACAGCACCACGGTGGAGTCCAAGTGGGCGAAGGTCGTGGCGGGCGACGGGTCGGTCAAGTCATCGGCGGGCACGTACACGGCCTGGATGGAGGTGATCGAGCCGACCTTGGTGGAGGTGATGCGCTCCTGCAGGCGGCCCATTTCCTCGGCCAGCGTCGGCTGGTAGCCCACGGCGGAGGGCATGCGGCCCAGCAGGGCGGACACTTCGGTACCGGCCAGCGTGTAGCGGTAGATGTTGTCCACGAAGAACAGCACGTCGCGGCCTTCGTCGCGGAACGACTCGGCGATGGTCAGGCCGGTCAGCGCCACGCGCAGACGGTTGCCCGGGGGCTCGTTCATCTGGCCGTAGACCATGGACACCTTGGAATCGCCCAGGCTCTCCAGGTTCACCACGCCGGAATCGGCCATTTCGTGGTAGAAGTCGTTGCCCTCGCGGGTACGCTCGCCCACGCCGGCGAACACGGACAGACCCGAGTGCGCCTTGGCGATGTTGTTGATGAGCTCCATCATGTTCACGGTCTTGCCCACGCCGGCGCCACCGAACAGGCCCACCTTGCCGCCCTTGGCGAACGGGCAGACCAGGTCGATCACCTTGATACCAGTTTCGAGCAGTTCCTGCGAGGGGCTCAGCTCGTCATAGGCGGGCGCCTTGCGGTGGATGGACGCCGTCAGGGCCTGGTCCACGGGGCCGCGCTCGTCGATGGGGTTGCCCAGCACGTCCATGATGCGGCCCAGGGTGGCCTTGCCCACGGGCACGGTGATGGGGTTGGCGGTGTTGGTCACCATGATGCCGCGCTTGAGGCCGTCGGACGACCCCAGGGCAATGGTACGCACCACGCCGTCGCCGAGCTGCTGCTGCACTTCCAGCGTCAGGGCCGAGCCGTCGAGCTTGAGGGCGTCGTACACCTTGGGCATCTGGTCGCGCGGGAACTCCACGTCCACCACGGCGCCGATACATTGAACAATCTTGCCTTGCACTTGAGCCATTTGATTTGCTCCAAAAATTTAAACCGAGACCGCGAGGCGGCCTAGACGGCTGCGGCACCCGCGACGATCTCCGAAAGTTCCTTCGTGATCGCGGCCTGGCGCGTCTTGTTGTAGACCAGCTTGAGCTCGTTGATGACGTTGCCAGCGTTGTCGGTGGCGGCCTTCATGGCCACCATGCGGGCAGACTGCTCGGAGGCCATGTTCTCCGCCACTGCCTGGTAAATCAGCGACTCGACATAACGCACCAGCAACTCGTCGATCACGGCCTGCGCATCGGGCTCGTAGATGTAGTCCCAGCTCGGGCCGGACTTGTCGGCCTGCATCTGCTCGGAGGACAGCGGCAGCAGTTGCTCCACCACCGACTCCTGCTTCATGGTGTTGATGAACTTGGTGTAGCTCAGGTACACCGCGTTGATCTTGCCTTCGGCGTAAGCGTCCAGCAGCACCTTGACGGGGCCGATGAGCTTCTCCAGATGCGGCGTGTCGCCCAGGCTGGTGACATGGGCCACCACCTTCGCGCCAACCCGGTTCAGGAAGCCCAGGCCCTTGTTGCCAATGGCAACGGCCTGCGTTTCGACGCCCTGGGCCTGCAGTTCGCGCAGCTTGGTCGTCACCGCGCGCAGCACGTTGGTGTTCATGCCGCCGCACAGCCCCTTGTCCGTCGTCACCACGATGACACCCGCCGCCTTGGCGTCGTTCGTCTTCATGAAGGGATGCACGTACTCGGGGTTGGCCTCGCCGAGATGGGCGGCAATGTTGCGCACCTTCTCGGCAAAGGGACGAGCAGCGCGCATGCGGTCTTGCGCCTTGCGCATTTTGGACGCGGCCACCATTTCCATGGCCTTGGTGATCTTCTTGGTGTTCTCCACCGATTTGATCTTGCCGCGTATTTCCTTGCCTGCTGCCATGAGGGCTCCTCGTCCGGTTTAAGCGAACGTCTTCTTGAACGCCGTGATGGCTTGCGTCAGCTCGGCCTCGTCCTTGCCTTCCTTGTCGAAGGCGCGGTTGCTTTCCAGGCGCTCCAGCAGGGCGGCGTGGCTGGTCTTCAGGAACTGGTGCAGGCCGGATTCGAAGGACAGAACCTTCTTCACGTCCACGTCGTCCAGGAAGCCCTTGTTCACGGCGAACAGCGTGGTGCCCATCAGGCTGATGGGCAGCGGGCTGTACTGGGGCTGCTTGAGCAGTTCGGTCACGCGGGCACCGCGGTCGAGCTGCTTGCGTGTGGCGTCGTCCAGGTCGGAGGCGAACTGCGCGAACGCAGCCAGTTCACGGTACTGCGCCAGGTCGGTACGGATACCGCCGGACAGGCCCTTGATCAGCTTGGTCTGCGCTGCACCGCCCACGCGGGACACCGAGATACCGGCGTTGATGGCGGGGCGGATACCGGCGTTGAACAGGCTGGTTTCCAGGAAGATCTGGCCGTCGGTGATCGAGATCACGTTGGTCGGCACGAAGGCGGACACGTCGCCGGCCTGCGTTTCGATGATCGGCAGCGCGGTCAGCGAGCCGGTCTGGCCCTTGACTTCACCCTTGGTGAAGGCTTCGACGTAATCGGCGTTCACACGGGCAGCGCGCTCCAGCAGGCGGCTGTGGAGATAGAACACGTCGCCAGGGTAGGCTTCGCGGCCCGGCGGGCGGCGCAGCAGCAGCGAGACCTGGCGGTAGGCCACGGCCTGCTTGGACAGGTCGTCATAGACGATCAGCGCGTCCTGGCCGCGGTCGCGGAAGTATTCGCCCATCGTGCAGCCGGAGTAGGCCGACACGTACTGCATGGCGGCGGATTCCGATGCGGATGCGGCCACGACGATGGTGTAGTCCATGGCGCCGGCCTGCTCCAGGGCGCGCACCACGTTCTTGATCGACGACGCCTTCTGGCCGATGGCGACGTAGATACACGTCACGCCCTGGCCCTTCTGGTTGATGATGGCGTCGATGGCCACGGCGGTCTTGCCGGTCTGGCGGTCGCCGATGATCAGCTCGCGCTGGCCGCGGCCGATCGGCACCATGGAGTCGATGGACTTCAACCCGGTGGCCAGCGGCTGGTCCACGGACTGGCGTGCGATCACGCCAGGGGCGACCTTCTCGATCACGTCCGTCATCTTGGCGTTGATCGGGCCCTTGCCGTCGATCGGCTGGCCCAGGGCGTTCACCACGCGGCCCACCAGTTCGGGGCCCACGGGCACTTCCAGGATACGGCCCGTGCACTTCACGGTGTCGCCTTCGGAGATGTGCTCGTACTCGCCCAGAATCACGGCGCCGACGGAGTCGCGCTCCAGGTTCAGTGCCAGGCCGAAGCTCGGCTGGCCGTCGCTACCGGCGGGGAATTCCAGCATTTCGCCCTGCATCACGTCGGACAGGCCATGCACGCGCACGATACCGTCCGTCACGGACACCACGGTGCCCTGGTTGCGGATGTCGCTGCTGGCGGCCAGCCCTTCGATGCGGCTCTTGATGAGTTCAGAAATTTCTGCGGGATTGAGTTGCATGACTCTTTCCTTCTTTCTTTAATTAGCCCAGACCTCCAGCCGCTCAGGCCGTGAGGGCCGCTTTCATTTGTTCCAGACGGGCCTTGACCGAGGTGTCGAGCACCTCGTCGCCCACCACCACGCGGACACCGCCGATCAGCGCCTCGTCCGTTTGCACGGTGAGGTTGAGCTTGCGGCCAAAACGCTTGTCCAGCGTGGCGCCCAGCTCGGCCAGGGCATTGGCATCCAGCGGGAAAGCGCTGTAGACCACGGCATCGGAGCTGCCATTGCTCTGGTTCACCAGCGCGCGGAATTGGGCTGCGATTTCAGGCAGCGCCTGCACGCGGCCGTTGTCGACCACGGTGCGCAGGAAATTTTTGGCCATCTCCGGCAGAGCCGTGCGGGCCACGCCCGCGATGACGCCGAGCACCTGCTCGGGAGTCACCTTGGGGTTGTCTGCCAGTTGGCGCAATTGAGGGTTGGCGGCAATCGCCGCCAGCTCGTCCACCCAGGCGGCGGCGCCGTTCAGGTCGGCACCGGCGGCGCCAGTGCAAGCCTTGTACAGCGCCTCGGCGTAAGGGCGTGCAATGGTGGCGAGTTCAGCCATGTTGCGTTCCTTACAGCTCGGTCTTGAGGCGGTTCAGCAGATCGGCATGGACACCGGCGTTGATTTCCTTGCGGAGAATCTGCTCGGCGCCCTTGACAGCCAGCCCCGCCACCTGCTCGCGCAGGGCTTCGCGGGCGGCAATCGCTTGCTGCTCGGCTTCGGCGCGGGCCGCGGCGACGATCTTGTTGCCTTCGTCGGTGGCGCGGGCCTTGGCCTCTTCGATGATGGCCTGTGCGCGGCGCTCGGCATCGGCCAGGCGCGTGGCGGTTTCGTTGCTGGCGGCTGCCAGTTCCTTCTTCACGCGCTGGTCGGCAGCGGCGAGTTCGGACTTGGCCTTGTCGGCAGCGGCGAGACCATCGGCGATTTTCTGGGCTCGCTCATCCAGCGCCTTCGCGATCGGAGGCCACACGAAGCTCATCGTGAACCACACCAGGATCAGGAAAACGATGGCCTGAACGAACAGGGTCGCGTTGATACTCACGGCAACACCTTTCTATCGTTGGCGTTGATCGGAGTGCTTAGGCAGCCAGTTGGAAGGGGTTGGCGAACGCGAACAGCAGGGCGATGGCCACGCCGATCAGGAAGGCGGCGTCGATCAGACCGGCCAAGATGAACATCTTGGTTTGCAGCTCGTTGATCAGCTCAGGCTGGCGAGCGGAAGATTCCAGGAACTTGCCGCCCATCAGAGCGATACCGATCGAAGCGCCGATAGCGCCCAGACCCACGATCAGACCACAAGCCAGAGCGACGAGACCGAGAATGTTTTCCATGATGACTCCTAAGGATGAAAAGAAAGGTTGAAAAAAGGAAAGGAAGGATCAGTGAGCTTCATGCGCCTGGCCGAGGTAGATCAGCGCAAGCATCATGAAAATGAAGGCTTGCAGGGTGATCACCAGGATGTGGAAGATCGCCCAGATCGAGCCTGCAATGATGTGCCCCACGGGGAGCAACACACCGGAAAGCGACATGGCAGCCGCGCCACCCATCAGGGCGATCAGCATGAACACCAACTCACCAGCGTACATGTTGCCGAACAGTCGCATGCCATGCGACACGGTCTTGGCAACGTATTCAATGATCTGCATGAGCAGATTGACCACACCCAGGATCAGGGCGAAGACAGGATTCTTGCTGGTGCCGAACGGCGCGGTCACCAGTTCGTGCGCCCAGCCACCCACGCCCTTGATCTTCAGGCTGTAGTAGAAGCACAGAATCAGAACTGCAAAGGACAGGCCCAGCGTGGTCGAGAGATCAGCCGTGGGCACCACACGCAGGTAGGCGTGGTGGTCACCTTGCACGCCTTGCCACAGCACGGGCAGCAGATCGACGGGCAACATGTCCATGGCGTTCATCAAAAAGATCCAGACGAACACCGTCAAAGCCAGGGGCGCGATGAACTTGCGGCTCTCGGCGTTGTGGATATTGGCCTTGGCCTGGTTGTCCACCATTTCGACGAGGATTTCGACGGCAGCCTGGAAGCGCCCCGGCACACCGGAGGTAGCACTCTTGGCGGCACGCCAGAACACAAACAAAGCCAGCACACCAAGAATCAAGCCAACGACGATGGAGTCGTAATTGATGACCGAGAAATCCACGATGGACTTCTGCTTGATGTTCTGGAGGTGCTGCAAGTGGTGAACGATGTATTCACTGGCAGTCGGTCCGTGCGCTTCTGCGGCCATTGCTTACTCTTCTCTCAAAAAATCAATCGGTTTTTCGGACACCGGGCCGCACCTTCAGCGCCACCCAGTAAGTTTTCATCGTCACGACCATGCCGACCAGCAAGGCCAGCCAGCTCAAATCCTTGACCAGCCGCGGCGCCGCCGCCAGCATGGCGACGGTGAGCACGAGCTTGGCCAGCTCCCATACGAAGAACCTTGCCATGACGCCCCCCGCGTTGGCGGAGCCGCTTTGGCGCGCCACGCCACGCGCAAACAGGGCAGCGGGAACCACTACCGAGAGTGCGCCATAGCCAGCGGACCATGCCACGGAAGGCTTGCCGGAGAACAGCCACGCCAAGACGGCGACGGCCACCCCCACCAGCGCCTGACCTGCCACGATGCGCCAAACGGAAACCGGCGGATTGCGGCGGCGCCATTCCTGGGCCTCTTGGGCCGTCAGGGGCTTGAAGTCAGGTTCTTCGTCCTCAGCTTCAGTCTCATGGGCAAGGTTGTTCATCTTCTTGGTGCCCACGCTTGTATCAGACCGAAACGACAAAACCGCGCGATTATAAGTAAAAACCCGAGACGCTCGGCAAGGTTTTGCCTTCCCCGCACAACGCCGGTGCGCAGCTTGCCTGCGCATGAGGCCTGCGGAGCCTGCGACCGCACACCTGCGCAGTACCGCACCACATGCAGCCCAATCGCCTGTTAGCGCACAATCCACGGGCGCCAGCAGCTATTGATTTGAAAGCACGTATGACCTCCTCCACCTCCACCGCCAATGGCTCCACCCCCGATCCGCGCAAGGATTCGCTGATCGAATATCCCTCGCAGTTCCCGATCAAGGTGATGGGCCTAAAGCAGGACGGCTTCGTGCACGCCGTGACCGACATCGCCCACCGCTTCGATCCCGCGTTCGACGCCAGCCGCATCGAGCTGCGCCCCAGCAGCGGCGGCAAGTACCTGGGCGTCACCATCACGGTGACCGCCACCAGCCGCGAGCAGCTCGACGACCTGTACCGCGCGCTCACCGCGCATCCGCTGGTCAAGGTCGTCCTCTGACATGGACATCCGCATCCTGGGCCGCACCGACTACCGTGCCACGGTGCAGGCCATGCAAGACTTCACCGCGGAACGCACCGACAGCACGCCCGACGCGCTCTGGATTTGCGAGCACGCACCGCACTACACACAAGGCCTTGCCGGCAAAAGCGACCACATCCTGAACCCGGGCACCATTCCCGTCGTGCCTACCAACCGTGGCGGCCAGGTCACCTTCCACGGCCCGGGCCAGGTGGTGGCCTACCCGCTCGTTGACCTGCGCCGTGCCGGCTACTACGTGAAGGAATACGTCTACCGCATCGAGGAAGCCGTGATTCGCACCCTGGCCGCCTACGGCGTCACCGGCCACCGCGTGGCGGGCGCACCTGGCATCTACGTGCGCCTGGACGACCCGGGCAGCCACGCCCTGCTGCCCCAGCGCCCGCAGCACAGGGATGCGGCTGGCGCGGCGCCGTCCCCCGACTTCACCGGCCTGGGCAAGATCGCCGCGCTGGGCATCAAGGTCAGCCAGCACTGCACTTACCACGGCGTGGCCCTGAACGTCGCCATGGACCTGGCGCCCTATGCCCGCATCAACCCTTGCGGCTACGCGGGTCTGGCCACAGTCGATCTTTCTACAATCGGCGTCCACACCACCTGGGACGAAGTCGCCGCACGGCTGGGCCACCAGCTCGCCACGCGCCTGTCCCCCTGAACCGCCAAGGCCATGAGCACCTCCGACGTCGTGCGCGAAGCGCAATCTACCGCTGACTACAACCCGCTGGCCAAGCAAAAGGCCGCCGCCAAGCTCTCACGCATTCCGATCAAAGTCGAACCCGGCGAGGTACTCAAGAAGCCCGAGTGGATCCGCGTCAAGGCCGGCTCGCCCACCACGCGCTTCTACGAGATCAAGGACATCCTGCGCGCCAACAAGCTGCACACCGTCTGCGAAGAAGCCTCGTGCCCCAACATTGGCGAATGTTTCGGCAGCGGCACCGCCACCTTCATGATCATGGGCGACAAGTGCACGCGCCGCTGTCCGTTCTGCGATGTGGGCCACGGCCGCCCTGACCCGCTGGACCAGGACGAGCCCGCCAACCTGGCGCGCACCATTGCCCAGATGCGGCTGAAGTACGCCGTCATTACCAGCGTGGACCGCGACGACCTGCGCGACGGCGGCGCGGGCCACTTTGCCGCCTGCATCCAGCAGATTCGTGAGCAATCGCCACGCACGCAGATCGAGGTGCTGGTGCCCGACTTCCGCGGCCGCGACGACCGCGCGCTGGCCATCCTCAAGGACACCCCGCCCGACGTGATGAACCACAACCTGGAAACCGTGCCGCGCCTGTACAAGGAAGCACGCCCGGGCGCCGACTACCAGTTCTCGCTCAGCCTGTTGCAGAAGTTCAAGGCCCTGGTGCCGCAGGTGCCGACCAAGAGCGGCTTGATGGTCGGCCTGGGCGAGACGGACGAAGAAATCCTGCAGGTGATGCGCGACATGCGCGCGCACGGCATCGAGATGCTGACCATCGGCCAGTACCTTGCGCCCAGCAACAGCCACCTGCCGGTGCGCCGCTACGTGCACCCCGACACCTTCAAGATGTTCGAGGCCGAGGCCCTGAAGATGGGCTTCTCGCACGCCGCCGTAGGCGCCATGGTGCGCTCCAGCTACCACGCTGACCAGCAGGCGCACGCCGCCGGGGTGTAACCGCCCGGGGGCCGCCGCCCCCTCAGCGCACCACAAAAAAGGCCGCATCAGCGGCCTTTTTTATGCCCCACGGCCAGCACACAAGCGGCTCAGCGCCCCATGCCCTGCAGCCACTGCGCCAACTCCTCGGCCGCCTGGTCGGCCGCTTCGGCCAGCGCGCGCACGCCTCCGGCCGCATCGGCGCTGGGCGCGGGGCGCTGCACCACGAACACGCGCTGGCCCAGCAGGCGCTCGCCCCCAGGCAGCGGCTCGGCCAGCGTGGCACGCAGGCGCAGCAGGCCGCTGCTGCGCTCGGGGCTGGCGAACACTTGGCTGAACTCCTCCAGGTCCAGGCGCAGCACCACCGGCGGCTTGTCCGAGCCCGGGGCCAGCGGGCGGTCCAGCGGCTGCACGATGGCGCGCTGCTCGCCCAAGCGCTCGCGCAGGCGCTGCAGCACCAGGGCCGTGGGCGGCTGGCTCCAGCGGGCCAGTTGGTAGGGGCGCAGTTGCTGCGCGTCGGCATAGGCCAGGCGGTACACCACCGCGGTGCCGCTGCCTGCACCGCCGGGCGCGTCCATGTCGGCCAGGGCCAGCGCCGGCAAGGCCGTGGCAGGCGCTGCGGCCGCCGTGGCGGGGCCAGGCCCCAGGTCATACAGCTGGGGCCGCGCCGGCGGCTGAGGCAGCGCACCACAACCCGTCACAAAAATGGCACAAAAAATGGCCGTAGCGCTTATGCAGCAAGCGCGAGCAGCTATCAAAAAATGAGTTTTCATGGAGCGACTCCTTCGATGTCAGTGTTCCACGGCGCAGGAAACTAGCGCGTCCCAGGCCAGGGTAGCCGCGCAAGGGCTGCCCCGCCGCGCGGGCTGCGGCGCCCACCCAGAGCGCGAAGCACGTAGAGAGAGGGGGAAGGCACGAAGCGCCTCAGGGGGTGCTTCATTTCCAGCCGGGTTCACCCGGTCCCGGCTGCGGCGCGCCGGCGCCGTAGAGGAGGGATTGGGGGTTCTCGGCCATCCCCTCGGCCACGCGCCCGAACTGGCGCGCGGCACGCGCGGCTTCGTCACTGGCACGGTTCACGCGCGGCAGCGTGGCGTCGCTGAACTTGTCGGCCGCGCGCGCCAGAGCGCGGGTGCTTTGCTCGATCTGTTCGAGCGAACCACCAGGGGCGTACAGGCGGCGCGTGGTCTGCCCCAGGCCGTCCGCTGCGGCCGCTGCACTGTGGCCCGCCTGCTGCAGCACCTGCAGTGTGGCGCGTGCGTCCTGCGCCAGCGCGGGCACGGCGGCCAAGGCCGGATCCAGGCGCAGGCGCACAGTGGCATCCAGCCGTTGGCCAAGCTGCGCGATCTGCCCGGCGGCGCTGCCGATGTTGTCCAGCGCCAGGCTGAAGCGCTCCTGGTTCTCGTCACCAAGCAGGCGGTTGATGCGTTCGGCGGCGGCCTGCATCTGCGCCACCACGGCCGGCCCCTGCTCGGCCAGCTTGGTCAGCGACGAAGCCTGCAACGGCAGGCGTGGCACGCCGCTGGGGCCGGTGGGCTGCACCGGCAGGGGCTGCCCGGCATCGTCGAGCAGCACGTGGGCCAGGCCCGTCACTCCCTGGTAGCCAAGCACGGCGAAGGTGGTCGGGCGGATGGGGGCGTCGGCGTTGACGGCGATGCGGATCAGCACATTGCCGTGCACCAGCGGATCGAACCCGATATCCGTCACCTTGCCGACGGCCACGCCCTTGTAGCGCACGCTGGCCTGGGGCTGCAGGCCGCTGACGCTTTCCTTGCTCGACAGCTCGTACAGGGTGTAGCGCGTGTTGTCGCGCGTGAGCCAGAGGGCGAGCGCAGCGAGCAGCGCCGTGACCACGATGAGAAAGATGCCTGCGGCCAGGGCATGGGCCTTGTTTTCCATGGTTCAAGCCTCCGGCGGCACGGCGCCATGCACGGGCGCCATGGCCCGGCGGCCGCGCTCGCCCTGGAAAAAATGGTGGATGAAGGGGTGGTCGAACTGCGCCACGTCCAGCGGTGCGCCATCGACGATGACGCGCTTGTCGGCCAGCACGGCCACGCGGGTGGACAGGGCGAACAGCGTGTCCAGGTCGTGCGTGACCATGACCACGGTGAGGCCGAGCTGCGCGTGCAGCTCGCGCAACAGCGCACAGAAGTCGTCGGAGCTGTTGGGATCAAGCCCCGCCGTGGGCTCGTCAAGCAGCAGCAGCGGCGGGTCCATGATGAGCGCACGCGCCAGCGCCACGCGCTTGACCATGCCGCCCGACAGGTCGGCCGGCATGCGGGTGGCGTGCTCTGGCTTGAGGCCCACGAGCTGCAATTTCGCCATGGCAGCGTCGCGCACCAGCGCGTCGGGCAGCGTGCCCAGCTCGCGCAGGGCGAAGGCAACGTTGTCGAGCACGTTGAACGCCGAGAACAACGCGCCGTGCTGGAACAGCATGCCCACGCGGGCGGCAGCGCCCTCGCCGCTCATCTCGGCCGCCGGGCGGCCCAGCACCGTGACGCTGCCACGCGAGGGCTGCAGCAGGCCCAGCATCTGGCGCAGCAGCACCGTCTTGCCGGTGCCCGAGCCGCCCACGAGCGAGAGCATTTCGCCGCGTTGCACCGTGAGCATCAGGTCCTGGTGTACGGCGAAGGCCGATTCACCTTGGCCAAAGACGGACCACAGGCCGTCGATACGCACCACGGGTTCGGAGGACGCCTGCATTCAGACCCCCACGTTCTTGAAAAGAATGGCGAACAGCGCATCGACCAGGATGACCACGGTGATGGCGTTGACCACCGAGGCCGTCGTGCCCTCGCCCAGGCTCTGCGTGTTGGGCTTGACGCGCAGCCCCCAGTGGCAACCGATGAGGGCGATCATGACGCCGAACACGGCCGACTTGCCCAGCGCCAGGTACAGGTTGGACACCTGCACCGCACGTGGCAGCGCCTGGGCGAAGTAGGCCGGGGTGATGCCCATGGTCAGGTCCGCCGCCAGCATGCCGCCAGCCAGTGCGGCCAGCGTGGTCCACACGCTGATGAGCGGCATGGCCAGCATCAGCGCCAGTGCGCGCGGCAGCACCAGGCGAAAGCCGTGCGGGATGCCCATGACGCGCATGGCGTCCAGCTCCTCGGTCACGCGCATCACGCCGATCTGCGCCGTGATGGCAGAGCCCGAGCGCCCCGCCACCAGGATGGCCGCAAGCATAGGCCCCAGCTCGCGGATCAGCGAGATGCCCAGGATGTTGACGATGAACGATTCGGCACCGAACTGGCGCAGCTGCAGCGCCATGAGGTAGGCCAGCACCACACCGATGAGGAAGCCCACCAGCGCGGTGATGGGCAGCGCCGTCGTCCCCATGCGGTACAGGTGGCCCGAAAGATCGCGCCAGGGTCCGCGCCGCGGCGCGCGCGCCAGGCGCAGCACGTCGAGCCCCAACTGGCCGACGAGCTGCACGAAAAAGCGCACGTGCTCCACAGCGTGCAGCACCAGCTCACCCAGGCGGTGCACCTGGTCCATCAAGTGCCAAGGAGGCGGCGGCGGCGCGGGGGCCACGCTCAGGCGCGCCACGCGCTCCAGCATGGTGCGGTGCGCGTCACCGGCCACCAGGCGCGCGGGCCAGGCACGGCCCCAGTGGTTCCACAGCAGTTGCGCGCCCACGTGGTCCAGCCACTGCAGGCCGCTCAAGTCCCAGCCCAGGTCGGGCGCGGGTGGCAGCGCGGCCAGTTGGCGGCGCAGCGCGCGCCACTGCGCACGCTGGCCCAGGTCGGCAGCCCCCCAGCGCCCCTGCAGCACCGCGCACGGCCCGTCGGGCGTGTCGGTGCGAAGCAGTTGGGGAGGGGGAATACTCATGCCGGTCAGGGATCCAAAGTTGCGCAGGATAACCGCCCCGGCCGCCAGGCTGGCAAGCACGAAAGTGCACGCGGCGCGTGAAATTAATATCAAAAATGGCTGCAGCGCTTACCAATAAAGCGCAAGCAGCTATTTAAACAATAGCATCCTGGGATTACCCGCTCGACAGTCGCACGCTGCTTTGCACAATGGTGCGGCACTTCCATTCCCCTTTGGCACCCCATGAGCGACACCCACTTCGACTACATCATCATCGGCGGCGGCACCGCCGGTGCCCTGCTGGCCAACCGGCTCAGCGCCGACGCGCGCAACCGCGTGCTGCTCATCGAAGCCGGGCGCAAGGACGACTACCACTGGATCCACATCCCCGTGGGCTACCTGTATTGCATTGGCAACCCGCGCACCGATTGGCTCTACCAGACCGAGCCCGACGCCGGCCTTAACGGGCGGCGCCTGCGCTACCCGCGCGGCAAGGTGCTGGGCGGCTGCAGCAGCATCAACGGCATGATCTACATGCGCGGCCAGGCGCGCGACTACGACCAGTGGGCCCAGCTCACCGGCGACGACACCTGGCGCTGGGACAACGTGCTGCCCGCTTTTCGCCGCCACGAGGACCACTGGCGCCTGGACCAGCCCGGCACGGCGGACGAGGCTTTCAAGCGCCTGCACGGCAACCGCGCGACCGGCAGTACGGGCGAGTGGCGCGTGGAGCGCCAGCGCCTGCGCTGGGACGTGCTCGACGCCTTCGCCCTGGCGGCGCAGCAGGCGGGCATTCCGGCCACCCCGGACTTCAACAGCGGCACCAACGAAGGCGTGGGCTACTTCGAAGTCAACCAGAAAAGCGGCTGGCGCTGGAACAGCGCCAAGGCCTTCCTGCGCCCCGCCTGCTACGGCCGCCCCAACTTCGAGATGTGGACCATGGCCCAGGCCACGCGCCTGGTGGTCGAGACGCAGGCCGATGGCAGCCGCCGCTGCACCGGCGTGCGTGTCTGGACCGGGCAGGAACTGGTGCATGCGCGGGCCGCGCGCGAGGTCATCCTGAGCGCGGGCGCGGTGAACTCGCCGCAGCTGCTGCAGCTCTCGGGCATCGGTCCGGCGGCGCTGCTGCGCCAGCACGGCATCGACGTCGTGCACGACCTGCCCGGCGTGGGCGCCAACCTGCAGGACCACCTGCAGATTCGCTCGGTCTACAAGGTCAGCGGCGTGCCCACACTCAACACCATGGCCAATTCGCTCTGGGGCAAGGCGCGCATCGGGCTGCAGTACCTGCTCTCGCGCAGCGGGCCCATGAGCATGGCGCCCTCGCAGCTCGGCGCGTTCACGCGCTCCGACCCGAGCCAGCCCTACCCCAACATCGAGTACCACGTGCAACCGCTGTCGCTGGACGCCTTCGGCGAGCCGCTGCACAGCTTCCCGGCTTTCACGGCAAGCGTGTGCAACCTCAACCCGACAAGCCGCGGCACGGTCCAGGTGCGCAGCCCGCGCTTCGAGGATGCGCCGGCCATCGCACCGCAGTACCTCTCCACCGAAGAAGACCGCAAGGTGGCCGCCGACAGCCTGCGCGTGACGCGCCGCATCGTCGCGCAAGGCGCCATGGCCAAATACCAGCCGGAGGAATGGAAGCCCGGCGTGCAGTACCAGAGCGACGAGGACCTGGCACGCCTGGCGGGCGACATCGCCACCACCATCTTCCACCCCGTGGGCACCACCAAGATGGGGCGTGACGACGACCCCATGGCCGTGCTCGACAGCCGCCTGCGCGTGCACGGCATCGCCGGCCTGCGCGTGGTGGACGCGGGCGCCATGCCCACCATCACCAGTGGCAACACCAATTCCCCCACGCTGATGCTGGCGGAAAAAGCCGCCGAGTGGATCCGCACCGACCAGCAGGCGGGCGCCTAGCGGCCAGTGCCTCGGCGCCTCAGCGAAGGCCGCCCACGTAGCGCACGCCCGGGGGCTCGGGGCGCGCAGGCCGCGAAACCAGCGCAGGCTGGGGCTGCGGCTGCGCTGGCGCGGCCCCTTCGCCCATGGCGTGGGCCAGCTTGTCGGCCCACTCGACCAGTTCCGGTGCGCCATCCGCGAGCCCGCGCTGGCGCGCGAAGCGCACGATGGCCTGGGCGTACTCGGCGTTCGCGGCCATCCATTCGGTATCGGTCACGCGCCCGGTCTTGCGGCGCAGCAGCACGTGCAGGTGGGCCGCAATGGCCAGCCTGCCTTCGCCCGGTGCCTGGTTGTCCATGGCAATCTACCTCCTTCGCTCAACTACCCAGATGCTCGCGGTGCTCAGCGATGTCCAGCCCCTCCAGCTCGCTGGTTTCATCCACCCGCAGCGGCACCACCTTCCCGGTCAGCCACAGCAACACCGCCGTGCCCACCAGGCTGAAAATCATCACCGTCCCCACGCCCACGGCCTGGGTCAGCACGCTGCCGTCCACGCCCGAGACGGTGCGGCTGGCGAACACGCCCGTGAGCAGCGAGCCCACCACGCCGCCAATGCCGTGCACGCCGAACACATCGAGCGAGTCGTCGGTGTGCAGCCAGCGCTTGAGGCCGGTCGCCCCCCAATAGCACACCAGCCCAGCCACCACGCCAATGGCCAGCGCGGCGCGCGGCGTCACGTAGCCGGCACCGGGCGTGATGGCCACCAGCCCCGCCACCAGGCCCGAGCACAACCCCAGCAGCGAGGCCCGGCCGCGCACCACCCATTCACCGGCCATCCACCCCAGCGCCCCCGCAGCTGCGGCGATGTGCGTCACGGCCAGCGCCAGGCCCGCGCGCCCGTCAGCGGCCAGCGCCGACCCCGCGTTGAAGCCAAACCAGCCGACCCAGAGCAGCGCTGCGCCCACCATGGTCCAGCCCAGGTTGTAGGGTGCGAAAGCCTCCTTGCCATAGCCACGCCGCTTGCCCAGCAGCCACGCACAGGCCAGCCCCGCCATGCCCGCATTCACGTGCACCACGGCGCCACCGGCGAAGTCCAGCGCCCCCAGGCGCGCCAGCCAGCCCCCAGGCTCCCACACCCAGTGCGCGACGGGCGCGTAGATACATAGCGTCCACAGGCTGATGAAAACCAGCATCGCGGAAAAGCGCATGCGCTCCACAAAGGCACCCACCACCAGCGCCGCCGTGATGACCGCGAAGCAGAGCTGAAACATGGCGTACACCGCCTCCGGCACGTGCGGTGCGATGTGGCTTACGGCCACCAGGCCCGCGCCCAGGTCGTAGTCCAAACCCGCGAGCCCCATGCGCTCGATGCCGCCAATCCAGGCCGTGCCGGGAGTGAAGGCCCAGGAGTAGCCGGCCACGAACCACCACACGCTCACCACAGCCGCGATGGCCAGCACGCTGGCCATGGTGTTGAGCACATTCTTGCGCCGCACCATGCCGGCATAAAACAGCGCCACGCCTGGCAGCGTCATTAACAGCACCAGCACGGTGGCCGTCATGAGCCAGGCCGTATCGGCCGCGCTGATCGCGTCGAACGGCACCAATGCGGGCGCCGTGGGCGCGGCCTTGGCGCCCTTTGGCGTCTGCGCCCACCCCGGCGCTAACACGCCCAGCCACATAGCCCCTGCTGCCCCAATCCTGCATGGCACCTCCCGCATGGTGCGTTCTCCTGTTCTGGTTGCTGACAGACGGGATTCCGCAAGAGGCATGCCAGCCGTTTCCAAGGCCCAGCGCCCCCATCCGGGGGGCGGGAAACCCCCAATGCACCAAGCAAGTGCGAACCGTTACAGTCACGCCACTCGATAGCGCACTACGGTGCGCATGAGAGGAGCCCGAGGAGACATCTCGACAACCACAACCAATCCATAAAAACAGCATCCGTCACGAGATGCCTCTTTGTACAAGGCGCCGGCACCCCCGGCGCCTTTTTGTTGTGCCGTCTTGTCTGGCATTGAGGCTGGGTGCCCCAAGGTTTTCGTGCACAGGCGAGAATCGCGCCAATGGAATGGATGCTCGTCTCGCTGGCCTCGCTGCTGGCCGGTTTCGTGGATGCGATCGTGGGCGGAGGCGGGCTGATCCTGCTGCCCGCGCTGTTCGCCACCTTCGCCCACGCCCCGCCCGCCACCCTGCTGGGCACCAACAAGAGCGCCTCGGTCTGGGGTACGGCCATGGCCACCTGGCAGTTCAGCCGCCGCGTGCGCATTCCCTGGCACACCATGCTGCCGGCGGCGGGCGCCGGGTTCGCCGGGGCCTTTTTCGGCGCCTGGGCGGTCACGCTGGCCTCGCCCGACTTCCTGCGCAAGCTGCTGCCGCTGGTCATGGTGGCCGTGCTGGCCTACACGCTGCTCAAGAAAGACCTGGGGCTGCACCACCAGCCGCGCTGGCGCGGCCGCACCGAAGCACTGGCGGCCTGCGCGATTGGCGCGGTGATCGGCTTCTACGACGGCTTTTTCGGCCCCGGCACCGGCAGCTTTTTCGTTTTCGCCTTCGTGCGCCTGCTGGGCTACGATTTCCTCAACGCCTCGGTTTCGGCCAAGCTGCTAAACCTGGCGACCAACCTGGCGGCGCTGATCCTGTTCGCCGCCAAGGGGCACATCTGGTGGCACTTCACCCTGCCGCTGGCTGCGGCCAACGTGGTCGGCAGCATGCTGGGCACCTACATGGCGCTGCGCCATGGCACGGGCTTCGTACGCGCCATCTTCATCCTGGTCGTCAGCGTGCTCATCCTCAAGACGGGCTATGACGCTTTTCTGAAATGACATGGCCATGTGGCACCTCACGCTGCTGGGAGCCCCAACCGACGCCGGTGCGGGCGTGGCCGGGGCCCAGCTGGGGCCGGACGCGCTGCGTGGCGCGGGCCTGGCCCGGGCGCTGCGAGCGCAAGGCCACGACGTGCAGGACCTGGGCAACCTCGCCGGCCCGCCAACGCCCGCGCATGAGGCCCGCCCTGGCCCGCACCACCTGGCCTGCGTGAGCGCCTGGAACCAGGCCGTGCACGACGCCGTGGCCGGCATCCTGGCCGCACAGCGCCTGCCCGTGCTGCTGGGCGGTGACCACAGCCTGGCGGTGGGCTCCATCAGCGCCGTGGCCCGGCACTGTCGCCAGACCGGCAAGGCACTGTGCGTGCTCTGGCTCGACGCCCATGCCGACGCCAACACCCCCGCCACCAGCCCCAGCGGCAACCTGCACGGCATGCCCGTGGCCTGTCTGCTGGGTGATGGGCCCGCGGCGCTCACGGCACTGGCCGGCGGGCCACCCGCGCTGCAGCCGGCACAGTTGCGCCTGGTCGGCATACGCAGCGTGGATGCAGGCGAGCAGTGCTACCTGCGCCAGCGCGGCCTGCCCGTGTGGCGCATGCCCGAGGTACGGGCGCTGGGCATGGCGCAGACCATGGCGCAGGTGCTGCGCGGCATCCAGGCCGGCACCCACCACCTGCACGTCAGCCTCGACCTTGACTGTATGGATCCGGCCCTGGCTCCGGGCGTGAGCACGCCCGCGCCCGGTGGCATCGGCCACCACGCCATGCAGCAGTGCATGGACCTGCTGGCCGCCAGCGGCGCGGTGGGGTCGGTCGATCTGGTGGAGCTGAACCCCTTGCGCGACCGGCAGGGGCAGACGGCGGAGCTGGCCGTCGATCTCCTGCAGCGCCTGGCAGGATCAGCATGAAAAATGCCTCTAGCCCTTTATCAGCAAGCGCTAGAAGCTACTAAAAGAGGAGCGTAAGCGACTCAGTTGGCGTCAGGCCCGGGCCGGTCGCGCATGCGCAACGGCACATCGGCAGCCTGGCGCATCGTGCCGATCGGTGCGGCGGTCTGGCCCTTGCTCGTGGCGGCGATGTCTTCCTCGCTCGGATACAGGCCTTGCAACCAGTAGTCGAACACGCGCCGCGCGATGGGGGCGGCACTGGCCGCGCCGAAGCCGGCGTTCTCCACGATCAGCGCCACGGCGATGCGCGGGTTTTCGGCGGGCGCGAACGCGGCGAACAGCGAGTGGTCGCGCTTGTGCTCCTCCATCGCCTTGGCGTTGTACTTGACGTTCTGGCCCAGGCTCACGGCCTGCGCCGTACCAGTTTTGCCGCCCGAGGTGTAGGCCGCCCCGGCGAACACGCGCCGCCCGGTGCCCGCCTCGTTCACCGCCACCAGGGCGCGGCGCACCACATCAACGTTCTTGGGCAGGTAGCCCAGGTTCTCGCCCGGCGGCTGCGCTAATTCGGTGACGGCGCCGGTGACCGCGTCGCGCACCGCCTTGGCCACGTGCGGGCGGTAGCGCGTGCCGCCATTGGCCAGCGTGGCCTCGGCCAGTGCCAGCTGCAGCATGGTGAAGTTGTTGTAGCCCTGGCCGATGCCCAGCGACACGGTTTCGCCCGGGAACCAGCGCTTGGCCTCGGGGCGCTTGTTGACCTGGCGCTTCCACTGCGTGCTGGGCAGCACGCCGCGCAACTCGCCGCCCAGGTCGATGCCGGTGATCTGGCCAAAGCCCAGCGGCGCCATGAAGTCGTGGATGGTGTCCACGCCCATCTCCACGCCCAGCGAGTAGAAATAGGTGTTGCTGGAGAACTGGATGGCGCGCACCATGTCCACACCGCCCAGGCCGCCCTCGTGGCTGCGGAAGGTGCGCCCGCCGAAGTTGTAGTAGCCCGGGTCGTTCACCACCAGAGTGGGCGAGCGCTTGTTTAACTGCAGCGCCGCCAGCGCCATGAAGGGCTTGTAGGTGGAGCCCGGCGGATAGGTGCCGCGCAGCGCGCGGTTGAGCAGCGGCTTGTTAATGGATTCGTTGAGCGCCTGCCAGTTTTCCTGGTCGATGCCCTCGACGAACAGGTTCGGGTCGAAGGTCGGCTTGGACACGAGCGCCAAAATTTCGCCGTTGCGCGGGTCGATGGCCACCAGCGCGCCGCGCCGCTCGCCGTACAGGTCTTCCACCAGCTTCTGCAGCTTGATGTCGATCGACAGCATGACGCTGTGCCCCGGTGTGGCCGGGCGGCTGTGCAGCTTGCGCACCACGCGGCCGCCGGCCGAGGTCTCCATCAGCTCCACGCCGGTGGTGCCGTGCAGCTGCTGCTCGTAGGACTGTTCCACGCCAAGCTTGCCGATGTATTCGGTGCCGCGGTAGTTGGCCGCGTCGTCGGAGTCGTCGATGCGCTCCTTCTCGCGCTGGTTGATACGGCCGATGTAGCCGATGGCGTGCCCCCCCACCTCGCCCAGCGGGTAGGTGCGAAACAGCCGCGCCTTGATGTCCACGCCCGGGAAGCGATAGCGCTGGGCCGCGAAGCGTGCCACCTCTTCGTCGGTCAGGCGCGTGCGAATGGGCAGCGACTCGAAGCTGCGCGCATCCTCCATCAGCCGCTTGAAGCGGCGCTTGTCGCGCGGCTGGATGTCCACCACCTTGGACAGCTCCTCGATGGTTTCGTCCAGGTCACCCAGCTTGGAGCGCGTGATCTCCAGCGTGTAGGCCGAATAGTTGGTGGCCAGCACCACGCCGTTGCGGTCAAGGATCTGCCCGCGGTTGGGCACGATCGGCACAACCGCCGTGCGGTTGCTCTCCGCCTGGTCGGCCAAGTCCTCATGGCGCTGCACCTGCAGCACCAGCAGGCGCGCCACGATCAGGCCGAAGGCCAGGAACACCACCAGCCCCATAGCCAGCACGCGCACACGAAAGCGCCAGGCGTCCCGCTCGCTGTTGCGCAGTTCGGTCATGGCTTCACAAGGGACGGTTCTCGTCGCGGTCAGGCGGGCGGCGCTGTGGCGCCAGCAGAATCCAGCTGGCCAGCGGCCACAGCAGTGTCTCGATCAGCGGCGCGGCCAGCAGCGCCAGCCCCGGAAAGATCCCGCCCGAGGCCATGCGCACCAGCAGCTCCACGGCATGGGCTGCCGCAAGCAGCGGCAACATCTGCAGCGCTTGCTCCCACAGGCCCAGCCAAGGCAGGCGGCGGTGAATCATGCTGGTGCCGAGCATCAGCGTGGCATAGGCCAGCGCATGCTGGCCCAGCAGGGCCGACTGGTGCACATCCATGCACAGCCCGAGCACGAAGGCGATGCCCATGCCCACACGCAGCGGCTGGTGCACACCCCAGAAGGCGAGCAGCAGCAACACCATGTCGGGCAGCCACACCACGCGCCCCAGCGGCAGCAGGTTGATGGCCAGCGCCACCACCAGGCTGACGACGATGAACGCCGGGTTGACCGGCTGCAGCAGCTCCTGGCCGCGCGGCATCATCATGCGGACCGCTCCTTCATGGCCTTCATTTGCGCGCGCCCTTGCGCGTGGATGCCGGCGCTGGCGCGGGCTCGGGGCGCTCGGGCAGTTGCCCCGCCAGAGGCTGCAGCAGCAGCACGTGGCGCGCACCATGCACCTGTGCCACGGGGTCGCAATAGATGCGGGTGAATGCCGAGTCAGCGCGCCGTTCCACACGGCGCACGCGCGCCACGGGCAGCCCCGGCGGGTACACGCCATCGACGCCGCTGGTGGTGAGCAGATCGCCCTCCTGCACGTCGGCGTTGCTGGGCATGAAGCGCAGCTCCATGCTGCCGCCATGGCCCGCCACCGGGTCGCCATAGGCCACGCTGCGCGCGCCGGTACGCGGGTTGAGCACGGGGATGGCCTGGTCGCGGTCCACCAGCAACGTGACCTCGCTCACGAAGGGCAGGACGCGCGTGACCTGGCCCAGCACGCCGAGTTCGTCGAGTACCGGCGAACCCAGCTCGACGCCCGCCACCTGGCCCTTGTCAACCACCACGCGGCGCGTGTACGGGTCGGCAGCGTCGTACAGCACCTGCGCGGCCTGCGAGGGCGGTGACAGGCGCTCGCGCAGCGCCAGCAGCTGGCGCAGCTGGGTGTTCTCCTGCAGCAGATCCGCAGCCTGGTTGGCGCGCTGTGCCAACTGCACCATGTGCTCGCGCGCCTGCCGCGCCTCCTTCTGCGCGCGCTGCAGCGCCTCGAAGTAGCCCGCACCCTGGCCCAGCAACTCCACAGGCTGCAGCATCAGCCACTGCACCGGATAGAGCACCGCGCCAACGGCTTTGCGCAGCGGGTCGGTCAGGTGAAAGCGCGCATCCGCCACCATGAGGAACAGCGCCAGCGCGCCGTACACGGCCCAGCGCGACAGCGCCGACGGGCCCTGCCTGAAGAACGAGGGCGCACTGCGCTCCAAGGTGCCAAGGGCCATGGGCGAAGAACCCGCTCAATAAATCCAGGCGCTCAGTCGCTGGTGAAGATGCTGCCCTGGCGGTCCAGGCTGTCCAGCGCCATGCCGCAGCCGCGCACCACGCAGGTCAGCGGCTCCTCGGCCACCAGCACCGGCAGGCCGGTTTCCTCGGCCAGCAGGCGGTCCAGGTCGCGCAAGAGCGCGCCGCCGCCGGTCAGCATCATGCCGCGCTCGGCAATGTCGGCGCCCAGCTCGGGGGGGGTCTGCTCCAGCGCGTTCTTCACGGCCGAGACGATCTGGTTCAGCGGCTCGGTCAGCGCCTCCAGCACTTCGTTGCTGGAAATGGTGAAGCTGCGCGGCACGCCTTCGGACAGGTTGCGGCCCTTGACCTCCATCTCCTTGACCTCGGAGCCGGGAAAGGCCGAGCCGATGTTCTTCTTGATGGATTCGGCCGTGGGCTCGCCGATCAGCATGCCGTAGTTGCGGCGGATGTAATTGATGATGCTTTCGTCGAACTTGTCGCCACCCACGCGCACGCTGCCCTTGTAGACCATGCCGCCCAGCGAGATCACGCCGACCTCGGTGGTGCCGCCGCCAATGTCCACCACCATCGAGCCCGAGGCCTCGCTCACTGGCAGGCCGGCGCCAATGCCGGCGGCCATGGGTTCCTCGATCAGGTACACAGCGGTGGCGCCCGCGGCCTCGGCCGCGTCCTTGATGGCGCGGCGCTCGACCTGGGTGGAGCCGCAGGGCACGCAGATGATGATGCGCGGGCTGGGCGTGAGCAGCGAACGCGGGTGCACCATCTTGATGAACTGCTTGATCATCTGCTCGGTGATGACGAAGTCGGCGATCACGCCGTCCTTCATCGGGCGGATGGCCTCGATGTTGCCCGGCACCTTGCCAAGCATGGCCTTGGCCTCGTGGCCCACGGCCTGGATGACCTTCTTGCCGTGCGGGCCGCCCTCGTGGCGGATGGCGACGACCGATGGCTCGTCGAGCACGATGCCCTTGTCGCGGGCAAAGATCAGGGTGTTGGCGGTGCCAAGGTCAATGGCGAGGTCGGTAGAGAAGTACCGACGAAAGGAACCGAACATGCAAAAAGTCCTCTGGGGCACGGCTCGCGCACCGGCTGGCCGTCGCCGGGGTTAGGAATAGGGGGTGTTTTGGGGGCTTCTTCCGCGCAAATGCCGACGCATGCAGGGGCAATGCGGCAAAGCCGGGATAATACCGCATCCCCTGTGAATAACTCCCGCTCCCCCAGGCCGGAACACAGCTTTTACATCTAGACTTTCTCCCCCATTTCATCCTATGGCACTGACTCCCCAGGACATCGCGCGCATCGCCCACCTGGCGCGGCTGGAGCTGTCCGAGGCTGAAGGTGAGCGCATGCTCACGCAGCTCAACGGCTTTTTTGGCATCGTGGAAAAAATGCGGGCTGTCGACACCACCGGCATCAAGCCCCTGCCGCACCCCGTGGCGGCCATTGAGCCCGTGCAGCTGCGCCTGCGCGACGACGTGGCCAGCGAGCCCAACCAGCGCGAAGCCAACCAGCAAAGCGCCCCCGCCGTCGAGCGCGGGCTGTTCCTTGTGCCCAAGGTGATTGAATGAGCATGACATCTCCCGCATTGCATGACCTGGGCGTGGCCCAGCTCGCGGCCGCGCTGCGCGCCAAGCAGGTAAGCGCCGTCGAGGCCGCCCAGCACTTTCTGGCCCGCGCCCGCGACCACCAAAACCTTGGCGCTTATGTAGCTATTGACGAAGCCGCCACCCTCGCGCAAGCCCGCGCCCAGGACGAAAAAATTGCCGCGGGCAGCGCCGCGCCGCTGGCGGGCGTGCCGATTGCGCACAAAGACATCTTCGTCACGCGCGACTTTCCCACCACCGCCGCCAGCCGCATGCTGGCGGGCTACCGCTCGCCGTTTGACGCCACCGTGGTGAGCAAGCTGGCCGAGGCCGGCTGCGTGACGCTGGGCAAGCTCAACTGCGACGAGTTCGCCATGGGCGGCACCAACGAAAACTCCGCCATCCCCGCCGTGGGCTGCGACAGCGTGCAGCCCGTGCGCAACCCCTGGGACACCACGCGCGTGCCGGGCGGATCCTCGGGCGGTTCGGCCGTGGCCGTGGCCGCGCGCCTGGCGCCCGCCGTCACCGGCACCGACACCGGCGGCTCCATTCGCCAGCCGGCCAGCTTTTGCGGCATCACCGGCATCAAGCCCACCTACGGGCGCGCCAGCCGCTACGGCATGATCGCCTTTGCCTCGTCGCTCGACCAGGCGGGCCCCATGGCGCGCAGCGCCGAAGACTGCGCGCTGCTGCTCTCGGCCATGTGCGGCCCCGACCCGGACCGCGACTCCACCAGCCTCGACCGCCCGGCCGAAGACTTCAGCCGCAACCTCACCGACAGCCTGGACGGCCTGCGCATTGGCGTGCCCGCTGAATTTTTTGGCGAGGGCCTGGCCGACGACGTGCGCGCCGCCGTTGATGCCGCGCTGAAGGAATACGAAAAGCTCGGCGCCACGCTGGTGCCGATTGCGCTGCCGCGCACTGAACTGTCGGTGCCGGTGTACTACATCCTGGCGCCCGCCGAGGCCTCGTCCAACCTGTCGCGCTTTGATGGCGTGCGCTACGGCCACCGCGCCCAGCAGTATTCCGACCTGCTCGACATGTACAAAAAGACCCGCGCCGAAGGCTTTGGCGACGAGGTCAAACGCCGCATCATGATCGGCACCTATGTGCTGAGCGAGGGCTACTACGACGCCTACTACCTGCAGGCGCAAAAAATCCGCCGCATGATTGCCGACGACTTCCAGGCCGCCTTCCAGCAATGCGACCTGATTGCCGGCCCCGTGGCCCCCACCACCGCCTGGCAACTGGGCAGCCAGACCGACCCGGTGAGCAGCTACCTGGCTGACATCTACACCCTGCCCGCCTCGCTCGCTGGCCTGCCCGGCATGAGCGTGCCCGTGGGCTTTGGCAACGGCCACCTGCCCGTGGGCCTGCAGCTGATTGGCAACTACTTCAGCGAAGCGCGGTTGCTCAATGCCGCCCACCGCCTGCAGCAAGCCACGGACTGGCACCAGCGCAGCCCGCTCTAAAACTTATAGCTGCTTGCGATTGATGTGCAAGGCTTTCAGTATCAAACCAAGCTGAAATCCTTTATTAGCAAGCGCAAGCAGCTCACAAATTGATAGTCAAGGACTGCCCCATGTCTGCGAAACTGATCCAGGGCTACGAAGTCGTCATCGGCTTTGAAACACACGCCCAGCTCGCCACCCAGAGCAAAATTTTCAGCCGCGCCAGCACCGCCTTTGGCGCCGAGCCCAACACCCAGGCCTGCGCCGTCGATCTGGCCCTGCCCGGCGCGCTGCCGGTGATGAACCGCGAGGCCGTGGCCTGCGCCATCAAGCTCGGCCTGGCGCTGGGCTCACACATTGCGCCCGAAAGCATCTTTGCGCGCAAAAACTACTTCTACCCCGACCTGCCCAAGGGCTACCAGATCAGCCAGTTTGAAATTCCGGTGGTGCAAGGCGGCGAGGTGTCGTTCTACCTGGGCGACGAGAAGAAAACCGTGCGCCTGGTGCGCGCCCACCTGGAAGAAGACGCGGGCAAAAGCCTGCACGACGAATTCCACGGCATGAGCGGCATCGACCTGAACCGCGCTGGCACGCCGCTGCTGGAAATCGTCACCGAGCCCGACATCCGCTCCAGCGAAGAAGCCGTGGCCTACGCCAAGGCGCTGCACCAGATCGTCACCTGGATCGGCATTTGCGACGGCAACATGCAAGAGGGGTCGTTTCGCTGCGACGCCAACGTCTCGGTGCGCAAGCCGGGCCAGCCGCTGGGCACGCGGCGCGAAATCAAGAACCTGAACTCGTTCAGGAACATGCAAATTGCCATCGACTACGAAATCCGCTGGCAAATCGAGCAAATTGAAGACGGTCACGCCATCCAGCAGGCCACCGTGCTGTTCGACCCCGACACGGGCGAAACCCGCGCCATGCGTACCAAGGAAGACGCGGCCGACTACCGCTACTTCCCCGACCCCGACCTGCCGCCGCTGGTGATTGGCGCCGACTGGGTGGAACGCGTGAAAGCCGAGATGCCCGAGCTGCCGCGCGCCATGGCCGCGCGCTTCGTGGCGCAATACGGCCTGCCCGAGTACGACGCCACCACGCTGACGCAAAGCCAGGCCATGGCGGCCTACTTTGAAGACACCGCCAAAGCCTGCGGCCAGCCCAAACTGGCCAGCAACTGGGTGATGGGCGAAATCTCGCGCCGCCTGAACAACGAAGAAATCGGCATGGACGCCGTGAAGGTCAGCAGCCAGCAACTGGCCGCGCTGATTGGCCGAATCCAAGATGCCACCATCAGCAACAACGCCGCCAAGCAGGTGTTTGAGGCGCTGTGGACGGGCGAAGGCCAGGACGTGGACGCCGTGATCGAGGCCAAGGGCCTCAAGCAGATGAACGACAGCGGCGCGCTGGAAAAAATCATCGACGAGGTGATTGCCGCCAACCCCGCCAACGTGGAGCAATACAAAGCCGGGAAAGACAAGGCGTTTAACGCGCTGGTCGGGCAGGTGATGAAGGCCTCCAAGGGCAAGGCCAACCCTGGCCAAGTCAACGAGCTGCTCAAGGCAAAACTGGGCTGATCGCTTCCCCTCCAGCGCCAGCAGCTACGCATTCAATAGCACCCCCCCCCCAAGCAAGGCCCCGGCGTGAACATCCTCTCGATTCAATCCCACGTGTCCTATGGGCACGTCGGCAATTCGGCCGCCGTGTTTCCGCTGCAGCGCCTGGGGCACGAGGTGTGGCCGGTGCATACCGTCAACTTCTCCAACCACACGGGCTACGGCGCATGGGGCGGCTCCGCCATTGCAGCCAGCGAGGTGACGGCCATCATCGACGCCATGCAAGCGCGTGGCGCGCTGGCGCAGGTGGACGTGGTGCTCAGCGGCTACCAGGGCGGCACCGACATTGCCGGCGCCATCCTCGACGCGGTGGCGCGCGTCAAGGCGCTGAACCCGCGCGCCAGCTACACCTGCGACCCGGTGATGGGCAACGCCCGGTCCGGCTGCTTCGTCAACCCGGCCATTCCGGCGCTGCTGCGCGAGCGCGTGGTGCCCGCTGCCGACCTGGTGACGCCGAACCAGTTCGAGCTGGGCACCCTGGCCGGGTGCGAGGCCACCACACTCGCCTCCACCCTGCAGGCCGTGGATGCCGTGATGGCCATGGGCCCGCAGACCGTGCTGGTGACCAGTGTGGAGCGGCCAGAACGTGCGCCCGGCACGCTGGAGATGCTGGCGGCCGATGCCAGCGGCGCCTGGCTGGTGGCCACGCCCCACCTGCCGTTCAAGGCCAATGGCTCGGGCGACGTGACGGCGGCGCTGTTCACCGCACACTACCGCAGCAGCGGCAGTGCCGCCGCGGCGCTGGCACGCACCACCGCCAGCGTGTTCGAGCTTTTGCAGATGACGCTGCAGTCGGGCGCGCGCGAGCTGCAACTCGTTCAGGCGCAAGAGGCCTACGTACACCCGCGCCAAACCTTCGAGGTACGGCAGGTACGCTGAAAAATCCAGGGGTCAGGGCTTGCCGGTGCTGTCCGCCGACTCCGGCAGTGGCGCCGCGTGTGCCGCGCGCGCTGCCCACAGTTTGCGCAACTGCGCCAGCTCGGCGTCGAAGCGCTGGTGCACGTTGCGCTTCTCCTGCGCCTGCCCGGCCACGAAGCGCTGCTGCTCGGCCATGGCGTCGTCGTTCTCGGCGATGGCGCGGCGCAGGTGCATGGGCGCCTTGTTCGGCTCGCGCGCGTAGAACTCCATCTCGGTGTCAAACTTCTTGCGCTGCACCTGCAGCTCAACCATGCGCTTCTCGGCCACGGCCGTGAGCTGGTCCACCTGCTCCAGCGCGGCGGCACGCTCGGCATCGTGCGCGGCCTGGTTCGGGTAGCGCGCCACCAGGGCACGCTCGCGGCGGCGCTCCTCATTCGCGCGGGCCTGTTCCTCGACCTCCTTGCGGCGCTGGGCCTCACGCGCGGCCCGCTCCTGGTCGGTCAGTACCGGCCCGAGGCGCTCACGCACCATGCCCGAGGGACTGAGCACGCGCTGCTCGCGGTCGGCACACTCGGGAATCGGGCGATCCGCCGTAATGCGGCGACCGCTGGCATCAATGCAGCTGTATATGCCGGAAGGGCCCGCCGCCTTTTGCGCCTGCGCCCCCACGGCCAGGCCGGCCAGCCAAAGCCCCACTGCGATGATGCGCGCCGCTTGTGTCAAGTCATGTCCCTTCGTCTACTCCGTAGCGCTGGCGGTAGGCTAGCACACGCCCATGGTGGGCCTGCATGGCATCGCCCCCGCTGGCTTGCAAGTAAAGCAATAAATCAGCCAGCTTGGCAATCGCACAAACCTGCATCCCGAGCTGGCCGCGCACGTACTGCACTGCACTGTATGCCACATCCTGGCCATTCTCTGTGGCCATCTCCTGGCGGTCCAGCGCGATGGCCACGGCATGCGGCGTGGCCCCTGCGGCGCGGATCAGCGCGATCGACTCGCGCGCTGCGGTGCCCGCGCTCATCACGTCGTCCACGATCAGCACACGTCCGCGCAGCGGCGCTCCCACCAGCGTGCCACCCTCCCCGTGGTCCTTGGCCTCCTTGCGGTTGTAGGCGAAAGGCACGTTGCGCCCCAGGCGCGCCAGCTCCACGGCCACCGTGGCGGCCAGCGGAATGCCCTTGTACGCCGGGCCAAAAACCATGTCGAATTCGATGCCGCTGGCCACAATCGCTTGTGCATAGAATTGCGCCAAACGGCCCATCTTGGCGCCGTCGTCGAAAAGTCCTGCGTTAAAGAAGTACGGGCTCATCCGCCCGGCCTTGGTCTTGAACTCCCCGAACCGCAGCACGCCGGACTCCACCGCGAACCGCACGAACTCCTGCGCCAGACGGGCCTGCTCCGGGCTCTGCGCACCAACATCCACCATGGGAAATTCCTTGTTCAAGTTAACCAGCCTCAATCTCAACGGCATCCGTTCCGCCACCAGCAAAGGCCTGCACGACTGGGTGGCTGCCGAGCGGCCCGATTGTATTTGCGTGCAGGAAATCAAGGCCCAGGCCGCCGACATGGCGGGCCGCTTCGAGGAACTGGCCGGCCTGGCCGGGCACTTCCACTTCGCCGAGAAGAAGGGCTACTCCGGCGTCGGCATCTACACGCGCCACCTGCCCAGCGACGTGCTCACGGGCTTTGGCCCCGCCGAATTCGACGCCGAGGGCCGCTACGTGGAACTGCGCTTCGACACCCCCGCGCGCAAGCTCTCGCTCATCAGCGCCTACTTTCCCAGCGGCAGCTCGGGCGAGGAACGCCAGCAGGCCAAGTACCGCTTCCTCGATGCCATCCACCCGCACCTGATGCGCCTGAAGGCCGAGCGCGAATTCATCCTGTGCGGCGACATCAACATCGCACACCAGCAGATCGACCTGAAGAACTGGCGCGGCAACCAGAAGAACAGCGGCTTCCTGCCCGAGGAGCGGGCCTGGATGACAAAGTTGTTAGACAACAATGCGCCAGACGGCGGCATGGTGGACGTTTACCGCCAGCTCCAGCCCACCACCACCGACGCCTGCTACACGTGGTGGAGCAACCGCGGCCAGGCCTACGCCAACAACGTGGGGTGGCGCCTGGACTACCACCTGGCCACCCCGGCGCTGGCCCGGCTGGCGCGCACCGAGGCCATCTACAAGGGCCAGAAGTTCTCGGACCACGCGCCCATCACCATCGGCTACGAGCTGGCGCTGTAGCCGCCCGGGTGGCACGCCCGCGCCAGTCATTTGATTGGTGCCATAGCAACGGCGCACACTTTGCGCTATGCAAAGAATGTCAACCATTGTAAAAACACCCCTCCAACGAGGGAACCACAATGGACTTCACGCACACAGCAAGGGCCGCCGCCGTAGCCGCCCTGATGGCATCGACGGGCCCCGCCGCCTGGGCGCAATTCACCGTCCCCACCGGCGCCAGCATGAATGCGCCGCCCGGCAGTTCCATCAATCTGGCCTGCGTCAGGCTTGATGTATCCGGCAGCCTCGACCTCGCCGCCAGCACGCTCAACGACGCGGGCGGGGTGCTTATCCAATCCGGCGGTGACCTGAACGGCGGCGCCAGCACCCTCCATGTCAGCGGCAATTGGTCCAACGCGGGCACCTTCGTTGCAGGCAGCGGGTCCGTCATTTTCGACGATGGTTGCGCCACAGGCCCCATCACCCTCTCGGGCCAGACCGTCTTCAACAACCTCACGCTGCGCAGCAGCAACGGCCGCACCTTTGTGCTGCCCCAAGGCAGCAACATCACCGTCAACGGCACGCTGACACTGCAAGGCGCGCCGGGCAATCCCATCACGCTGCAATCTTCCGGCGGCGGCACCGCCGTCGTCAACCTCGGGCCGGGCGCCCAGGTCGTTCGATCCAACGCCACCGTGGGTGGCAACGTGCAGCTCGGCCCTGTACCGCCCGCGCCGCCCAGCACGCCCGCCCGCATTCCCACGCTGTCGCAATGGGGCCTGGCGCTGCTGTCACTGCTGGCTGCCGCCCTGGGCCTGCGCAACGCGCGGCGGCGCCAGGTTTGAAGGTTTTTTGGCCGCCAGCCGTCGCCCGCCAAGCGCCAGCAGCTATCAAAACAATTGCACGCCGACTCCTAACACCCGGCCTTCGCACCTTTCCACTTCTCTTTCAGCACCGCGGAGAACCCTCCATGCACTCCCGAACCACCACGCCCTCGCGGCTGCTCATGGCACTGTGCCTGGGCGCCTTGTCCCAATCCGGCATGGCCGCCGACGTCACGGTCGTGCCGCCCGCAGGCGGCGGCTTTGCCGTGCGCGATGCCGCCAACAGCACCAACCGCCTGCGCGTGACCGAGAGCGGCACGGTGCTGGTGCCAGCGCTGGGCAGCGCCACAGCACAAGGCACTACCGCCTGCTTCGACGCCACCAGCGGCCAGCTCGGCCCCTGCAGCGCAAGCGCACAGGGCGCCACCGGGCCCACGGGTCCAGGCGGCCCCACCGGGCCGGCCGGACCAACAGGACCAACAGGGCCACAGGGCATACAGGGCGTGCAAGGGATACCGGGCGCAATGGGCGCCACCGGGCCTGCAGGGGTTGGCGCTACCGGCGCCGCGGGCCCCACAGGTCCGGAGGGCCCAACCGGCCCAATCGGGCCGACGGGTGCTGGCATGCTGACCGGCACCGGTGCGCCCAGCAACGCACAGGGCCAGGATGGCGACTTCTACTTCGACAGTGCAGCTACCGCCGTCTATGGACCCAAGGCAGCAAACGTATGGCCTGGAACCGGCGTGAGCCTGATCGGCCCGACCGGAGCAGCGGGCGCGGTTGGGGCCACCGGGGCCACCGGGGCCGAAGGCCCGACGGGACCCACAGGCCCGCAAGGCCTGCTGGGATTTGTAGGCCCTACGGGCAGCGCCGGGCCTACGGGCCCCACAGGCCCCACTGGCCCCATGGGAGATACCGGGCCAATCGGGCCCACTGGGGGCATCGGGTCTATTACAGTAGAAAACAATCCTGTGGCAGTCCCAGGAACAGACAGCGTGTCGACTGTCGAAGCGGACTGTTCCCCAAAAATCGCCATTGGCGGGGGCTGCAGCATCAATGACCCATCGAACAACTCCTTCTATGGCGGCTATCGCTCCAGCGCCAACAAATGGGCTTGCGAATACTACATAGGCGTGGGAGTAACTCCCACAATCACGGCACAGGCCATCTGCGCACCGTGACACATGGCAGTGGCTATCAGTCCACCACCCAAAGTACCGCGCGACAGGCCATCTGCCTGAACAGGGTTGTCAAGAGCGAGGCCAGCATCACCGGACGCTGCCTCGCCTCGGTCAAGCCCTTCGTCAATCGCTGGGGTGCCGTGGACACGGGCACCCCCGAGGGCATTCGGCGGCGCCAGGCTTGAAGGTTTTTTGGCCTCCAGCCCTTGCCCGTCAAGCGCCAGCAGCTATCAAAACAATTGCACGCCGACTCCTAACACCCGGCCTTCGCACCTTTCCACTTCTCTTTCAGCACCGCGGAGAACCCTCCATGCACTCCCGAACCACCACGCCCTCGCGGCTGCTCATGGCACTGTGCCTGGGCGCCTTGTCCCAATCCGGCATGGCCGCCGACGTCACGGTCGTGCCGCCCGCAGGCGGCGGCTTTGCCGTGCGCGATGCCGCCAACAGCACCAACCGCCTGCGCGTGACCGAGAGCGGCACGGTGCTGGTGCCAGCGCTGGGCAGCGCCACAGCACAAGGCACTGCCGCCTGCTTCGACGCCTCCAGCGGCCAGCTCGGCCCCTGCAGCGCAAGCGCACAGGGCGCCACCGGGCCCACGGGTCCAGGCGGCCCCACCGGGCCGGCCGGACCAACAGGGCCACAGGGCATACAGGGCGTACAAGGGATACAGGGCGCGCCCGGCGCGACGGGCGCCATCGGGCCTGCGGGAACTGGCGCTACCGGCGCTATGGGCCCCACGGGTCCAACTGGCCCAACCGGACCGACCGGCCCCACGGGTGCCGGCATGCTGACGGGCAGCGGCGCGCCCAGCAACGCACAGGGCCAGGATGGCGACTTCTACTTCGACAGTGCGGCAACCGCCGTCTATGGACCCAAGGCAGCAAACGTATGGCCTGGAACCGGCGTGAGCCTGATCGGCCCGACCGGAGCAACCGGCGCCACCGGAGCAACCGGGGCAACCGGCGCCACCGGACCGACGGGCGCCACCGGCCCTGCGGGGGCGACCGGTGCGGCAGGCACGAACGGTTCGATAGGCGCCACCGGTTCCACAGGGGCGACCGGCCCCACCGGGGCGACCGGCCCGACCGGCGCCACGGGCGCCGATGGCGCGACCGGAGCCACAGGCCCGTCAGGCACGGGAACGGTCACCTTGGTTTCCGCGACACCAACGACGCAATCCGCGTCTGGCATCACGACAGTGGATGCCACCTGTCCAACGAACCACACCATCGTTACCGGTGGATGCCAGACAAACACTCCTGTTAACGACGCCCTGACTGGTTCCTTCCCCTTCAGTACAACACAGTGGCGCTGCGTGTACAGTGCCGGCGGCGGCAGCATGGTCACCGCCTACGCCCTCTGCCAAGCCAGTTCGCCTCCGCCCTGAAAAACCGCTCACACCGTGGGCGCCCGTGACATGCCATCCATCGGCCTGAATAGGATCGCCAAGGACGAGGCCAGCGTCATCGAACGCTGCTTCGCCTCGGCCCAGCCCTTCATCCCCCGCTGGGCCCGCGTCGACACGGGCGCCACCGGGCCGACGAGCGCCACCGGGGCCGATGGCGCCACGGGCGCCAATGGCGGCACAGCCACTGTCTCCAGCAGTGCGCCCACCACCCCATGCGCTACCGGTGCGCTTTATGCCCAAACCGTGGCCGATTCGGACGGTTACTCCAGCGACTTTGTTCCCAACCCAACGCTGTCCGTCGCACTCTTTGTCTGCGACGGCGCCGCCTGGAAGGCCCTCAATTAAAGCCCCCCGTTCACCGCTGGTCCCCCGGCGCTCTTTCCCATGCCGCAGACAGTCTGCCTGAACATGATCGTCAAGGACGAGGCCAGCGTCATCGAACGCTGCCTCGCCTCGGTCAAGCCCTTCATCACCCACTGGGTCATCGTGGACACGGGCTCCACCGATGGCACGCAGGACATCATTCGCCGCTTCATGGCGGATGTGCCCGGCACGCTGCACGAGCGCCCCTGGCGCAACTTCGGCCACAACCGCAACGAGGCGCTGGAGCTGGCCCGGGGCGAGGCGGACTACCTGCTGATGATGGATGCGGACAACAGCTTCCACGCCCCCGCGGGCTGGCACTGGCCCGCGCTGGGCGCGCCGGGCTACTACGTGCAGATGGACCTGAGCGGCACGCGCTACCAGCAGTGCCTGTTGATTTCCACCGCGCTGCCCTGGCGCTGGGAGGGCGTGCTGCACGAGTACCTGACGGCGGGCGCGCACCCGCCGCTGGGCACGGTCGAAGGCCCCTGGGTGCAGGCGCGGCGCGAGGGCGCGCGCAGCCGCGACCCGCTGACCTTCCACAAGGACGCCGCGCTGCTCGAAGACGCGCTGCGCCAGGAGCCGGGCAACGCGCGCTACGCCTTCTACCTGGCGCAAAGCTGGCGCGACGCGGGCGAGCCGGAAAAGGCCCTGCAGGCCTACCGGGCGCGCGTGGCCATGGGCGGCTGGGCCGAGGAGGTGTGGTTCTCGCTCTACCAGGCCGCCGCGCTGGCCGAGCGCCTACAGCACCCGGCCGCCGAAGTGCAGGCCGCCTACCTGGCGGCCTACCAGTACCGCCCCACGCGCGCCGAGCCGCTGGTGGCGCTAGCGCGCTGGCACAGCCGGCGCCAGGAGTGGGCCATGGCACAGCTATACGCGCGCGCGGCGATGGGCCTGCCCCGGCCGGCCGACCTACTGTTCATGGACGAGGGCGCCTACCGCTGGGGCGCCACCGACGAGGCCGCCGTGGCGGCCTACTGGCTGGGCGACCACCTGGAGAGCTTCCGGCTGTGCATGCAGTTGCTCGACGGCGACCTGCTGCCCGAAGGCGAGCGCGCGCGCGTGGAGGCCAACCGCGACTTCGCCGCGCCCGCCGTGGCGGCCCGCACCACGCAGTACCCCGCAGGCATCGTGCAGCAGTTGGCGGCAAGGCGGCAGGCGGGCCCTGCCGAGGGTGAGGCCACGGGCGAGGCGACGCTCACCGTCACCACCTGCAAGCGACTCGACCTGTTCGAGCGCACGATGAACTCGTTCCTGAACTGCTGCCAGGATCTGCACCGCATACAGCGTTTCGTATGCATCGATGACAACTCCAGCGAGGCCGACCGCGCGCGCATGCAGCAGCGCTACCCGTTCTTCGATTTCATTTTCAAGGGACCGCAGGAGAAGGGCCACGCGCGTAGCATGAACCTGCTGCGCGACGCCGTGCAGACGCCCTACTGGCTGCACCTGGAGGACGATTGGGAATTCCTCACACCCTTGCCCTACGTCAGCCGCGCCATCAGCATCCTGGAGGCCGAGCCGGGCGTGGCCCAGGTGCTGTTCAACCGCAACTACGCGGAGACACTGCCCGACCGCACCCTGGTCGGTGGCTTGGCGCGCAAGCACCCGGCCACGGGCCAGCGCTACGTGCTGCATGAGCACGTGCCGCCCGAGGGGCATGCTGCGTTCTTCGCACGCCAGCCCCAGGGCGCACGCAGCAACATGTGGTGGCCACATTTTTCCCTGCGGCCCTCACTGATGGACACGCGCAAGCTGCAGGCGCTGGGCGCCTTCGACGAGGGGGCAGGCCATTTCGAGCAGGCGTTCGCGCGTCGCTTCATGGCGGCAGGCCACGCCTCGGCGTTCTTCGACCTGGTGACGTCCCTGCATACCGGCCGCCTGACCACGGAGCGTGGCAGCGGCAAAGCCAATGCATACGAACTGAACGAAGTGGGGCAGTTCTGAGTCAACCATGCCACTCCTGCTGCCCCTGCCGCGCCCATGACCACCAACACCCCCCTGCCCATCGAACGCCCCGCCAACCCGCAGGCGCTGTGGGATCTGGTGAGCGCCAACGACGCCGCGCCGCGCCATACGCTGCGCCACCTGGGCCAGGCGCTGGTGAGCCACGGGCTGGTGACGCAGGAGCAATTGCAGGCCGCGCTGCAAACCCAGCAAGCGAAGGAGCAAAGTGGCCAGCGGCACCTGCTAGGGCGATTGCTGGTGGAATCCGGCGTGCTGAACGAGGAGCAGCTGCGCGGCGTCATCAGCGCGTGGCTGGGCCAGCATACGGTCGATCCGGCGCTGCTGCCTGCTGACTCGGGCGCGCTGGCGCTGGTGCCGCGCGCCACGGCGGAGCAGGCGCAGGTGCTGCCGCTGATGCTGCGCGACGATGCCGTGGTGGTGCTGATGAACGACCCCTGGGACAAGCGGGTGCTGGACCAGCTGCGCTTTATGACGCAGCGGCGCGTGATCCCGGCACTGGCGGCGCCGGGCACGCTGATGCCGGCCATCCAGCGCGCCTACCGGGCACTGCAAGGCAACGGCCAGGGCGGCCAGCGCGCCTCGGCACGCGATCTGGCCGTCGATCTGGGCAGCTCCAGCGACGCCCCGCAGGCCGAGCGCAACGACATCGTCAGCGAGTCCGACAACACGCTGGTGCGCCTGGTCAACTCGGTGATCGAGGAGGCCATCGCCCAGGGCGCCTCGGACATCCACATCGAAACCGAACCCGCGCCGCGCAACGTGCGCATTCGCCTGCGCGTCGATGGCGACCTGCGCCCCTACCTGGATTTGCAGGCGCGCTTTCGCTTCGCACTGGTGGCGCGCATCAAGATCATGGCCGGGCTGGACATTTCGGAGCACCGCAAACCGCAGGACGGCAAGATCGACTTCAGCCGCTTCGGCGGCTCGAAGGTGGAACTGCGCGTGGTCACCGTGCCCACGCACCAGGGGCTGGAAGACGTGGTGCTGCGCGTGCTGGCCAGCCACAAGCCGCTGCCGCTGGAGCAGATCGGGCTGAGCACGGACAACCTGGCCCAGTTGCGCGCGGCGGTGCACAAAAGCTACGGCCTGATCCTGGTCTGCGGCCCTACCGGCAGCGGCAAAACGACCACGCTGCACTCGGTGGTCCGTGAGATCAACACGCCCGAACGCAAGATCTGGACGGCGGAAAACCCCATCGAAATCACCCAGGAGGGCCTGCGCCAGGTGGAGGTGAACCCACGCATCGGCTGGACCTTCGCGGCGGCGATGCGCTCGTTCCTGCGTGCCGACCCCGACGTGGTCATGATCGGCGAGATGCGCGACGAAGAGACGGCCGGCATTGCCATCGAGGCCTCATTGACCGGCCACCTGGTGCTCTCCACGCTGCACACCAACTCCGCCCCCGAAAGCGTGGCGCGGCTGCTGGAGATCGGCATGGACCCGTTCACCTTCTCCGACGCGCTCGTCGCCATCCTGGCCCAGCGCCTGGTGCGCAAGCTGTGCACCCACTGCCGCGAGCGCGCGCCGCTGACCGCCGACGCCCTGAACCAACTGGCCGAGCAGTACCTGGAGAGCGGCACCACGGTCAGCGCCGAGGATGCCGCGCACGCCCGCGCGGCACTGGTCAGCACCTGGGTGCGCGGGCTGCAGGCGCAGGGCACGCCACCCGCGCTGTGGCGGCGCGTGGGCTGTGCGCAGTGCGACGGCACGGGCTACAAGGGGCGCATGGGCATCCATGAACTAATGTGCAGCGACGACGCCATCCGCGGCCATATCCGCCGGCGCGAGTCGGCCCACGACATCCGCCGCTCGGCGCTGCGCGCGGGCATGAAGACGCTGCGCCAGGACGGCATCGACAAGGTGCTGCAGGGCCTGACCGACATACAGGAAGTGCTCGCCGCGTCAAACCAGTGACGCGCGCCTTTGGCCCACCCTGCGCTGGTGGGCCCACAATCGGGGGCCATGCTGCACTACCACACCATCCCCGTCACGGCCTTCCAGCAGAACTGCTCGCTCGTCTGGTGCGACCAGACCCTGGAGGCGGCCGTCATCGACCCGGGCGGCGACCTCGACCATATCTTGGCGCAGGCGCAGCACCTGGGCGTCACGCTCAAGGCCATCTGGCTCACCCACGCGCACATCGACCACGCGGGCGGCACGGGTGAACTGGCGCGCCGGCTCGATCTGCCCATCGTCGGCCCCCAAGAGGGCGACCAGTTCTGGATCGACGGCCTGCCGCAGCAAAGCACGATGTTCGGCTTTCCGCCCGCCCTGCCCTTCACGCCCACGCGCTGGCTGCAGGACGGCGACACGGTGACCATCGGCCAGGAGACCGTGCACGTGCGCCACTGCCCCGGGCACACGCCAGGCCACGTGGTGTTCCACGCGCCGCAGATCCAGCGCTGCTTCGTCGGCGACGTGCTGTTCGCGGGCAGCATCGGGCGCACCGACTTCCCGCAGGGCAACCACATGCAGCTGATCGACAGCATCACGCAGCGCCTGTGGCCCATGGGCGATGAGACCGTGTTCATCCCCGGCCACGGCCCGGAAAGCACCTTCGGGCGCGAGCGCCGCAGCAACCCCTACGTGGGCGGAACCTGACCCCCGCCACATTGCTGCATTTTTAATAGCTGCCAGCGCTTACCCAGTAAGCGCTTGAAGCCATTTTGGCACCTAACGTCCGAGCTCCTTGGCGCTGACCCCGGCGATCCCCCAGTTCTCCTTGGGCACCTCCTGAATCCACACGCGCACGTTGGCGATGGGCGCACCGGTGGCATCGACCAGGGCCTGGCTGACTTTTTCGATCACGGCCTTCTTCTGCTCTTCGGTGCGGCCTTCAATGAGGTAAATCTGTGCAAATGGCATGGCGCTTGGCTCCTTTCACGCCGGGGGTTAGGCAAAGCGCAGCGATACGCTGCCCATGCCCTGCACGCGCAGGTTGACGTTGTCGCCAGCGGCCACGGCCACGGCCTCGGTCACGCCGCCCGAAAGAATCAGGCTGCCTGCCGGAATCTCCTGGCCGCGCCGGCCCAGGTGGTTGGCCAGCATGGCGATGGCCGCTGCCGGGTGCCCCAGCACCGCCGCACCGGCGCCCAGGGCCACGGGCTGGCCGTTCTTCTCCAGCACGATGCCGACGGTGCGCAGGTCCACGTCTTCAGGCCGCAGCGCCTGCCCGCCGACCACGAAGCGCGCCGCCGAGGTGTTGTCGGCGACCACGCTCTTGAGGTCGAACTTGAAGTCGCGGTAGCGGCTGTCGATGACCTCGATGCCGGGCAGCACGAAGTCCGTGGCCGCCAGCACCGCGCCAATGTGGCAACCCGGCCCCTTGAGCGCGTGCTTGAGCACGAAGGCGATCTCGGGCTCGACCTTGGGATGGATCAGCTCGGAGACGTTGACGGTGGCGCCTTCCGGCACCACGTACTCATCGACGAGGAAGCCAAACACCGGGTCGGTCACGCCCATCTGCTTCATCTTGGCGTGCGAGGTCAAACCCGCTTTGAGGCCCACCACGCGTGCGCCGCGCGCCAGCTTGCGCGCCAGGATCGCGTCCTGGATGGCGTAGGCGTCGCTCCAGTCCATCTGCGGGTGGTCATCAGTGATCTTGGGGGTGTCTTTGGCCTGCAGCTGGCAGTTTTCCAGGTGCTCTGCAAGCTGGGCAATGGTTTCGGGGGACAAGGCCATGGGAAATGCTCCAAAAGGGTCACAAGCGTGCGGGCTGCGCAGGTGGTGGTTCAAGGTCAGGCCGCATGCTTCAAGGGTCAAAATGGCCGCCATGGCTTACTGAGCAAGCGCAAGCAGCTATGCAATCAAGAGCACCCAAGGGCCAGGTGCTCTGGGGCGCACACCTTAGGCGGGCAGCGTGAGCCCGCGCGCACGCGCCATGGTCAGGGCAGTGTCCTCAATCATGTCTTCCTGGCCACCGACCATGCCACGGCGACCCAGCTCCACGAGCAGGTCGCGCGCCGGAATGCCGTACTTCTTCTCGGCGCGCTTGGCAAACAGCAAGAAGCTGCCGTACACCCCGGCGTAGCCCAGCGTGAGCGCATCGCGGTCAATGCGAATGGGGAAGTCCATCAGCGGCACCACCAGGTCTTCGGCCACGTCTTGGATCTTCCACACGTCCACACCGGTGTCGATGCCCATGCGGTCGAGCACGGCCACCAGCACTTCCAGCGGCGTGTTACCGGCGCCTGCACCCAGACCAGCGGCAGCCGCATCAATGCGGTTGGCACCGGCTTCAATGGCGGCAATCGAGTTGGCCACACCCATGGCCAGGTTGTGGTGGCCGTGAAAGCCCAGCTCGGTCTCAGGCTTCAAGGCGGCGCGCACCGCAGCAATGCGCTCCTTGACCTGCTCGGGCAGCAAGTAGCCTGCCGAGTCGGTGACGTAGATGCAGTTGGCGCCATAGCCTTCCATCAGCTTGGCTTGCTTGACCAGGCCTTCAGCGCTGTTCATGTGCGCCATCATCAAAAAGCCCACCGTGTCCATGTCCAGCTTGCGCGCCATGGTGATGTGCTGCTCAGAGACGTCCGCCTCGGTGCAGTGCGTGGCCACGCGGATGGTGTGCACACCCAGGCCGTGGGCCATCTTCAGGTGATCGACGGTACCAATGCCCGGCAGCAGCAGCGCCGAGACTTTGGCTTGCTTCATCAGCGGAATCACGCTGCCCAGGTACTCCTCGTCGCTGTGCGCAGGAAAGCCGTAGTTCACGGAAGCGCCGCCCAGGCCGTCGCCGTGGGTCACTTCAATCAAAGGCACGCCCGCTTGGTCCAGGCCTTGGGCCACGGACTTCATTTGCTCCAGCGTCATCAGGTGGCGCTTGGGGTGCATGCCATCGCGCAGCGTCATGTCATGCAGGGTGATCTTCTTTTGGGTCATCTCAATACTCCTCAGACAGCTTGCAAGGTGAGCTTGCCAGCCAAAATTTCTTCGGCAAACATTTCGGCGGTGCGCGCGGCAGCGGCGGTCATGATGTCCAGGTTGCCGGCGTACTTGGGCAGGTAGTCGCCCAGGCCCTCGACTTCCAAGAAGACCGAAACGCGGTTGCCATCGAACACCGGGCCGTTGACCAGCTTGTAGCCGGGCACGTACTTTTGCACTTCGGCCAGCATGTCGTGAATGCTTTGGATGATGGCTGCGCGGTCGGGCTCGCCCTCCACCAGGCAATGCACGGTGTCGCGCATGATCAGTGGTGGATCGGCGGGGTTGATGATGATGATGGCCTTGCCCTTTTTGGCGCCGCCCACGCGCTCGATGGCGCCTGCGGTGGTGCGGGTGAACTCATCGATGTTTTTGCGGGTGCCGGGGCCAGCCGAGCGGCTGGAGACGGTGGCCACGATCTCACCATAGCTCACGGGCTGCACGCGCGAGACGGCGGCAACCATGGGGATGGTGGCCTGGCCACCGCAGGTGACCATGTTCACGTTCATCTCGGCCTTGCCCACGTGCTCTTTGAGGTTCACGGGGGGCAAGCAGTACGGGCCAATGGCGGCGGGCGTCAAGTCGATCATGAGCGCGCCTTGCGCGTTGACCTTGCGCGAGTTCTCGGCGTGCACGTAGGCGCTGGTGGCGTCAAAGACGATTTGCACGCCATCAGCCTTCATGTGGGGCACCAGGCCATCGACGCCTTCGTGGGTGGTCTTGATGCCCATTTCGCGGGCGCGCTTCAGACCGTCGGATTCAGGGTCAATGCCCACCATCCACACGGGTTCGAGCACGGGGCTGCGTTGCAGCTTGGCCAGCAGGTCGGTGCCAATGTTGCCGGGGCCGATCAGGGCACATTTGATTTTTTGGCTCATAGGAAGTCCTTTGGAAAAAAGGGTCAGCAAATCGAAGACAGGATGCCGCCCTCGACCCGCAGCGCCGCACCGTTGGTGGCGGCGGAACGGGGGCTGCACACATAGGCCACCAGCGCGGCGACTTCGGAAGGGTCGATGAAGCGGCGCAGCAGCGAGGTGGGGCGTGCATTGGTGAAAAAGCGCTGCTCGGCCTCGGCCAGGTCCACGCCCTGCTCGGCGGCCAGCTTGGCGAAAAAGTCGCCCACGCCCTCGGTGCGGGTGGGGCCAGGCAGCACGGCGTTCACCGTCACGCCCGTGCCAGCGCAGTGCTGCGCCAGCCCGCGCGAGACGGACAGCTGCGCTGCCTTGCTCATGCCGTAATGCACCATTTCGGTGGGCGGGTTCACGCCCGATTCGCTGTTGATGAACACCACGCGGCCCCAGCCTGCGGCCTGCATGGCGGGCAGCAGCGCGCGCGTCAGGCGCACGCCACTCATCACGTTGGCGTCGAAAAAGCGCTGCCACTGGGCGTCGTCGATGGCCTCGAAGGGCTGCGGATCGAAGATGCCGAAGTTGTTCACCAGAATGTCCACGCCCGCGCTGGCCTGGGCCAGCAGGTCGCAGCCAGCAGCGCTGGCCACATCGGCGGCCACGCCGCGCACCTGGGCCTGCGGCACGGCAGTCAGCAGGCGCTGCACGGCCTGGGCCACGCGTTCCTCGCTGCGGCCATTGAGCACCACGGCCACGCCTTCGCGCGCCAGCTCGGTGGCAATGGCAAAGCCAATGCCTGCGGTGGAGCCGGTGACCAGGGCGCGTTTGCCGCTGAGTTGCAAGTCCATGCCGCGCCCCTTAAACGAAGCGCACCGAGCAGCCGCCGATGCCGCCAATGGTCACGCGCAGGTTGTCGCCCGCTTGCACCGGCACCATGATGCCCAGCGAGCCCGACAGCACCACTTCGCCTGCTTCCAGCGCAATGCCCAGGCGGCCCAGCGTGTTGGCCAGCCAGGCCACGGCGTTGGCGGGGTGGCCCAGGGCCGCAGCGCCAGCGCCGGTGGCAACGATTTCGCCATTCTTTTCCAGCACCATGCCGCAGGTGCCCAAGTCCACATCGCGCGGATCGACCAGGCGGTCGCCCAGCACGAACACGCCGCAGCTGGCGTTGTCGGCCACGGTGTCTTGAATTTTGATTTTCCAGTCGCGAATGCGCGAGTCCACGATCTCAAAGCAGGCCATCACGCCTTCGGTGGCGGCCAGCACGTCGGCGGCTGTGACGCCCGGGCCCTTGAGGGTTTTCTTCAGCACGAAGGCAATCTCGCCCTCGGCTTTGGGTTGGATCAGCGTGTTGGCGGGCACGGCCTCGCCTTCGTTGAACACCATGCCATCGGTCAGCCAGCCAAAGTCGGGCTGGAACACGCCCAGCATGTTCATCACGGCCTGGCTGGTCACGCCAATTTTCTTGCCCACCACTTTTTCACCGGCGGCCAAGCGGCGTGCCAGCATTTTTTGCTGGATGGCGTAGGCGTCTTCAATGGTGATGTCGGCGTAGCGGTTGGTCAGTGGCTCCAGCACTTGGCGCTGCGTCAGCGCCTGGTACAGCTCGTCGCCCAGTTGTTCGATCAAGGCAGGGGTCATGGTCATGGGGGTTCCTTTGGCGAGGGTGTTCAGAAAAGTCGTTCAGTGCTGCAGCGGCAGCGGCTCGTCGGGGTGCGCTTCCGCAAGGAAGTCGCCCACCAGGCGGGCAAAGCGCGCGGCGTGTTCAATTTGCGTCCAGTGGCCGCATTGGCCGTACACATGCAGTTGGGAGCGCTGAATCCAGCTGGACAAGGTCAGCGAGGTGGCCAGCGGGATCACGCGGTCTTCGCG
>Ga0222428_100219_pt1 | contig 45724 bp, 50 predicted proteins | sample 2B5Ametagenome_FD_182471 | JGI IMG/M metagenome (GOLD analysis project Ga0222428, IMG submission 182471) | Enriched microbial communities from leaf-cutter ant dump, University of Wisconsin, Madison, United States - 2B5A (version 2) | ecosystem: Environmental > Terrestrial > Nest > Insects nest >...
CTTTTGTGAAAGCCTTGCTCATAGTGCAATTTTCACAAAAACGAAAAAGCCCTGGAACCTTGCAGTTCCAGGGCTTACCGTTTGGTGCGGCTGGCAGGAATCGAACCCACGACCCCTTGGTTCGTAGTTCTGCTGGCTATCGCAAGTAGTTGATTTTAAATGATTAGAGGCCATCCGCTCGCTAAATTATTGCACTGTCGTGTACAGATGCCATCAACCATCTCCCCCAGGAATCCCCAACGAAAGATTGCATCTCAAACAAGCTCAGCACCGCAAGTTACACTTGTCTGAGGGTGCTAAAAAGGGAGATACAACCATGGATGTCCAACCAGTAGGGCTTCTCGGAGCGACACTCGCAGTGCAGTTGTGTGTCATGGTTCTCGTCACTCTTACCAATAGAGTTCTGCCCCAAGAAGGTCGGCTGCTGCTACGCTCAAGCTGTGACCAAGCGGTTTTATGGATGGCTCTCACAACCGTGTTTTGCATCGTCGCATCAGACGACCTGTATCGCCTGACAGCGCCAATGTTTGGTGACTTGGCTTTCTCTGGCGCTTTATCGAGAGACACAACTTTCGGAGCCCTGTTCGTGACCGATCTACTGCTAGTTTTCCGCCTGATCTATGTAACCGGCGGAAGCAAAAGCAGCCCATTCACGGGGCTTCTATTTCTATTGCCTACCGTTGCCATTTTCCTGCGGGAGCCACCGACTCGATTCCTCTCCTACGCAGTTCTGACTGCGATACTCTATTGCTTAGGGCTGCTTATTGAGCGCTCACTCCGAGGACCAGTTGATATTCTGAGGGGAACGCTCTCGGGGAGTCCGCCCGACTATTCAATAGTTCGAACGAATACCCCTGCACACGCGATCGTCAACCTCGGGTGTCTTGCAATTGGCATAACGACTGGGTACGTCACCCGCCCATTGCCGATTCCTTCGGTCTAGCTCCTTCAGCTTCCGGTGGATCAGTACGCTGCATACACCACACCACCACCAATCCGCACTCCGAGCCACATGAAGAAGCGTGAGAACACGCCGACCCCTTCCGTGCGCAGCGCTGAGCGAAACACAGCATCTGCCCAGCGCCGGGGGCAGCGCGTCTCATAGAGGTAGTCGTGCAGGACGGCAGCGCGGCGCCCTCGGTTTGCAAACAGCAGGTATGCGCCCGGCAAGCGCGGCACGCTGGCCAAGTCTGTCTCTGTGCCTTCCGGCACCGTCACCCGGTGCGTGCAGCCGCCATCCTCCTGGATCTCGACCTCGAACGGTGCAGCCAGCCGCCACACGTCGCCATTGCCCACCGTGATCACGTGCGGGTCATTGAGAAACGTGACTTCCATGGCCTACACCTCCAGTTCTGCCGCAACGGCTTGAAAGCGCTGGAGACGGTCTACGTACCCCGTCAGCCCGCCGTTGATCTTTCGCGTGACAGCCTTGAAGTCGCCAGCATCCGCAGCCTGGTTGATGTTGCGGTCGTGCCAGTAGTCGCCAGCACTCAGCGCGGCCCATGGCGCCTGGGCAAGACGCTGCGGCTGCGCCTCGAAGTCGGGAACGTCCGCCCCGAAGCGCTCGCGCAACCTGTCGCGCACGCGCGCATGGTTGGCGCGGCCCGTGATCTGGATCAGTCCATGCCCACGGAAAAACGGCCCGTCGCCCGGCCGCACATTCCCGAGGTCAGCCCGCCCCTCGTAACGAAGCTGCGCCGGCGTTGGCCCCCACAGCTCCGTTGTCACCGCAAAGCCCATGGATTCGTGTGCAGTCTGTGCAATGAACGCAGCCACACGCGCAGGCGTGTCAATGCCGTACACCCGGCATGTTTGGCGAATCGGCTCCAGCCAACGCTGGGCGTTTACCGGAGTCGCTCCTGCGCACTGCAGTAGTCGCAATGTGATCATCTTTTTTCCCTTCTTGAGGACGAAAAAAAGCCCGCTTGAAAAGCGGGCCTGGGTTGAAAAAACTCTTTCAGATCTCGATGACGATGGCCGGCCCCAAATCAGGCGCCGGGCCGGTGATGGCGCCGCCCTGCACGTAGACAGCGGCGCCCTGAGTGGATGCAAAGGGATCGCGCACGCGTGCCTGCGCCCCGCCGGGGTAGCCCACGGTGGCCGTGCCATCGGCATGCACGGCCAGCACATGCCCGCTGAGCACGGGATCGGCGGGCAGCAGTTCCGCGAGGCGGCGATAGATGTCGGTGCTCATGCGTTGCGCTCCACGTTGATGGTCTGGCGCACGACAGGCATGGACGCCGAGATGCTGATGCCACGCACCAGGCCACGCCATGTGTGGCCGATGTCCGCCACCTCGATCAAATACCCCGGCAGCACAGGGCCGGGGTTGGTGCCGCCCGTCAGGAACGGCAGCGTCATGCGGTGCGCGAGCTTGTTGCCGGCCGCGCCCAGCACCGCGATGCCGCGCTGGCGCGCCGCGGCAACATCGGTGATGAGCGCATCGGTCACCTGGGGCGCCAGCAGATCGCCCGCTGTGCCCGCGCGGCGCACGTGGCCCAACACGCCCTGGGCCTGGCCGCCGACGTACACGGCGTTGTAGGCCGGGCGCGGATCAGGGTCGAGGCCATCTGTCGTGATGATGTCGGCAGGCATCTGCACGTCGGGCACGGCCGCATCCCACTCCCACGGCAGCACCGGGTAGCGCGGCGCGAACACAAGCTGCTGGTCGGTGCGGTGGCTGCGCACCACGGCGCCCACGCTGTCGGCCACGCGCAGCGCCGCCTGCAGCGGCGTGCCCGTGACGCTCCACGCGCCGGCGGGCACCAGCCAGTCGGGAATGCCCCAGTCCAGCGTGGTGCCCGCGAACTCCAGCGCGCCGGCCACCAACTGCTGCGCCGTCTGCAGGCTGGTGCCAAGCCAGCTTTGTTGCGGCATGTAGGGCTCGCCCAGCAGCGCCGTGGCGCTGCGCCCCTGGATGGCGCAGCGGTGCCGGCCGAAGCTGCGGGTGCGGCCGATGCGCTCCACGGCAAACACCCAGTCGAAACCATCGATCGTGACGCGGATGCGCGCCGGCAGGCCGCCCACGGGGGCGAGCTGCTCCAGCAGGTGCTCGGGCCCGCTGGCGCTCAGGCTCCAACCCATGCCGCCATCGTCGCTGTCGATCGCGACATCGAGCAGCGCCACGGGCTCCAGGCTGGGCAGCAGCACGGCAGAGAGCTGGTGCGTGCTCATGTAGATCTCCAGGACAGGAATGACAAAACGCGGCGGCTGCGGCCCCGGACCGCCACGCTCGCAGACAAAAACCAGGCGCCCCGTGCCATCGCTCTGGGCCTCGAACACCAGGCGGCCCAGCGTGGCCGGGTCGTAGCACGGCAGCCGCACAGGCGGCTCGGGCGGGATGTAGATGCCCGGGCGCGGCACCCAGGCGCGCTCGTAGCGCGCGCCCAGCGCGATGCGCAGCGGCGCCCCCCGGCCCTCGCGGCTGGACACGCTGGCGCGCAGGTGCCGCGCGGGCTGGAACGCGTCGCGCAGGCCGCGGCGCAGGCGCAGCATGTCCTGGTAGCGAGACAGGGCCCCGGCACGCAAGCGCTCCGCGTCCTGCCAGTGCTGCAGCACCGCCGCGCGCAGGCGCAGGGCAGACTGCCACCCCAGGTGCAACGCGGGCACGGCCACCGGCGCCGCCGCCTGCCACGCGGCAACGGCAGCGGATTGCATGCGCTGGCTGTCGCGCCAGCCCTGGCGCAGCGCGGCCCGCACCGGCACGGCACGCTGCCAGCACGCCAGGGCGCCCGTGGACACCGGCAGCGCACGGGCGTAAGCATCCGCCGCGGCTGCACGCACGGGCGCGCCGCACTGGTAGCGCACGCCCGCCTGCACCACCGTGGGGCGCGAGACATTGGCGTCCCAGTCCAGCACGACGACGCCGTCCAGGCCCGGGAGATCCGCATCGATCGACACCACGGCACCGAAGCGCAGCACCAGCGGCCCGCCGTAATCCAGCCCAGGCAAGTCCGCGTCAATGCCGAGCGGCGCATCCGGTATGACCTCGCCGCCGCCGGCATCACCGAACACCAGGCGGCCAGAGCCGTCCTGCGGGGCGGAGAAGACGAGTTTTGCGTCACCCACACGACTACCCCAGCAGCGCGCTCTCGCTCAGCGGCACGACGCCGCCAGCGTAGATGACAAACGGGCCGCCCTCGGGCGTGCCCTTGATCTGGAACGGCCCCGGGCCCCACTCATCGGTGACCGCGGCGCCCCAGATTGGCACGCCGTTGCCGTCGCACCACTCGCCCCACGACGGCGTGCCCGTGGCCAGGACAAGATCGGGATCCGCCGATGGCTGCAGCGCAATGCGGCCTTGCGCATTGATCGTGCCGCACGGCTTAGCCAGGCGGCATACCGCAAGCAGCACACCGCCCTGCTCTGTGTAGATCTTGATGATCGACGGACCTGCGCCCATATCGGCCAGGGCGAGGCTCGCTGCATTGCGCGCACCGCGGTGGGCTACAGAGTAGGCACTCATGGCACAGCCTCCCGCGCGACCACAGGCCCGGCGCCCACGGTCTTGTGATTGCCCCACAGGTCGATGCCCACCGCGATGTACGCGACGCCCAGCTCCAGGCCCTCGGCGCGGTAGTAGCCCTGGGCGTCGCTGTAGCCCTCCCAGGATTTAAAGCCGTCCGCCGCGCGCAGCAGCCACACGCGCCCGCCCTGATACGGCGCCTCGGGCGATGTAGCCGAGGCGCGGAACATCACGCGGTCCGCGATCACGCCCAGCGTGGGCGTTGTGTGCCGCATGTCCTGCAGCAAGCGGCCCGGCCGCGAGGCGGGCACCGCGCCGCTGTACCGCGCCACAGGCAGGCCCTGCAACCTGGCGGGCTGCGGCAACGCAATGAGGATGGGGGTACTCATGCCGCATCCCTCAGCGCCAAGGCCCCGTCACATCGACGAATGCCGTGCCATTGCGGACGCTGTAGCTGCTCCCCGTAAAGACCGCCGCCAAGCGGCGCCCGGCCAGGTCGCCCGCGCCCTCAGTCAGGGCAAATGGCGTTGCAAACAAACTGTTGTCGAGGGCCTGCGGCACGAAATAGCAACCGGGCACGACGCTGCGCAACTCGCCTGGATTGCCTTGCTCCTTGAGCAGCATGCGCGCCATTTTTACCGCGCCGTCGACCCGGCCCGGCCCGTAGCCGAATGTGCTGTCATTGCCCGAGAGCGCGCTGGCGCTGCCGCTCTCGGGCACGGGGCGTGCATACACAGCGCCGCCCAGCCCTTGCAAGCCGCGCGCGAACCACGCGCCCCCCTGGGTCGATCCGTCGGCGGTGGCGCCCGAGAGTGCCCCGTAATTTGGGTTGTTTCCGGTGCTGCCGGACGCTGACAGCACCGTTGCGTACGCATCGCCTGCCGGGTTGATCGGCAAGCCCTCGCCGAAGCCGTACACGGCCGTGATGGTGTTGGCGGCCGACGACGACACACCATGGCATATCGCCTGCAGCAGGAGCTTGGCATCCGCGGCGAGCAAATACGGGATTGCCGTGGCATTCGCGCCAACGGCTTTGTGCCAGTAGCCACCCCCCGTCATGTGCGCGTCCGGCGGGAAGAGCCCCGTGCCCGTATCCACGTCGCTCATGGCCTCGAATCCGCGCACGCGGGCAAACAGATTGTTGCTGTCATCGACGCGCAGGTAAAAACGCGCGCCCGTCACGTCAGCGCTGCGGTACACAGCCTTGCTCGCGCCCGCGAAGGGCTTTTCCCACCCAGCGGGGGCGTACTTGATCGTGATCGTCCCCGTGGCCACGCCATCCGGCGCTGTTGTCGCAAACGTGATCTGCGTGTTACTTGCCGTGAGCACGCGGGCCTCGCCATTGAGGGAGGCCGGCGTCGCACCGTCGACCAGCACAACGGCATGCTCCGCAAAGCTGCTGCCCGCATTGACCGTGGCCGTGGCGATGCCCCCGGAGACCGAGACGCTGAGCGCCGTGGTCGCGCCCCAGCCCGTGACCAGCAGCGCGTCCAGCGCGGCAATCAGGCAACCAGGCGTGTTGCCGTTCACGGCCGGCGCGCCGCGCATCGTGTTCGTGATCCATTTCACATCGGTACTCAGTGCCATAGGTATCTCCTCTCAGGTATTCCTCAGGCTGCGGGGCGATCGACATCGCCCCGGGCCAGCAGCTCGAATTCGTAGTTGATGCCCGCCTCGGGTCCGGCCTGCACGGTGCGGATGACGGCGAAGCTGGCCATGGCGCCTACGGTGTTGATGCGCAGCACGTTGGCCGCCGCCCAACCCGTCCCCCAACCCAGCGCGCGGATCGTGAAATACGGCTGGCCGCTCACGGGGTTGACGGGCGAGAAGTCGGCGTTGATGGAGCCGCTGCCGATGTTCCCGACGTGCTCGCCGATGCAGTCGAACGTGGTGGTGCTGGTGAAGCGCAAGGCCCAGCGCTCGGTGACCGCGCCCGCGTTCGTGACGACCAGGGGCGCGGCGGTGTCGTTGTAGCTGGCCGTGGCCGTGGGGCCCACGGGGGCGTCCTGGTAGCTGCCGTCCCAGGTCTGCTGGTCGAACAGGTGCGACACGCGGGCGCGCAGCTGGCCAGCCATCAGGGCGCTGCTCACGACGGTTCCAGCCGGGAAGTCGTGCGTGAGCTGGCGCGTGAACTTGAGCGTGCCGTCGATCTGCACGTCGGCCACGCGCACCAGGTCTTCGACCCGGTGCTGCACGTGCACGGGCTGGACGTAGCCCGTGGTGTCGGTGTACGTGACGGTGCCCGCATCCAGGTCGGCGGTGTAGCCGGTGCGGATGGTCTTGCCATCGCCACCCACGACGCGCACGCGCGAGAGGCGCGTGCGGGCGCAGTTGACGGTGATGCCGTTGCTGGCCACGGCGGGGGGCGTTTCGCCCGTGTGGCCCACGACCACGTAGCTGCCGGCGCGGAAGATGGGCACGCGCCCGTCCTGCGGCAGGCGCACGGGGTCGAGGCCCAGCAGATCGGCGTCGATCGGCAGGTAGAAGTAGGCCACGCTGTTGTAGCGCAGCGTGGTCGGGTCCACCGGCCAGGGGCGCCAGATCTTGCCGGGCTCCACGGCGCCCACATCCTCGGCGCTGTACCACCACTCGGCCTTCTGGGCATCGGTCAGGCTGCTGTCGAGCAGGTAGTCGCCGAACTGCAGCTCGGCCTCGCCCGTGAGGTAGTCGATGCGCCCGCGCAGGTGCGTGCCCGTGATCGCGCCGTCGATGCCGGCCATGGCGGTGAGCTGGTTGCCCTGCGCGTCCGCGAGCTGCATGACGAAGCCGCTGGGCTTGAGCGGCGCGGCCTGCGTGCGCAGGAAGATGCTGGCCGTGTTCCAGTTCTGGCGGATGGTCCACAGGCTGTCGAGCGTGAAGGCGGTGGCCGGGCCGCTGACGACGTAGTCGGTCACCGTGGCGATGCCCGTGGTGTAGTTCATCTGGCCGGCCGCATAGCCGGGATGGCTGGCGGTGCGGTCGCGGATGAGGATGCCGCCGTAGTCCTCGAAGACGTGGCCCATCCAGGTGAAGCGCACGCTGCCAGGCACCACGTAGTCGGTGGTGTAGGGGCACAGGTCGATGGTGACCTGGGGCGGCTTGTAGCCGCTGGTGTTGGTGATCTCGCCCGCGAAGTCCTTGGCATAGGCCACGGTGACGGTGCTTTGCGCCAGCACGGATTCACTCAGGACGCTGTCCAGGTACTCGCCACCCTTGATGGCTTCGTTGCTGGCGGCCGTGCCGCTGCTGGCATTGGGCCCGGCGTCGAACGTGGCGCTGTCTTCGTGGTCGCTCTTATAGCCATCGGTGGTGCTGCCGCCGACGACCAGGCGCAGGTTGAGGCTCTTGCCGGCGTAGTTCACCGTGCCGTGCTGGCCCATGCCGCCCGTGCCGTTGTCGGTGACTTCGTGCACGGTGACTTCCTGCACCTTGGTCGTGCGGTAGACGGTTTCCGTTTTGGTGCTGCCGCTGACCAGCTTGGAGCGCACCACCCGGGGGCGCTCCTCGATGGTCACGGGCGGCTGCTCGACCACGTCCGGCACCTGCGGCGGCGTGACAGGCTCCGCGGGCAAGCTGGGCTCTGGCGCCACGGGCGTCAGGGGGTCGTACGGTAACGGGTACGGGGGGCGCACCGGCCAATCCGGGCCCGTGGGCTGCATGCTGCCCGCTTCTACTCCTGCCATGGTGTTATCTCCTCAAGCCCAAAGGCTGTATTCCGTGGATACGCCGCGTTCGCTGGTCATGGTCTTGAGCTTGGCGAGCAGCTCCGCGGCGCTCCAGACCTGGCCCGCGCCGCCGCTGGCAGGCGGGTCGTAGCAGTAGCCGAGGGTGGCGTCGTACAGCGGCGGGCAGGCCACGCGCACGATGTCGCCGCTGGCGTGGTGCGTACCGCCGTTGCGCATGCCGGGCACGGCGATGCACACGCCCGCCGGGTCGCGCACGACGTCGGCCGGCGGCGGCATGGACGTGCTCTTGACCACGCTGCGCGGCTCGATGGCGAGGGTTTGCGAGGCGACGATGGCGTCGGCCGCGTTCTTGACGCGCACGGTGACGGTGCGGTACTGGCTGGCCGCCGCCAGGGTGAGGGCGAACTTGCCGAACCAGGTGGCTGCGTCGGCCTCCTGGCCGGGCGTGACGCTGCCGCTGGTGGCGCTGCTGACGCCTTCGGCCAGGTCGATCTGGTAGCCCGCCGCGTTGCGCACCTCGAACACCTCCCAGGCGTGCGCGGCATGGGCCTGGGCCGCGGGCACGCTGAGCTTCATCTCCAGCACCGCGCCCGGCGGGAAGTCGTAGGGGCCCACGACGCCGTTGGCGGCGAGCTTGTAGCCGGTGCCCGGCGTCTGGCTGATGATGGACTGGCGCGCCGTGACACCGGCCTCGGTCTTGCCCTGCGTGACCACCTCGGTGCTGCCGCTGCTGGCGCTGACGGTGCGCGTGGTGATCCAGCGCGCGGTGAGGCTGCGCGGCGCCGGGGTTTCGGCCAGGGCCAGGGTGGCGAAGCCGCCGGCGTCGGGCGTGACACCCTCGAAGCTCTGGGTGATGGTGTTGGTATAGGTGTAGGTGGTGGCGAACTCGCCCCCGGCGTCGATCATGTGCACTGGGCGCAGGAAGATGTGGCCGGTGGCATAGGAGATTTCTCCGGCGCCGCCGGTGCCGGAGAGCTGGCCGCTGCCGTTGTCGGTGACGGTGCGCAGCACGCCGCCGGACATCCAGCTGATGGACACGGACCCGGGCTTGAGCGGCGCATGGGGCAGTTGCCAGGCGAACTCCGGCATCCGAAAGCCCACGCTGCCGCCGCGGCTGGTGTACGCGGTGGACTCGCCCCAGTTGATGATGATGGAGCTGTCGGCATCCGGCATGCTGGGCAGGGTGATGGAGAGACTGCCCGTGGCGTAGTCCACCGTGCCGGTGCCGCTGCCGGTGAATTCGCCCGCCCCGTTGTCCTGCAGGGTGTACCAGTTGCCCAGCGCGCGGTAGCTGACGACGATGGTGCTGGGCGCGGGAAGCGGCTTGAGGATCTGCACCCAGGAGAAGCCACGGTTTTCCTGGCCGACGCGGATGCGCAGGCTGTGGGGCGTGACGCCGACTTCGATCCGCCGCGGCGCGGTGGCCAGCACCAGCGCGCGCTGGGCGGCGGGCTTCTGGTCGATGGCGGCGGTTTCCGTGCGGGAGCTGGGCACGAGCTGGCTGTAGATGCCCAGCACCTTGGCCGACATGTCGCCCAGCGCGGCAGGCGCGGCCAGGGGCACGGCGCCGTAGTAGGTGGCGGCGTCGGCGACCGTGGTGTCGCGCACCACGGTTTTGCCGGCGGCGCGCGCGTAGAGGCGGTCGGGCGGGCTGCCCGGGAAGGCGTAGCGCAGCGCGTCGGACAAGTCGCAGGTGACGATGGTGGCCTGGTAGTCCACGTAGCTGCCGCTGCTCTGGTAGGAGAACGTGCGGTCCACCGTGGTGACGCGGGTGATGCGCACGTACTGCAGCACCTCGCCCGCCAGGCCCTCCTGGTACACCAGGGCCAGGGTGCGGCCGATGGGCGGCGTGGCCGCGCCGGGGCGCTGCAGCAGTTGGATGCTGCGCTGCCCGGCCACGTGGTTTTCCAGCAGGTAGCCGCCCCACTCCGGGCCCTTGATGAGGTAGTTCTCGATGGCGTTGGCGATCTCGGTGCGGCGCGCGAAGGTGCTGCACGCGGCCAGGGTGACGCTCACGTTGTCGTCGTTGGGCAGGCGCGAGACGATCAGGTTCGCACCCATAAAGCGCTCGGTGTCTGGGGTCTGCACGGCCAGGTGCACCTGGCGGATGTGCGCCGCGCCGCCTGCGCGGTCTACCTCGGTGACGTCCTCGAACATGGCGTTGCTCGCGCCATCGGGGATGACGGTGCCGGTGGGGCCGCCGCCGCCCTCGGGCACGTCATCCATTACCTTGGAGGCCAAAAACTTGATGTCGCCGGATTGGATTGGCATGTCATTCTTCCGTGAACCGCAGCACAAGACTGCTGTAGTAGTCGCCATCAACCTTGTCGGAATAGTTGATGACGGGCTCTGCAGAGAGCCCTTTTGCATCGCCCTCGCCGCCTCGGACAAACCGCACGTTGCGTACCTCGCCATGCAGCAAAAGCGCGAGGGATAGATTCGGAACGCTCACCCAGGCGTGCAGCACCCGAAAGTCGCCGCGAGTGATGTAGGCCGTGATGCCCTCCCCCTCAAGCGTGATGGGCCTACCGCCTATGAGGAGCGCCGCGTCAACAACGCGTGCACCCGTGATGGTTCGCTCTACGGACTGCACCACCGGGACCCATGTGAACTCATCCGACCAGATCAAATCTGAAGGCAGGACAATGCTCTCGCCCGTGTCCAGGCGAGTCAGCGTGATGACGTTGTCCATTCAGCGCCCTGTTTTCCGTTTCGATGTTTCAAGCTCGCGCATGAAGCGTTCCATCGCGGCGGCGCCATCGTCATCGGTTGCAATGGTTTCCTCCGCCCCCCCGTCCAGGCTGAGACGGATGCGCACGTTACGGACTTGCCCGCGCGCAGGCTGGCCACTTTCCTGTCCTGCAGATCCCGCGCCCGCACTGGATGCGCCTCCAGCGGGGCGTGAACCACTTGCGGTTTCCCTCTCCCGATCTGCCTCTTCTTTGGCGCGATCGTCGGCTCGCTTCTTGCGCTGCATGCGCTCCTTTTCTTCGACCTGCCCCAAGAGGCTCAGCAACTCACGCTGCTTGCTGATTTCATGTTCCAGCTCGTCGAGCTTCACTGTGTCTTTCCAGAGCCGGGCGCGCTCAAGCTCCAACTGCAAGCGCTGCAGCTCCACCTCAACCTGGGCGCGTTCGCGCTGCATGCGAGCGGCGGCAATCTCCTCTTCGGTACCGTCGAGCTCAAGCAAGCGCAGGCGCATGTCTTCGAGCGCGCGGTCGCTGCTCCGAGAGGAGCGTTCCAACTGCTGTTGCGCAGCGTCAATGGCTTCAAGCGCATCGATCATCCTGTTGGCCTGGGCGGACATCGCGGCAAAGCCCGCCTCCGTCTGGGGCGCGTAATGCACCGCCTCCCACATGGCGCGGTTCACTGCCTGGGCATATTTGCTCGCAGCGTTTTCCGCCGTGAACCACATAGCTACAAGAGAGTCCGCGGACTGGGTTGCTTGTTCCGTCGCTTTTTCAGTGTCCCTGCCTGCATCCTTTGCCGCGTCACCGACACCTTTTGCAGCGCCGCTCGCCTCTTCCATTTCCATGCGCAGATGCCGCACGGATTGCGCCGACTCCCCCATGCTCTTGATGACCGCCTTGCCGGCGCCATCGACCTCCACCCTGAAGCCATGGGATGCGGCTTGTGCACTGATGGTTGCACTGGCCACGCCATTGTTCGCCGCGATGGCCGCTTCAGCCATCGCCCGCCATGCCTCATGAATTTCACGCGGAGACGCCGTACCGCTCGCACGAATGACTTCAAACGCCTGTTTTGCCTTTTGGGCCAACGATGCAAGCTCGGCCTGCGGCTTCACGCCGAGCTGCACCAGCGCTTCACGAACCGAGTTGATTCCGGGCTTCGCGGCGTCAAGTGCAGCCGCAAGCTCCTGCGCTTTTACCTTGGCCTGGTCGAGGAGGCTGTCGGCCATCTTCGTTCCGAGTTCCTTGCGCAGGACGTTGATGCGCGCAATGACTGCATCGATTTCAGCCTGGTTCTTCGCACCATCAAGCATTTTCGACAGCGCTTGGGCGACGACATTGCCTGTATCGACGCCTGCCGCCTTCAACGACGGCAAAGACTGGATCAGAACGCGCATGTCGGCATCGGCACGCCTGAATGCCTCACCGACCTTGCTGGCAGACATGACGACATCGACGCCGAGGCTTTGTGCCGCCTTGAGGGCGATCAGCTCAAGGCCATGCTCCAGTTCCTTGCCTTTCATGCCGGCCTGGTTCATCGCAAAAATGAACTCCTGGCGGAAGCGTGCAAGCTCTTCGCCGCTGAGCTTGCCGATGGCTTCGGGCAACTCCTGGCGCAGGATCTTTTCAAGATCCGCCCCCTTCTTCTTGGCCTCCTCGATCTGCGCGGCAAGCCCTCTCAGCAGACCCGCCTTCGGGGAAGGCTCCTGCGTGATCTTGATGATTTCCTGCAGCAGCGGCAGGACGCTGCCCGCCTCCTTCGCTGCCGCGCCAAGCGCAACAGCGCCCGCGGCACCCGCCTGCTGCATGGAGGCGCCCGCCGCGCCGGCCGCCGCAGCGACTGCACCGAGCTGCGCGCCAGCGGCATCTGCCGCAGCGCCGACCTTGGCAGGGGCCCGCTCGGCATCGCGCATCATTTCCTGGATCTGCGCCCGGACCTTGGCGTTGCGCTCTTCGAACCGCTGGTAAGCGGCATCGACGGTATCGCTGGTGAACACGGCCGCTGCCGCTTCCTTTGCCAGGCGCAGGCTGCTGACAACTGTCTCGAAGTACCCGACGAGCAGCACGCCGAACTGCCGCGCCAGGGTAGAGTTCTCGCGCAGCATCTCCCCGATCTGGTAACCGACCTCGAAGCCAGTCACGGCAACAGCGATATTGATCGTGCGCGGCACCTTGGCGATGCTGGCCGCGAGCAAGTTGGTGGACCCCGCCGCGAGGGCCGCTTCGGCAGCGTAGGCCCGCAGCGCTGCAGCGCCTTGCACCGCAAGGCTTGCGGTGAGGGCTGCACCCGCAACCGCGGCAACGCGCGCAAGCGTGTCGAGGTTCCCGGCAAGCGCGTTGATGCCGTTGGCGACATAGCCGGTCACGTTGCTGCTCTTGTCCATCTCGCCGACGAACAGCATCCATTGCGTCTGCAAATTGGTCAATGCACGGCCCACCGTGGCGGGCAACTGGCTGAACTCAGCCTCCAGGGTGGCGCGCTGGTTCTGCAGCGCGTTGATGACGACCTTTGTTGTCAACTGGCCTTCATTGGCCATCTTGCGCAACTCGCCCGTGGTGACGCCCAGGCCAGCAGCCAGGGCCTGCGCAAGGCGTGGCGCCTGCTCCATCACGCTGTTGAATTCTTCGCCGCGCAGCACGCCGGACTGCAGGCCCTGAATCAACTGTGTGATGGCGGCATCGGCCGAAGCTGCACTGCCGCCTGAAAGCTGCACCGCCTGGTTGATGGACTTCGTGAGCGCAAGCGCGTCGGACTGCGTAAGGTTGAATTCCTTGCCAGCCTGAGAGATACGGGTGAACAGCGTCCCGGTCCCCTCCAGAGCGCTGTGCGTCTCGACGGCAACACGTTTGATGCCCGCGAATGCACGCTCGAACCCTTCGCCCTCCCCCGTGGCGAGCTTCACGCGCCCGGAAAGGTTGAGGAACGCATCGGCAGTATCCGTGACATCGCGCAGCAGGCCTGCCGCAAAACCGCCACCCAGGGCCAGGGTAGCGATATTCTGGATGTTCTGCAGCTGCGTGCTGATCGAGTTCATTCCTTCGCGGAATGTCTTGTTCGTCTTCTCCTGCGCAACGCCCGCCTGTTGAGTGGCCTGCGTGAGTTTGGCGTAGGCCGGGAGAATCTGCAGGGCCTCGGCACGCGCGGCATCCAGGGCGCCAGCCAGGTTGCGTTCCGCCTGAGCCAGGTTCGCGGCATCTATGCCTGCCGCGCGCAAACGTTCACGCCCGGCCTCCATGGCGGTGTTCGCATCCAACTGGGCACCGCGCACGCGAGCCAGCGCCGTGGTGCTGGCTTCATACTGGGCGGAGAGTGCGTTCTGCGCCTGCTGCGCCGACTTGGTCTGGGTTTCTGCCGACTTGAGAGCAGCACGCTCTTGGGCAATCTGCGCTGTCAGGCGCTGGGCATCTTCCTGCAGTTGCACCTTGCGCTGCCGATACTCATCGGTGGATCGTGCGGCGCCGATGGTTTGCTGGTTCAGGTCTCGCAGTGCTTGGCGTTGCTGGTCCAGGCTGGAGCGCGAACCCTCCAGCGCAGCTCTGGCACGGGCTTCCGCAGCTGCAAAGCCCTGGGTTCGTTCAGCCGATTGGGCAAGCTGAGTGCCAAGCTGCGCCGCAGCATGCTGTGCTTCCAGCAATTCGACGCTGAGGGCATCGGCCTCGTTCTTGATGGCGCGAAAGCCCTCTACGGCGCCCTGTTTTGCTCCCAGGACCTGGATTGCGTCAGCCGCACCAAGGGCGTTCTTGCGCAAATCACCGTCGAGCGTATCGCCAAGATCGCGCAGGTGCTTCTCAAGCGACTGCACCGATGCGTCGCCGGTGACGGCGGCCTCGATGTCATACTTGATCTTCGGATCTGCCATATGCCTGAATGCGGAAAGGGGGTTGAAATGGTCAAACTGGCTACAGCGCTCATGCAGTTGGGCGTTGCGCTGTGCTTGCTGCCGCTGGTGGCGGTGCTGCTGGGCACCGGGGCCCTACTCCCGTTGTTTCCGTGGGGTGTAGGGATGGCCGCGCTGGGCCTGTTCTTTGGGCTGGCAGCGCGGCCTCGCTAGGGGGATGCCGTCCAGACGCCTGGACGCGCGGGGCGTCAGCCGGATGCAGCCGGCAGGTTGACTTCGTAGCCTTGGTCCTTGCCGGGTGGCGTCACGATCTTTCCGCTGAGGGAGATGGGCGAAAAATCCGGCGCGAGGAAGTCAAAGCCGTTACCGGAACCGAGCACGCACTCCCACACGTCCACCTCGATGGGCGAGCCATCGACCAAGTTCTTGCCGTCGAAGCGCGCCTGGCAGCGGACCTGGGAGACGCGGCCGCCCAGGATCTTCTTGCCGTCCACGGCCCCCCACGACATGGCGACCTTGATCACGTCATCCTTGCTCGGGCCGTTCGGCGCATCAGGGATGAACATGATCTCGCCACGCAGCCAGTTGATACGGAAGTGGGTTCCAAGGGTGTAGTCCTCGGTCGCACCGCTATCGGTCAGCACAAGGCCGCTTTCGCTGATATTGCGCTTGCCCAGAGGGAGCCACACGCCGAGTTTGGTCACCGCGAAGTCCGTGGCAGGCTGGTTGCCGCTGCCCTGCGTGAGCGCCGTCACGATGCCCTGGAACTGCATGGACAGGGCCTGCACGCTCGCAGCAGAGAGGTCGATGGAAATTTCGGTGGGCTTGGGCAGCACGACAGAGGCGCGCGCTTGGCCATAGTCCCGATGGGAGCGGGATTCGCTGGTCTTGTCCTCGAAGCTCGGCTTGATCTCGAACTTGTCGGCGTCCAGCTCCTCGCCAAAGCCGCCATAAGCCTGGGCGACGCTGTCCCAGATGCTGAGGGTAACCAGGCCACCGGCCAGGATTGCGCGAGCGGTAGTAGTCATGACCGCGTCCTTTCAGAAACAAGAAAACCCGCACGGGGCGGGCCTTGGGGGTGTAGTGATCGATCCGCTCTGGGTTCAGTTCGGATCGCGGTATTCGAGCGTGAACAGGCCCAGCACGAGGCTGCCTCCCACGTCGATGTTTTCCAGCTGGTAGCGCACCTCGCCCTCGGTCAGGCCGGAGTTCGCCACTTCCACGCCAGCCTGCGTGACTGCCCGCATGCCGGCATCGCGCAAGATGCGCTTGGCGGCGCGGTAGTCCTGGTGAGCGGCTGGGCGCGGTGCGAGGCTGCGGTTGATGACGCCGAGCGAGAAGCTGTAGGCGCGGTACTGACGCTGGGCCGGGGCGCCTTTAGGTTGATCCGCCTGGTCTTCGATGAAGATGACACGCTCGCCGTCCTTCAGGTCACTGGTGCGCACAGGGTTGTCGAGCAGGCGGGCGCCGTCCAGTTCGGGCGCCTCGGTCAGCAGCCGGAAGAAGGTCGCGCCAATCGCATAGGGAGCGCCGCCGGGCAGCTTGTCTGCGGATGTACTCATGCGGGTACGCTGCCGAGCGGCGCCTCCATTTCAGCACCGTCGTTCACCCGTGCAGGCTTATCAAGCACCCTGAAGCGCGCCCCTTCGGGGACGCCCAGGCTGGGCATGCCGGTTACGACCTCCAGCACATCGTCTGCACCCACGTCGCAGCCGGAAGGCATGCGCAGCGTGCGCGCGACGGCCAGGGCCTTGCCGTCCAGTGCGTCTTCGTCCGCAATGCCCAGGATGCCCACCACCTCCTTCGGCGCTGTTGCGCGGCGGTGGCGCCTGAAGGTTGCGGCGAAGTCGCCCCCGTAGAACACGGTGCGCATGTCGTCTCCCAGGTCGAGCATGGGATTCAGCGCACCTTCACGCGCATGGTGGCATTCACACGGTACGGCACCAGCAGCGGGGCAGACTGCAACAGCAGGTAGCGCATGCTGGGATCTTGTTCCGGCCAGCTCTTGGGGAAGTACGGCATGGCCTGGAGCGCGTCGTGGTCAAGAATGGCACCAAAATGCCGCGTGCCCTCGACCAGCGCGGGTGCGGCGGTGCACAGCACGGTGAAGGGCGGCAGCAACGCGGCCTGCTGAGCCTCGGTGTCGCCCGACTCGATGCCCCAGCCGCTGTAGGTATAGATGTTGAAGCCATCCACCACGCCTTGGAACACCAGGCCCTCGCGGTTGTGCGCATCCTGCTGCAAGGTGCTGCTGCCGCGATAGCGATCCAGCCGCTCCTTCACGTCGGGGTCGGAGCGGAACACTTTCCATGCGTCAACCGTCATGGTGACGTCCGCGATGCCTGCCCCGGTGCGCTTGACCATGGCATCCGACCAGTCCTGGAGATCGTCGAGTGGCTTCACACCGGACTCGCCCCAGCGCTTGTCGGCTTGCAGGCTGATGGTGAGGTCGGAATGGCGCCCAAAATCCACGACCACCTTCGGGTACTGGGGCGCTTCCACTGTGACTTTGCCGTTGTAGAGGATCTGGGCAGCCATCCATTCGAGGCGGCGCTCAACCCCTTCAATCTGATCCTGAAGATCCTGTGCGACAAGGATCTCGATGCGCTGCTCGGGGCTGAGTTCTCCGCCGCCGATCTTCTCGCCCATGACGCGCTTGACCGACCGGCCAGGATGGAACACGCGCTTGTCCTTGATGTAGGCGGGCTTGAAGGTGTCGGTGCGAAAGCCCCGGCTCGCCACCAACTGGCCGGCCACAAGCGGACTCACCAGAGGCGCCATACGGCGCGGCTTGTTCTCGATGTCGAAGTGGATCTCTTCACTTTCGTCCTGCTGGACGTTGGTGAAGTAGCGTCCCGCAAGGCCCAGATTGGGCACACGCAGATCTTCCACGACCGCCACGAGGCTGTCAGTGCTGAAAATATCAGGCATGGTTCAAGGCTCCTATGCAATGAATGGATGGATGAATGGCCTCAGACCGGAACCTGGTCGATGAGGAAGATGCCCTTGCTGCGCAGGCCCGCGCGCACGGACTCGGCGGTGTGGCCCGCGCCGAAGATCACATCACCGGCGATGAAATCGCCGCGCGTGTAGGCGATGGTGGGCGCCGGGGCCTCTGTGGCGTCGGTGTCCTCGGCCAGGATGGCTTCGGGCACCTGCGAGCCATCGCTCGCAGAGGACACGCTGAGGACAAAGCCACCGAGACCAGCGGCCACCGCGATCTCGAAGGCATCACCCACATCGAAATCCTCGGGACCGTCTGCGATGGTGAACTTGACCTGGCTGGAGAACACCGCTCCCACAGCGACAGTGCCCAGCGCGTTGCCCTGGGGGTCGGTGACAGCGAAGGTGCCGCCGTTGGCGGCCTCGGCCGTGCAGACCACCGTGTACACGCCGGCCTGCGCGCCATCGAGGCGCGGCGTGGCCGGGTCCAGGGAGAGCACGCCGTTGCCGGTATTGCCGGGAGCCGCTGCAGCCGTGATCTCGCCGAGCGTTACCCGGCCCAGCAACGTGCCGCGCAAATGGCGGCCCACGAGCAGCGAGATGGATTCGCTGATCAACAAGGCGGAATTGCCCGCGATCAGTCCGCGAGGGATGAAACCCTCGCTCTTGTAGGTGGCAAGGAACGTCATGTTCTTGATCCTTCGGTGAAAGTGGGAGGCTGGATGGGACCGCCGCTCAGCGGCCCCGCATCTGGTTGAACGCGGCCGCTGCGCGCTTGCCGACGGAACGGCCTGTGTCGTCGCTGGATGCCGCTGGGCTTGCCGCGGCACTGCCAGGGGCGGCTGGCGGGGCATCCATGCGGTGCTGCTCTGCGGCTGCGGAAGTACGCGAGGCCTGTGCTGCAAGCACGGCTTGAGCAGCGTCGCCGACCGACGTTTTGCCGTCGAAAGCGAGCGTCTGGATCAGCTCGGTTTCGCCGTGGGCACTGAGGGCCAGGATGGCCTGGATACGTGTGCGTTCCTGCGTGGCACCTTCGTGGCGCCCTTCGGCCCGCGCTGCATCGAGGTCAGCCTGGGTGATGGTTTTGGCGGTTTCCTGACCGCCCGGGGGGGTGTTGCCAGACATGCGTGCTCCTTTGTCATCGGCGTTTGCGCGGGCGGCCTGCCCGGCTGGGAACGACCGCGCGCGAAGCGCGGCCAACTCGGAAATCAGTTGATCGGTGGTGGCCACGCGGCGGGCAAGTCCTATGTCCACGGCGGCCTGGCCGCGATAGACGGCTGCCTGGGTGGCGCGGATGGCCTTGGCCGTAAGGCCTGTGTTGCGCTCAACGACTGAGACGAAGAGGGCGTAGATCCCGTCGATTTCTTCCTGCAGGTCTTGCCGCACGGACTTGGGCAATGCCTCGTAAGGATTGCCATCGATCTTGTGGTCGCCCGCGTAGATGTGCGTGACGCGCACACCTTCCTTCTCCAGGGCTGCAGACAGGTCAACGTGGCGCATCACTACGCCAACAGAGCCCGCATAGCCGGTCTGGCTGATGGCAAGTTGGTCGAACGCGGACCCGCCAAGGTAGGCAGCAGAGGCGGCAAGGCTGTCCGCTATGGCGTACATCGGCTTCTTGCCGCGCAATGCATGGATGCGATCGCTGTACTCGAATGCGCCAGACACTTCGCCGCCGGGAGAGTCGTAGATCTGCAGCACCGCATGGACGTTGGGGTTGTCCATGGCGTCTTCGGCCTGCAAGGCCAGTTCGTTGTAGCCCAGCAGGTAGCTGGAGTCCGCATCCCTGCGGCTGCGATGCACCAGCACCCCACTGGCGTAAATGACGGCAACGCCATCGGTCACCACGTAGCCCGCGTCGCCTCGCTTTCCTCGCCTGGTGCTGAACATCTCGGCGGGCAGCACTGCTCCTGTTTCACGATCCACGGCCGTCAAGTCGAACTCTCCACCGAGCAGCCTGGGGCCTATGCCAGCAATGATCGCGTCCAGTTTCTGCGGATGTACAAGCAGCGGCGTGTTGAACAGCCGGGCCGCGATGTGCGGATACTTCATGTTCATGGTTTCACTTTCTGGGCGCGGGGCCAGTAAGGGTGCGGTTGACGTCGTTGACCGAGCGCTGCAGTTCCTTCACGTCATCCTTGATCTCCCTGAGCGTTTCCTTCAGGCGCCCGTCCTGCTCGCGGCTGCGCTCGACCACTGCGGCAGCCTGGGACTCGACGACTGTCACGCGCTTGTCCAGCGCGTTGTAGGCCGTGAAGCCCGAGACGATGAAGCCCACGAAGGTGAGCACATGCCCGAGATTGATAGTGGGATCGAACGCAACGCGGCGGCGCTGCACGTGCTCGACCAGGGGCGAGAGGTCACTGTTCATGCGGATTCACCTTCAGGTGGGTTTGCCTCGCCGCCAGCCTTCGGCGGCGCGGCTGCGCCTGCCTTCGGGGTCGGGAGGATGTTGGCTTTGCGCAGCCGTTCCTCCTCGGCGACCTTCTGGTCGAACGTGTCGTTCCAGTCGGTACCGAACAGCTCCCACTCGGCACGCTCACGGGACATGAAGCGCGCATCTACGGCGTCGCGATAAGCCGCCACTTCGTCCTTCGGGTTGATGCTGCCCATGCTGTCGCCGTGCCACAGCGCGCGCGTGTAGGCCCAGCGCAGCAGGGGGTCGGTGAAAAATCCGGGAGCGGTGACGCGACCTCGCGCCACCGCCTCGGCCATCCATGTTTCGTAGACCGGCTGGCAGAAGGTGCGCGCCAGCCAGGTTCGCACCGAGCGGAAGTAGATGGCGGCATCGAGCAGCGCGGCACGGCTGGCCGAATAGCTGGCGTCGAACTTCTTGATGAGCAGTTCGTAGGGGATGCCCAGCGCCATGCCAATCTGGCGCAGCACCGCGAGCACGAACGGATCGAAGTTGGGGTTAGGCCGCAGAGGATTGGCAAACTGGGCTTCCTCGCCCTTTGCAAGATCAACAATGGCCGCAGGCCCCAGCTCGAACACGTTGCCACCTGCGCCACCCTCGCCTGGCGCCCCGTCGCCTTCGAAGACTGGCGGTACGGCATTGCCGGCATCGCTCTTGATGAAGACGGTGAAGTAGCTGCTGATGACCGCTGCGGCGATCTCGGCCTCGGTGTACCGGGTGAGCTGCTTGATGCACCCGACAATGGGTGCCAAGTACGGCGCGCCACGTGGCAGTTCCGGGCGCAGCTTGCGATAGTGGTGCAGGATGCGACGGCGCCCAGACCGCCCCAGACGTTCATACCAGCGGCCCGCCCAGCGGTTGCCCGCGATGCACGCGCCGCCAGGGTGGCGGTCGTAGATGAAGTAGCCCAGCGGCACACCGCCAGGCCCCAGCTTCACGCCGCCAGCCATCGCATCGCTGTCGCGCGCGCCCTGCGGGTTGCCGCAGCGGTCCCCCTCCAGCAGCTGGATGCGCAAGCGGTAAGGCTGGGTGTCAGTCGGTTCGCCGTCCGGCAAGATGGTGAAGGTGTCGCCGCTCTCCAGAGTGCTGCGCAGCAGCAGGCCCTGCTGGTCGAAGAAGTTGAGCGTGCCCGCGATGTCGCACTCAGGGCTGTCGGCCCACAAGCTGAACTCTGCCTGGACATGCATCTTCCACGCCACAGTCTGCTCAACGCTCCAGCCAAGGATGCCGCGATGCGGCTGCACGCTGAGCGCGAGACCGGTGCCGACTACCCGATCCACATTGGTGTTGATGGCACCGAGGGCTATCGGGCTGGTGCGCACGAGTTCGCGTGACTGCCCACGCTGCAGCGGCAGATCGCGCAGGCTGTCTGCCTTTGCATCGCGTGGCGCAGGCCGCCACCGGCGTGAGCCTCCGTTATCGCGCCCTCCGGCATCAAAGGCACCGCTCCCGTACAGTGCCTCATCGCCGCCAAGTGACGCAAGCACGTCGAACTGCATCCGGCTCTTGATGCGTTTCAGGGCATAGACCGGCGCGACACGCCGCACCAGCCTGTCGAGGAGGGAAACGTGCATGTATCAGTACCTCGGGCGCAGGTAAGAGACGCGGCCACGCCCGGTCGATGCGGCAGTGAGGCGCGCGATCTCCATGCGCACCTCGCGAATGCCGTTTTGCACCTGCTCCAGCTCAGCCCGGCGCGTGCGGCGCGCGGTGCCACCGTTGCCGACCTGGTACTCCTGGGACTCAAGAATCTTGGCCTCTGCGGCGAGATACCGGGCCAGACGCTGACGCGCGTCCTCAAGCTGCGTAGCGATGGTGTTTGCGCTCATGCCCAATTGCCTCCGCGCGCCTTGAGCGCTGCAATAGCCTTTTCAAACTCGGGACGAAAGCGCTCCAGCGCCACTTTCTGAACCACGCCGGAAAAATCCAGGCGGCGGCTGTAGTCGGGCGCATTGCTGGTGAACACAAACAACGCACGAATGCGGTGCCCTTCGCGGCGCCAGATGCCGCTGGGGCGACTCCCGCCACGTGGCATGCCGACGAAGAGGTCGTTGGCAAGCTGCCGGCCTTTGGCAAGGCGCTTTCCGGTACCGCGTTCGCGCGTTGCGCTGGCAGCACGGATGTTTTTCAATGCACCGAGGATGGTGCGTACCTCGGCACCCTTGACGTTGCCGCTTGCGTCAAGCGACAGGCCCGGGCCAGGCATTGCGTATTGGGATGATCCCAACACACCGGCGTAGCGCATGGCGTTCTCCATGCGTTTGTGCTTGCGCACGCCACCCTCCACCTCGGGTTGGAGAAAATTCTCCGGGGCGATGCCAGAGCCTTCGCCCGCGTTCTTGACCATCACACGGGCAGAGAGGTTGTCCTTGCTGGCGGGCTCGATGCGCAGCGCGTTCAGCGTATAGGCAACCGGGTTGGCAAACACGCGACGCATCTCCGCAGGCAGTTCCGTGCGCTGTGCATGCTGTGCGCAACGGGTGAGCGCGGTAGCGGCTGCATACGGCAGCATGCGTCTTGGCACGTCACCAATCTGCGCGGCGACGGTGGCAATGTCGATGCCACTGCGGCGGACTGTGATCATGCGATTCGGTACCCCAAAACAAAGCCCCCGGAGCCTTTCGGCTGCCGGGGGCGGGCTTCACAACTGCGTTGTGGACTATGGATTTTCAGCTAGGCGCAATTTCGACACCTACCTGAATTAGGGTGAATTTTGGGCCAAAGTGTCTTATGGAGTCGAGCGTTAAAGTGTCTTATCTGGATATGACAGTTTTTTTATTGCACAAGATAGAACTTTGGTCTAAGCATTAGCCTTCGCAAACTTCAATCACACACCGTCTTGCTCACCATACGGGTCTTGGTTACCGGTATCGTCACGGGGGCAGGCGAAACATCATATGGATGCATGCAGATATATCCAGAAAAAGTATAACTACAATGTTGGCATGGGCCTGGGACAGGCTGAATAACCGTCTGATAGTCTACGTACTGCTCGGAAACCAACTCTTCTCTACATGAAGATGCACTGGACAAAGAGCCACCAGAAGCAGCGCATTCACCGATATTTACGGAACGTTGCGTACCTGTTGGATATCCAGGGGATGCAAAGTGCCCCATGTAGGCAGTCTGCAACATCATGCGCTTGATGTCTCCATGATACCCAGCCTGAGCCAATACTCTTGCAGCCCAACAATCAGCCTCAAGCTCTTGTTTGGCCGTCCCCCCGGTATAACGCTCCAGATGGCCCAGCGCGCTGGTATGACCGAGCCTGTGATGCGCGCACTCGTGAGCCAGCACAAAGATCCGAGGAGCAGTCCAGTTCGCCATTGCCCCGCGATCCATATGGATATATTTCCTACCGTATTGATCCGTCCGAGCGCTTGCAGTTTGAGGATCATCCCCAACGACCACCGGTAGTTTGCAGAAATCATCGAAACCAGCAAACATTGCCTGCGCTTGCGCAGAATGCGCAAGAAAGAGCAAAAAAACGCCGAGCATCGTCGTGAGAAGCTTCATCGTTCCCTCCATTGCCTGTAACGGGATACTACGACAGCAAGTCGAAGTTGGCTACTCTTTCGCACGCGCCGTGTGCTCCGCACGTGCAGACTGAAGAGCCCGTAGAACTTCTTTTTCTTGCTCCATCAAGGCAAGAGATGCCGTGCGCAGACGCACCCGAAAAGACGCGAGTAAAAAGTAGAAGTGTGATCGGCTGATCTCTAGCGCAGCGGCGGCCGACTTGATCGGTGTAATCCGATGCACGTAATAAAGGTCAAAAACTCGCTTGTCTAACGTGTCAGGTTGGCAAAGGTATGCCATATGCATAGCAGCCAACTCCGCACTACACAAGGCATCAGGCCCCCCGGGCTGCAGTGGCCGCGTGCGGGTTCCGCTGAGTTGCCCAAGCACGGAACCTGTAGAAGGTGCCGGAGCAAATAGACGGCGTGTGGCCTTCCAGGCGACCCAGCGCTCGCACAGATCATCAAGATCACGCTGTTCATTGTTGAGCGATGGCGACACGTCTTCGCCGTTGGTCAACGGTGCAGGCGCGGCCAGCCGCAAGGCGTCGGAGTCTATGTGGTTGGGGGTCTTTTTAGTCATCGGCGTAGTCCTCGTGAACGCATGCGCCGCCCGCTGTTGGCAGGCTGTGGATTGAGTTGTGCCGGCGCTGCCATTGGCGCCAGCGCTGGGATGGATGCAGGTGCGGGACTGTCCAGCGCATGCGGCGGATGTACAGACGTCTGGACGGCGGGCAATGCAGGCGCATTCAAAAGCACGGCATCCGCTGGTGCTACTGGCGGCGTGGAATCTGTCGTTGCAGCGACTTCAAGCGCGAACAGCCCACGCGTGGGAGGGATCAGCTTGTCGCGCAAGCGCTTCCAATCCATGGCACTCCACTTGTGCAGGCCCAACTGGTGCGCCAGGGCGAGGTTGTACACACTCGTGTCCCAGGCCTCATTGCGCACGCCATTGGGCTTGACCCACTTGCGCACGGCATGGCCCTTGCGGTATTCGGTGCGCGGCTGCTCGGCCACCATCATGTCAGCCCACTCGCTAGGGAGCTGATCGTGAAAATGCATGGCGCCCGGCCCCTCGGTCAGATGCATGCGATTGGACAGCCAGTCTTTGGCGGTGTCGGTGCCAACGGCCCACAGCTCGACGCCCCCTGGCACCTTGTTGCCGCCCCAGTCAATGTCCATGCGGTTGGGTGAACTGCTGATGATGGGCTTGTTCGGGCGCGGCGTACCGTGGAACACCACACACCCGAGTGCCTTGCGCGGCGCGCCGTAGTTGTACACGTCCTGCGTGTTGGAGCCGGCCGAGTCCACACCGTAGGCGCTTATTTTGATCGGGTTGCCGCTGGCATGCAGCAGCGGTGTGCGCTTGATTTCATCAAGCCGCCGCCACACACTGCCGGGCGTGTCAGGCGGCTCAGTGGGCGAACCATTGAGCACGATGTAATCGATAACCCAGTGTTCCAGTCCCGGCCCCCAGGCTTCGATCTGCAACTCCAGCCGGTTGGGCTGTGTATCGCCGGCCATGGTCACGACCAGGGCCTGGTCAGGAACCACGCGGGGGGTGTAGTTTTCGGCACGTGCGCGCAGTTGTGCAGCCGTTGTGACGGTTTCGGTGTTCTTGTAGCTCAGCCCGAGGCGAGTGTTGTAGAACACCTGCATGGCTTCATGGTCGCCGCGCTTGAGGCGGTCTTTGGCGCGCGCGTACTGGCGGGCGAGCGACAGCCAAGTAATGGCGCCGATGGGCATGTAGAACGCCGACATGGTGAAACTGATGGTTTCGCCATCGCCCACGGCAGTGGGAACCCAGCGCGCCTGGCCGCCGCCGTCTACATCGGGCAGGATGGCGGCCTTGTGGTGTTCTTCAATGTCGCAGCCGCAGCCGGGACAGGTGAACCAGGCGCGATCCATAAAGCCGGTGTCTTCATCACGGCGGTAGTGGAAGTTCCCCAGCACCAGTGCGTGCAGGTGGCCGCAGTGCGGGCAGGGTACGTGGTATTCCTCGCGCGTCCCCATCTCGAACAAGGTGTCGATCTTGGAAAGATGCTCAATAGACGGGCTGCTGGTGTAGAAGAACTTGGCCTCGTTCTCGTACTGTGTTGCGCGCGCCTCTGCGATTTCAACAGGATCGCCTTCACCATCCACATTGAGCTGGGCGCGATCGATTTCGTCGAAGTAGATGTAGGGAGCCGAGACTTCTGCCAGGTTCGCCGCCGAACCCGCCGTGTTCATGTAGAGGGTGGCGTCGCCCTTGAAGTCCTTGGCCTGGACGGTGTTGCGCGAATCGCGGCTCTTGGCTGCGGCCACGCATTCCCGCAGCGCGGGCACGTTGCGGATCATGGTGGCCACGCGCGCGCTGAAGCGCTTGACAAGCGTGTCGGTGGGTTCCAGCGCCAGGATATTCTTGGGCCTGCGATGGATGAGCGAGGCGATCCAGTTCAAGGCGGTTTGCGTCTTGAACATCTGCGATGCCACGCGCGCCACTACCCGCTTGCACGGGTGATTGGGCGAGAGCACCTGATGCACGCGGCGCGCCGGGTAGCTGCGCTGGAATCGGAACGGGCCGGGTTGAGGGCTGCTCTTGGGCAGCACCATGAATTCCTCGGCCCATTCGTCGCAACGCAGCTCGGGATCAGGGCGCATGGCTTCGATGGCCGCATCCATGACAAGGGCGTAACCATCAGGTCGGCTCATTCAGCGAACCCTCCTGCTTCCATAAGCGTGACAAGTTGCGCGGCTGCAGCGGCTTCCCGCTCCACGTAGCAAACGGTGCGGTGCTCGATGCCAAGTAGGCCGAATGCGGCGCGCACGCCTTCTCCGAGCATGCCAACGCCGGCGCAGAGTTCGATGGAATGTAGAGCCACATCAGCCACCCTCGGCCTGTGGAAGTTGGTCGCGTAGCCGCGCTTCAGCTGCCAGCAGGGCGCCGCGCAGCTCGTCGGTGATGACGCGCTCGATCTCGCGGGAGTCTGCCAGGCCGACCACCTTGGCCGCAGCCCGCGGGGGTGTGGACATGACAGCATCGCGGAAGGCCCGAAAGGCGTCGAAGGTGCCACGCTGGACGGCTACGCGCTCAACCAAAAGCCCCGCCTCCTTCGCGTTCTCCCGCTCTTCACGCTCCACGGCGGCCTGTTCCCGGCGCGTTCGCAACGCGAGGTAGTTTTCTTTCTCGCGACCCGTTTCTAGGCCCAAAGCACCCGAATCCAAGGCCGCAGGGGCGGCTTCCGGCGCCAGGGAGAGCACCTCCCCGGCCTCGGCCCCTGAGCGCCCGCTGTCGGCCCTGGCGCGGGTGTTTTGCTGCCATTGGATGTCGGCCACAGCCGGGTCGATCTTCCCGTTGATCAGGGTGATGCGCCCTTCTTTCACAGCCTTCGCCACAGCGGACTTCGCAACGCCCCGGCGACGGGCGTATTCAGCCTGGGTGATCAACTCCATCCGCCCGTTCACTTCCACCCCCGTGGTTCACCGTATGGTTCACTTTTCCCCAGCCCAGCCACTGGCGCGCGCAAGGGGGTCGAATTACCCTTTGCGGTTCGCGCCCCGGGAGTACCTAGAGGGGGGGTGCCCCGGGAACAACACGCCTCTACTACGGACGCGGCTGTCATGGCCGTCGCCACAGACGCTCCCGCAATGGCGAACCTGCGCCCATGCAGCGCCGGGATGGCATCGGCAACGCCCGACGTGATCCACAGTCGTATCGGTCTCTTCATCTTCTCTTCCCTTTCCTAAAAATGAACAGGTGGAGTTACGCGGTTGCGCGCGCGTGTAATGGCGAAACCCGCGCCACGCCTAGCGAGTTACACGGTTGCACGGTTACACGACACACACGCATGCATGTACGCGCCCATGCGCATGCGCTCGCCTGTGCGCCTGCATGCACACATACGCGCATGGCTGGCATAACGGCATAACCGCATAACAACCCGCGCCGGTATTGGGTTTGGCTGTTATGCGTCGGCGTAAGCGTGTAATGGGAAAACATCATTCGCTCCCCTCACCGCCGTGGTGCGAGCCGTCAGGGGCCGGGGAGCCGCTGCCATAGCCCAGATAGCGCCGCAGGCATTCACCGAAGTCGGCCACGCAGGACGTGGCCCACTCCCCTTCGGTCATACGGTTGTCACCCTCCTGCTGCTGCAGGACGGGCTCTGCCACAAGGTACATGCGCGTGGTCTTCTTCCCTCCGCCTGGCTGATCCACATTCATGGCTTTCACCCTGGGGTACGGGGATTTGCCCTGGCTCTCGGCAAAGCGCAGCATCGTGGGCGTGAATTGCCCCTGTTTGAATGGATAGCGATCGCCGGTGCGCTGGCACCACTTCATGTACGCCTGGTAGGCCTGGCTGATGCTGCAGGCCATGTAGGGCAGGTCCAGTTCGCCGCCGGCCCACTCGTTCCAGAAAAGCTCCGGGCTCTTGCGGTTCAGCTCGATCAGGTTCTGCTTTGCTCCCGTCATGGGCGCGGGGGCAAAGGGGTCGAAGTCGGCCAGCGGGTAGTTGAGCAGGTATTCGTAGAACGCCGAGATGCCCCCCTCATCCCGCCAGGCCCGCAGCTTTTGGTAGAAGTCGCGCTCCCGCGCGCGGGGCGTGTACACCACCAGGTAGCGCCGATCCGAGTTATCCAGCGCGAGGGGCTGCAGTTCGTTGGACAGGAACGCGACGTTCATCTGGTTCCTCTCCTCGCGCCGGGGCAGGTTCTTCGGGTTGATCTGCACCGTCTCCGACGTGATCAGCGCCTTCAGCCTGTTCTTGTTGTGCACCAGTTCGGCCCGGCTCGACACCTCATCACCGACAACGAAGAGCTTGCACGACCGCCAGTCGTTGAACTTGTCCTCCAGCTCATCCTGGCCAACGACGACACCATATTTGCCATAGATGGCAACGACCGTGTCGAAGAGGAAGTTCTTCCCCGCCCCTTCATCGCCGTGCATGATGACCGAGGCGCGCAGCTTGGCGCCGGGGTTCTGCAGCGGGTACGCAAGCCAGCAGAGCAACCAATGCATGATGTCGTCGCAACCCTCCTCATGCTCATGGGTCTTGCTGGTCAGGAACCGAATGAGCTGCAGCATCGGCTCCACATCGCCCTTCTCCGGGCGTAGCTTGATGCCATCGAACAGGTTGACCGAGGTTTCCGGGTCCGCCGTCATCGTCGGGTCGAACACCACGTTTTCCTGGCGCACCGTGCGCCGGCGCTCGCTGCCCTTCCACAGGCGCACCATCTCCGAGCCATGGGCGTGCCCCATGTTGCTGATCTTCATGATCAGCCGCTCGCTGTCATCCCACACCGTGTCCGTACCGTAGATCAGCACGAAGTTCTCGCACAGGTGGTTGAACTTGCCCCAGTCGATGGTCTTGCCCTTTTTGGGCCCAGGCTTACCCGGCTTTTCAGGGCCACCGCCGCCACCCCCATCCCCCGACTCGGGCGCAGCTGCGCCTTCTTGGGGGGGCGGGGGGCCGGGCAGAGTCTGGCCCGACACGTCACCCCCGCGCCCTCTGCCAGCGCCGAAGTCCACGTGAACGACAGATCCATCCAGCGGCGCTGGCGCGCCGAGGGCATCGATGGCACGCGCCTCTTCGGGCGCGTGCGGCTGTGGCGTCAACGCCCCGCCTTGTGGCCCGCTGTCTGGCGTCTCGTCAACCATAGAACCTCGCCATCGCCGCGACGACGCCAGCCAGCTGCAGCCGCACGGCATCCAGCCCCTGGCGGACGTGCAGGTCGTTGAAGTCGGTATCTTTCAGCGCACGGGTGGCCGGATCGAAAACCGGCACCACGAAGTCGCACCCCTCCACAAGCCTTGCCACCTTGCGCGCGGCCGTGCGGCCTGGGTTCGTCAGCTCCATCGTTCGCTGATCACGCGTCTTCCAATCGTCATCCGCCAGAATCAGGATGCGCGTGCGCGGGTACAGCGCGCGCAGCAATGGCACCACATGCGCCAGGTTGCCGGCATCCAGGGCCACGAACACCGGGTGCTGACGAAACAACGCCATGCGCGCCGTCAGCCCCGTGGCATAGCCCTCGGTCACCATCAGCAGAGGCGAGAGGCCAGGGTCGATCTGCCCCAGCCGCACGCAGCACCCAGGCTTCTCAAACCCCTTGGTGAAGAACTTCTGCCCATCGGGAAGGATGCGCTGCACCGCCCGCAACCGCTGGTCAATCGGCAGGTCGTAGCGCATCAGCGGCAGCACCAAGGTGCCATCCGGCAAGAACCGGCACCCCTCGGGCTCAACCTGTTTACGGGCAAGGTAAGGGGATGAAACGCCATCGCGGCAGGCCTTCGCAAGCAACTCCGCCGCGGTCATCGCCGCCAGCGCCGCTTCCTCGGCCCTGGCCTTGCGCTCCGCTTCTTCCCGTATGGCCTTCTCGCGTGCCGCCCGCTCACGCTCTGCCTCGTTCAATGGTGTCCAGTCCACATCGACCTTGCGCCACTCGCCCGTGCGGTACGAACCGTAGGCACCAACGATATAGGCCCCCCCCACATCGGGCTGGAACGTGTGGAGCCTCACCCAGTACTTGCCCCCCTTGCCCACCGTGCGTTTGCGCCCATCGGGCTCGATCTTGTCCGTGCGCCGCAGCACGACGCCGAAAGCCTCCAGTTGCTCAAGGACTTGCCGATGGTTCTGCATCAGGCCCCCGGCTTCATGCCCGACTGGATGCGCTCCAGCCGCCCCGCCATCTGCTGCACGGTGCCCATGAGCTGCTCCATGCCACGAATCAGCAGTTCCGCCTCGGTTGCCGGGTTCACGGGAACGGGGGGCGCATAGCCCGCCTCGCGCATGTAGTACGCCGCCAGGTTGTGGAACCCTGTTTCGCGCGCCATGCGCATGATCAGCAGCACCTGGCCAGGGTTCAGGCGCTCCGGCCGTGTCGGGTTCAGCGCATCCAGCAAATAGCGCGACGCGGCGTCGGGCGTCTTCTCGGGCCAGAGGACAGCGCCCACCGTCTTGGAGCCGCCAAGCCGGTTCACGGCATCCTTCAGCGCCTCTAGTTCGTCGTCGTACATCAGGTCGTCATTCATGATCCAACGCTCCTCGTGTGCGTGTTTCTTTCTTTTGGAAGGCTTTGGAGAGGTGCAACCCATCGACCGCATGGCCGCGCTTGAGCAATGCGCGACACAGGGCCGCCTGATCCCTGTGGCTGTGGGTGGCCTGCCGCACCAAGCCCAAGTAGCTATTGCCTGCGGCAAACACATCGGCGGCCGGAAGCGTCTCAATCCGCTGCAGCGCCACGTTCAACGTGCGCCGGCGCGTGGTGCGCCGCCAGGGCTTGACCACGTGGCCAACGAAATCGATACCGCGATCCACTGGCTGCCGAATCGTCTTCGCTGGGTTCAGATGCAGGCCGAGCTGCGCAGGCAGGAATCTTTCGATGGCCTGCAAGCACTCGCCTAGACGCCACGACGATTCGTGCAACAGAACGAAGTCATCCACGTACCGCACGTAGCCGCGGATTCGCAGTCGGTGCTTCACGAACTGGTCGAGCGGGTTCAGAAGCACATTGGCGAAGAACTGCGACGACAGGTTGCCTATGGGCAGGCCCGTATCCGGCGGTGCGTTGAACAGGCTCTTGTGCGGCGGCACCAGCGCCAGCTTGCGCGCGCTGCCGCGCACCTCCACGTCCTCGCGTGGATCGTGGAACAGCACCGTGCGGGCCAGGTCAAGCCACCAGCCGTCCGGGATGCCCGGCGCCAGATGCGACCACAGCACAGTCTTGCTGATGGACACGAAGAAGTTCGCCAGATCGCACTGCAGATAGTGGGCTGGGCGGCTCCAGTTCTGCGAGACCGACCGCACGTCGATCTCCAGGCGGCGCCCAGCGTAGAGCGTTCCGCGACCGGGGATGCAGGCGCAACTGCCCGCCACGAAACGGGCGTGGAAGTGGGGTGCGATGCGGTTGTAGAGCAGCCAATGCACGATCCGGTCACGGAACCTCGCAGCCCACACCTCTCGCGGCTTCGGCCGCATGACGACGAAGCACACCGAGGGGCCTGGCCGGTATTGCCCGCTGCACAGCTCCTCGTAGAGATCCATCAGGTGGTACTCGAGGCGGGCCTCGAATGCGAGCGCGCTCGCCGTGTTGCGCTTGTTGCGCCGGCAGTCGATGTAGGCGCATAGCAGCTCCTCGAAAGCAAAGGGAGGGGATGAATCTGCGGACAGCCCGAACGGCACCCTCGACGGACACGTTGTTGGTGTTCTGGTTGCCGTTGTTGAAGTTCTGGTACCAGGCGGAACCGGAACCGGCCTGCAATGGTTCGTGCAATCAACATCGCCCCGGCGAAGGCTGGCGCCGATCAGCGGGGAAACTGCGCCGGGCCAGGCCTGCGCGGACGCAGCGGTTCCCGTGGTGCGCATGTCGGTGGCCTCGTGGGCCAGCGGCACGACCAGATTCATAGAGCGCACGGGCATGAGAGCCTTGACCGTCATGCAGCAGGCACCTTTGCGGAACGATGCCAGCCACCACCTTGCCGCCCGATGCTCTCGAGCAATTCGATAGAGCGCGCCCACAGGCCGTTACCTACGTACTTGCGCTCGTAGCACACGCGCATCAGCGCCTGCACAGCGTTCACCCGTACCAGCAACATGCGCAGGTAGCTCACGCGCTCCTCACCCTGGCTGGCGTTCGCCAGCGCCATCAGGTCGAGCATCTCGGTGCAGTGCCCCGTGATCTTCTCGCCCAGGAAGCGCTTCTGCTCGCGCGGCATGTGCTGCTGCACTTCGTATGCCAGGTCGAGCAGTTGGCAACCGCGCCGGTAGATCGGCAGCTTGGTGTGAATGGCCATCAGAAGGACTCAAGGACTAAAGTGCAAATCTGCGGACAGCCCGAACGGCACCCTCGACGGACACGCCGCTGGGGCCTGGTCGCCGAGGTCGAAGTACTGGAACCAGGCGGAACCGGAACCGGCCTGCTTGCTGAGCCAGTGCCACTCCTTCGTGTCGAGGTGCTCCCGCACGTGGGCATAGAGCAGCGCACCTTCCGCGGGCGTGGGCAGATGCGCGCCGCCGCCCAGGCTTGCTGCCCACTCCATGGCCGCAGCCCAGCACTTGGGCATGGGGCGGGCGTCCAGAAGCACCAAGTGCTCATCCGGCCCGCCGTCTTCGCCACGGGCTACGCCCACGTAGACGCCGTCCACACCCGGCCAGCACTGGCCGATGGCTGGTGCTCGGGGAAAAGCCTCCAGCTTGGATTCCTTGAACACAGTCATGGGACTGAGGCCCAGCAGCTTTTTAATCGGAGAGGCGGGGGTGTGAATGTGGACGTGCAGGCTCTCGATGGTCGAGTTGTCGATACGCATGTCGCTGCTCCTGTAATGGCTGAAAGGACTGAAGGACTAAGCACTCAGGGGAATCAAGCGGACAGCCCGAACGGCACCCTCGACGGACACGTTGCCGGGGCGCTGGATGCCGTTGATGAAGTGCTGGTACCAGGCGGAACCGGAACCGGCCTGCGTGCTGCTGTGATGCCAGCGCTCTTCGAACGCCTGCGCGCCACCCGTGCGGAAGTCCGGCACTTCGGTCTGCAGGATCTGGCCGTCGAAGTAGGGGTAGCCCGGCGGCACGCTGCTGGGGTTGTCGCCGTCGCGGAAGCTGCAGCAGGTCTCGTAATCGCCCGGCTTGAGGTGGCGGTAACCCAGCTCCAGCACATCGCGCGCCGGCAAGGCCCAGTCCTCGAAGCCGCCAATGCGAAGGCCCAGCGCCCAATGCGCTGCCGGGCTGCCCAGCTCTGCCAGGGCGCGCGTGTTGCCCAGGCTGTCGCTGCAGCTCAGCGCCACTAGCGGATAGCCCTTACGGCTCTCGGGCAGCAAGATCTGGCGCGACACGCCCTCATCCTTCGGCGCCCAGGCCAGGGCGAGCAGTTGCTCGCGGTCACGGACCACGCCGCCGAAGAAACCGCCCGCGAAGGGGGTGCCGTGGGCCGGCAGGGATTGAATAGAAAAGGACATGGCTACTCCTTTAGAGCCGGGTTGGTGAGAGGGAAAGGGGTCGTTCCGAACCGTTCCGAATTTGTCGGAACCGTTCGGAATGACCCGAGCGGGCAAAAAAAAGAGACTTCAGTGCATGACGACATGCACTGAGCCCCACGAAGAAAAAGCCGCCGGCCGCGCCGCCACCCACAGGAGGAACAGAGGAGTGCAAAGGCTGCGCACGGCCACCGCTGAGAGCGGCCACGTGGCGGAAAATGGCTTGAGGGCAGCTCACGCCCACAAGCCCACACGAAAAGGAAAGATTGATGAGCGACAACCAGCAAGCGCTGCCGCTGAATGCAGACACCGTGAATGCCATAGTCAACGCCCTCGGCGCAGTGGTGTTCGCCACCGTGCGGGCCATGCCGCCAGCGCAGCAAGCCCAGTTCGCAAACGACCTGGCACGCCTGGCAAGGGCGGAAGAACGGGGCGGCGACTTGGCGACGGAAACCATGCTGATCACGCTGCACCGCGCGGCAGTAGCTGCTGCCGACTGATCGACACACCTGCGAGTACGAAGCCTTTGGGGGCCGCCCAGGCTGCGAACCTGGGGCGCCACCAAGACAACAGGAGCGATAGCCATGAGCAACACATCCTTCAGCCTCAACAGCCCCATCGGCACCTTCTGGATGACACCAGACGATGCAGGCGCTTGGCGCGTGTACTTCGGCGAAGAAGAGCTGGGGGCGTACGCCTCACCAGAGGAAGCAGCGCGCGAGCTGGCCACGGGAGACGCTTGCTGGCCCGGGGGGATCGACCCGCACACCCTGGAACTGCCCGTCGAGCTTGGGGCATGGACACGCCACGACGGACGAGCGCGGTAGCGGAGGGATGGCATTCAGGCCACCCCCTGCGCTTCGGAATTGATAGCTGCTGGCGCTTGTTGGATAGGGGCCAGGGGCGGATTTACCCAGGAATGCGCAAGATCGGGCCATATTTCAGCCCAATCACGCGGGCGAAGATCTTTGCGACTGACGGCGCCTCCAGTTGCACGCTCAACAGCAAGACATCTCTCGATCGGTACCGGCTTGGTGCCACTGCCCCATCTCGATACAACAACCGGCCTCACGCCAAGACTTCGCGCCAATGCAGCAGCGCGTCCACGCTCCGCAGAAAGGTAGTCAGAAATCAGCATGCGCCAATGTTAGCCCATGGCTTTCATTATTGGAAGCCATGGGCTCATTTATTTTGTTAGCCGAAGGCTCTCAAATCGGCATCATGAAAACTTGTTCAGAGATCAGGCGCGAGAACCTGCTCAAGGTGATCGAGGTAGCGGGCAGCCTTCAGGAGGTCGCAAACAGGCTCGACAAGAGCCATGCCCAGATCAGCCAAATAAAGACACAGGCGAAGCACAGCAAAACCGGCAAACCTCGTGTGATGGGCGACGATGTCGCTCGCCTGATTGAGGACAAATTCGGACTTGAGGTCGGCTGGATGGACAACGACCACGCCTCGCCTTCCAACAGCGTGCCGACAATTGCTCCGAGCTCTGCCGGATGGCCTTTCGACGTTTCCCAGGCTCGGCTGAGCGTGCTGAATCGAGAGGACTGGATTCAGATCAACACATCAATGCGAACGCTTGTTGAAGCCAGGGAACGAGATGCAAGGACAAAAAGGAATGGCACCGCTGGCTGACAGTCCGACAGCCCGCATCTACGAATTCAAACCAAGAGCACCGGTAGGAGGGCCGGAACCATGCGCATAAAGCAATGCCTGAAATGCAACCACAGCGCCGCTTATGAAGGGCCTCCGCCCGCAGCGTGCCCGGCCTGTGGCGCCATTTACAGCAAGGTGGAAGAGGCCCTGCAGAACGGTACGGCCGCCAGACCCAGGCCGCAGCCATCCGCACCGGAGATCAACTATTTCAAGGCAGCGCCCACAGCCCCTGGGAGCACCGGGCCAGATGTCCACGCCTTTGCCGAGCAGATGCGCGCCGAGAGTCTCTACCCCGCGTGGCGTGGCATTGTGGGAATTTTCGCCATCCTCGGCTACGTGGTCGCAGCACTGGCGGCCATCGGCGCCATCGTGGCCGCGCTCAAGGTGTCCTGGCTCTCCGGGCTGGTGGGGCTGGGTGTGGCGGCCTTCATCGCCATCATCACAAAAGTCAGCAAAGAAGCATCGCTGATGCTCGCGGACTTGAGCGACGCTGCCGTGCACCTGGCCGCCAACAGCCAGGGACGCTGACATAGAAGGGGCCCGAATGAGAAAAAAGCCTGCCTCTGTGCCGCTCGGATGCGGCATCCTCATTGCACTATTGCTGCCATGGGGAACTGCTCAAGCCATCAACAAATGCACCGGTGCCGATGGCAAGATAGTGTTTCAGGATGCGCCCTGCATGGGTCAGGGGGAAAAGATCGAAGTGCGCCCCGCAAGCGGCGCCGCACCCAAGCCCGCACCAGCTATGGCTAGCGACGCCGCAGGAGCGAATGCGGCACCTGCGCAGGCCACAGCGCCGGCGCGCAAAGAAAATGTCTTTGGCGAACGCTGGCAACGCCGCACGTATCTGGAAAACCGGGGCATACCGGATGCCCACGCAGCAATTGATGGTCACCAGGCTGATTGCGCCGCGCAGCAGGCCCAGTTGGCGGCCAAAAAGAAGCGCGCTACCAACAGCCTGGCGGGAGCCACCTGGGAAGATTCGATTTCTGGCGAAATGCAAGCGGCGGCAACCACATGCGACACACGCGCTCGCGAACTGAGGGCAGAACTGGATTCGTTGCGAAAGGAACTGCGCGAGTTGCAGGCGAGGCCGTGATTCGCCCATCCACGACATCTTCATAGCCATCTCCTGTTGAGCCGCCAACGCGGCGGCCAATGGATTTTGGCGCATTGGTTAGCCCATGGCTATTGATTTAACGAAAGCCAAGGGCTAACATGCCTCCGCGCCCATCCCGGGCGATGGAGGTCACATGTCGCAATCCCCCCTCGTAGCGCTGCTCTGCACGCTGCAAGAAGCCGAGCAGTTCATTGCGCACGGCGAAGAAACCGATGATCTGCGCCAGCAGATCGCCGTCCTGCTGCGCACCCAGTTGCGCAAGCAAATCCACACCACCGAAGCCGAGTTGCGGGCCGAAGTGGCCCGCACGGGCCAGTGGGGCGATGGGGACGATCCCACCGTACGCCCCACCACACTGGAGGAAGTGCTCAACAGCGCCAGCGCCGAAATCTGGCACGCTGCGCGCTTGCTGAACAAGCTGCCCAAGGGGAGCGATGGGTGGCACCATTGGCATGGCCGCCAGGCGGGGCTGCATGTGTTGCTGCAGCGCTGCGGCGCGCTGCCCGTGGGGCCTATGCGCCGCTCAACCGACAAGCTGGACAGCGCGCTCGCGGCTGTCCGTGCGGAACTGCCCGATGGCTTTGAATGCATGCCCATCGACCTGGCGTACCAGTTTTTGACAGCACACGGTGTCGAGCTGGCCCGCTATGAGACTCCCTACTTCCAGCGCCACCTTGTGGCTGGGCTGCGCAAGCATGAACACGCTGTACCGCTTGACGCGGGCGGTGGCGGGAAACTCGACGGCGAACAGCTCGCCGTCCGCACTGATCTTGATGATTCGGCCAGTCCACATCACAACAATCTTTCCGCGGTAGACGCTGGCGCGAAGCGCCTCTGTGTTGAATGCCGCCATTTCACCAGGATTGAGGACAGCCGCTTCCCCGAACGGTGTGGCGCGCCAGAATGCGGCAAGGATCCGGTGCACGGCAAACCGCTCTTGCCCACATGCGAGCGCGAGCGCGCATCTGCTCGCCCCAAAGCTTGCGGGCCTCGCGGCACCCTGTTCACCCCAAAGGCGATCGATGGGCAAAGCAAAGGCGGTGCCACATGACCGCCGCCGCAATCGCCCCCCCGCCGTCCAGGCCCCGCACCTTCCCCGCCCACTACCAAGCGCACGGACGCCTGTACCGCGCCATCGTCAGCCTGCCCCAGTGCATGTGCGAGCGCAATCGCCCGCTGCAGGAGCGCTGGGTGTTCTTCGACTGCCCTACAGCCGAGCGGGCTGCCGAACGGCTGCAGGAGCTGCTGGCCCTGGCCTGGAACACCAGTACCACGGGCTGGGCCGACAGCGGGCTGATCTACAACATCGTTACCGCGAGTGATGTGGCCGACCAGCACGGTGTGCATGACGACGCGGCCTGGTTCGAGTGCGAATGGGGCTGCGAGGGCACCAAGTACGTGTCCCCGGGCGATGTGGACTACTTCTGCACCCCACGCGTGCGCGCCCGGCTGGAGGCCGCACTGGCCCGGGCCACCCGGGGCGCAGCCCAGGAAGGCGGTGCCGCATGAACGCCCCACGCCTTTCAACCGCCATGCGCAACGTGCTGCATGCGGCCATTCATGGCGGCCTGAGCGCCGCCAAGCTGCGCAACCACGCCACGCGCCAATCCATCGCCGCGCTGCAGCAGCGCGGGCTGCTGGATGCCCAGCACAAGGCCACCCCTTCGGGCCGAGCCTTGTTCTACCCCGACGCGCAGCGGCCTTGCCAGGTCTGGCACCTGATCGGGGCGCAAGGCACCGGCAAGGGCGTGTGGGCCAGAGCCGAGGTGCGCGCGCTTGCCGCCAAGGGCCTTACGGCCTGCCTCATGGACGTGGTTTCCTTCGAGAAGCTTTACGCCGCCAACCCTGCGCGCGTGATTGACGACCTGGGCCCGATCCATGTGCTGATGCTGGAGAGCAACCGGGATCTGACAGGCACGCCGCCCCACTGCATGGCGGGCGACCGGGTGCTGCGCTTTCCTACGGCCGCCTCGCGCAAGCTGGTCGCCGACCTGGTTGCGGCAAGCGAGGCCGAGACCCGGCGCCCGGGCATCACCGCGCTGTACGACCAGTTGCGCGCGTGGTACCCGCAGTGGAGCGAAGAGCGGCTGGTTGAAGCCGCCAAGGGCATGTGGACCCGTGCACCCGACGCGCCTGCGCTCCAGCGCCTACTGGCCGAGTACACGCGGCAGAAAGGCCTGCGCCCGCGCATGGAGCATGCCGCACTGCTCAAGGCCTGCCTCACCATCTTGCACGCGGAGGGGTTGGCATGCTGATGTTCCGCATCTCCGTTCCTGGCGTTGCCCAGTACCGCGGCCTGTTCGCCAGTTGTGCCGCGGCGCAAGAGGATGCAGCGCGCAAGTTCCCGGGCACGCACCCCGCCAGCGTGGTGTGCCTTACCCGGCTTGCATTGCGGAGGGCCGCTTGATGCCAGCGCCCATCCAACTCCAGGGGCCGTACACCCGCCGCCATGCGCGGCGCTGGCGCGTGGCCCTGGCCGTGGCGGCAGCGCTGCTCTGTGCAGCGCCGTTCGCCGCCTCGGCCATCGCCACCTACCTCGGGGCCTAGCCATGGGCGCGCTGCTTTTACGCATTCGCGGCCAGGTTTCGTCCGCCGTGTGCCGCACCACGCCCAAGGGCCAGCCGGTGCTGGTGGTGCTGCTCAGCGATGCATCGGGCCAGGAGGTGCGCGCCACGCACGCCTACGCCGATGCCTCTCCATCCAGCCACTACGCAGCCGCGTCGCTTGCCCGCAGCCTGCGCGGCCAGGTGGCCGAGCTGGACGCCATCAACCCACGCTTCAAGCAGCGCCGCCTCGACTGCGACGCATCGCACATCTACCCCGCCCAGTCGTCCACCCATACACGCAAGGATCTCGCATGAAGCGCCAACCCCAAGAATCGGGAGCCCAGCAGCAGCCTGGCCCGAAGCTTATCCCCATCAATGCCGGCCGCCATTTCGGCGGCGCCAAGGTATCGCCACTGCAGCAGCCCGCGCCACCAGTTGCCGCGCTTGCCCAGCGGCGCAAGAGCGAGCGGCTCCAGATCGCCAGCAGCGCCACCCCGATCCGCAACAGCACCGTGCGCGGCGGCGAGCCCTACACCTGCCCGGAGTTGGCGCCCTATTCCACCCGCGCCGGCGCGCTGGATGCCTACGCGCTGCCGTCCATCACCATGGGCCGCCGCGTGGAACCCCGGAGGCCCGGCCATGGCAACTAAAGACCCCCTCATTGGCCGCCTGGTGCGCGTGAACGGCGACGCCACCACGCTCAAGGGAAGGCCCCACCCCAACGCCGGGGAAGAAGGTACCGTGCAGGACAAAACGCCTGGCGGACGCCAGTACCAGGTCCTGATCGGCGACACCCTGGCGAACCTGCCCATGTCGGATTTCACGGTGATCGACGCGCCCGCGGCTGCGCCGGGTGAGAGCGATGCACCCATCCACGAGCTGGCCCCCAGCCGCACGAACCGCATGGTGCGCGAGGACGAAGACCTCCTGGCCATGGCCGCCACCATGAAGGTGGTGGGCCTCCTGCAGCCCATCCTTGTGCGGCGCCTGCCGCCTGCGCGGCTGCACGATACGTTTGAGAACGCCGACACGCGGCGCGCCGCCTACGAGATCATCGCGGGCGAGCGCCGCTGGGTGGCGGCGAAGATTGCCGGCCTGAAGCGCGTGCCCATCCTCTTGAAAGAGGCCGATGACTCCAGCGCCCTGGTGATGCAGCTCATCGAGAACCTGCACCGCCGGGATCTGAACCCGCTGGAGGAGGCGCGCGGCGTGCAGCGCCTGCTGGCCGACCACGGCTACACCCGCGACGACGCGGCCGAGGCCCTGCACAAGAGCCGCTCGCACGTTTTCGAGTCGCTGCGCCTGCTCAACCTGTGCCCCGAAGCGCAGGCCGCGATCGAGGCTGGCATGCTCAAGCGGAGCGTGGCTCTGCTGGTGGCCCAGCGCCCCACCATGGCGATGCAGGCCGAATACACCAAGCGCGTGCTGACCGAGGGCCCAGGCAACACCCCGCTGAGCTACCGCAGCGCGCTCGACCTGGCCCGGCGCAACTACATGACCGACCTGGCCCAGGCGCCCTTTGCCTTGGCCGACGCGCAGCTGTGCCCTGCCGCGGGCGCCTGCACCACGTGCCCGAAGCGCACCGGCGCCAACCCGGAGCTGTGGGACAAGAGCGGTGCAGACGTCTGTACCGACACCGCATGTTTCGCGGGCAAAAAGGATGCGCACTTTGAGCGCATGCGCCGCAAGGCGGCAGAGCGCGGGCAAACCGTGATCACAGGGCGCGAGGCCCGGGAGATCATGCCGACCGAGGGAGGCTCGCCGGCGGGCTACCTGCTGCTGGACAAGCCCAGCCAGGGCAGCGATGCGCCGCTGCGCCAGGTGCTGGGGCAGGACGTTCCCACCGGCAAGGTGGTGCTGATCGAGACCCCCAGCGGCGCCATGGTAGAGGCCGTGCCCACGCGCGCCGCCGGCGCGGCGCTGGAGGCGCGCAGCAAGGCCAAGGCGGAGAAGGACAAGGAAGACGCCCCGGGCGCGCCCGAGCCCACCCGCGAGGAGCTGCAGGCCGAGTACCAGCGCCGCTGGCGCGGCGCTGCCATCCGTGCGGTGATTGAAGGCCTGCGCACCAAGGCGGAGCCGGAGGCGCTGGACGTCCCTCCCGCCGCCGTGGCGTACCGCGTGCTGATCACCATGGCGCGCGAAGCCAGCGACGACACCGTACGCGCTGTCTTCGCCGATCTGCCGAACGGGTTCGACGACGCGGATCTGGTCATGGCAGTGCGCCGCGTTGCAGATACCAGCCCCCGCCTGTGCAGCATGGTCTTGATGATGCTGGCGGCAGACATTGACGCGGAGCCGCTTTTCGAGCGCCCGGCCGACGAGGCCGAGCAGCTCGATGCCCTGGCGCCCATCGCGCAGGTTGACCTGGCCAGCATCCGCCAGCAGGTGCAGGACGCAATGAAGGCCGAGGCTGCTGCGCGCGCCGAAGCCCGTAAGCCGCAGCCCACCCAGCAGCCCGACCGTGCGAACCCCAAGCTCAAGGGCAAGGCCACGACCCAGGCCGCGCCGCCCAAAACCACCGCAGCCCAGGCGCAGGCGGCCATCGCGCAGGCCATGGGTGCACAGGGTAACAAGAAGGCCATCAACGCATTCGAGGCGGGGCAGGACGTGCGTGTGCGCATCGATCTCAAGAACGCCAAGGGCCGCCTGCTGCTCACCAAGGATGCTGCCGGCGTCATTACCGCCAAGGTTGGAGACCGCGCATGGATGCTGGACGTGCCTGATCTTCCGGGCGGCAAGGGACTGGTTGCCGACTACACCGAACTGGAGGCGATCAATGAATAACGCCCCTGCGAACCGCGCCTATCCGCCGCTGCCCAAGCCTGCGCATGTTGAATATGAGCAGGGCTTCGTGCATGACATTGAGCACCCCTATTTTTCGGCGGCGCAGATGCACGCCTATCTCGATGACGGCTGCGCAGTGCGGGCACAAGCAACGCCTACAGCCGCAGCGCCGATCGATCTGGACGCAGACCTTGCCAGGACGATAGATCAACGCGACGTAGCTGAGTCTTGGGCTGACGGCCTAGCAGGGCTCATCGGCAAGCACTTCGGGCAGAGCATCGGCGAGCACAGCAGCGCGCACAACCCGTGGCAAGAAGCCAAGGACATCATTGAGGAGGCAAGGCCTTACCAGCCTGCCGCGCTGGACGTTCTGCGCTCTTTCGCCGAGGGCCGCATTCAGCATATCAACAAGGGACTGTGCCCCGACCACATCGCCGGGCACGGTTCGCGCGATCCTGAGTGCGCCATATGCCGCGCCCTCGATCAACAAAGGGGGGCGTGATGGGCCAGCCAAAGTACCGCATCCCGCATCCACACATGCGCAAGCGCCCCTCCGTGGATCTAATGAAAACCGTGCGCCTACGCGCCACCCTGCTGACCACCGCCGAGTTGGACGAGATCATGAAACCGATTCGGCTCTGCGCCGCACGGTTGCGCGAAGGTGTTGCGACGAAAGTCCAATTTGAGGTGCTGCACACCGTGGCCTCCATGGCCTTGGTGATTGAGCAGCGCGGACACCTTCGCGGCATGCACGAGCACATCAACACCGCCCAGGTTGCGTTGTCCGCCATTTTTGACCGTGCGTACGAAAGCGGGGACTGGAGGGCTGTTGGCCTGCACTGGAACGAGATTGAAGCCATCGACACGGTGGTGGATCTCTACGAACTTCAACTCCAGCAGCTCAGCGCCGCCGAACTGGCGCGCTTCACTCGCACGCTGATCGGGCAGACCCTAAGCAGGGGCGGCTCTGCTGCCAGCGTCCAGCCCGCAGACATTGGCTTGGAGGGATGCCGATGATCCCCGCACTCAGTATCCGGCAGCCGTGGGCCTGGCTCATTGTCAATGGCCACAAGGACATCGAGAACAGGGATTGGCCCACCAACTTCCGGGGTCTGCTGCTGGTGCATGCCGGCCAAACGCTGACACGCCGCTACTACAGCGAAACCCGTGCCGCGCTGGAATGCGCCGGGCTGCTGCCATCCGACTTACCCGCCTATGAAGACATGGAACGCGGCGGCCTCGTGGGCTGGACGCGGGTCGTGGACTGCCGTGAGCACCACCCCTCTTCATGGAAGCAAGACAACTCCTACGGCTTCGTCCTGCGCGACAGCCGCCCCATCCCATTCGTACCCTGGAAAGGGCGGCTGGGTTTTTTCAATGTGCCCAAAGGGGTCGTCCCATGAGTGCGAACAGCAAAATCGAGTGGTGCGACCACACATTCAACCCCTGGGAAGGCTGCCAAAGGGTAAGCCCAGGCTGCGATAACTGCTACGCCGAGACGCGCAACGCCCGTTTCGGCGGTGGCCAAGCAGTGAACTGGGGACCGGGCGCGCCGCGGCGCCGCACCAGCACCAGCAACTGGGAGCTGCCGAAGCGCTGGAATGCCCAGGCCGAGGCATTCATGAACCAGCACGGCCGGCGCCAGCGGGTGTTCTGCGCCAGCCTGGCCGACGTATTCGACAACCAGGTTCCCGAGGCGTGGCGAATCGACCTCTTCGCGCTGATCGAGGGGACTCCTCATCTCGACTGGCTGCTGCTCACCAAGCGCATTGGCAATGCCACCGCAATGGTGCCCTGGAGCGCATGCAGCGGGCCGTGGGACAACGTCTGGATCGGCGCCACGATCTGCAACCAGGCTGAGGCCGACCGCGATATCCCGAAGCTGCTGGCCGTGCCGGCGGCGAAGCGGTTTCTGAGCATGGAGCCGCTGCTCGGAGCGGTTGACCTGCGCAACCTCTCCTGCGGCGACGGAGAGATGGATTGCCTCAAGGCCGACACATGGGAAGAGGAAATCGAGCGATGGCGTGATACCGGCGATGACTGGATTGAGTCGTTTGAGGACTGGTACGAAGTCAATTTGAGCGACGGTCTTTCTGGCCCCATGCATGCCGTCCTCGACTGGGTGATTGTTGGCGGCGAGAGCGGCCCCGGCGCGCGGCCGATGCATCCAGACTGGGCTCGCTCACTGCGTGACCAGTGCGAAGCGGCCAGCGTGCCTTTTCTGTTCAAACAATACGGCGAATGGAAGCCCATCAGCCAGATGGAGGAACCTGAGCACAGCGCGCCCTACAAGTCCAACGTGATTGCCAAGCCGCACGAAGATCAGGGCAATCTGGACGACATCTACGGCCGCAAGTGCACCGTGCCAACGACCGTTCTCCATATCGACGGATCGACGCACGGCATTACCGAGCCCATGGCGTTCCGTTCGGGCACCGAGGCCATGCAGATTTTCAAGATCGGCAAGAAGGCTGCCGGCCGCCTGCTCGATGGCCGAACCTGGAACGGGTTTCCGAAGACGACATCATGAAACGCGGCCTCACACAAACCGAAGCAATGGCCTACGTCGGCGTCAAGCGGCGTACATGGGAAACGACATGGGCACCGCGCCTCGTGGGAATGCACCAGGGCGTCTGCGTGATCTACGACCGGGAGGATCTAGACCGGCTATTCGAGCAGTTCAAGCTCGAGGCGGCAGGAAAAGGTAAAGCCAGCCAGCCGCAGGATGCAGCAAACGATGGGCTGGCGCAGAATGCGGCCAGGAACGGATGGCCCACAGAGAACAGGAGGAACACATGGGCCAAAAAATGCGAGGCATCTACCTCGACGAAAAAACCAACACCTGGGAAGTTGACAAGTGGTGGCGCGGCACTCGATTTCGCCAGCGCGGCTTCGCTGGTTATGAAGAAGCGGAACGCTGGCTGATCAAGCAGTTGGGCGACAAGCGCGCCGTGGTCATCCACGGCGAGCGACCAGCCCGTACGTTCGACGGCGCCTCAGCCCACTACCTGCTGACCCACCAGGACAAAGCATCCCTCGAAACAGAGGCTTATCTGCTCGCTTCGGTCATGCCCTTTATCGGCCCCCTATTGCTCCCGCAAGTCCACGATGGCACCCTGGCGCCATACGTGCTTGCGCGCAAAAAAGAAGGCCGCAAGAACAAGACCATCAACCTCGCGCTGGGCGTTGTGCGCCGGATCTTAAATCTGGCCGCCACGACATGGCGCGACGAAGATGGCCGCACCTGGCTGGAGGCTGCACCCAAGATCACCATGCTGCCGCTGGTGGGCCACCAGCGAGAGCCCAGACCCATCAGTTGGACTCAGCAGCGTCAACTGCTGCCCCAGCTGCCGGATCACCTGGCGCGCATGGCCCTCTTCGTGCTCAACACCGGCGTGCGTGACGACGTGGTGTGCAGCCTGGAATGGGCGTGGGAAATCCCCGTGCCCGAGCTTGGCATCTCGGTCTTCGATGTGCCCCGCGCGCACGTCAAGGGCCGGATGCGCTCGCGCCTCATTGTGTGCAACAGCGTCGCCCAATCGGTGATCGAGTCCGTGCGGGGGCAACACCCCCAGTACGTATTCGTCTACCGGCGCGAGCGCATGACGAACACCGACAAGGCGCCGGCCATGAAATACCGCCGCATCCAGACCATGAACAACACGGGCTGGCAAAGCGCGCGGACATCGGCCGGGCTGGGTGATCTACACGTGCACGATCTGCGGCACACCGTGGGCATGCGCATGCGCGAGGCGGGCGTGGCCGAGGGAACCGTGTCCGACGTGCTCTGGCACAGCACCAAGACCATGACCCAGCACTACTCGATGGCGCAGCTCGTGGAGTTGCACGGCGCGCTGGAGAAGATCAAGGCCGACAGCGGAGCGTGGAACAAGTCACTTGCAACCCTGCGCGCGGAACACCAGGCGCGCCTGGCCGGGGAGGCGACTCCCCCAAAAGTCCCCCAGACGGGGTTGGAGCTTGTGGCGTGAAAACGCTCTTCCACAACGGAAAAAGCCCTGGAACCTTGCAGTTCCAGGGCTTACCGTTTGGTGCGGCTGGCAGGAATCGAACCCACGACCCCTTGGTTCGTAGCCAAGTACTCTATCCAGCTGAGCTACAGCCGCTAAGCTTTTC
>Ga0222428_100221_pt1 | contig 43955 bp, 47 predicted proteins | sample 2B5Ametagenome_FD_182471 | JGI IMG/M metagenome (GOLD analysis project Ga0222428, IMG submission 182471) | Enriched microbial communities from leaf-cutter ant dump, University of Wisconsin, Madison, United States - 2B5A (version 2) | ecosystem: Environmental > Terrestrial > Nest > Insects nest >...
TCGGCCTGGTGGTGTGCCTGACGCTGGCGCAGGCCGTGGCGCACGCCTTCGCCATCCGCTTCTACCTGGTCACGGCGGTGGCCGCCACGGTGCTGGGGCTGGTGCAGTCGCACATGCTGCACACGGGCGACAGCACGGCCTTCGCGCTGTTCGAACGCATGGCCGACACGCTCATCGGCGCGGGCTTGGCCTGGGCCTTTGCCTACGTGCTGCCGTCGTGGGAGCGCCACCAGGTGCCGGCGCTGGTCGAGCGCACGCTGGTCGCCCAGGCGCGCCATGCGCGCGAGGCGCTGGGGCTGGCGCAACTGCAGGCCGTGGACAACCAGCCCGAGCTGGCCTGGCGCCTGGCGCGGCGCGAGGCCTACGACAGCCTCTCCGCGCTGGTGCAGGCCACCGGGCGCGCCTGGAAGGAGCCGCGCGCCGTGCGCCCGCCCCTGGCGCCGCTGGAGCACATGCAGACGCACGCCTACCAGTTGCTGGCGCAGCTCACCGCCGTCAAGACCTTGCTGCTGCTGCGCCGTGGGCATCTGCGTGTCGAGGAACTGCAGCCCTTGCTGGACGCGGCGGCCCGGCGCATCGAGGCGCAACTGTTGGGCGCGGCCCCGGCGGCGGGCCATGCCGACGCGCAGGGCACCGAGCCCGAACCCCTGCCGCCGCTGGCGCAGGACGACCTCACGCCCTGGCTGCTGCGCCGCCTGGCCCAGGCCGAGGCCCTGGCCGTGCGCCTGCGTGCCGATGCCGAGCGCGTGCGTGCTCCCGAATCAGGAGCTTCTAGCGCTTGATGGGTAAGGGCTGAAGCCCTATTTGGCTTGTATTTTTTAGCGGGGCTGCTCGCGGCGGAGTGCCATGCGTGCAAGCAATTCCGAATACCGCTCCAACGCCTGCAGCCACAGCGCACAAGGTTCAAGCCAACGCCTGAAACACTGCCTGCGGGTTGCGTTCAATGACGTTCAGCAGCACCAGGGACGGCCCGCGTGGCGTGCGGTCGCCGCGCTCCCAATGGCGCAGCGTGGCCGTGGAGAACCCGAAGCAGGCAGCAAACTGCGCCTGCGTCATGCCCACCTTGGCGCGAACGGCCTTCACGTCAACCGCTCGGGGGTAGTGCATGCGAACCTCTGCGCCCTCGCCCTTGGCGTGTGCAATGGCTTCATGCAGGCCCTGCCGGATGCTCTCAAATGCGGTGCTGCTCATGGTTTGCGCCCTTTCCAGATGCTTCTCAGAATGTCCACCAGCCCGGCCAGCTCGTTGCGTTCGGCCTTGGTCAGATTGGCCTTGTCGCCCTTGGCAAAAAGCGTCAGCAGGTACAGCGGCATCAGGCCGTCGTGGTAGTAGTAGATGACCCGCACGCCGCCGCTCTTGCCCTTGTCGCCGCGCTGCCATCGCAGCTTGCGCACCCCGCCCGTGCCCTCCATCAAGTCACCGTCCTGCGGGTGCTGGGCAAGGTGGCTTATCAGTTCCTGCCGCTCTTGCACGGTCAGCAGCTTGTCCGCCAAGCGGGCATAGCTGGGAAGCTCGGCAATGCCTTGCAGGGGTGCGTGCATGTTCGGATTGTAATCCAATGGATTAGTTTCGCACCTACACCTTTACAGGCAGCAGCCTGTCGAGTGACCCTGGAAACAGTTGACCGGGACTGGACTGCAGGCAAGAGCAGTTGCCCGCACGTCGTCAGCCGCGAACATTGGTTTACGCTCTGTTGCAAAGGTAACGGCCTTTGGTATATTGCGGCGCAGGCAGGGGCAGCAGGCACCAGAAGCGACACCTGCCGTCAACCATCAACCCGTCCCCCTACACGCCACCCCGCCGCATGTTCGCCCGCAGCCCCTGGCGACTGCGTTGGCGGGTTGGTCGTAACCGATTCGTGGCTGGTCGGTTAACACATTGTTGCTCCAGGATATTCCATGACCTTCATTTCCCGCCTGAACGGCCTGTTTCTTGGTCTGCTGCTTGCTCTGTTATCTGCCAGCGTCATGGCGGCGGGTGCCGATGATCTGAGCAATGCCGAACGCCAGCGCTTGCGGTCCTCGAAGGAGCCGACGGATATCCTGCGACTGGCCCAGCTGTACTACCCGAACCAGTCGGCCGCCTGGCACGAATTCTGGACGACCGCCACCGTGGCGGGGTTGAAGGACGTGGTGCCGGGTGAGATGAAGCGCGCGGGCAATGCCAAGACCGCAGTGACCAATACGCAAGGGTATCTGGCCGGTATGCGCCTCATGATGGGCGCAGATGCGCGGGAAGGTCTCGCCGCACATACACTGAAGAAAATGATCGACGACGGTATTTTGAAGGCCGACAGTCCCTTCGTGACCAAAATGCGTCCGATTGTTGCGGAGATCGAACGGAAGGGGCAGGCGCGTAATACCGAGTTGGACGAGCGGATTGCTGCGCAGGCAGAGCAGATACGCCAGTATCAACGGCTGACGGAGATGCTCAAATCTCTCCAACCAGCACGGTAATGCTGGATTGAGTAAGTTTTTGGTTTGGCGCGGCGGGTCTGGAGTGATTTCATTGGAGTTGCACCAGTTATCCGTATTTCAACGTGTTCCAGCTGCTTATGCTACTGATCTGTGCTACCAATTTCGCCTCGCTGATGCAGGGTTCGGGCGTGATCTGCATCGGCAGTTTCGATCGCAATCTGTACGCGCTCGGGGAACGCTGGGATGGGCGACAGATGCGGTGCGCGAAACCTGCATGGGAGATATAAAAATCGCAACGAAATCCGGGTAAAAAAATCTGGAAGAACGTCAACGGATGATTTGCCAAGAAATTCCTTGCTGACAGATTTTAATTGAGGCCCCTGATTTGAAAGATATTGGGGAATTGTAAAATATACCTCAGATCGTGTTAAATATCTTTAACCATCAAGAGTGCGAATTTTTGAGGCAAGTTGTTTTTACTGGTGATTTGTATATGTTATTTGTGGTGCTGTCATGCTGAATTTGATTAACAATAGACCAGTTGTCTTATCGCTTGCGGCGGCTGTGATGTCGTTTGCAATTTTGGTGTTGTATGGATTGAATTCTGGCGGCGATATTTTCGATTTCTTCTATGTGAATATGCCGTCATTTATTATTGGATCAGTGCTGTTTATAATCCCAATATTTGTTCATGCAACGCGAAACACTACAAAAACAGATTTGATTGATTCAGATGCTGTGATAAGGCTAAGGGAGTATTATAAAAATCAAGATAACTATGCATCCAATCCGTTTGGCATGATCGTTTCCAGGCTTTATCTCGAATTGGCGGATCAGCGATCGCATGCCACAAAGAATCTCTCCCTGGGTGTCGGTTTTACCGTAATTGCTGTGATTTTGTCAATATTTTTGATTGTTGCAACTCAAAGTAAATCAGTCCAATCTCTTGATATGAATAAATATGTGGCAACATTTCTTTTTCCGAAGATCGCCGCAATTGTATTTATAGAGGGGATTGCTATGTTTTTCTTGAGGTGGTATGGAAAGAATTTGATAAGAATTGCAAACATATCGACGCAATTGCTTGGAATTGAGATAAAAATTCTTGCAAATCACATAGATAACAATCTGACGGATGGTTTTAATAAAGGTGCCGTGGTTGATAATTTGCTGAAAACTGAGCCGCTAGTTTTTCGTGATGCTCGAGACGCAGGGTCATCTTCGTTATTTGATAGGGATGTATTAAAAAAATTGATTGATCGGATTAATATTAATTTAATCAAGGAGAGTAAATAATTCATTTGATGCAATAAAAATTGTCTTTTATCTGTTTGCTGCTTAAAAAATTTGGTGAAAGCAATTTCAGGCGCCAGAGAGGATGCCGCGCAGTTTGGTAGCTGGTAGAGATTTCTGCATAAGGGCTAAAGGCCAATTTAGCATGTATTCTGGCAAATGCTTGAAGGAACCCCGATGAACAGCATCTACCCCGCCAACCTGCCCGGCGCCAGCGGTTTGCCCTCCGGCGCACAACCCCTCGTCCTCTTCGCCCACGGCAAGGAATCCGGCCCCTGGGGCTCCAAGATCCAGCACCTTGCCGCCATCGCCCAGCGCCTGGGCGCGCAGGTGTTGAGCCCCGACTACAGCGACCTGCCCGACCCCGACGCCCGCGTGGCCCGCCTGCGCGCCCTACAACTGCCCGCGCATGACCGGCTGGTGCTGGTGGGCTCCAGCATGGGCGGCTACGTGTCCACCGTGGCATCTCAGGGCATGGCGGCGCAGGGGCTGTTCCTGATGGCACCCGCCTTCTACATGCCCGGCTACGCGGTGCAGGAGCCCGCGCCCGGCACGCCCGAGATCTGCGTGGTCTTCGGCTGGCGTGATGAGGTCATCCCCGTGGCGCATGGCATCCGTTTTGCGCAGGCCCACCGCGCCCGGCTGCATGTGCTGGACGGCGACCACCGCCTGAACGCGGTGCTGCCCGAGGTGGGCGCGTTGTTCGAGGGCTTCTTGCGCCGGGTGTTGGCGTTGCCGTAGGGGCTTCTTTTTTGATAGCTGCCAGCGCTTTGCTAGCAAGGGCTAGAGGCTGATTTGGCTTGTATTTTCACCATGGGCGCAAGAGAAACCCCGTTGTCCCCCGCACCCCAGCCCTGGCACATCACGCTGCGGCGCGGGTTCGGTGTCCTGGCGCAAGGCCTCCTGGGGCTGGCGGGCCTGTTCATGCTGCTGTACCGCTTGTTGCTGGTGGGCATTTTTCTGCATGTCTTTCTGCGGTTGAGCGGTTACCCCGTATGGGCGCACGCCTTGCCGGGCGTGCTGTGCATGGCGTATCTGATGCTGGTGCTGCTGGTGCTGGCCGCGCTTCTGGCCCAGGGCGGCACCCAGGCCGCCGCCGGGGCGCTGGCACAGGCGCTGGGGCACAGCAGCCGATTGCATGCGGGCGGCTGGCTGGCCTTGCTGGCGTGGATGGGCATGGCGGCGCTGCTGGGCAAGCCGCAGGCGCTATGGGTGGTTGTGCTTTACGTGGTGTGCGCCGTGCTGGCGCTGGTGTGGATGCTGCTGCGCATGGCGGCGGCGCTTGCCGAATCAGGGGAAGGGCAAGCATGAGTGAGCAAGAACCCTGGGAAATCGCCCGGCAAAAGCGGCTGGCTGCGCTGGATTGGGAGTCCGCCACCCGTTTCTGGCGGCTGTTCCCGGTGCAAAGCCGCGACCGGCTGGACTACTGGCGGCAACTGGTGCCGGTGTATCTGGCCGCGCTCAATGAGCGCCGCGAGGGCGATGCGTTGGCGGTCACCGCCGCCATCGACGCCTGGCCGCAAAGCGAGGCGGAAAACCAGCGCGCGCTGACGGCCTTGTTGGCCACCGGCAGGTTGCGGCAGGCGTGGCGGGCGCAGCGGTCTGCCCGCTCTGCATCGCGGGTCGAATGGGATGCACACGACATCACCCACCAGGTCGGTTCGCGCCCGCTGGCAGAAATCCCGCTTTACGCCGGAATGATTCGCTGTGCCTGCCAGCAACTGGTCTGCCTGCCGCTCGACCAGTGGCAGGCGCTGGACGACCCCGGCGCTGCCTACCGCCCGGAAACGGTCGACACCGCCATCGTCGCCGCGCTGGCCGCCCGCATCGCCCGTGCCTTCAACGCGCCGCCGCAGGACGCGGAGCAAGCCCGTGAGTGCTGCGGTTTTGACGGTGAGCCGATCGTCTGGAAAACCTGCCTGCGCGCCCTCACCGAGGGCATCGACGCGCACGGCATGGATGCGGCCAGCGATGGCCGCTTTTGTGGCTACTACGGCAGCCTGCGCATCACCATCGGTCAGGGCGAGGCGTGGCGGATGGCGGTGCTGGCGCCGTTTCATTTCATCGACCGGCTGGTCTGGCTGGGCGAGCAGGCGGCGCGTGGCGATTACGGGCCAGCCTGAAAACCGCGCCCTGGCCGTGTTGGCCCTGCTGCTGTCGCTGTGCGGCGGCGCGCAGGCCCAAACCCCCGGCGATTTCGAGGCCGCGCTGCTCGACGCCCTGCGCGCCGACGCGCTGGTGCGGTGGAAGGACACCCACCTCTACACCCCCGCCGCCCGCCGCGCCGCGCTGTGCGCGGAGTTCTTCGGCCCGGCGGAGCGCGGCAAGTGCCTGGACTGGCACAACGGCAAGGCGCAGGCCGAGCAGCGCCTGGCCCAGGGCATTGCCGCGCTGGGCCTGCGGGCGCGGGTGCGTGCCACGGGGCGGCTGGTGATGCAGTTGAACGGCGAAAGCCACGAACAGGCCCTGCGCCGCGACCCTGTGTATGCCCTGCTGCACGGGGTGGGCGAGGATTTGCTGGACGGCCACGGCGGGCCGGAGCTGGCGCAATGCGGCCAGGGCGATGCGTGCGTGATCGTTTTCGAGTTTGACCGCGCTGGCAGGTTGAGCGGCATGCGGGGTGAGCTGGTACTGAAAAGATAGCTGCCAGCGCTTGATGGATGAGGGCTGGAGGCTGATTTGGCTTGTATTCCGACCACTGCGCGTACCCGCTCCGATGAACGGCTGCCCCAACCCATCAGTCCGTCTCTAACGCATAATCAAGTGCTGCACTGAATTGTGTGTGATCCCTCTGGAGGACTCCCTATGGCTCAAACCGTCAACTTCACCGGCGCGGTGGACCGTGACCTGCTGCGGCGGGCCAAGGTGATCGCCGCCAAAACGGATACCTCGGTCAATGCTTTGTTCAATGCCGAGCTGCGCTACCTGGTGGAAACCTTCGAGGCCGCCGAGGCGGGCGGCAACCAGAATTTCTCGGTGCTGGTCGATTTTTCGCTGGGGCGCACCGGCAGCGCGCAGGCGCTGGATGCGCTGGGCCTGGATTGCGAGGAAGACCTGTTCCTGCTGATGGCCCAGGCGCACCTGCCCATGCCGCGCCTGCCGGATGCGCAGACGGACGCCATGGCCCGCCAGTTGCACGACCTGCCCAGCGCGTAGTCCGCCATGCCGCCGACAAGCACCGCTGCGGCGGATGTGGCGTTGCTGCCCGATGCGGGGCCGCTCATCACGCTGGCCTACGCGGGTGCGCTTGATCTGCTGGCCCGGCCCGGCTGGCAGGTGATGCTGGTGGACATGGTGCTGCACGAGGTCACCCGCAGCCAGACGCTCACCAGCCGGGCCTTGGCCGACTGGGTGGCGGCGCAGGCGATACCCGTTTTGCCGACGCGCACCTTTGCCCATTACCAGCAGATGCTGCAAGCGGGCGCGGCGCCGCGCCGCAGGGATTTGGGCGAGTTGGCCATTCAGGAAGCCCTGAACGGCTTTGCGCTGGCCGAGCCGCCTCGCACGGGCGTCTTTTTGTTTGAAGACCACCGCATTGCGCGTGACAGCTTTCTGGTGCCCGCGTGCTGCCGCAAGGTCAGCACCCGCGCCTTCCTGCTGTTTCTGGAGCAAAAGGGCTGGCTGGCCTCGGCGGCGGACGTGGAGCGGCGCGCTGTGCAGGCGGGGCGCGCATTCTCGCGGCTGCGTTTTCCGCCGGATTGATCGTCTTCACGTTCGACCGCGCAGGCGTGCTGCGTGGCGTGCGGGGTGAACACGCCCCTACACGGCCCCGCCGCTCGCCAGGGTGAGCGTGAAGCAGGTGCCGCCCTGCGCCGACGGCGTGGCCTGCACGTCGCCGCCATGCAGCCGCGCGATGCGCCGGGCTACCCACAGGCCGAGCCCGTAGCCGCTTGCCTGGCCGGCGCGTGCGCCGCGCTCGTAGCGCTCGAAGATGTGCCGCGCCGCCTCGGGCGGCAGGCCAGGCCCCTGGTCGCTCACGGCCAGTGCCAGCAGGCCGGGTGCCGGGCTGTGCGCGCTGAGGGTGATCTCCCCGGGCTGGGCGTGCTTGACGGCGTTGTCCACCAGGTTGGACAGGGCGATGCGCACCAGCGTCGGGTCGCAGTGCCAGTACGCCGGGGCCTGCGTGGTGTCCAGGCGCAGGTGGTGGCGGCGCGACCACTGCACCAGCTCGGCGGCCGCATCGACGATGTCGGTCAGCGGCACGTCGCGCCACTGGGGCTTGAAGGCCTGGGCGTCCAGGCGGTCGCTGAGCAGGCAGTTGTCCACCAGCGCCATCAGGCGGCGGCAGGCGCGGCGAATCTGGGTGGCGCGCTCCACCTGCGGGGCGATTTCCGGGCCGGGAAAGGCCTGCTGCTCGGTGGCGGCGCTGTCCACCACCGCCAGGGGCGTGCGGAACTCGTGGTTGACCATGTCGAAGAAGTGGCGCTGCTCCTGCCGCATCTCGCGCTCGCTGTGCAGCGCGGCGTGCAGCGCGTTCTGGGCCTGCAGCAGTTCGCTGGTGCGCTGGAGCACGCGCTCTTCCAGCACCTGCTCGGAGTGCGCAAGCTCTGCCAGCAGTTGTTTTTGCGCCAGGGCTGAAGCGCGGTATTTCTGCATAAGTCCGGTAGCGGCGGCGACGGTGATCAGGGTGTAGAAGAAGAACGCCTCGATCTGCCAGAGTACCCCGGCCTCGTAGCGTGCGTGCGCCAGCCCCAGGAAGTACGCCGCCAGGTGCGTACCCGCCACGGTGTGCACGGCATAGGGCACGCACACCAGCACGCGCTCGGCGCTGGCGCCGTGGCGGCGCAGGTTGGCGGCGGCCACGCCGGTGCCCAGGATGTTCACCAGCCAGGCGATGATGCTGGCCGTCCAGGCCCAGGCGTTGTAGCGCCCCAGGGGGACGCTGGCCACGCCGGCCAGGGCCAGCATCCCGAGCGCGGCGAGCACCCTGTCGGTTCGGCGCCAGGCGGTGCCGCGGGTCAGCAGCTCGCGCGTTTGCCAGGCCAGCGTGGCGACCAGCACGAAGGTGCCCGCGCTGAGCATGTCGCTGCCCCACAGGTCCAGCCCTTCGGGCAGCCAGAGCTGGGCGTAGCCGCGCAGGGCCGTGGTGTGCGCCAGGGTGGTGGCCGACAGCGCGGTGAGCGCGCCCAGGCTGCGGCTGCGGAACGCCAGTGCAGAGGCCCCCATGAACACCACCAGCATCAGGCAGATGCCGACGTACAGGCCCGCCGCCCATTCCTGCCGCGCGAGCCAGGCCAGCAGCTCGGCCTCCTGCCAGACCGTGCCGTGCAGCTGCATGGCGCTGCTGGTCTGGATGCGCAGGTAGCGCGTGCCGCCGCTCTCGGCCAGCCGGAACAGCGGCTGGCGCACCCGCAGGCGCTCGGCCATGGGAATGGTGTCGCCGCTGCTGCGCGCCTGCCACGCCTGGCCGTCGAATTCGTACAGGGTGATGCGGTCGAGGTAGGTGGGCCGGATTTCGAGCCAGCGCGGCGCGGCGCCCGGGGGCGGCAGCGCCACCTGGAGCCAGTACACGTCGTGCGTGTAGCCCTCGTTGAGCGGCCCCGCCACTGGCGTGAAGGCCGTGGCGGGCAGGGCGGCCACGTCGGCGATGTCCAGCGTGCCGGCGCGGTCCACGTGCTGCAGCATGGGGATGCCCTTTCCCAGCTCCAGCCCGCCGGTGCGCCGTGCCGCCGCATCGAGCGCCAGCACCAGCGCCAGCATCAGGCCGACGGCGGTGGTGATCAGGATCAGAAACCCCGGCAGCGAGAGGGGGCGCGTGTCATGGGGCATGGGTGCTGCCTGGTGCTGGATCATGCATCGCCGCGCATGCGGGGGGCGTGCGTTTCCGGGCCCTCGAGCTGCCGCAGCGCCTGCTGGCGCCAGTATTCGGTGGCGTGGAAGAACCCCTCCCACACGCAGCCGTTGCACCCCCGGCCGCAGCAGCTCGCGGGCTCGGGCGGGGGCGGGCGCAGCGCCACGCCGCCCGCCTGGGCCCGTGCCTGCAGCGCGGCGAACAGCGCGCGGGCGCTGGCCAGGTCGGTGGCGGGGATGGCGCTGGAGGGGGGCTCGGATGGCATGGCGGCGGCGTGGGGCAAGGGCAGGCGATTATCCTTGCGCCCTTTGACGTCAGCACGAAGCGGTTTTCCCCATGGCCATCCAGTGGTTCCCCGGTCACATGCACCTCACGCGCAAGGCGATCGCCGAGCGCATCAAAGACATCGACGTGGTGATCGAACTGCTCGACGCGCGGCTGCCCGGCTCCAGCGCCAACCCGCTGCTGTCCGAGCTCACGGGCCACCGCCCCACGCTCAAGATCCTGAACAAGCAGGACTTGGCCGACCCCGCGCGCACCCCCGCCTGGCTCGACTGGTACAACGCCCGGCCCGGCACGCGCGCCATCGCGCTCGACGCCTCGGAGCGCGCGCCCGCGCGGCGCCTGCTGGCGGCCTGCCAGGAGCTGGCGCCCGAGCGGCGCGGCCTGGCGCGGCCGATGCGCGTGTTGACCTGCGGCATTCCGAACGTGGGCAAGTCCACGCTCATCAACAGCCTGGCCGGCCGCGCGCAGGCCAAGACGGGCGACGAGGCCGGCATCACGAAGCAGGAGCAGCGCATCGTCGTGGCCGACGACTTCTACCTCTGGGACACGCCCGGCATGCTCTGGCCGCGCATCATCGTGGCGCAGAGCGGCTTCAACCTGGCCGCCAGCGGCGCCGTGGGCCGCAACGCCTATGACGAGGAGCTGGTGGTGCTGGAACTGCTGGGCTACCTGCAGCGCCACTATGCGCAGGCCCTGGTGGAACGCTACAGGCTGGACATGGCGCCGCAGGCCGTTGCGCAGTTGCACGACGATGAGCTGCTCACCGCCATCGGCCGCAAGCGCGGCGCCGTCATGTCGGGCGGGCGCGTCAACATCCAGAAGGCCGCCGAGCTGGTGCTGACCGACCTGCGCGCGGGCGCCATTGGCCGCGTGACGCTGGAGACGCCGCCGGAGTTCGCGGCCTGGCTGGCCGCGGGCGAGGCCCAGGAAGAAGAGCGCAAGGCGCGCAAGGCCGAGCGCGACCGGGAGCGCAAGAACAAGGGGCGCGGGCGCGGGTAGCCCGGTCTTTGGGGCCCAGCGGGCGCGGGCGCCTGTCCGCCAGGCTTGCGATGGAGCTTCAAAAAGAATAGCTGCCAGCGCTTGCCAGATAAGCGCTGGAGCCGGATTTCACCAAAATCGTGCGGGCATGTCCTCAGCCGCCACGGAGCTCCCAGCCGGGCAGGCACAGTAGCCGCTGCCAGTCCTGCGCACCGGGCGGCGGCGCCTGCGCGGGGAGGGGCACGGGCGGCCAGCACAGTCCGCTGTCGATCCGCAGTGGTGCGCCCGTCTCCGGGTGGGGCACCTCCAATTGCCACGCGTGCAGCCACAGCCGCTGAAGGCCCAGGCGCTGCGCCCACCAGCGGTTCAGCGGGCCCTTGCCGTGGGTGGCATCGCCAATGATGGGGTGGGCCAGGTGCTTGAGATGGCGTCGCACCTGGTGGCGCCGGCCCGTGGTGGGCCAGGCCTCGGCGAGCGACACGCGCGTGGTGGGAAAGCGCGGGTCGGCCGCCTCGGGCCAGTCGAGCCGCGCCAGGCACTGCAAGCGCGTGTGCGCGGGCTGGGCCGGGGCGTCCGGCGGAGCATCATCGGGCCGCAGCGGGTGGTCCACCTCGGCGGCCTCGGGCGCCCAGCCGCGCACCAGCGCCAGGTAGCGCTTGCGCACGGCATGCCGCGCGAACGCCATGCCCAGCTGGCGCGCCGCCGCGCCGTGCAGGGCCAGGAGCAGCACGCCGCAGGTGCCCTTGTCGAGCCGGTGCACCGGGTACACGTGCTGGCCGATCTGGTCGCGCAGCGTCTGCACCACGAAGCGCGTCTCGCCCGCGTCCAGGCCCGTGCGGTGCACCAGCCAGCCCGCGGGCTTGTACACGGCGATGGCGTGCGCGTCGCGCCAGAGGATGGTGAGGGGCTCGTGCATGGGCCGGGGGTGGGCCGGTCAGGGCTTGGAGCGCGCCGTGGCGTAGCGGTGGCGGTACTCCCACGGCGGCATGGGCCGGCGCTGCGACCACAGGCCCCGGCCCTGGGCACGGGCCTGGCGCTGCAGGGGCGCCAACTGCGGGGAGTCCTTGGCGTAGGGCGTGTACACCCAGGCCATGCCCGCGCGCACCTGCGCGGCGTTCACGTCGGTGCTGCGGCAGCGCACGTGGGCCACGGTGCGGCCGTAGGCGTCTTTGTTCAGGGGCTGGATGGTGGCGCGCTGCCGGTAGCACAGCGACACCAGGTGCTGGCGCGAACGCTCGCCGTAGGCCTGGCGGCGCTCCGGCGCGTCGATGGCGGCAATGCGCACCTGCATCTTGCGGGAGGCGCCGGGCGGGCCGCAGCGCGCGGTGAGGGTGTCGCCATCGGCAATGGCGATGACGAGGCAGAAAAGGACGGAGGCTGGCACGCGGGATGGAACCGGAAAAACACCCGCAGGGGCTGGGATGCCCCTTGCGTGGAGGGCGCCACTATACGCTCGGCATGGTGCCGCGCGCCGTCACAGCCCATGAAACCGGCGCGGCCCAGGCCAGCGGACGCCGCGCAAGGGCCGCCCCGCCGCGCTGGCGGCGTTCCCCTGCCCGCATTGCGCAGCCATGCGAGAGCGGGGGGAAGCGGCGCAGCCGCTCAGGGGGGTGTCGCTTCCTTCACGACGGCCCATTCGCCGGGCGCCAGCCCGTCGAGCGTGTAGGGGCCGATGGCGGCGCGCACCAGGCGCAGCGTGGGGTGGCCCACGGCGGCGGTCATGCGGCGCACCTGGCGGTTGCGTCCCTCGCGCAGGGTCAGCGCGATCCAGGCCGTGGGGATGGCGCGCCGCGTGCGGATCGGCGGATCGCGGTCCCACAGTGCCGGGGGCGGGTCGAGCAGGCGGGCTTGTGCGGGCCGCGTGGGGCCGTCGTTCAGCAGCACGCCCGCGCGCAGGCGGGCCAGCGCTTCTTCCGAGGGAAGGCCCTCGACCTGTGCCCAGTAGGTCTTTTCCATCTTGTGGCGCGGGTCGGCGATGCGCGCCTGCAGGGCGCCGTCGCTGGTGAGCAGCAGCAGGCCCTCGCTGTCGGCGTCGAGCCGCCCGGCGGCGTGCACGCCGGGCACGTCGATGAACGCCTTGAGCCCCTGCCAGCGCCCCTCGGGCGTGAACTGGCTGAGCACGCCGTAGGGCTTGTTGAAGCGGATCAGGTGCGGCGCGCCTGGCGCGGGCGCGGGCTGCTGGTGCATCAAGGGGCCACGCGCTCGGTCTCGACCACCATGTCCAGCAGGTACGCGTGGCGCGGCGCATCGGCCGGCTGCGGCTGGCCCGGGCGCGTGGCCGGGTAGCGCTGCAGGCGCAGCACGTTGCGCATGCCGGCCTCGTGCTGGTAGCCCTCGATCTCGCCATGGAAGATGCGCCATTCACCCACCGACTGGCGCACGCCGTTGTCGCCGTAGTGCACGTCGCGCACGCGCAGGCACTGGGCCTGGGGCATGAGCGGGTGGTTGCAGGCTACGCGCTGGGGCGCCACTTCCAGGAACATGCGCTCGCCGGCCGCGCCAAAGCGCGTTTCGGGCGTGGGCGTGCCGGCCATTTCCCAGCGGCTGCCATCGGCGAAGTGCAGGACCAGGCGGGGCGTTTCGGCGCCGCCTTGCAGGGTGTAGCGCTGCGCCTGCGGCAACTGCTGGAGCACGCGCTGCTCCAGTTGCATCAGGCCGGGCTCGGCGCAGGCGCGCAGGGTGGACATGGGGCGCTCCACCTGCAGGCGTTCGCCGTCGAGCCGGTAGCCGGCGCTTGCGGCATTGCACAGGTTCTGCACCGCTACGCGCTGCCCGGCAAAGTGCAGCCGCGCGGGCTTCTGGCCTGGCAGTTGCCACTGGGTGGCCGGCTGGTTCCTGCTGTCGAAGGCGGCGGCCAGGTCCCAGTCGTAGGCTTGCAATTGCGGTGCGGCAGGGGCGGAGGCGGGCATGGGCGCGGCGGGCGGTGTGCTGCTGCAGGCTGCAGCCAGGCTGGCAAGGGCCAGGGCGGTCAGGGTTTTGGCTGTGGATGTGTACATAGGCGTTTTGGACTCGCTGCGGGTGGCGGAGTTCAGAGAAACAGCGCCGGATCGACCATGCAGCGGTTGAGCATCACGCCCCAGTGCAGGTGCGGCCCGGTCACGCGGCCGGTGGCGCCCACGTCGCCCAGGGGCTCGCCGGTGCCCAGCATCTGCCCCACCTGGACGCCAATGCGGCTGAGGTGGCAGTACATGGTCAGCAGCCCGCCGCCGTGGTCCAGCCACACGGTGCCGCCGTTGAAGAAATAGTCCCCCGTGTCGATGACCCGGCCCTGCAGCGGCGCTGCCACCGGCGTGCCCGTGGGCGCGGCGATGTCCATGCCGCTGTGCGGATTGCGCGGCTGGCCGTTGAACACGCGCCGCAGCCCGAAGGAGCTGGAGCGCCGCCCTGGCACCGGCGCGCGCATGCGCAACCGTGGTGGCAGCGGGGTGGTGAAGGTGGCCATCACCTGCTGCTGGTGGGCGCGCTCGCGCTCGTAGCGGGCGTTGTCCTCGGCGGACAGATCCACCGTGCGCGGCGCCACCGTGAGGCGCTGCTCCTGGTACTTCTTGGGGGCCACGGTGTAGCCCAGATCGCGCTCGCTGCCCCCGGCCGGCACCACGCGCAGGTGCGCGGGCCCGACGGGCGCGGCCAGGGGAATGCCTAGCAGCGCCGTCCAGGCGATGGCGTCGCCCTGCACCAGCACGGGCACGCGCTCGCCGCCCACTTCGGTGAAGGCCTGGGGGGGCGCATTGGCCGGGCCCAACGCCAGCCGGGCGACGCCGCCTGGCACGGCCAGGGCGCGGGGCCAGGGGCCGGTTTCGGCGGGGGGCGGGGCTGCCCAGGCGCGGGTGGGAAGAAGCAACGGCGCGGCACTGGCCAGCAGTGCGCCCAGCAGGGGGCGGCGGGAAAGAGGCATGGCTGCGAGTGTAGGCCGCTGCGGGTACCTAGAACGACGACCCTGGCTCGCGCAGAAAAGCCAGTTCTTCCGCGCTGGATGCACGGCCCAAGACGGCATTGCGGTGCGGGTAGCGGCCAAAGCGCTCAATGATGGCCTGGTGGCGCAGCTCGAACGCCAGGTTGCTCTCCAGCCCCGGCCGGGAAAACAGCACGACCGCCTGCGTGTGCACCGTGGCTGATTCGCTGTGCATGTAGGGCATGTAGGCAAAAGCGCGCTGCACCATGGGCAGGGCGTGGTCGAGCGCGTGGGCCACCAGTTCCTGCGCCAGCACCAGCGCCATGCCGTCCTGCGCGAAGGCGCGCGGGGTGTCGCGCCACACGTTGCGCGAGAACTGGTCAAGTACCACGATCTCGGCCAGCCGTCCCTGCGCGCTGGCGCGCCAGCCCCACAGGTCGCCACGCGCGGCGGCTTCCAGCGTGGGGCCGAAGCGCTGGGCGATGGCGGCGTCGAGGTCCGCGTCCTTGGCAAAGTGCTGCTGCGGCGTGAGTTGCTCGAACCAGAAGTGCAGAACGTCTTCGGGTGTGGCGGGCGTGCGCAGGGGCGGCTGTGGCATGGTTTTGTCTCCTGATGGGCTCTTGCGCCCTCCAGTCAAGCGCTGATAGCTATTAAAAAAGTAGCTATTCCTTGCTTCGACTGCATGAAATAAGCCAGCGAGTGGCCATGGCTCGCTGGCTTTTCGGCAGATGCCCAGGGGACTATTTTCCCCAGGAATCCTTCAACCCCACCGCCAGGTTGAACACCGGCCTTTCCGCCCGGTGATCGACCCGGTCCGCCACAAAGTAGCCGTGGCGTTCAAACTGGAACTTGTCGTCCGGCTTGGTGTTGGCCAGTGAGGGCTCCACGATGGCCGTTGCCACCTTCAGGCTGTTCGGGTTCAGGCTTTCCAGGAAATTCTTGCCGCCCGCGTCGGGGTGGGCGTCGCTGAACAGGCGGTCGTACATGCGCACTTCGGCGCTCACGCCGTCGGCCACGCCCACCCAGGTGATGGCGGCCTTGACCTTGACGCTGTCGGCGCCGGGGGTGCCGCTCTTGGTGTCGGGCACCACGGTGGCCAGCACTTCGGTGATGTTGCCGGCCGCGTCCCTGTTGCAGCCGGTGCACTCGATGACGTAGCCACCCTTCAGGCGCACCTTGTTGCCGGGGAAAAGCCGCTTGTAGCCCTTGGGCGGCACTTCGGCAAAGTCTTCGCGCTCGATCCACACTTCCTTGCCGATGGTGAAGTGGCGGATGGGGCTTTGGGTGCCTTCGGGCGGGTGGGGTAGGGCGGGCAACTGGCAGGGCTCCAGGTGGCCCGCGCCCATCACGTCGTCCCAGTTGGTCAGCACGAGCTTGACGGGGTCGAGCACGGCCATGCCGCGGTGGGCCTTGGCTTCGAGGTCTTCGCGCAGGCAGCCTTCCAGGGTGCCGTAGTCGATCCAGCTGTCGGACTTGGTGACGCCAATGCGTTCGGCAAACATCTGGATGGCGGCGGGCGTGTAGCCACGACGGCGCAGGCCCACGATGGTGGGCATGCGGGGGTCGTCCCAGCCGTGGACCTTGCCTTCGTTCACCAACTGGGCCAGCTTGCGCTTGCTGGTGATGACGTAGGTGAGGTTCAGACGCGCGAATTCGTACTGCCTGGGCGCGGGGGCGGCCAGCAGGCCGCCTTCGCACAGGCGTTCCATCAGCCAGTCGTAGAAGGGGCGCTGGTCTTCAAACTCCAGTGTGCAGATGGAGTGGGTGATTTGCTCCAGCGCATCTTCAATCGGGTGCGCGAAGGTGTACATGGGGTAGATGCACCAGGCATCGCCTGTGTTGTGGTGGGTGGCGCGGCGGATGCGGTAAATGGCCGGGTCGCGCATGTTGATGTTGGGCGAGGCCATGTCGATCTTGGCGCGCAGCACGGCGGCGCCGTCAGCCAGTTGGCCGTTGCGCATTGCACGCAGGCGCGCCAGGTTTTCGGCGGGGGTGCGGCTGCGGAAGGGGCTGTCCACGCCGGGTTTGCTGAAGTCGCCCCGGTTCACGCGCATTTCTTCGGGCGTTTGCTCGTCCACGTAGGCGTGGCCGGCTTCGACCAGGTATTCCGCCGCGCGGTACATGAAGTCGAAGTAGTTGCTGGCGTAGTACAGATGGCTTTCGCTCTTGCCGCCAAAGTGGCTGTCCCACCCGAAGCCGAGCCACTGCACGGCGTCGAGGATGGAATCGACGTATTCCTTTTCCTCTTTTTCGGGGTTGGTGTCGTCAAAGCGCATGTGGCATACGCCGCCATAGTCGCGCGCCAGGCCGAAGTTCAGGCAGATGCTCTTGGCGTGGCCCACGTGCAGGTAGCCGTTGGGTTCGGGCGGAAAGCGGGTGCGGATCCTGGCCGGGTCGGGCTCGCCTGCGGCGTGGTGGGCCGCGTCGCCCGGGCTGCCCCCCCAGCGGCGGCTGGCGTAGGTGCCTGCGGCCAGATCGGACTCGATGATCTGGCGCAGGAAGTTGCTGGGGTGGACGGCGTCTTTGGCGTTTTCGATGGGGGTGATGGAGCTCATCCAGCAATTTTAGGCTGGGGGCTGTGTACGTCCGGAAACAAGCGTAAAGCCGTTTTCTGACATCCTTTTGGGCGTGCCGCGCGTTATGCGTGATGTGGGCGTGGCATCGAGCTCTCTGGAGCCCACGCTTTCACCCTTTGCAAGGAGACTTTCATGACACGTACCCGTTCTCTGTTCGCCATGGCCGCTGCTGTCGGCGTGGCCCTGGCTGCTCTGGGCGGTGCACCTGTTGCCCATGCCCGTAGCGATGTGACTTGGAGCGTTGGTGTCGGCGTGCCAGGTATTGTCGTCGGTGCCTCGAATGGCTATCCGGCCTATGTGGCGCCGCCCCCGGTGTATTACGCCCCGCCGCCCCGTGTGGTGTACGCGCCGCCCCCGCCGGTGTACTACACGCCGCCACCCCCGCCAGTGGTTTATGGCCCCGGCTATGGCTATTACAACCACGGCCATCGCCATCATCACCACCACGGCCATGGCGGTGGGCGTCACTGGAACCGATAAAGTCTCCCTGACGAAGGTGTGTGGCCGGGGCGGCAGTCAGCGCAGCACCAGCACCGGAATGTGCGAGTGTGTGAGCACGTGCTGCGTTTCGCTGCCCAGCAGCAGGCGCTTGAGGCCCTTGCGTCCGTGCGAGGCCATCACGATCAGGTCGCACTTGTGCTTCTTGGCGGCGGTGATGATGGCCTCGGCCACCAAGTCCGATTTGGCGAGCACGGCCTTGACTTCCACGCCTTCGCTCTCGCCCATGTCGCGCACCTTGTCGACCAGTGTCTGGGCGGCATCGCTCCACTGCTTCTCCACCCGCTCAATGTCCGCGTTGTCGATGGGCAGGCCGCCCTCGAAGTAATTGCGCGGGTAGCGCGGTATCACCTTCAATGCCACCACCTTGGCGTGGCTCAGCCGGGCCAGCGCCAAGCCGCTGGCCACGGCTTTGTCGGACAGGGGCGAGCCATCGGTGGCGATCAGAATGCGTTTGTACATGGGATGCTCCTTGCTTGCGATGGGGGAGGAATGGTGGCCAAAACAACTGCCAACTGTCCCACAGCTTATGCGCGAGTGAATTGGTCGTCTTAATGCACATCAATTTTGGGAACAGAATGTCACGGGAGCTACACTCCGCGCATGTCCCAAGTCAATGCCGATCCGCCCGCAGCGATGCCGGTGGGAGACTCTTCTGCGCCAGAATCGTCCGCGGCGTTGCTGGACGATCCGCAGGAGTGGGGCTCGTTTGGGCGCCCGGCGGGTGAGGCACCGCAGGATCCCGCTCAGGCCACTGTCTGGGATTCGCAAGTGGTGCTTGAGGGCATGCATTGCGCTGCCTGCGCGCTCACCATTGAAGAAACCTTGCGCGCCGTGCCTGGCGTGGAGCGTGTCGAGGTCAGCGCTGCCACGCACCGTGCGCGCGTAGTCTGGCGGCCAGCGCAGGTTCGGCCCTCGCAGTGGATGGCGGCGGTGCAGAAGGCCGGCTACCACGCCTTGCCTGCCATGGATGCCCATGCGCGCGACCGGCGCGTGGCCGAGAACCGCAAGATGCTGTGGCGCTGGCTGGTGGCGGGTTTTTGCATGATGCAGGTCATGATGTATGCGTGGCCCGCGTACGTGGCGCAGCCGGGCGACCTGTCGCTGGAAATGGAGACGCTGCTGCGCTGGGCTTCCTGGGTCATCTCGCTGCCGGTGGTGCTGTTCGCCTGTGGCCCGTTCTTTACCAGCGCGTTGCGCGACATCCGCCTGCGCCGCGTCAGCATGGATTTGCCTGTGGCGCTGGGCATGCTGATCACCTTCGTCGTCAGTACGGCGGGTACCTTCGAGCCGGCAGGACTCTTTGGCCGCGAGGTGTTCTTCGACTCGCTGACCATGTTCGTCTTTTTCCTGCTCACGGGGCGGTGGCTGGAACTGCGCCTGCGTGACCGCACGGCGGGCGCGCTGGAGGCGGTAATGAACCGCCTGCCCGACAGCGTGGAGCGCCTGGTGGCCGATGGCCGCTTCGAGCGTGTGGCCGTGCGCCGCCTGGCCGTGGGCGACGTGGTGCGTGTGCTGCCCGGCGAAGCCTTCCCTGCCGATGGCTGCATCACGCGTGGCAGCACCCAGGTCGACGAAGCCCTGCTCACGGGGGAGTCGACGCCGGTGACACGTGGCGAGGGCGCTAGCGTGACTGCGGGTAGCTACAACCTGCAGGCGGCCGTGGAGGTGCGTGTTCAGGGGGTGGGCGAGGGGACGCGCTTTGCGCAAATCGTGGCGCTGATGGAAAGCGCTTCGCTGCAAAAACCTCGCTTGGCCCAACTGGCGGATCGCATCGCGCGGCCTTTCCTGGTGGGGGTGCTGGTGGCTGCCGGCTTGGCGGCGGTCTGGTGGTGGCCGACCGACCCGGGCCATGCGCTCATGGTGGCTGTGGCTGTGCTGATCGTCACCTGCCCATGTGCCTTGTCATTGGCGACGCCGGTGGCCATGCTCACTGCCGCAGGCACGCTGGCCCGCCATGGCGTGCTGGTGCGCAACCTGCAGGGGCTGGAGGCCTTGGCTGCCGTGGATACCCTGGTTTTCGACAAGACCGGTACGCTGACCCGCGATGGCATGGCGCTGCAGGCCGTGCATCCCGCGCAAGGCGTGGAGGCGCGGCTGGCCTTGGCTTGGGCTGCGGCGTTGGCACGCCATTCCATTCATCCGGTCTCGCGTGCCGTGGCAGCAGCTTGGGAGACCGCCGGGGCGGAGGAGGTCGTCGTGACCGCCGAATCCGTCCAGGAACTGCCAGGGCAGGGGCTGGAAGGTCTAGTGCATGGCGCTGCAGGCACGCCGCGCAGGCTGCGTTTGGGTTCACCGCAGTACACGGGCGCAGATATGCCCGAGGACAGTGCACGGCAGCAGGTTGTGTTGGCCGAAGAACGTGCCGATGGCTGGCATTCGTTGGCGCACTTCGATCTGCACGAGGACGTGCGCCCCGAAGCGGCTGCCGTGGTGCGCCAGTTGCAGCATGACGGTGTTCAGGTTCTGCTTTTGTCCGGGGATCGTTCCTTCGCGGTGCAGGGTGTGGCACAGCAGGTCGGCATTGCCGAGGCCCATGGCGGCTGTACGCCGGGAGACAAGCTGGAGCGCATGCAGGCGGCCCAGGCCCAGGGGCGGCGTGTGGCAATGGTGGGGGATGGCCTGAATGACGGTCCCGTGCTGGCCGGGGCCCATGTCTCCTTCGCTTTTGGGTGTGCGGTGCCGCTGGCGCAGTCGCGCTCCGATTTCGTCGTGCTTGGCGATCAATTGACCTTGGTGCCGCAGACCCTGCTGCTGGCGCGCCGCACCTTGCGCATCGTGCGGCAGAACCTGTGGTGGGCTGCTGGCTACAACGCGCTGAGCGTGCCGCTGGCCGTGGTGGGCTGGATGCCGGCCTGGCTGGCGGGCCTGGGCATGGCGGCGAGTTCCCTGTTGGTCGTGCTCAATGCCGCGCGCTTGTCGCAGCGGCTGCCTGAAATCAATGTGTCGTCCGCAGGGGGCGCGTTAGCACCCTCTGCCCAACCTGTCTGGGAGATGGCCTGATGGACATCCTGTATCTGCTGGTTCCCTTGTCCGTGGTGCTGGTGCTTTTGATCCTCTTAGCCCTGTGGTGGGCGGTTTACAGAGGGCAATTCGAAGGCGTCGAGCAAGAGGGAGAGCGCATTCTGCGAGACGGTTGACGTGCGTCAACCCGATCTTGCCCCAGCTCAATAACATTTTTGCTGCAATCAAAGAGGTACCCGATGGATTCACCAAGTACAAATGTAGCTGCGCATTACAACGACACGGTAGTGCGCCAGTTTTCTATCATGGCCGTGGTATGGGGGGTGGTTGGCATGCTGGTGGGCGTATTTATCGCCGCACAGCTTGCATGGCCCGAGCTCAACTTTGGCATTCCATGGCTCAGCTATGGCCGACTGCGTCCGTTGCACACCAACGCAGTGATCTTCGCTTTCGGCGGCAGCGCGCTGTTCGCCACGAGCTACTACGTGGTTCAGCGCACCTGCCAGACGCGCCTGTTCGCCGGCCCCCTGGCGGCATTCACGTTCTGGGGTTGGCAGCTTGTCATCGTGGCCGCCGCCATCAGCCTGCCGCTGGGTTACACCAGCGGCAAGGAGTACGCTGAGCTCGAGTGGCCCATCGATATCCTGATCGCGCTGGTCTGGGTGTCGTACGCCATCGTGTTCTTCGGCACGGTGGGCACCCGCAAGGTCAAGCACATCTACGTGGCCAACTGGTTCTACGGCGGCTTCATCCTGGCGGTGGCCTTGCTGCACATCGTCAACAGCGCGGCCATCCCGGTGAGCTTCATGAAGAGCTACTCGGCTTACGCCGGTGTGCAGGATGCCATGGTGCAGTGGTGGTATGGCCACAATGCCGTGGGCTTCTTCCTGACCGCAGGCTTCCTGGGCATGATGTACTACTTCATCCCCAAGCAGGCTGGCCGTCCGGTGTACTCGTATCGCCTGTCGATCGTGCACTTCTGGGCGCTGATCTTCACGTACATGTGGGCTGGCCCCCACCACCTGCACTACACCGCGCTGCCCGACTGGACGCAGTCCGTGGGCATGGTCTTCTCGCTGATCCTGCTGGCTCCCAGCTGGGGCGGCATGATCAACGGCATCATGACCCTGTCGGGCGCATGGCACAAGCTGCGTGACGACCCCATCCTTCGCTTCCTGATCGTGTCCCTGTCGTTCTACGGCATGTCCACGTTCGAAGGCCCGATGATGTCGATCAAGACGGTGAACGCACTGAGCCACTACACCGACTGGACCGTGGGCCACGTGCACTCCGGTGCCCTGGGTTGGGTGGGCCTGATCACCATGGGCTCGCTGTATTACCTCGTGCCGCGCCTGTTCGGCCGCGAGAAGATGCATTCCATCAAGGCCATCGAGCTGCACTTCTGGCTGGCGACGATCGGCATCGTGCTCTATATCGCCGCGATGTGGATCGCCGGTGTGATGCAGGGCCTGATGTGGCGCGCCATCAACCCCGATGGCACCCTGACCTACACCTTCGTCGAGAGCGTGAAGGCGACCTATCCCTTCTACGTGATCCGCGTACTGGGTGGCCTGTTGTTCCTGGGCGGCATGTGCATCATGGCCTGGAACGTCTGGATGACTGCCATTTCTGGCCGTTCGGTCAAGGTCGCCATCCCGGCGGTGAATCCGGCCCACGCCTGAACCCGAGGAGCATTACATGTCCCAACATAACAACACAGCGACCGGCTTTACCCACGAGAAGGTGGAAACCAGCAACTTCCTCATGATCGTCCTGATCGTGCTGGTGGTGGCTGTCGGCGGTTTGGCCGAAATCGTGCCCCTGTTCTTCCAGAAGTCCACCACCGAGCCCGTCCAGGGGCTGAAGCCCTACACGGCTTTGCAGCTCGCTGGCCGTGACGTGTATCTGCGCGAGGGTTGCTATAACTGCCACTCGCAGATGATTCGTCCCTTCCGTGCCGAGACGCTGCGCTATGGCCACTACTCGGTCGCTGGGGAGTTCGTCTACGATCACCCGTTCCAGTGGGGCTCCAAGCGCACCGGCCCCGATCTGCACCGCGTTGGCGGGAAGTACAGTGATGAATGGCATCGTATCCACCTGATCAATCCGCGTGATGTGGTGCCCGAGTCCAACATGCCCGCATACCCCTGGCTGGAAAAGGCCATGGTGGATGCCGCCGGAATGGCGCCGCGCATGAGCGCGCTGCGTACTGTGGGCGTGCCTTACACCGATGAGCAGATTGCTGCCGCAGCCGAAGAGGTCAAGGGCAAGACCGAACTGGAAGCCCTGATCGCCTACCTCCAGAGCATGGGCCGTGCGCTCAAGTAACAGGAGCCGCCATGGACATCACCACCATGCGTATCACGGTCACCCTCGTCTCGTTTGCCTGTTTCGTGGGCATCTGGGTGTGGGCGTACTCGCGCCGCAACAAGGCACGTTTCGACGAAGCCGCGCAACTGCCTTTCGAGCAGGACTGAGTTCAACCGGAATGAGAACACCCCATGAGTGACTTCACTAGCAATTTCTGGTCGATTTATGTGACCGCGCTGACCCTTCTCGGCATCTTTGGCTGTCTGTTGCTGCTGTGGATCACGGCGCGCAAGAAAGTCGAGTCGACTGCCGACAACACCACCGGCCATGTCTGGGATGGCGATCTGATGGAGATGAATAACCCCATGCCCCGCTGGTGGATGTGGCTGTTCGTCATCACTTCGGTCTTCGGCCTGGGCTACCTGGCGGTTTACCCCGGATTGGGTAACTATGGTGGTCAACTGGGCTGGTCGCAGCGCGGCCAGTACGATACCGAGGTCAACAAGGCCAACAAGGAACTCGAGCCGATGTATGCGCGCTTTGCGAGCATGAAGCCCGAGGACATGGCCGGCGATGCCCAGGCCATGGCCATCGGCGAGCGCTTGTTCATGAACAACTGCGCGCAGTGCCATGGTTCCGACGCGCGTGGCAGCAAGGGCTTTCCGAACCTGAGCGATGGCGACTGGCTGCACGGCGGCGCGCCCGACAAGATCCACGAGACCATCACCAAGGGCCGTGTCGGCGTCATGCCTCCCATGGCTGCGGCGGTGGGGTCTCCCGAGGATGTGCGCAACTTGGCGCAGTATGTGCTGAGCCTGTCTGGCAGCCCGCATGACTCGCTGCGCGCATCGCTGGGCAAGGAGAAGTTCGGTGCCTGCGCGGCTTGTCACGGCATGGATGGCAAGGGCAATCAAGCCCTGGGTGCCCCTAATCTGACCGATGACATTTGGCTGCATGGCTGGGGTGAAAACGCTATCATCGCCATGATCAATAACGGCAAAACCAACGAAATGCCGGCGCAGGAAGGTAAATTGACCGATGCGCAAATCAACGTCCTGACGGCCTACGTTTGGGGCCTGTCAAATAAGCCGGGCGCAGCCCGGTAAACAAAAAGGCGGCACCCAGGTGCCGCCTTTTTGTTTCGCCCCACGATTTCTTCTGAGTTCATGACAACCCCTTCCGGGAAGCCTCGTAAAGTCATCCCCATCACCCCTGCTGACCCGTCCAAAGACGGGGCAGCCGCTTCTTTTTACGAAGCGCAGAAAAAGGTCTATCCACGCTCCATCCGTGGCGTATTTGCGCGCTGGCGATGGATTCTGGTGTTCTTGACCCAACTGGTGTTCTATGGCCTGCCATGGCTTGAGTGGGGGCAGCGGCAGTCGGTGCTGTTTGACCTGGATGCGAAGCGCTTCTATCTTTTCGGCTTGGTTCTCTATCCGCAGGATTTCATCTACCTCACTGGCCTGCTGATCATTTCCGCACTGGCCCTGTTTTTGTTCACGGCGGTGGCTGGGCGCTTGTGGTGTGGTTTCTCGTGCCCGCAGACGGTCTACACCGAGATATTCATGTGGATCGAGCACAAGGTCGAAGGAGACCGCAGTGCCCGCATGCGCCTCGACAACGGGGGCTGGACGTTCGAGAAAGTCCGCAAGAAATCACTCAAGCAATTTCTTTGGGTGGCCGTTTCGCTGTGGACGGGCTTTACCTTCGTGGGCTACTTTGTTCCGATTCGCCAGCTCGCAGGAGAACTTCTGGCGTTCCAGGGTTCCTGGCAGATTTTCTGGGTGTTCTTCTACGGATTCGCCACGTACGGCAATGCCGGCTTCCTGCGGGAGCAGGTGTGCAAGTACATGTGCCCTTATGCGCGCTTCCAGAGTGCGATGTTCGACAAGGACACGCTGGTGGTGAGCTACGATCCGGTGCGTGGGGAGCCGCGTGCGCCGCGCAACAAGAGCATCGATTACAAGGCGCAAGGCCTGGGCGACTGCATTGACTGCTCTCTGTGCGTGCAAGTGTGCCCCACGGGCATCGACATCCGCCATGGCCTGCAATACGACTGCATAGGCTGCGGGCTGTGCGTGGATGCGTGCAATACCGTGATGGACAAGATGAAGTACCCGCGTGGGTTGATACGCTACACCACGCAGAACGGAGTGGCACAAGGGTGGACGAGCCGCCAGATGCTGCGCCGGGTGCTGCGGCCCAGGGTGCTGATCTATTCCACGGTGCTGTTGGGCATTAGCGTTGCCATGGTGTTCAGTCTCATGGCGCGCACTCCGCTGAAGGTGGATGTGGTGCGTGACCGTGCAGCGCTTTCGCGTATCGTTGCGGGCGGGCGGCTGGAGAACGTCTATCGTCTGCAGATCATGAATGCGACGGAGGCGTCTCAGCGCTATCGCATCAGTGCGCAGGGCCTCGAAGGCATCGAGGTGGCGTCGGAGTCGGAAATCGAGATCGAGCCTGCACAGTCGCGCTGGGTCGCTGTACGCTTGCAGATTCCCTATGGCGCTGCGTCGGCGGGCTCGCACACGGTGCATTTCGACATTGAGTCGCTGGGCGAAAAGCGTGCCCATGTTCAGGAAAAAGCGGTGTTTCTGGTGCCCCGCTGAGGGCAAGGGATCCGCTGGATTGCAAAGGAGCTTATGCATATGACCACAGCCTCTTCCGGTACGACTCCCCAGGCTCAGCCATGGTGGAAGTTTGGCCATGTATGGATGCTGATTGCCGGTCCTGCCATCGTGGTGGTCGCAGGATTCGTGACCCTGTGGCTGGCCATGAGCCGCCCGGACCCCGTGGTGGCGGAGGACTACTATCGCCGGGGCGTTGAAATCAACAAGACCCTGGCACAGCCAGAGCAGAGCCTTGCCCCGGCTATTGCGGGCCGGAACCACGCCGTCACTCCGACGGAAGACCAGCCTCGTTCACGCTGAGGGATCTGGAGGGTTCTCCGGCGTGTGCCGGGGAGCCATCACTGACAGGGTTGCTGGTTGTTCACCAGACGCCTGAGGGCATCCGTATTGAGGATTTTCACGTGGCGTTGCTTGACCTCCACGGTTCCATCCTCGACGAACTTCGAGAAGGTGCGGCTTACGGTTTCGAGTTTCAGCCCGAGGTAGCTGCCGATTTCCTCGCGCGTCATGCGCAGCACCAGTTCGGACTGGGAAAAGCCACGCGCGTGCAGGCGCTGAACGAGATTCAGCAGGAACGCGGCCAGACGTTCCTCGGCGCGCATGCTGCCAAGCAGCAGCATCACGCCATGCTCGCGCACGATTTCGCGGCTCATGATGCGGTGCACGTGGTTCTGCAACGCGGTTACCTCGCGTGACAGCTCCTCGATGCGGTCGAAAGGCATGACGCAGACTTCTGCATCTTCCAGCGCCACGGCGTCACAGGTGTGGTGGTCGTTGACGATTCCATCCAAGCCAATGATCTCTCCGGCCATCTGAAATCCTGTCACCTGATCGCGTCCATCCTCGGTAGCTACGCAGGTCTTGAAAAACCCCGTGCGGATGGCGTAGAGCGAGGCGAAGGGTTCGCCGTTGCGGAACAAGGTGCTACCCCGCTTGATCTTGCGCCGTGTCGCAACGATGTCATCAATGCGCTGCAACTGTTGGTCGTTCAAGCCCATGGGCATGCACAGCTCTCGCAGATTGCAATTGGAACAGGCAACTTTGATGGTGGATTGAAAATTCATGTCGGCAAAGGCCGATTCTTGGCCCGGGGCGTAATCGTTTCAGCGTGAGCCCGGGATTGTCGGCCGGCAGAAAATGACTGACGTGCGTCAAATTGTCCCAGGGGGAGTTGATGGTTTAAATTGATTGAAGTCAAGATCTTGAACCTGAGGGTACGGCATATTACCCTCGCACGCAAGGAATCCCGCTATGACCGCTGTCACCCCCGAGTTGCTGCGTCGTTTTGACGTATCCGGGCCTCGTTATACCTCATATCCCACCGCAGACCGGTTCGTCGAGGCCTTTGGCCAGGACGAGTACACGCTGGCGCTGCAGCAGCGCAAGCTGGGCACGTCGGCCAAGGCATTGCCCTTGTCGCTGTATGTACATATCCCATTTTGCGAATCGCTGTGCTACTACTGCGCGTGCAACAAAATCATTACCAAGCACCATGACCGTGCGGAGGTTTACCTTCGCTATCTGGCCCGGGAGATCGATTTGCACACGGCCCACTGCGGCCAAGGGCAGGTCGTGAGTCAGCTGCACTTTGGCGGCGGAACGCCCACGTTTCTTTCCGACGAAGGGTTGCGAGAACTCATGGGCATGCTGCGTCGCAGCTTCTCCCTGGCGCCGGGCGGCGAGTATTCGATCGAGGTCGATCCGCGCACCGTCACGGTGGACCGCCTCGCGCTGCTGGCCGAGCTGGGCTTCAACCGCCTGAGTTTTGGCGTGCAGGATTTCGACCCGGAAGTACAGAAAGCCGTACATCGCATCCAGCCTGCCGAGCAAGTGTTCGAGCTGGTTGCCGCCGCGCGCCGACTGGGTTTCGAGTCGGTCAATGTCGATCTGATTTATGGCTTGCCGCGCCAGACGCCGGAGTCCTTCGATCGCACGCTGGCCCAGGTGGCCGAGTTGCGGCCGGACCGCATCGCGCTGTATGCGTATGCCCACTTGCCCGAGCGCTTCAAGGCCCAGCGGCGCATCATCACGGCGGAGTTGCCGGGCGCATCGGCGAAGGTGAGCATGTTGGCGCGTTCACTGGATGCGTTCATGAACGCGGGCTATGTCTACGTGGGCATGGACCACTTTGCCTTGCCCGAGGATGCGCTGGCCGTCGCCAAACGCCAGGGGCGCTTGCACCGCAACTTCCAGGGCTACAGCACGCAGCCCGACTGCGACCTGATTGGACTGGGCGTGTCCGCGATTGGCCGTGTCGGCGCAACCTACAGCCAGAACGCCAAAACCCTGGAGGAATACTACGACTTCATCGACCAAGGGCGCCTGCCCGTCGTGCGGGGTCTGGCGCTGTCGCGTGACGATCTGGTGCGGCGCACGGTCATCATGGCGCTGATGTGCCAGGGTGAAGTCTTGTTCGAGCCGGTTGACCAGGCGTGGCTGATCGATTTCCGCCAGTATTTCGCGGCAGAGCTGGAGCAACTGCGCGAAATGCAAGGCCAGGGCCTGGTGCGCGTCAACGACGAAGGCATCGAGGTCACGGCCCTGGGCTGGTTCTTCGTGCGCGGCGTCGCCATGGTGTTCGACCGCTATCTCCAGGCTGACCGCAACCGCGCGCGCTTCTCGCGGATCATCTGAAGTCCGTGGACGCTGCGTTTGTTTGGACCGCCCTGCTCATGGGGCTCACGGGTGGGCCCCATTGCCTCGCCATGTGCGCTGCACCATGCCATGCCGTGGTTTCGGGTGGGCGCGCCTCCAAGGACGCAGCGGTAGCCCCGCAGGTGATTCGGTGGCATGGGGGCCAGAAGGCCGGTGTCAGCGGGCGGATGGTTCTGTTCCATGCCGGGCGGCTCCTGGGTTACGCCTTGGCAGGGGCTTTGGCCGCTTTTGCCATGGAGGGCCTGGCCTGGGTGACACAGCAGGCATGGTCGCTGCGCCCGGTCTGGACATTGACGCACGTGGCCATGCTGGCATGGGGGCTGCTGATGATGCTGCAGGCGCGCCAGCCCGTTTGGGTCGAGCGCGCGGGAAGGGCTGTGTGGCGGCGGGCGCAACCCCTGGTGGCCATGCCCGGCGGCGTGCTGGCGGTCGGGGTCGGCTGGGCACTCATGCCGTGCGGCTTGCTCTATTCGGCGTTGCTGGTGGCCGCATTGAGCAATGGCCCGGTGCAGGGCGCATTGTCGATGCTGGGCTTTGCCGTGGGCAGTGGCCTGTGGCTGGTCGGCGGCCCTTTGCTGTGGGGCCAGTTGCGTGTGCGCCTGAACCAGTGGCGCGGAAGCTGGGGCACACGCTTGGCGGGCTTTTTGCTGTTCGGAATTGCAGCGTGGGCGCTGTGGATGGATCTGGTTTACAAGCCCTCGTTGTGGTGCCGTTGATAACTCCCTGCAAAACCGATGTTGCAAGCTCGCACACCGGCAGGGAGTTTGCCTCTCGCCCCAAGGGAAGTAGAGATAATCTAGCGACCTATTTCAGCCGTCCGGGAGGCGATCCCGGGCGCGCATCCAGTGAGCCACTCTGTTCTTATCGATATCAGCCAATTGCGCCTTGGCATGTACATCCAGCTGGACGTGGGCTGGATGAACCATCCCTTTCCCGTCAGCAGTTTCCGGGTGGCGTCGGCAGAGCAGATCGAAGCGTTGCGGGCCTTGAATCTGGCACAGGTCCGGTACTTTCCCGCCAAGAGCGACCCTGTCGTGGCCGAAAGCGCGGGTGAGGCTGCTGCGGCGGACGAACCCGCGGTGGTGGAGAGCGCAGGCGTCCAGGCGCTGCGCCAGGCGCTCGAACTGCAGTGCCAGGAACTGCAGTCCTGTGAGCGCAGCTTCGGCGAGGCCACGCGCAGCTACCAGCAGATTGGCCAGACCGTGGCCCTGCAGCCCGAGGCGGCGCGCGAGTTGACGGCCGGTCTCATCGGCAACTGCGTGGAGGAACTGCTCAGCCACGGAGATTCCGTGATCCGCTTGCTGTCCGAGGATGTCGGCGTACGCAGTGCGCAGCATCCGGTGAACGTGATGGTGCTGTGTCTGTTGTTGGGGCGGGCGCTGGCGCTGCCGGGCCAGGCGCTGCGCGAACTGGGCACGGCGGCCTTGCTGCATGACCTGGGCAAGCAGGCCCTGCCATTGCACGTCAGCGAGCCCTATGCCCACCTGTCCACGGCCGATATGGAGCGCTACCGTAGCCACGTCGGGGAATCCGTTGCGTTGGCGGAGCGCATGCGGCTGCCGGTATCGGTGGTCACGGCCATTGCACAGCACCATGAACGGACCGATGGCTCGGGGTTTCCGCTGAGCCTGCTGGGCGAGGACCTGGGGCAGCACGGGCAAATACTTGCCCTGGTCAACCACTACGACCGCCTGTGCAACCCGTCGCATGGGGGCGAGGCGCTCACACCGCACGAGGCGCTGTCGGTCATGTTCGCGCAGTGCCAGTCCAAGTTCGACCCCGTGCTGCTGGGGGCCTTCATCCGCATGATGGGTGTGTACCCGCCCGGCTCCGTGGTGCAACTGGTGAACGACGGCTACGCCATCGTGGTGTCCGTCAACTCCTCGCGCCCGCTGCGGCCGCGGGTCGTGCTGTACGACCCGCAGGTGCCCAAGGAGCAGGCGCTGGTGCTGGATCTGGAGCGTTCGCCCGAGCTGGGAATCCGCCGCAGCCTGCGCCCTGCACAGCTACCGCGCGATGCGCTCGACTATCTGTCGCCGCGCAAGCGGGTGTGCTACTTCTTTGAACGCGCGGTGGGCCTGGGCGCAGCCGAGGTGGGCGCCTGATGCTGCCGCTGAGCGCCTCCGCCTGGCAGACGGCCCTGGATGCATTGTTCGAGGCGGTGTGGCTGGTGCACGAAGCGTCACTGACGATTGCGCTGGTCAACCGCGCGGCCAGCAAGCTCACGGGCCTGCCGCCCGAGGCGATGCTCGGCCAATCGATGCAGCGCCTGGCCGCGACGCCGCAGGACCAGGCCCTGTGGAGCACGGAGACCGTTGCGGCGCGTGACGGCTTCCAGTCCTTCACGCAGGTTTTGCGCAGCGACGGCAAGCTCGTGCCCGTGGAGCAGCGCGTGCAGCGCATCGCGCTTCCCGAGGGGCCGGCACTGATGGTCACCATGCTCGACCGCAGCGAACAGCAGGCCAGCGAGCGCGAGCTGGAAACCCTGCTCTCGGAATTGCGCGCCACGCTCGATTCCGCCGCCGACGGCATGCTGGTGTGCGGCATGGACGGCCGTGTGCGTGCCTTCAACCAGCGCCTGGCCGCGCTGTGGAGCATGCCGCGCGACCTGCTCGTGCACCGCGACGATGCCGCGGTGCAGCGGCACATGGCGGAGCAGGTGGCGGATGCCGGGCTGTACCGCGAGCGGCTCGACGCCATTGCCCGCGACCCCATGCACGAGAGCACCGACATCCTGACCCTGCGCTCCGGCATGGTCGTGGAGCGCCGCTGCGTGCCGCAGCTCAGCCGTGGCTTGCCCGTGGGCCGGGTGTTCTCGTTCCGCGACATCACGCACCAGGCTGAGATCCAGGCCGGGCTGCGCCTGGCCGCGCGGGTGTTCGAATCCAGCCTGGATGCGATCTTCATCGCCGACAGCCAGCACCGCCTCATGCGCATGAATCCCGGCTGCGAGCGCCTGGTGGGGAAGGGTGGCGCCGCCCTCAACGGCCAGTCCGCCGCCGCCTTGTTCGATGCCGGCGCCGGCACGGATTTCATGGCCCGGGTACTCGCCGGCTGGGAGCGCGAGGGCTTTTGGGAGGGCGAGCTACGCCTGCCGCGCGCTGCGGGGGAGACCTGCGCGGTGCACCTGTCGTGGGTCGCCTTGCGCGACGACAGCGGCACCATCGTGCAGAGCATTGGCTTCATGCGCGACCTCACGGCGCAGCACGCCGCGCAAAAGCGCATCGAGGAACTGGCCTACAGCGACGCCCTCACGGGCCTGCCCAACCGCCTGATGCTGGCGCAGCGCGTCGAGCACGCCATTGGCGAGGCGCGGCGCAGCGGCACCGGCTTTGCCATCCTGTTCATGGACCTCGACCGGTTCAAGATCATCAACGATTCGCTCGGCCATCCGTTCGGCGACCGAGTGCTGCAACTGGTGGCGCAGCGCCTGCAGGCCTGCCTGCGCCAGACCGACATGCTGTCGCGCCTGGGCGGCGATGAATTCGTCGTCTACCTGCATGGCGGCGACGCCGCCGTGGCCGAGGGCGTGGCGCAGCGCATGATCGACGACATGCTGCGCCCCTTCGCGCTCGATGGCATGGGGCTGTCCATCCAGTGCAGCATCGGCATGGCCCTGTTCCCGCAGGATGGCGGCACCCTGGACGAACTGATCAAGCAGGCCGATACGGCGATGTACCGCGTGAAGGAGCGGGGACGCGGGGCCTACGGCTTCTACCAGCCGCAGATGAACGCGGGCCTGCTGTCGCGCATGCAACTGGAGCATGCCATGCGCCAGGCACTGCAGCATGGGCGCATGGCGGTGCACTACCAGCCCCTGGTGTGCATCGATACCGGCTGCATCGTCGGGGCCGAGGCGCTGCTGCGCTGGAGTGACCCGGAGTTCGGCACCGTGTCGCCCACGGTATTCATCCCACTGGCCGAAGAGTCGGGCTACATCGTCACGCTGGGCGCCTGGGTGCTGGAGCAATCGGTGCGTGAGGCGGTGCAGTGGATGCACGGGGGCCGCCCGGTGCGCCTGTCCGTCAACGTCTCGGCGCTGGAGTTCCGCCAGCCCGACTTCGTCGAGCGCCTGATGCGCCTGCTCGAAGCCGAGGGGCTACCGCCCGCATGGCTGGAGCTGGAAATCACCGAGACCATCCTGCTGCAGGATGCGCAGGAGATGGCGCAGCGGCTGGGTGCCCTGGCGGCGCTTGGCGTAGGGCTGGTGCTCGACGACTTCGGTACGGGCTACTCCAGCCTGGCCTACCTGAAGAAACTGCCCATTCACAAGCTCAAGATCGACCAGTCCTTCGTGCGTGGGCTGCCCGACGACGAGGGCGACCGGGCCATCGTCAGCGCCATCATCAGCATGGGTCAGGCGCTGGGCATCGCGGTCATGGCGGAGGGGGTGGAGACCGAGGCGCAGCGCGCCGCGCTCATCGGCATGCATTGCCAGCAGTACCAGGGCTATCTGTGCGCCCCGGCGCTGGAGGCCGGGGCGTTCCGCGCCTTCCTGGCGCGGCGGCAGATCAAGACGCTGCCCGTACAGCCAAGCTGACTCTTTTTTTGATAGCTGAAAGCGCTTGCCAGCAAAGGGCTGGAGCCTTTTTTACTCCAAACCCAGGATCAGGCCGCCGTCCAGCCCTTCCAGAGCATGTAGAGCGCCAGGCACAGCAGCAGGCCGGCAAATACGCGCTTGAGCTGCTGCACCGGCAGCGCGTGGGCGGCGCGTGCGCCCAGCGGCGCGGTGAGCACGCTGCAGGCGGCGATGGCCGCGAGGCCAGGCAGCCATACGTACCCCAGCGAGGCCGGGGGTAGCTCCGCCACCGACTGCCCGCCGATCACGTAGCCGAGCACGTTCGCCAGAGCGATCGGAAAACCCAGCGCCGCGCTGGTCGCCACGGCGGTGTGGATGGGCACGTTGCACCAGGTCATGAATGGCACGCTGACGAAGCCGCCGCCAGCGCCCACCAGGCCCGAGAGGAAGCCGATGACGCCCCCCGCCGCCGCCTGGCCGGCCGTGCCGGGCATCTGGCGCGCGGGCGCGGGCTTGCTGCCCTTGTACATCTGGAAGGCCGAGAAGCCCACGAACAAGCCGAAGAACAGCGCCAGGAAGCGCCCCTTGAGCAAGGCGAACACGCCCAGGCTGGCCAGCAGCCCGCCCAGCGCGATGCCAGGCGCCAGGCGCAGCACCAGGTCCCAGCGCACGGCGCCGCGCTTGTGGTGCGCGCGCACGCTGGAGACCGACGTGAACATGATCGTCGCCATCGAGGTGGCGATCGCCATCTTCACCGCCAGGTCCGGCGCCACCATGCGCTGGCCGAGGAAGTAGGTGAGGAAAGGCACCAGCAGCATGCCGCCGCCGATGCCCAGCAGGCCGGCCAGGAAGCCGGTGCACAGGCCGAGCGCCGCCAGTTGCGCAAGCAGGAGTGGGTCGATCATGGGGAGGAGGGGAGGCAGCCGCGCGTGCGGGGCGGGCCGGGAAGAAAGGTGTCCGTGAATGCCACCGGACCGGCATCCTGAACCGGGGGTTCAGGTGGGCGAGGGCAACCTGACGTTGGGTTCATCTGACGCGAGATGATCACGCTCACCAGGCAATGTACCAAGCCCGTGCTCAGGGAGCATTGGTTCAAGGAAATATAAAGCCCGGCAGCACCACGGACATCTGCATTGTAGAGCCAGATGCGGCAGCCGGAACCGTCAGAACAGCTGTCCGTCGGTGCCCAGGGCCTGGTCCAGGCGCTGTGCCAGGGCCTGGGCGCGTTCCAGGTCTTGCGCGGGGGCGTCTTCGCTGCCACCGGGCGGCTGCGCGGTGGCAGCGAGGGCGCTTTCGCGGTCGGCGATCTCGAAGGCCATGTTCAGGGCCGCCAGCACGGCGATGCGCTCGCGCGCGCGCACCTTGCCTGCGTCGCGGATGCGGGTCATGGCCGTGTCCACGCGCTCCACGGCTTCGAGCAGGCGCGATTCATGCCCTTCGGGGCAGGCCAGCAGGTAGCTTTGCTGCAGGATCTGGACCTCGATCTGCTTCATTCCGACTCCTTGTGGGGAACGTTCTCGGGCAGGCGTTCCAGCAGGGCATCGACCCGGGCGCGCGCAGCGCCAAGGCGGGACTTGAGTGCGTCGCGCTCCTGGGCCAGGGCCGCCACCTGCTCGGACAGCAGGGCATTGGTGCGCTGCAGTTCGGCGTGGCGCAGCAGCAGGCGCTCGACGCGCTCGGCGATCAGATCGAAGGGGGACGGTGAGGCCATAGAACAGGCGATTGTAGGCGTGCGCTGTGTGTAATTGCACGTAAAATCGCTTCCGTTGGTGCTCGCGGCGTGGTTCACAGGCCGCAGTTCAACGGGAAGCAGGGAGGAGGCCCGCCAAGGGGCCCTCCGGGCCTGCGCTGCCCCCGCAACGGTCAGCGGACGAATCGCATACCGATTCCCTCTCCAGCACACAGCCACTGCGCGCCTTGAACAAGCGCTGCGGGAAGGCGCTGGAGCGTGTTCCGCCAGCCCGGATACCGGCCAACATGGAGGTTGCCCGCGCCTGGTTTCCAGTGCGTGCGCGGCTGTATCACCCAACGCTGGCGGGGAGGCCGGCACGGGTAACCCTGCTGACTCTGATTCCCTATGATGAATTCGTCCTTCCGCGCTGGCGCACTGCGTCCTGCCGCGCTGGCCCTGGCCGCCATGGCCGCCTGTACCGCCCAGGCCCAGGAGGGCACTGCCCCCGCACTGAAAGAGGTCGTGGTCACGGCCACGCGCACCGCGCAGCCGTTGACCGACGTCGTGGCCGACGTGTCCGTCGTCGACCGTGAAACCATCGAGCAAAGCGGCGCCACCGGGCTGGGCGACGTGCTGGCGCGCCTGCCGGGCATCGAGATGGGCCGCACCGGCGGCCTGGGCGGCACCACCAGCATGTACGTGCGCGGCGCCGAGACGCGCTTCACCGCCGTCTACATCGACGGCGTGCGCGTCGATTCGCAGGCCGGCTCGGGTGGCACCACCTGGGAGGCGATCCCGCTGGAGCAGGTCGAGCGCATCGAAGTGCTGCGCGGCCCGGCCGCCGCCATCTACGGCTCCGACGCCGTGGCTGGCGTGATCCAGATCTTCACCAAGAAGGGCGAGCCCGGCGTGGCCCCCTACGTGGGCGTGGGCGCCGGCACGCACGGCACCTACCGCGCCGAGGCCGGGGTGAGCGGCGCCAGCGGCGCGGTGGACTACGCCCTGGGCATCGCGCGCGAGACCAGCAAGGGCTTCAACGCCAAGAAGGACGGCAACCCCGACCGCGACGACCACCACGCCACCTCTGCCAGCGGCCGCCTGGGCTGGCAGCTCAATACGGCGCACCGCCTGGAGGGCAACTTCCTCTACAACGACACCGACAGCGGCTACGACGTGAGCAAGACCGCAGACGACCGCAGCCTGCACCGCCTGCAGACGCTGGGCCTGAACTGGCAGGCGCAGTGGAGCGAGAGCTACAAGACGCGCCTGTCCGTCACCGACTCGCGCGACCGCTACGAGACCAAGCCCTCGGTCTACTTCACCGACACCCGCCAGCGCGGCTACCTGTTCTTCAACGAACTGCGCCTGGGCGCGCACCAGCTCACGGCGGCGCTGGAGCGGCGCGAGGACGAGCTGACCAACGAGAGCGTCAGCAGCGGTACGCGCAACCGCTCGCAGAACGCGCTGGCGCTGGGCTGGGGCCTGCGCCTGGGCGCGCACACGCTGCAGCTCAACGCGCGCCATGACGACGACAGCGAGTTCGGCGGCAAATCCACCGGCAGCGCGGCCTACGGCTTCGCCTTCGCGCCGAACTGGCGTGCCACCGCCTCGGCGGGCACGGCCTTCAAGGCGCCCACGCTGTACCAGCGCTTCAGCCTGTACGGCGACGACACGCTGCGCCCCGAAACCAGCCGCAACGTGGAGCTGGGCGTGAAATGGGCCGAAGGCGCGAACCACTTCTCGGCCACGCTGTACCGCAACAACGTCAGCAACCTGATCGACTGGCAGGGCAACACCGGCACCTGCCCCGGCAACTCCGGCCCCTATCCGGGCTGCTACGCCAACGTGGGCAAGGCGCGCTACGAGGGCCTGACGCTGGCCGGCGCCTACCGCCTGGGCAGCGTGAACCTGCGCGGCTCGCTCGACCTGCAGAACCCCAAGAACCTCGACACCGGCAAGCAGCTCGGCCGCCGCGCCAAGCAGCACGCCGTGCTGGGCGCGGACACGCGCCTCGCGGGCTGGACGCTGGGGGCTGAGGCACAGGCCTCCGGCCGGCGCTACGACACCAACGCCAACACCACCGAACTCGGCGGCTACACCCTGTTCAACCTCTACGCCAGCACTCGCCTGGCGCGCGACTACCAGGTCGTCGTACGCCTGGACAATCTGGCCGACAAGGACTACGAGCTGGCACGCGGCTACGCCACGGCCGGCCGCACCTTATTCGTCGGCCTGAAGTGGGCGCCCGCGCGGTGACGGCATGAGCCACGGCGCACGCTGCCCGGCCCTGGTCGTCTCCGCCGCTGCCTCGGGGCAGGGCAAGACGTCCGTCACGGCCGCGCTGGCGCGCCTGCATGCGCGGCGCGGCCGGCGCGTGCGCGTGTTCAAGTGCGGGCCCGACTACCTCGACCCGTACTGGCACCAGCTCGCCAGCGGCGCGCCGGTGGAGCAGCTCGACCTGTGGATGACCGGCCCCGCCGACTGCGCCGCGCGCCTGCATGCCGCCGCGCGCGAGGCCGACCTGATCCTGGTCGAAGGCGTGATGGGCCTGTTCGACGGCGAGGACTGCGTGGCCGACCTGGCGCAGCGCTTTGGCATGCCCGTGCTCGCGGTGGTCGATGCCGGCGCCATGGGCGGCACGCTGGGCGCCATCGTCCATGGGCTGCGCCATTACCGCGAGGGCCTGCCCTGGGCCGGCGTGCTGGCCAACCGCGTGGCGGGCGAGCGCCATGCCGCCATGCTGCGCGCCGGCCTGCGCGACGATGCCGACTGGCTTGGCGCGCTGCCGCGCCTGGCGCCGGGCGACGATGCGCGCGCACCGCTGCTGCCCGAGCGCCACCTGGGTCTGGTGGCCGCGCACGAGCTGCCCGACGCGCTGCAGCGCCTGGACGCCGCCGCCGACGCGCTGGCCGCCACGCCGCTGGGCCGCATGGACGCGCAGGCCCTGCAGCGCTTCGCGGTCGATTTCCCCGCGCCGCCGCCGCGTCCGCCCGTGGCGCCGCTGCTCGCGGGCCGCACCGTGGCCGTGGCGCGCGACGCGGCCTTCTGCTTCATCTACCCCAGCAACGTGCAGACGCTGCAGCAGCTGGGCGCACGCGTGGTGTTCTTCTCGCCGCTGCACGACGCCGCGTTGCCCGCCTGCGACGCCGTCTGGCTGCCCGGCGGCTACCCCGAGCTGCATGCCGAGGCGCTGGCCGCCAACGGCGCGTTCCAGGCCAGCCTGCGTGCCCACGTGCAGGCGGGCAAGCCGCTGTGGGCCGAGTGCGGCGGCATGATGGCGCTGTGCGAGGCCATCACGCTGCACGACGGCCGCACCGTGCCCCTGTGGGGCCTGCTGCCCGGCCGCGTGGCCATGCAGCGGCGCCTGGCCGCGCTGGGGCCGCAGCAACTGGCGCTGCCGCAGGGCTGCCTGCGCGGCCATACCTTCCACTATTCCACCTGCGACAGCACGGCGCCCGTGGACGCACGCACCGCGCGCCCAGGGCAGGACGCCGCGCCGGACGCGGGCGAGGCCGTGTACCGCTTGGGCGGCCTGCGGGCGAGCTACTTCCACGCCTGGTTCGCCTCCAGCCCGCAGGCGACGGCCGCCCTGTTCGGCGCGGAGGGCGCATGAGCACGCCGCAGTCCATCGCGCGCAGCGAGCTGATCCTGGGCGGGCAAAAGAGCGGCAAGTCGCGCCGCGCCGAACTGCTGGCGCGCCAGTGGCTGGCGCAGTCGCCCGCGCACCGCGCGCTGCTCGTGGCCACCGGCCAGGCCTGGGATGACGAAATGCGCGAACGCATCGCGCGCCACCAGCGCGAGCGCGCCGCGCGCGTGCCGGGCCTGGCCACGCTGGAGGAACCGCGCGACCTGGCCGGCGCGCTGGCGCGCCACGGCACGCCAGAGACCCTGGTCGTGGTCGATTGCCTGACCCTGTGGCTGACCCACTGGCTGATGCCCGTCGCCGCTGCGCCGGAATATGAGCCAAATCGGCCTCCAGCCCAGGACTGGCAAGCGCAAGCAGCTCTTTTTTTTGAAGCAATTCGGCAGACCCCCGGGCCCGTTGTACTGGTGGGCAACGAAATCGGCCTGGGGGTCATTCCGATGGGGCGCGAGGTGCGCGCCTTCGTCGATGCGCTCGGCACGCTGAACCAGCAGGCCGCGCAAGCCTGCGAGCGCGTCACGCTGATGGCCGCCGGACTGCCCCTGACCTTGAAAGCCCCATGAAACCCACACCCGTCCGCCGCATCCTCTGGGTGCTTGCCATCCTGCTCGTGCTGGCCCTGCTCATGGCCGGGCTGGCCCGCGCAGAGCCCGTGCGCATCACTGACGGCCGGGGCCGCGTGGTCACCATCGCGCAGCCGCCGCAGCGCATCGCCAGCCTGCTGCCGTCGCTGACCGAGAGCGTCTGCGCCCTGGGCGAGTGCCACCGGCTGGTGGGTGTCGATCGCTTCTCCAACTGGCCGGACTCCGTGAAGAAGCTGCCGCAACTGGGCGGCTACATCGACCCGAGCATCGAGGCCGTGGTGGCCCTCAAGCCCGACCTGGTGCTGGTCTCCAGCAGCACCCGCGCCAGCGAGCGGCTGGAGGCGCTGGGCCTCACGGTGCTGGCGCTCGAACCCAAGACGCATGCCGACGTGCGCCGCGTGCTCGGCGACGTGGCGCGCGCGTTGCACCTGCCCGAGCCCCAGGCCGCCGCCGACCGGCTCTGGCGCGAGATCGACGCGGGCGTGCAGGCGGCCGTGCAGTCGCTGCCGCCCAAGGCGCGCGGCGCGCGGGTGTACTTCGAGGTCAGCCGGGGCCCGTACGCGGCGGGCACCGCATCTTTCATCGGCGAGACGCTGGCGCGCCTGGGCGCGGTCAACGTGGTCAGCGCCGACCTGGGCCCCTTCCCGCGCCTGAACCCCGAGTACGTGGTGCGCGCCAATCCCAGCGTGATCATGGTCGGCAACCGCAGCATGCAACCCATGGTGATGTACCCCGGCTGGAATGGCATCGAAGCCGTGCGCCAGCAGCGCGTGTGCGTGTTCGGCCCCGGCGAATCCGACGTGGTGGTGCGCCCCGGCCCACGCATGGCCGAGGCCGCGCGCATCATGGCGCAGTGCCTGAGCGACAAGGCGAAATGAACCCGCATCGCCGCGCCCTGTGGTGCGCCCTGTGGCTGCTGTTCGCCAGCGTTGCGCTGCTGCTGTGCGGCGTGGGCGTGGGCAGCACCGGCTTCGAGAGCGTGCTGCGCATGTGGGATGAGCCCGTGGCGCGCCAGATCGTGTGGGACATCCGCCTGCCGCGCACGCTGGGCGCGTGGCTGGCGGGCGCGCTGCTGGGCCTGGCGGGCGCGGTGGCGCAGGGCCTGTTCCGCAACCCGCTGGCCGACCCGTACCTGCTGGGCAGCGCCTCGGGCGCGGCGCTGGGCGGCGCCGTGGCGATGGCGCTGTTCGGCACCTCGCCGCTGGCGGCGCAGTGGTTCACGCGGCTGGGCGTCACGGGCATGGCCTTCATCGGCGCGGCGGGCGCCGTGGGGCTCACGCTGGTGCTGGCCAAGGGCGTGCAGCACACGCTGCGCCTGCTGCTGGCGGGCGTGATCGTGGGCGTGGTGCTGGGCGCGCTGCGCGACCTGGTGGAACTGGCATCGCCGGACATCCTGCAGTCCATGCAGTCGTTCACCCTGGGTACCACCAGCTTCGTCGGCTGGATGGCCTGCGCGCTGATGGCCGCCGCGTGGGGCGTGTGCTCCGTGCTGGCCTGGGTGCTGGCGCGCGCGCTGGACGGCCTCACGTTGGGCGAGGCCACGGCCGCCAGCCTGGGCCTGCCGCTCGCGCCCATGCGCGTGGGGCTGGTGGCGGCGCTGGCGCTGGCCACGGGCACGGCGGTGGCGCAGACGGGGCTGATCGCCTTCGTGGGCCTGGCCGCGCCGCACCTCGTGCGTTCCATCGTGCGCGTGACGCACGAGCGGCACATCGTGTTGTCGAGCCTGATGGGCGCGGTGCTGCTGCTGGCCGCCGACATCCTGGCGCGCTGGGTGCTCGCGCCGCAGGAGCTGCCGGTGGGCGTGCTCACCGCCGCTTTGGGCGGCACCTACCTGCTGTGGCTCATGCACCGGCGCACCTTGCAGGGCGGTGCACTATGAATTCAATAGCTGTCAGCGCCCGCCAGATAAGCGCCAGCATCGGAAAACACCCCATACTGCACGGCATCGACCTGCAACTGCCCGAGGCGCGCTGGACCAGCATCGTCGGCCCCAACGGCGCGGGCAAGTCCACGCTGCTCAAGGTGTTGGCGGGCCTGCTGTCCGCGCAAGGAGACGTGGCCTTGCTGGGCCGCCCGCTGCACGCCATCCCGGCCCGCGAGCGCGCCCGCCTGCTGGCCTGGCTGGGGCAGAACGAGGGCTCGGCCGACGACCTCACGAGCTACGACGTCGCCATGCTCGGCCGCCTGCCGCACCAGCCCTGGCTGGCGCCGCCGTCCGATGCCGACCACGCCGCCGTGGAGCAGGCACTGCGCACCACGCAGGCCTGGGACTGGCGCGACCGGCCGCTGGCCCAGCTCTCGGGCGGCGAGCGCCAGCGCGTGCTGCTGGCCCGCGCCCTGGCCGTGCAGGCCCGCGTGCTGCTCATGGACGAGCCGCTGGCCAACCTCGACCCCCCGCACCAGACCGACTGGCTGCACACCGTGCGCGCCCTCGTCGCGGGCGGCGGCACGGTGGTCAGCGTGCTGCACGAAGTCTCCATCGCGCTGCAGGCCGACGACATGGTCATCATGGCCGCTGGCCGCGTGGTGCACCACGGCGCTTGCCGGGACGGCGCCACCCATGCCGCGCTGGAGCAGGTGTTCGAGCGCCGCATCCAGGTGCGCCAGATCGACGGCATGTGGATGGCGCTGCCGCGTGTCTGACGCCTGAGACGGATTTGCCTTCAACCGTCTAACGTCGTTGGTTCGCCTTGCCGTGCTACAGCACTGATCGTAGGCTTCCCGCCTCGTTATACGGTTGAATGCAAACCCGTATGAGCGTGGTTCAGGCCGCCAGGGTGAGGGCGGCCTGGCGCCTGAGCCAGTCGGACAGCGCGGGCAGCTCCATGGGCTTGGCGATGTAGTAGCCCTGGCCTTCGTGGCACCCCATGGCGAGCAGCGCCAGCTGGGTCGCGTGGTCTTCTATGCCTTCGGCCAGGACCTGCAGGCCGAGCTTGCACCCGAGCTGCGCGATCATTTCGGCGATGCGCGCGCCATGGGGCACGCCGAGCTGCTGCGCGAAGCTGCGGTCGATCTTGATGCGGTCCAGTGGCAGGCGCTCCAGGCAGCTCAGCGACGAGTAGCCGGTGCCGAAGTCGTCGATGGCCACGGTGATGCCCCGGGCGCGCAGCGCGCTCAGCGTGGACTCGAGCAACTGCGTGGGCAGCACGGCCACGGATTCGGTGATTTCCAGCTCCAGGTGCTGGCCCTGCAGGCCGCTTGCGGCCAGTGCGGCGTACACGCTTTCCAGGAAGCCGGGGTCGCGCAACTGCACCATCGAGACGTTGACGGCCATGCGCTGCGGCGCCAGCCCGGCGTCCAGGAGCATGCGCATGGCCTGGCATGCGGTGGACAGCACCCACTGGCCCAGCGCCACGATCAGCCCGGAGTGCTCGGCCATGGGGATGAACTGGTCGGGCGGCACCAGCGTGCCGTCCCGGGTGCGCCAGCGCAGCAGCGCCTCCAGGCCCACCAGGGCGCCGTGGCCCAGGTGGATCTGCGGCTGGTAGACCAGGAACAGCTCCGCCCCTTCGATGGCGGCGCGCAGGTCCGACAGCAGCCTGGCGCGGCGGCGCGCCTCGGCGCCCATCTGGGGCGAATAGCGCAGGTGCTGCCCCCGGTGGTCGCGCTTGGCGCGCTTGAGCGCGATGGTCGCGTCCTTGACCAGGTCGTCGCCGCAGCGGGTGCCGCCCGACAGCAGCACGTAGCCGCAGGTCAGCGAAACCTTGTGCGGCGTGCCTTCGATGGCCAGCGGCTGGCGCACGCATTCCAGCAGCCGGTGGGGCTGCACCTCCTGCGCACAGCCCAGGATGCCGAAGGTATCGGCGCCCACCCGCGCCAGCAGCACGCTGGCCGGCAGGGCGTGGGCCAGGCAGCGGGTGACGGCGCCGAGCAGCCGGTCGCCGAAGCGGTGGCCCATCAGGTCGTTGGTGGCGCTGAAGTCGTCGATGTCCACCAGCGCCAGGACGTGGTCCTGTGCCTGGCGCTGCACGCATGCATCGACCTTCTCGATGAACAGCGCCCGGTTGGGCAACTGCAGCAGGGGGTCGTAGTAGGCCGCGCGGTGCAGGCGTTCGAGCCGTTCCCGGCTGTGCAGGCCGCCTGGCGCTGAATGCGGGTCCATCGGTTGCATGGCGTGCGGCTCCTGGCGGGACAGCACGCTAGGCATGCTCGGGGATGGGCGCCCGCACCACCCGGTTGCGGCCAGCGCGCTTGGCCGCGTACAGGGCCTGGTCGGCGAGGTCGTACGCATCGTCGAAGCAATGGCCGCAGGGCAGCCAGCTCACGCCGAAGCTGGCCGTGATGCCGCTGCCATCGGGCAGGCGGAAGCGGTGCGATGCGATGGCCTGGCGCGCTGCGTGCGCCACCTGCTCGCTGGCCTGGATGTCCTGCCCCGGCAGCAGTACCGTGAATTCCTCGCCGCCGACGCGGCCGATCTCCGCGGCCGGCGGCACGGCCTGCTGGAGGCAGGCGATGACGCCCAGGATCACCGTGTCGCCCACCGGGTGGCCGAAGGCGTCGTTGACGCGCTTGAAGTGGTCGATGTCCAGGACGATCAGGCCCAGGTCCTGGCGCGCGAAGGTGCGGTTGACGTGCTCGATGATCGCCGCCCGGTTGAACACGCCGGTCAGCGGGTCATGCGTGGCCCGGTGCTCCAGCTCGGCGGCCAGGTCCTGCAGGCGCTGGTTGAGCCGCGTCATCTCCAGCTCTGCCCGGTCGCTGCGGCGCACGAGCCGGCGCGTTTCCCGCAGCAGGCGTTCGTAGGCCGCCAGCAGGTCGCCCAGCGCCTGGTGGCACGCGGCGGCGCCCGTGGCGGCGCCGGCCGCGTGGGCCGCCTGCGCCGCCAGCAGGGCCTGGTGCTCGGCGTCGAAGAGGTCGGGCGGCGAGAGGATGGATGGGACTTGCATTCAGGCGGGCCTTACCGGATGGCTCAGGAAGCGCAGGGCGGGAAAGTCGCTGCTGAGCTCCTGCCCGAATTCGAAGAGGGTGTCGTCTTCCTCGTCGTGGTACCAGTGCAGGTCGACCTGGCGGCCTGCCTGGGCGGCGTCGTTGAGCGCTTCGATCAGGTTGAACAGCATCTTGGTGCTGGAGCTGTTGAAGTACGCCAGGGCGATTTGCACGTCGATGGGGCGGTCCTGCGGTTGCGCCAGATAGGCCTTGAGCTGGGCGATCACGTCGGCGTAGAAGGCGGCGGCGTTTTCCGGGTAGGACTCGCCGCGCAGGCTGAGCCGGTGGGTGTCGAAGCGGAAGTCCACTTCCGGGGAGCTTG